>JAEEGK010005965.1_pt1 | contig 29380 bp, 24 predicted proteins | sample 8958771 | NCBI WGS metagenome assembly JAEEGK01 (sample SAMN16246547, study PRJNA631951) | gut metagenome | biome: gut microbiome; feature: rumen; material: SC-attached | host: Bos | place: Iran: Karaj | collected 2018-10 | reverse complement strand
TTGGGTGGAACTTGGCTCTAGTTATTTGCCAAGCGAACTCAACGCGGCTTATCTCTATGCTGAACTGGAATGTGCCGATATCATAAACGATGCTCGTATGGCGTGCTGGAATGCATACCACGAAAGGCTTGCGACTCTTGCTGAGAAAGGCTTGGTCGAGTTGCCGTACATTCCAGAGCACTGCAAACACAACGCGCACATGTTCTACCTAAAGGTGGAAGACCTAGCGACGCGAACGGCTTTGCTGAAACATTTGGTGTACAACGGCATTCTGGCAGTGTTCCACTATGTGCCTCTGCATTCATCGCCCGCAGGCATGCGCTTCGGCAGATTCCACGGAGATGACAAGTATACCACCAACGAAAGTAACCGATTGCTCCGTTTGCCGATGTTCTATGGACTTAAGCAGGAAGAAATAGAGTATATCTGTGATAAGGTGTATGAGTTTTTTGGGGTGTAGCGATGATTTTCCACGAAAAAGATTTGTTTGATTTTAGTGTTCAATGCCTTCAAAAGTATGGCTTGTGTCTTTCCGATGCTGAGATTACGGCAAGGCATTTGATTCAGACGAACAAGTGGGGAGTTCATTCTCATGGTCTCCAGAATTTGTACAATTATATTCGCAAGTCGCAGGAAGATGGCGTGTCCTTTACAAATAGGCCCGAATTCATAAATCGGACAAATGCCATTGCGCTTATGGATGGCAAGAATTGCATGGGGTACGTCTCGTCCACGGAAGCGATGAAAAAGGCTTGCGAGATCGCCTCGGAAACAGGTATTGCCATTGTGGTTGTAAAAAACAGTTGCCATTTTGGCGCGGCAGGGTGTTATGCGAACATTGCTGCAGAAATGGGAATGCTTGGGGCTGTATTTAGCAATGTTGATAGGTTCATGGCTGTTCCGGGTGCGAAACATGCCGTGATGGGGCAGAATCCGTTTGCATGGGCGGCTCCTTCCAACTTGTTGCCGTCTGTTTTTTTGGATATCTGTACTAGTCAGGTTGCTTCGCTGCGTGTTATTAACGAAAAAATGGCAGGGAACAAAATCCCTGAAACTTGGATTATCGACAAAAATGGCGAGCCGACGAACGATCCGTCCGCATTCCCGCAAGAAGGCGCTCTGCAGCCAATGGCTGCACATAAGGGATATGGTTTCGCAATGTTCATTGAAATGATGACGAGCATTATTTCGGGCGGGTTGTTGAGTATGAGTGGGAACATTCCCAGTTGGAATCTAAAACTTGAAAAGCCTAATGGAATTAGCCATTCTTTTTTGGCGATAGATGCGGACAGGTTGTTTTATAAGGGTTATTTAAAGTCTCGTGTTGACGAGATGGTTCGTGACATTCACGATTCGGAACCGGTGAACCCTTCGAATCCCGTGACTGTTCCGGGAGAACTAGCTTGGAAACGGTCCCAATACGCTGATATTCATGGCGTGAATTTGCCAGAAAATACTATTGTTCAGTTAAAAAAATTGTCTGAAATGGCGGGTGTTCCCTTTCCTATGCAGGTGATTTGAAATGAAGAAGATGCTTCTTTTAAACGGGTCGTTTAACGAGGTGCAGCTGATTCATGCCGCACATCGGCTTGGCTATTATGTGATTACTTCTGGCAACGATAGTACCGGCGAGGGACATAAATATGCAAATGAATACTGTCCTTGCGACTATTCGGACAAAGAAGCTGTTTGTGAGTTAGCAAAACGAAAAAATGTAGATGTGATATGTGCTTGTAGTAATGATTTTGGGGCTCTGTCTGCGGCATACACATGCGAAAAACTTGGTATTGCAGGCCATGACAAATACGAAACAAGCCGTTTTTTTCATGAAAAAGATTGCTTCAAGAAAATGGCGGAAGAACTTGCGCTTCCGACTCCAGCGGCCGCACAATTCAGCAGCCTAAATGATGCTTTTGCTTATATCGAGTCCCTGTCTAGTTTCCCTCTGATTGTAAAACCTGCCGACTTGAGTGGAGGCAAGGGGATAAGTAAGGTTTTCTCCAAAGAAAAAGCGACAGAAGCCATTGCTGACGCCTTCAATCGTTCCAAGATAAAGCGGGTGCTGATAGAAGAATACATCGAAGGAAAACAACAGGGAATTACCGTTTTTGTACAAAATAAAAAAGTAGTTCTTGAATACGCAACAAACGATGATTCGTACATCAATCCCTATATGGTATGGTTGGCGTATCCTCCGTCAGATAATTACCAAAAAATTCGAAAAACTATCGTTGCTGACATTGAAAAAATGGCCGAGGCAAAGAACATTGCAGACGGTTTTTTGACGATTCAATATATTGTGAAAGATGACAAGCCTTATTATATCGAGACTATGCGGCGTGCTCTCGGAAACCAGCATTATCTATGTATGTCGAAGGATACGGGAGTTGATTTTTTTGAGTTGTACATAAAATCGCAGTGTGGTGAGGATTGCTCTGAACTGCTCAAGCAGGCTCACGGTTTTGAATCCTATAGTGGTTTTATGGCGATTTTTGCTCCCTCAAACGGGAAAATTAAAAGTATTGAAATTGATCAAACTTTCCAAAGCAAACTTTTTGATGTAAAGATGCTGAATGGGCCGGGATATTGCGTGACAGACTACTTGACGGATAAAATCGGAACACTATATTTTACTTTAAGAAAAGAAGATATGGATTGGTTCAACAAGAACAAGCGGAATCTTTTCCGAGTGATGATGGCATAAAATGGTGGTGTGGTATTATGGAAACGACGGTTCAATTACTTGATTGTACTTTGCGAGATGGTGCGTATATAACGGGTGGAAATTTTGGAACACCGTGTATTCAAGGTATCATCAAAAAATGTGAAAAAGCAAACGTCGATGTAATTGAGTGTGGCTGGCTTAAAAATGATTCGCATAAGGACGGATCTTCCTATTACCACGTTCCCGATGACTTGCTAAGGTATTGCTCGGCGAAGGACCCGAAAAAGACTTATGTGGTTATGATAGACTGGGATAGGTATGATTTAAGCCAACTCCCTGTTTGCGACCACAAGTCTATAGATGCCATCAGGGTGGTTTTTCCGCACGGCAAACATCGTGAAGGAATTGCTGTTGCTGCTGAAATCAAGCAAAAAGGCTACAAGGTTTTTTTGCAAGCGGCAAACACCTTGGCCTACAATGAAAACGACTTGATGGATCTTGCAAGTGCTGTAAATGCTCTTGCTCCTGTAGCTTTGTCTGTAGTGGATACATTTGGTGCGATGTATCCCGAAGATTTGGATCGCATTGTAAAAATCCTTGACTGCGAACTTGATTGTAAAATAGCACTCGGTTTCCATTCCCATAACAATCTTCAACTTTCTTTTTCCCTTTGCATCCATTTTGCCGCTACACTTTATGGTAAAAGAAATATCATGATAGATTCATCGCTCTGCGGTATGGGACGCGGTGCCGGCAATGCTCCGACAGAGCTGGTCGCAAATTTCCTGAATCAGAAATATCATAAGAATTATGATATGAATGAAATTTTTGACGCAATCGATATGTATATGCCTCCATTCCAGGAAAAATATGAGTGGGGGTATTCGACGCCATATTGCGTTGCAGGAATGTATCAGTGCCATGTGAACAACATTGCGTATCTCTTGAAAAACCACAGAACGAACAGTAGGGATATGCACAATGTTATAGAGTCTTTATCGCCGGATGACCGAAGAAAATACGACTACGACCTTTTGGAAAAAAAATACCTTGAAAATCAGGCTCGGAAGTATGACGACTCCTTGACTATGGAAACGCTCAAGATGGAAATCGGTGACAGGAATGTACTTTTGATTGGCCCAGGTAAAACGACAAAGGACGAATATGAGTCTATCGTGGAGTATATCGAGAAAAAAGATCCTGTAGTCATATTTGTAAATGCGCTTAATCCGCTTTATGAAGGCGATTATCTCTTCCTCATCAGCACCATTCGTTATGATTATGCTGAAGAAGTTCATGGGGACCAGTTTGAATCTATCAAGAAGATTCTTCTTTCTAATATCAAACGGAATCCGGCAAAAGATGAATATATTGTCAACTACGAAAGTGTTATTAAACGCGGATGGATGTATTTCGACAATGCCATCATCACCTGCATGCGTTTGATGAACCGTTTATCCGTGAAAAATGTTGGTGTGGCTGGGCTAGACCAGTTCCTGAGCGACTATAACGAAAGTTATGCGGACCCCTATCTGCCAACGCTGACAAAGAGCCACGATTACAAGTTGCTGAATCAGGAAATCCAAAGTATCCTAGATGATTTTGTTGCGACAGTTGGCGATTCCATGAATATTGAGTTCGTCACAACTACGGTGTTCAAAAAGTAATGATCGTAAAAGCGATTATATTTGATTTGGATGGTACCTTACTTGATACGGGTAAGGGAATTGTCAAATGTGTTGCCTCGACGTTAAGCAAAATGGGACTTGCCGTTCCGAATGAAGAAACTTGTAAGACCTTTGTCGGTCCTCCGCTGAAGAAACGTTTTTTGGAACTCTTCAAAGTGGATGAAAAGGTTGCGGATGATTTCGTGAGGCTTTTCCGGGAAGAATATGCGAAGGGCGATATCTTTTTAGCCGACCGCTATCCTGGAATGGGTGAATGCCTTGCTGAACTTCATGAACAGTTCCCCTTAGCTGTCGCGACGAATAAGCGCGAAGATCTTGCCATCAAGCTTCTTGAAAAATTTGAGATGGCGCCTTTTTTTGATGCAATATGTGGCTCCGATGCTGTGTCGACCATGACTAAAGAACAAATTGGCGCGAATGCGGCCAAAAGGTTAGGGGTTGCTCCTGCGGAATGCTTGATGGTTGGGGATAGCTCTAATGACGCAGAAGCTGCAGAGCGGCTAGGGATGCCGTTTGTTGGTGTGACCTATGGGTATGGGTTTAGAAGTGAAGATGATCTGGCTGGATTGTCGCGTGTTGGTTGTGTAGAGCGCGCGATGAAAATCCCAACGTTCATCGATCGATATTGAATTTCTGCTTCAGTCTTTCATAAAAAAGAAAATGCACCTTAAACAAACTCCAAATAAACGGTGTAAACATAAGATTTCTGTTTGCGATTTTATATAGTTTCTGATTTTTTTCTTTTACGGATTCGTCAATTGTCTTGAGTTCATCATCATTGATGTAACCAAAAAGCATCTGATAGTAGTATGTGCCTAGAAGCCTAGCACAAAAATGTAGGGAAAAATCATTGAAATCTGTTGATAACGGCAAAAAACGATTAATGATTGTGACTAGATGATGGCTATTCCGAGATCGAACTTCAAGATCCATGGATTGGCCATCTCTTGTCATATTGTAATTGTACAACATTGGTTCTAAAAAGGATATTGAAGTTGCAATGTTTGTAGGGTAAATCAAGAACTCTAAGTCCGTATAACATATGCCTTCGGAGAGATGTAAATCAATTTTTCTTAAAATAGAGGTTTTGAAAGCAATGGAGTGCATGGCAAAAAGCTCAAAATCTTGGCTCTCCCAGATTTTGCTATTGATAAGATCATATGTATGATTGTATAAAACGTTCTTGGGCTTATATTCAATGACTCTTGTTCGCCGAATCTTCTTATAAGGGGTAACAACAATGTCTGATGACGTATTTTCAAGCCCCTTCAGTAAATCGATCAAGCCATCTGTATCATACCAGTCATCTGCATCTAGAATACGGAAATACTTCCCTGTTGCAACCTTTAGTGCTGCATTTACGCACGATCCGTAATGCCCGTTAGACTTATCAATAATTTTTACAATATCGCGACGTTTTTCTGCATATTCCTGCATAATTGCGAGCGAATTGTCGGTACTACCGTCATTGACGACGATCAACTCCAAACTAGGGGGAACGTCATCACGTGTTACGGAATCCAAACAGCGCCGTAAATACGCTTCCATATTGTAGGTGGGGACGGCCACTGATAAAAGCTTTTCAGACATTCTAAATTCCTAATTTCTGGTTTGCGGTCTTCGTTGCATATTCGATAACGTCATCTATGTCATAGTACTTGTATTACGTTTTTGTCCGCTTTCTTGGCTAGATTGGCAATGGTGCATGGTATAAATATATCAACTTGGACTAAATTTGTTTTATGTGATTTTATCTGAATGTGCCTGGAAATTTTAGTCCGGGTAACCAGCATAGCATTTTATAAACATAACACAAAGCGTACGCCATATGTGGCGGAAATGAAAAAATCGTTCGGAGAGTCGAGCAATTGTATTTGTCATTCCGTTCTTTCACATATAATTCTCGAAAAACCTTATAGTCTCGATAACTAATAAAGCCTTTTTTCTTAATTATAGAAAGGAACTGAAGAAAAAGAACTCTTACGTTTGTTACAGCGTCTTTAAAATCGCCGAGGTAATTTTTTATAACTTGCGACAGTTTTGCAGAAACATCGTAATAAACTGATGGGTTTAGTTTAGCGAAAGTGAGCCCGTTTTTTGAAAACCTATAATGATATAATTTTTTGTCGCAAATGTATATACATGACAGATGTTGGCAGTACTGCAATGTGAAAACATAATCTTCCATAAAGGAAAGTCCTTCTGGGAAGCGAATCTTATTGGTGTTAATAAGGTTCCTTCTGAAAAATTTGTTCCACGTGTAGCCAATGTGATCATGCTTGCCCTGACCGAACAGTTTTAACAAGCAATCCTGTATAGTTTTTTTCTCAGTTGTAAAAGTTGATTGCGGAAAGGGTATAGAAACGATTTTGTTTTGGGAATGAAATGTATAGTTAAAAAAGATGATATCTGGGGATATTTGTAATTGAAGTAGAAAAGAAAGGTAATTTTGTTCAACCCAATCATCGCTATCGACAAAAGAAATGTATTCGCCTTGTGCGACCTCTAGTCCAAAATTTCTGGTGGCAGATACGCCGGCATGCTCTCTTCTAAAGAATTTAAATCGTACATCCTTGACGGCATATTCCTCACATACAGCGCACTCTGCTTCTGGAGCCCCGTCGGACACCACGATAAATTCGCAGTCCTGCAAAGTTTGAGCTGCAAGCGAATCTAGACAGACTCGCAAGTAGTTTAAAGGAACTTTATAGACTGGAACTATGACGGAGACTTTTATATCTTTCATAATGTTGTCGGATTATGGATAAACTTCTTTTTTTGCAGAAGCCAATGCGTTTATATATCCCTTGCCGTATTTTAAATCTGGCTCCATATAATTTCCTTCGCCCCATTCGTTCCATGATTTTACGATAATTATTTTATTTTTTTTCTTTTTTATACCATTTAAAACACAAAGACAATGCTTTTTGAATAATGCAGGAGTGCAATCCGTTAAAATGGACAAAAGATTGCCGCTTCTGGGGGAATGATCCCAGTTGGGTAGTAAGGTTGGAATGATGGATTCTTGGGAATCGGTTTTTTCATTCCATAAATAGCGTATAGATTTCTTATAAGATACGAGAAGGGGCTTATGCAAAACAAGCCTGCAAAAATAGTGTAATGCTCGATAAACGATATTATTGTTTTTATATGGTCTTTCCATTCTTACTAATAAGTTAATGATGGCGGCGTCAAAGCCTAGAGATGTTATCTCTGCATAATTAGAATCGTTTGCTGCTGCGACGAAAAAAAAACTATCGGAAATCTTTTCCTTACGAAGTAATTCGTTCCATTTAAACATAAAATGTTTAATATTTGGATGTTGTAGTGGTTGATAAATTAAAAAAAATGGTCTGTTGTTTATTCTTATATATCGAGAATCTTTAAATGCGTCCAGAAGAGAATAAAAATGATTTTCAATATCCTTATCATCGGGATATGTCTGTTCAATAAGAATTTTTTTTGTCTTTGTTCCTTCTGAGTTCCAAATTTTTGCTTCCCAGTTTTCGTTTGCCCATCCTAAACAAAAGGGAAAGTCGGGCTTCCCTGATTTAAGCACTTCTTTAAAGGGCCGTTCCAATAGTTCTTTGCCATTGCCAAACCAATAGTGCCAGTAGCAAAAACCGTCTACGCCGGCTTCACGTGCTAATTCTGCTTGCTGTTCGCGAACCTCTGGAACTCTTAAATCATAAAAGCCAAGATCTGCTGGAATTTTAGGCTGATAATGCCCTTTAAACAATGGCTTTGCCTTTGCCACATTTGTCCATTCAGTAAAACCCTTGCCCCACCATTCATCATTTTCGGGAATGGGATGGTATTGAGGTAAATAGTAGGCTATGATGAGAGGTCTGTCCATATTGTTTTATCAAGTAAAGAACTTTCGTTGCCTTTAAAAATACATTCTTTTAAAAAAGATGATTGTCTGTATCCTTTTACTTTTCCTTTGCAACAACATCCTCTTCATACGCTATATCAATCTGTTCAACAATCTTTGATATTTCCGTTGTGGAAATATTATTAATCATTGTAATTCTATTATAAATACCATTGTTTTCAAAGGCTCCTTGAAATTTAAAGCTGTAAGCCAGGCCGAAAACAGGAACATGGGTAAAGATGGCCGCAAAATTGGCGTGCATGCGAGTGCCGACAAAGAAAGACATCTTTGAAATCACGTATTTGATTTGCGGGGAAATTAGATCGTTGTCAATCAGTACAACATTGGTTTTATCCACAAGTGAATTGTAAAATTCTCGGCTAGATATCATGTCATCATTATTCCATTCGGGATCATTATAGCCGTATGCATGAGGAATAAGATAGATTGTTTTCCCTTTTTTTTGAAAATACTGGACTAATTTAGTCATCAACTCGGGATAAACTGTGAATTGTCCGGCAAGGTCAAGGAATTTGTTTGAATACGCAAGGCCACTTACATTGATGCCGATAGAATTCGGTTTGATGTCTATATCCCAAGGCTCAGGTTTCATATATGCCGATAGATCGTTTGTCAGTTCGTGCTTGATTCCCATTTCGTCGAGCTCTTTGGTGAACTTTGAATCGCGAACATATATGGCTGAGGCGTATTCCATTATTTGCTTGGCTTCTGCAAGAATTTTCGGGTCTTTAAATGGACCGATCGTTTGTGGTAGCAAAATTAAAGGAGACTTATTTTTTATCGCAAATCGAATTTCTCCAAGACGCGAGTTCCACATCTTTTTTCCGTAAATATCGGAGAATCCGTCTCCGCCATTAATTGCAGCAACCAAAGCCACATTTTTTGCAAATTTTCCCCATGCGGTGAAAGGAAAAGAAAAACCAGTTTTTTCCCATAGTTTATACTCAAAGATGTTGGTCATCAAATGAGTAAATGTTACTTGATGCCCCTGAACGTCAATTGTATTTCGTTTTATTGGACGAAAAAAACTGCGGAGCGGATTCCAGCAGATGGAGTATTGTGCAACTTCTTGAGTCTCCTTCAGGAATCCCTTTTTACGTAGGAATACTAGGGCCCCATAACCTAAAGCCGCTGTGCCGCGGTTGCGTGCAGTCAAGCAAAAATCAGATATTAGAACATATTTTTTTAGACGCGAATCCATTTTTTATTTTCCATATCATATCTTTTGATAATTCTTGCCGGATTTCCTGCGACAACACTATAAGCCGGCACATCTTTTGTCACAACGGCCCTTGCGGCAATAACACTATGCTTGCCAATATGGACACCACTTAAAATTTCGCAACTAAATCCAAGCCAACAATCGTCTTCAATTACGACAGGACCTTTGGATATAAGCGGCTGAACGTTCATTGGCCTGGAAACATCCTCATATCCGTGAGAATGATCTGTTATATGGACATGTCCGGCAAATAAAACGTTTTTGCCTATTTCAACCCTGTCAATTGCTGCTATGCTACAATTTTTCCCGATCCAAGTGCCTTCGCCAACAATAATTTTAGGATTGTAGGCGATGCCCATATATTCGGTGACTGGTCCAATAAAAGTATTGTCGCCTACACCGGCGTTTTTGCCCAGAAAAACACATTGGGGGTTAGTCATCACAATTCCTGTACCCACGGAAAAGTTGGAATCATGGCCTCCGAGGATTTTTTTATAGTGATGAATTCGAATTATGTTTTTTATTCGATTAATAATTCTTGAGAAGATTGGCATGAGATTCCTTTTTCTAGACAAAAGTTGAATTGTTCTTTGCAAACGAATGTGCCATTTTATTGTTTTTTGATTTTTCGATGCCAACATTCGATAGAACTTATTTCCGACTAATTTTGCAATACGTTTTTTATAAAGACGTTCTGAATTAAGGATTAATTCCTTATGGACGTTAGGTTTTTCGGCAATAGCGTATTCGATGTAGTCTGAAGGAATTACTTCAATCTCGTTTGAGATAACCATGTTTTTGAAAATGCGCTCCCCTTTCTCAGAGCATAAAATGCAAAGTGTTGCTCCTTTTTTTTCGTTTAACTTGTATTTTTCTAACCAAGGATCCGCCAAATTGATGTCGGCTGATTTTCCTAAATCCTGTTTGCAAAACAAACATCTTTGGGGTTTGAATAGGTTTGATTTATGAATGGAAACCCATGGCTCTGTCCAATTGTCTCTTTTTACAACACTCCCATCTTTTAGCCAAATTTGTATTCCGCTTGGCCAACCATTTCCTCTATATTGTATGTTGAGAACATCTTTTTTATCAATTCCCAATAGTTTATAATAGCACCAAGTCCCTTCAACTGTTGTTTGGCCGGAGCAACAATAAGAAATGATAAAATTTCTAATTCCATTACGATTTAATATCGCGCGAATCGGAGAGACTTGGCAAGGCCCACAAGAAAGAATGATTCCATCTTTTATTTTATCAACATTTTCCTTTATGAAACGAATGAGGTCAATGTCCTGATACACGCTCCCGCAAACATTGATGTCTTTTTCGGAAAATATCAATTTAGGAACATACATACAAAGAGATTTATCAAAAATAAATGTTAACCCTGTTCCGTATTCTGGTTGCGATAATAAATGACGCATAATGGCAGTACCAACACCACCAGATGATGCCTTAAACCTATCGTCTTCGTTCTTTGAGAATCCTATGTAATATTCATTATTTTTTAGCATGTTCCAGCATTTTTCTCTTGATTATTTCATTCATTTTTTTTCTTTCATCTGCAGACAATCCAATAAAATATATTAGCAAAATACTCAATATAAAGTAACTAAGACTTTCTGTACAAAATGAAAAAAAACTCGAATTTAACAATAAAGAATGAATTAGGTATGATGCTGCCGCCACAAGGATAGTTGTGAGCAATATTGGAATTATCGCTTTTCTTATAAAAATCCATGATTTAAATCCAGGAATCATTTCTTGTAAAAGGAGTAATCTTGCGATAAGGCAGGCAATAGAAAAAATAATCATCGCACCATACCCCCATTCTGCCCCCAAGCCGGCATTAAAAAAAATCCATGCTACAGGAAAGGCTAATAAACTTAATCCACCGACGATTATTTGATAATTTTTAATTTTACCTGTTGCAAGCATTGCCGTGTAAAGGCATTGAGATAAATTTTGGCATAGAATAAAGATAAAACCCAACCTAACAAACAATACGGAATAATCGGGAACATTTTTCAGCCATAATTTAAGGAAAATATCTGCATTAACAAATATGGGCACACAAAAAACGCCGAATAAGAAAAATGCAACCTTCGTGCCCGAAATAATCATCTTGTTCAAATAATCATAATTTTTTGAGGAAAATGCTTTTATGATTTGTGGATTTAAAGCCATCATAAAATTTGTAACAAATGTATTTAACGCATTGTCTACTTGAGCAGATACGCCTTTTGCGGCGTTCAATGACACTCCAAAAAATAAATTCGTTAACACATTAATTCCTTGATTGTTCATAACGGCCGCAGAAGAACCGATGAAATTCCATCCTGAAAAACTTAGCATTGATTTTAGCAGTTCTTTATCAAGAACGAATGTGTAATGACAATTCTTAAAATTAACCCGACAATAAACGCCATATATAATCTGTAGTAACAACGAGATGAACATAATCATTAATGCGTATAAAATTAAAGAATCGTATTGCATCCTGAACAGTGCGAAAACAACGGCGAGCTTTGAAAAGGCTTCAAAAATACTTACATATGCGAATGCGGACATCTTTTCATATGCGATAATTGCAGCATTATACGGAACACTAACAATATTCACGCAGAAAGCAACAACTGAACAATGGAACACCCAATTGGCGGCATTCATTCTATCTGCAGGAATGTTAATCTTATAGTTTAGAAACCATAAACCAATAATTTCCAGCAACAAGAATAAAACAACTGCAAGGCAAATATGAATTGTAACGGTAGAAGAAAAGATTTTCTGGATGTTTGATTCTTTTTTTCCTAACTCAAAAGCGAGGAATCTTTGGCTAGCTACAGTCAAAGAACCGCTAAGAAGAGAAAACATTGATACAAAACCGCCAACAACATTATATATGCCAAAATCATCAATACCAAGGACCTGAAGAACAAGGCGACTTGTATAAAGACCGATGCCCATAACGAGCAATGTTCTGAAATAAAGAAACATTGTATTTTTTACAACACGCTTGCTATTTTGTGTTATATCAGGGAGCATTTTGTATTCAAAATTTTACAGATTGCGCTTTTATTGCAGGATCTTTATTGCTTGCAATAAAAACTCACGATGTGGCCCCGTGCGCGGATGGAGCCTGTAGTGAGGACGGTCCTCGCGGCGCAGCACCTTGGTCTGCCAGAACCTGTTCAGGTCGTGGCTGAGCGTCCCGGTGCTCACTAGCCCCAGGCGGTACTGCTTGCTGATGTTCTCGAACTCGATCGCGGTCATGGTCTTTTCAAGGTCTTTAATAAACCGCCCTGGATTGCCACGGCCTTCGGCCTCGCAATGACGTGCTAGGTTCAACTGCGCAAATACTTGTATTTGCATAGGGGAACCGAAGCCGTCATGGCTCGAAGAGCAATGACGTTGGCGGTCATCTTGTTGAGTAATATAGATTAAAAGTCGCCGAGTGGCGAACCCGTGCGACCGATATAGCCGAATTTGGCCTTTTTGCCTTTAAGTATTGACAATGACGTGTTCCGGAAGTATATTTGGCAGTGAACAAATGTGTAGAAATGCAGACGCTTTTGTTGAAAAATGTTGAAAAATACTGCTAAAAATGATTGAAAAGTGTATATTTTTATAGCAAAAAGTGATTGAAAAATGCTATATCGTAAAATTCAAAGACGTTTAGAAGAGTATTTCACGGCGGGGTCCAACAAGATCCTGCTGGTTGATGGGGCTCGGCAGATAGGCAAGTCTTTCATCATCCGCCACATGGGGCAAAAGCATTTCAAGAACTATATCGAAGTGAACCTTTGGGAAGATTCGATTAACAGTCGTTTGTTTGCCGATGTCAAGAATGTTGACGATTTCTACTTGCGCTTGAGCATGTTTGCCGGAAACAAGATGGGGAACGCTAGGGACACGTTGGTCTTTCTTGATGAAATCCAAGAGTATCCCCACTTGCTGACTTTGCTAAAGTTCTTGAAACAGGGCGATCGCTTTACGTATATTGCTAGTGGCTCGCTTTTGGGTATTGCCCTGGCAAAAACATCATCCATTCCAATTGGCTGCATCGAGACGGAACACATGTATCCGTTGGATTTCGAGGAGTTCCTTTGGGCGAACGGTTTCAACGAATTCTCCATTCAAGGAATCAGGAACAGGTTCCTTAGCAAGGCCGGGCTTGACGAGCCGATGCATGCCAAGATGATGGACTTGTTCAAGAAGTACTTGCTGATTGGCGGCATGCCCGATGCCGTGAATATGTTCATCCAAGAATCAAACATTGTCAAGGTTCGCAAGATACAGAGTGACATAAAGGAATTCTACGCCATCGACGCCAGCAAGCACGATGCCCGAAACAAGCTGAAAATCCGGAAGATTTACGACATGATTCCATCGATGATGGAAAACAAGAAAAAGAGAATTGTTGCGAATAAAATAGAATCCAAGAAAGCGGCCAGATTGTCAAGCTATCAGGATGAATTTGAGTACCTGACGAATGCGGGAGTCGCGCTTGAAGTTTCTGCAATAACGGATGTCAAGTTTCCCCTGATTGAGTCTTCAACCAAGAATCTCCTGAAATTGTATCTCAACGATGTCGGCATCCTTACCGGAGTGCTGTATGGCTCGAATATTTCTGCGGTGCTGAACGATGTCCCCAGTATTAATCTTGGGGCGGTTTATGAAACTGTCGTTGCGCAAGAACTGAAGGCTCATGGGAAGAAACTCTTTTATTACGATAATCGGCACAAGGGCGAAGTGGACTTCTTGATAGACGATTTTGATTCGCTGTCCGTTGTCCCGATAGAGGTGAAGTCTGGCAGGGATTATAGGATTCATAGCGCTATTGATAATTTGCTTGCCGCAAATGAGAACGCAAAAGGAATCGTGCTGTCCAATAGCTCCAAGGTGGTGCAAAAAGGTGCGGTCTTGTATTTGCCGATATACTTTGCGATGTTCCTATAATTCCCGGCAGTGCTGCATAGCCTCTTTCAATGTCTTGAACTTGGGCTTCTTGAATTCTTCGTACCGGATCTTTTTGACCCCGTCGTAGAAGAACATCCCGTGGGCTTTTTGTGCAGCCTCGTCTCCCATCCGCATGACGTCTTTTTCGGTTACGCCAGCAGGCAGTATCACGCCGTATTTCTGTTTTGGCGACTCGTATTCGTTAAAGATTCCCTTTAAGAAATCGTCCAGCTTGTTTTCTTTCTTCTGCTTGAAAAAGTAGAGTATTCCGTCACGGGTCCAGCCTTCAGGTTTAAGGTTCTCGTCAACAACAAAGTCCAACCCATGGTACTCCGTTTTGCAGCCGCCATCCTTGAGGTCGAATTCCTTGCAAGAGTAGAACGGCCTGGTCAGTTCAGGAGCAGACATTCCGTAGTCACATTGCGTGCTGTCGGTGTAACACCCAAAGAAATCAATTTTAGTCCCGTAAGAGATCCGCGGCACATTCGTGCCGAAGTTCAAGTAGTGTTTTCCATCGATCTTGTAGCATTCCAGACTTTCGTCTATGGCTGCAGTCTTGCCGCGGACATACAGCGGGGTCTTGCTTGCGTAATTACCGATTTTGCAGCCGGGCTTACTGTAGCGTTGTGTGTAGCAGGGAATCCAGTCCGGGTTTTCTATGCGGGGTAGATCCAGGTCATCGTCGTCTTTTGGCGTGGTGTCTTTAGTCGGTTCATAATCCGGCGGAAGAATCCGTTTCTCTTTTTTGAAGTTGGGCTTACATTTGCCCACAAGCTTGGCCGTGAAAGTGCGTGACTGGTGAGCCGTTTCAAAGTGGGGGCAGGTACAGGCAAGGTCTGCCATCCAGTAACCCGTGAAAGTCTTGCCGTAAAAGCGGCGGACGAATTTTTCGGCAGAATCCCTTTGGTATAGCGATGCATCGATAGCGGCAAAGTCCCATTCCAATTTTGGCGATGCCACCTTCTTTATGGAGCCGTCTGCACCGAGTATCTTAGCCTTACATTGCCTTTCCAGTTCTTTGGGGTCACCCAGATCATAATTGATTCGTTCGAAGTTGCTGCGCTTGTCGCCTTCAAAACTGGGCCACAAGGAATGCGCCCAGAACGGGTTTTCGCAATAGACCGAATCGGAAATTCTAGAGTTTGCGGCCTTTTCGTCGGCAAGGGGCTTGGGCGTATCGACGAGCAACAGCCTGTAATGATTCTTGTCCTCGAACGAGGCACAGAACTGGACAGGCCCTTTTGCAAAAGCATATTGCGCAAGGATGCACATGAACAAAGATGCCCCAAATACAGAAACGATGCGGCATTTCATTTGAGCGTCCTCCTTACCTTACAGGCCTCGACCATTTCAAATTCAGGAATGTCTAAGGGGTCCAATCCGTGCAAATTGACTTCGAAGAGCCTCCAGGGGTCTATCTTGTCCGCTTTTCCGGGATCAACTTTTATTCCAGAAGGGCATTTCCCTGTAAGCAGGATCTCGTATTCAACATGGTGCTTTTCTTGCTTGAAGCCGCATTCCATAGAGATATCCCAGGTAACCGCGATATTCTTGCCGTAGAACCTTTTCAATTGGTTTGTGGTAATCGAGAAAGTCGTGTCACTGGAGAAGTCTACGTAATCCGGGAGCTCGGCTCTATTGTAGTTGTTCCACTTGCTTAGTGCATGGCACGTGTCCTCTTCCAGGAACGAGCCCAACTTGAACCGGCCAATTCCTGCAAAGTCCCATTCTATCTTGTGGTGCACCCTGGCGGTTCCGCTGCAGCGTATCTCCTGCTGCTTGTCCTCTTGTATGGATACTTTTGTAGAATCAAAAAGATAGACCATAGGCACGTTGCCGAATATTTCGGTGCGGTATAGTGCCGGCTTTTTTCCCTCGATGACGCAATAGTGGGCGACAGGTATAGTCTTGAGGCAAGGGCCCACAAGCAATATGTCGAATTCCTGTTCCTTGCGCTCATAACTATCACCCTTACATTTCGTTTCACTCTTGTTCCCGCGGAAGGTCTGTCCGTAAAATTCAGGGAGGACCCGTTTTGCGTTTTCCAGATTATAGGTCATCCATGTATAGGATTGCTTGTTCAAGTTCCGCGGAAAATTGATGAAAAACTCATCTTTATCTGAATGGTTGGAACAACCGCAGCCATAGTTGCTCTGAAAATCTTTTGTGTGGCGGATCAGGTGTATCTTGTAGCTTGAATCCGTCGGGAACGTGACGCAGTAGGCCGGGAGACTGTCTAAAGATTCCACCGCATGCAAAGTAGATGCACATGCCAACAAGAACAGGGCTAGGACAAGTTTTACCTTTGTCATTTCGCCCCCTTGGCTTTCCACTCTTTGCAAGCCTTTATGGCGGCTTGCATTGTTGGGAATTTTCCGCTGATACGGTCTACTTTCTTTAGTGCCGAAAAGACCTGCATTCCCTTTGCCCGGGCAACTGTTGCCGTGGCTAGACTGTCTGTAGGTTCTTCTTCGAAGTCATATGGCAAAATTCTGGTGTATTTGATTGCCCGTGAATTTTCTTTTTCGGCTTTTTCTATGAATTCCGTGGGACTGGTGATTGATTTCATGTCAAAGTACAGCCGCAAGCCCTCGAGATTCCATATTTTCATTTCGCCTTTTTCGTCATATACAAGGGCGAGACCACTTTTTGCAAAGTGGCAACCTTCAACCGTAGTTTCCGTGTTCGTGCAGGAATAGAACGTCTTTGCCCATTGCGCGACGCTGTCGGGAGATATCTGAGCTTTTTCGCAATCATCGATATAGTGGTAGCACTTTTCAGGAGGCCCGTAGTGGAATATGGTATCTTCAACCTGTTCCGGAATGGATGTCTCTACGACGATGTAGGCATCGTCTTTATACCGGTAACAACCGATATCTTTGTCTAGCGTTTCGGGAGCCCCAACAGCAGGCAATCTAGATCTGCTAGCGAAGCGAGAACTAGGGCGACAGACACCCTTCTCGTCGGGAGAGAAACATTGGAATATGTCTTCAGGACCACTTTCCACGCGGCCGCCACACGCAAAACTAAAATCGGTTACGCCACCACTGCCACCATGTAAGCGTTCATAGCGTTTGCATTTTACAGAATCTACGGTTTGCCAATAATCGTTGGCAAAAAGCGGGCCTGCTGCCGATACAAGCAACAGGAACGTGGCAAAAAAGAATCTGCGAATATTTTTGAAGCTATGTTGGGTCAAGGTCAGTTTGAGCTTTTTGATGTTGCTTTAAATATAGAATAAAAAGCGCTTAACCAATTAAGCAAAATTTCTACAGGCTGCAGGGCAAGGTTGTGGGGATTACCAACAGGGCCGGGGATTGGGGTAGAAAATTCTATTTCTGGTATTGACAACCGACTCCGGCGAATTTATATTTTATAATGCTCAAATGTGCAGAAAAACTATTGGCTCTGTCAAGCTAAATCGTATTTTTTACAGAAATTTGCAGAAAAACTGTATTCTAACTGATTTTTCGCTGCGATTTAGGCTCTGGCTCTGTCAAGCCTTTTTGTATTAGGGCAACTAGACTCTAAAGTGGATGTCAAGGAAAACTTGACAGATCAGCAAGGCATTAATTCAATTCACGAACGTCAACCAGTCGGCAATTCCGACAGGTTCAAATTGACAATTTGCATTTTTTGCAAATTGCTTGAAACTGTTGACTTTCGCCTCCGTTTAACATATATTCAAAGCACGAACGTCAACCCTTAGCTACCTCGCGTTTGTACGCCGGAGGTGTTGACGATGAATAAAAAGAATACGTTGCAGGCTGCCGCGCTGCAAAAAGATTTCCCCCTGATGGACGAGGCCCTGCTCACGTCACGGATCCACACGATTCGTGGCGTCAAAGTGATGCTCGATGCCGACTTGGCCGAAATTTACGGATATTCGACGAAGCGTTTTAACGAACAGGTAAAAACTAATATAGAGCGATTTGAAGATGATTTTCGCTTTCAACTGACCAAATCGGAGTACACGACAATCCTAAGTTCGGGAAAATCGACTTTAGAACAGGCAAACTTGAAGTCGGAAAAACCGACTTCAAGTTGGGGCGGGGTCCGAAAACTTCCCTACGCTTTTACCGAGCAGGGTATTTATATGCTCATGACAGTGCTCAAGGGCGAGCGAGCCATTGCCCAAAGCAAGGCCCTAATTCGCCTGTTCAAGCAGATGAAAGACTATATCGTCGCAGAAAACCAGCAGCTAATGGGGACTGCGGGGATTCCTGAAATCGCCCTGCAAACGGCACAAAATACAAGGACACTTGCGGAACATTCTGTCGAAATTAGGGAACTTTCGGGAGAGGTTTGCGATATTCGCAGCGATTTGGGCAAGATGAATATCGATTTGCGAAAAATGATGGAAAACTTCATCGATCCGTCGTCTTTCAAGCATTTCCTGATCCTGAACGGGCGAAAACTGGAAGCCGACGCCGCTTACGCTCAGATTTACGGCTTGGCAAAAAAGTCGGTAATTGTGCTGGATAACTATGTGGATGTCAAGACCTTGGATTTGTTGCGGAGCGTGCCCGAGGGCGTCTCGGTAAGCATCTTCAGCGACCAGTACGGCAAAACTCACCTGACCGACAGCATGGTGGCCGACTTCAAGGCCGCGCGCCCGGATGTCACCTTTGACGTGAAACTTGCCGGGAACATGTTCCACGACCGCTACATCTACCTGGATTACGGCCTGGAAAGCGAGAAACTCTTCCACTGCGGAGCCTCCTCAAAAGATGCCGGCGGCAAGGTAACAACAATCATGCAAATCGAACGCCCGGAGGTCTATCACCCGCTAGTCGAGTCTTTGAAAAAAGTGAACCTGTGAGAAAATCTATTTATTTTTTGCCGTTCAGAAACTGGACAAAGATTCCATATGTTCCGTCTTGGAACGTATGTGCAAAAAGATTTCCCCCTGATGGACGAGGCCCTGCTCTTAACATCAGAAGAGGCGGTTGCATGTTCAAGGTGCAAAGGAACAATGTATATTTTGACAGCATAAGAATTCGGACATTATGGGCAAAGAAGTCGTCTTGAGTTTGCGTCTTGGATTGAGCCTGATTAACGAGGCTCTCTTTCTTGGTATCCTGTACATGACGCTGTTCAGCGAGAAGCTCAATATAAAAGCAATGTTTGAGATTCACTGGTTCCTTCCCGTTGCCGCTATTGCTTGCATGGCGTTCTGTCTTTTTTCTGCCTTTTCCATTTATGTTGTCACGGAGGAAGGCGTCAAGTGGATGTTGGCGTTGGGTCCCGTGGTAACCTTGCCGCTAAGGCGCAAATTCACGCCATGGTATTATGAGATTCTTCAAGTCCGCGGCGTATTCCCTTTTTACTATATGTTCGCCTTTGAAACTCAAGACACTGACAAACTTTCTCCAGATAAATTGCCATATGAAAGTTCCATAGCGTTTCTTTTCTACAGGAACTTCCTGGACCTCATTATTTTCATAGACGAAAACATCGCGTGCGATAAGATGGACCCTAAAGCCCGGGAACGGATCCGGCAACTCGCCGACAAGTACCGCCGCCTGAAAAGCAACCATCCGGTAATATACTGGATCTTGAATAGCATCTGATAAGTATATAATGGGTGCAGAACTTGCTTTGCGCAGAAATGTATGGCTGACGCCGGCTTTGTTTGATAGGTCTGCTTTTGTGTGCTTTTTTCGTGCGGATTGTCACTTTTTTTGGTACATATATCCGTTTATTTGTAAAAAAAGTATATTATGCTCATGATCAGGCCTTGTACTAGAATACTCATTTCTTTGTTCGCAATGTGCGCGCTGTTTTGTGCGTGCGGCGGCGATTCGGATGTGTCGGCCGAAGCCGGCGACAACTACAGCGAGAGGTGCTACGACCAAAAGAACCTCGAGGGCTTCCAGGCGGATTTCGGCAACTATAGGAGGGGGCAGACCATTCCCTTCCTGTTCTCGGACGGGCTCATGTTCCCGCTTGCCGTCTCCGACGTAGAGCAGGGCATGGACGAGGTTACCTGCCGCAAATACAAGTTCACGTGGCTCGAGTCGTCGTTCCCTATATATTCCATCAAGATTTCCGCATACGCGCCCACGTTCTACTACAACGAAGTGGATAAGCTGTACTCCGATACCTTGCGGGTGACTTTCGGGCAGTATGTGTTCACGCTGGACAATCCCGAGGTCCACAAGAATTCGACGCGCATAAGACGCTCCAACGGCAGTGATTCGCTTGCCTACAATCCCGATTCGCTGTTTGTCGATACGATGATGATCAACGGCGTCAAGTATACGGATGTCGCCGTGAGCTACGGGCGTAAGTACGAGTCCGTCTCCCAGACAAAGCTTGTCAAGGCGGACGCTAGGTTGTACTACCAGGCCGAAAAGGGAATTTTGAAAATCGATATGGAAGATGGCAGCAGTATCTCCATCAGAGAGGAGGACTAATGAAAAAGGTTTTGCTCTTTGCAGCCGGTACGCTCCTTTTTGCAAGTTGCGGCGGCAACGACGATGCTTCCTCTATCGTCATCACCAACGAAATCACCAGCGACATGCAGCTCATGCTCGACGCCAAGAAGGGCTTCAGCAAGGATACCGTCATTTATCTGACCGACGGCGTCACCTTTGTCGACAAGGTTGCCCAATCCGCAGAATTCGGTAAAGACGACAAACCCGGATTGACCTATAAGGCTTTGGCGATGTCTTCTGCGATCAACTTTAGCATGAAGGTTCAGCCCGGTTCCGGTGAACTCGGCAGCATCTGGTTTTCTTGCCATCCGGGCGATAGCGATGGAATCACTTTCCAGGAGCCTGTTTTCCCGTTGGATAGGAATGGCTACAAGTTGACGTTCATGGATTCTCTCAAGGTCGGCAAATCCGTGTACTACGACGTCCTGAAGTTCGATGTCTCCATGGCTCCCTCTTCTCACTGTAGCGCCTCGGAGTACTACTATGGCTACCATGACGGGCTGCTCATGGTCGTGAGCAAGAACGGAATCGAAATGAGCCGAGTTTCCGAGAAGGTCTACAAGGAAAATGTGGAGCGTAGGCTGGAAGAACGCGCCGAGGCGGACTCTATCGCGCAAGCTATCGCGGATTCTCTTGCGCAGGCGGTTGCGGACTCTATCGCCCAGGCCTTCGCGGATTCCGTCGCACAGGCTACCGCGGACTCCATCCGCATGGCGAACCAGTCTGCCGAAGAAGACAGTACCGCCAGTACGGGTGACGCGACGAAAGTCGAGATTCCCCAGGAAGTTCTCGACATGGCCGATTCCATCGCGGACTGCGTCAAGAAGGCTTACCTGTCCGGCTCCCTGTCGGCAATAAAAGACTGCGAAATCTAGGCCGGAACTGTTTTGGATAAAATAAGAACCTCTTTTGCAAAGAGGTTCTTTTAATATACTTGTTGTGCTGCGGACCCGCTACTGCGGCTGCGTTGCATCGGCGTCCACGGACTGAGGTTCGGCTTCGGCGGTATCGAGGATGGACTCGAGGGAGTTGATCTTGTCCTTGATATCGTTGCTGAACTTGAACGTGGGGACGAGGCGTTCGTCGATGAGGACGGTTTCGCCCGTGCGGGGATTCCTTGCGGGGCGTGCCTTGCGAGGCTTGCAGGCGAAGGTCCCGAACCCGCGAATCTCGATGGTGTTTCCGTCGACTAGCTTTTCGCCGACAAGTTCGAGGAACTGCTCGACGACGGTCTTGATGTCGCCCCGGACGAACCCGGTGGACTTGGCAATTTCTTGAATAAGACTTTGTTTAGTTATGTTTGGCACGACATAAAATATAGGTATGCAAATAAAAAAAAAGATGGGACGAATAAGAATTAAATATTTTTTTCGGGCTCTTGTTGCGGAAAATTTGTGAATAGATGTGGTTAAAATGTTGAATAATTTTAAAATTCCAAAAAAGACTTCTTTTAGGCTCCGTTCGCTGGATATTTTCCCGAATACGATCCTCTCTCCGATGGACGGAGTGACGGATGCGCCCTTCCGCAGGCTTTGCCGGGTGCTTTCGGGCGACCGCATGGGGCTCCTCGTGTCGGAGTTCGTGCCCACGGACGGTGACGCGGTCTTTTGTCTGGAAGGCCACAAGCAACTGAAGTTTTTTCCGGAAGAGCGCCCGTTCGGGGTGCAGATTTTTGGGCGTTTCCCAGACAAGATGGCCGCTGCGGCCAGGAAAATAGCGGAATCCCTGCATCCGGATTATATAGAAGTGAATGCGGGATGCCCGGCGCCGAAGGTGGCTGGCAAGGGCAGCGGCTCCGGCCTGCTTAGGGACTTGCCGCGCCTGCAGGAGATTCTGCACGACGTGCGGGCCGCGCTGGACGGGTGCGGTGTGGATATGCCGCTCACGCTCAAGTGCCGCATAGGCTGGGATTCCGAAAGCATTAATATAATGGAGACGCTTGCGATTGCCGAGGGCGAGGGTGTCGAGATGCTCACGGTGCATGGCCGTACCCGCTTGCAGGGGTACAACGGCCTTGCCGATTGGGACTGGATCGGCAAGGCCGCGGCCGCGGCCAAGATTCCCGTTATCGGTAACGGCGACGTGAACAGCGTCGCCCGCGCGTTCGACTGCATAGAGAACTACGGCGTCGCCGGTGTCGCGATTGGCCGCGGCGCCATGCACAACCCCTGGATCTTCGGACAGATTGCAGACGCCTGGGAAGGCAAGCCCGCGCGCGTGATTACGGCTGCCGAGTCGCTCGACGTGTTTAAGCTGTACTACGGGTTCAAGATCGAGGACGGCAGTACGGACAAGGGAGCGGAGGGGAGGCTCAAGCAACTCGCCGCAAGACTTTGCAAAGGATTTAGTCAAAGCCAACCCGGAACTAAAAATTGTCATTGCGAGGACCGAAGGGACGAAGCAATCTCCGATGAAGAAAATATTGCGATGCAGGTACGTCAGGCTCTGCTTTCGAGCAGTTGCGCTGCCGAACTGCTGGATCGAGCACAATCCCTCAAGGAAGGTATCGCAAAAGACCTCGTGTTCGACCCGGACCGCCTGGTGAACTTGAACGGCGCAAAAGAGACCGAACTCAAGTTCGGCGACCAGTTCAAAGGCCGATAATCCGCAATTTCTAGATGTACTCAAAAAAAATCTCAAAAATTTTGAAAAAGGTATTGACTTTGAGTCAAATTTTGAGTACATTTAGGACATGGACAAGATTATTGACATTTTTCAATTCACAAGTTTCCGCAAGTACCTGGACGAATACCAGGCGGCTCGCGTGCAGACAGACCCTGATTTTACTAGGGCTGGAGCGTGTGTGCTGCTGGGGCTCCCCAAGACTCGCAGTTACTATAACGACATTATCAAAGGGAAAAAGCTTTCTACCCGCATGATTCCCAAGTTCGTAGAAGTGCTTGGCCTGAATAAAAAAGAAGCCAAGTATTTCGAGACCATGGTGAACATGGACCAGGCGAAGACCGCGACGGAACGGAACGCTTTTTTCGAGGAACTGCTGAAGCAGCATCCGGATTCCCACCGCATCTTGAACGAAGACGCCTACGAGTATTACAACCACTGGTACAACAGCGTGCTGTTTACGGCGTTGGAAGTCGTGGATGTCTCGGACGACCTTGAACCTATCCAGAAACTGATTTTCCCGAAAGTTTCCGTGGGTACCCTGAAACGTTCCCTGGAATTGCTGGAACGCCTCGGCTTTGTGCGGAAGAACGAGAATGGGTTCTGGAAGAGTTGCCGCGACGCAGTGAGCAGCGGTGACTATAATAATAGCGATTTGGTGCGCCAGTACCAGTTGCAGAGCTTTGAACTTTCAAAGCAGGCCCTGCTTGCAAGTGACGGAAGGTCGTCGGATATGGCTACGTTCACTTTCAGCGTTTCCGATGATGCATTCAAGGCGATTGCCAAGGAAATCCAGGGCCTGAAGGCCAGGGTGCGTAAGATTATTATGCTCGACAAGAAGAAGGCGACTGGCGTTCACCAGTTGAATGTTCATTTATTCACAAATTTGAAAAAATAAGTCTAGGAGGACTCAAAAATGTTTATTAATAAGTTGACAAAAACGGGCCTTGCCTTTGCTTTGCTTGGTCTTGGAATGTTCGTTGGTTGTAGCGATGAAGGCTCCAGTACGGCATCGACGCTCAGCGAGACGAATACGGGGAAGCCCATTGCGCAACTGGATACGTCGTTGTTCGAAAAGACATTCAGTGACGGGAAAAATCCTTGTAGTGAAGATATTGAAACGGATACTATTCATGTTTTGGCCAAGAGTGCTTCGGAATATGAAGGGCCTTATTCGGTGATGACATTGGAAGGCTCCTGGGTTGAGAGTTTTTCTCGACCCATGTGTGGAAGCTTTGACGATATATACCTGTACGCAGACGTGAAAGGCCGTGCTTTGGATGCGGCAGGGAAGCCCTTGGCAAATGCGCTAGTTTACACGGAAAAAAACTGTATGCCTTACGATAGTAAATGTCAAGCTGTTACGACGGATGCAGGGGGGTATTTTTATTTGGAACGGGTGAACTTCTTGTCGTATCTAGAGATGCAAATTGATCCTGTTGGCTCTAACAAGAAAGCTGGCGAACGTGAATGGGAGCATGTTCCGTTTTATAATGAGATTCCGATACGCATTATTTCCGAAGACAAGAAATACGGTGTCAACGAAAACACTGACTTTGCAAAAGCGCATATGATTGAAAGCGATGCTGGTGTAATCGTTGATGTGGGCGACATAAAGTTACTGCCGGCCTATTTCGTTGATGTTCCCTTGGATTCCTTATATTTCGAGGATTATGTGGATGGGGAATTTGTTGAGATTCCTGCCGAAGAGGCACTGAAAAACGAGGTGTTTTTGAATATTCGCAACGTGGAGTGTTACTATCTTAATTATTGCTTTAATTGGGCGCCAAACCCGAGGATTACGATGGAGGATGTGGAACGGGGGTATATTACGGTGGATGGACTCCCCGAAGGAACCTACGAAGTGCTTCTTTATTGGTTGGATGGTGTCGCTGAAGTGTATCCGGACTCCATAAGGGTTGATCGCTGAAAAGATTGAGCCTATTTATGAAGACCGTCGTGCAAAGCGGCGGTCTTTATTATATATTGCCTAAAGGAAGTTGTTCCCTTATTAACCCTTTGGGTAATTATGTTTGGAAAAATCGAAAATACAGTAGGCGCCTTTGTGGTTGGCGTCTTGGCGTGTAGCGCTTTTGCCGCACAGAACGTGGTGACCGTTGACGACACGCAGCCGGGCATTGTCATCAACAAGGACCACATGCTGGCGGCTGACCTTGCCATATGGAATCCGCCGACCCGTTACTTCGACATGGCACCTGCCTTGGTCGATGGCGGCTACAATGTGTTCCGCTTCCCGAACGGGAGCTTGTCGAACGATTACCACTGGAACGGTTCGGGCAGCTACGACAGCACGGGCCTCTGGACTCCGAGCGAAAAGGACTGGACGCCCGGGTTCCTGGGTGAGACGGTTTACCGCGGGACGACCAAGGACAACTGGGGATTTGTCCGCCGCAGCCATCTGGCCGACGGCAACATGGAAACGATGTGGTGGGGCGAAATCCTGGACCCGAACGATCCGCCTTGGATTGTCGTGGAGTTTAAGGAAAAGAAGGACTTGGATTCCTTGATTATCGATTGGGGAACGCTTCGCCCGAAGTCTTTCGAGTTCTCGTACTGGACTGAAGATTATGCGCCTTATCCGGGCGTACACCAGGGCCTGGAAAACAAGCTGAAGGCCGTGGGCACGGTGAAGGTGACGTCGGAACAGTCGAAGTACAAGTTCGCGCAAATCAAGGCGCGCTATGTGGCCATCCGCTTCAAGACTCCGGACTTGCCCAGCAAGGGCGTGCAGGTGCGCGAGATGAAGCTTTATAGCGGTAGCGACGACCTGCTTGCCGGAAACGAGTACAAGTTCTTCGCGGTGTCCACTCGCAACGGCGACAAGCCGCGTACCGACTGGACGAACATCAAGTGGCATTTCGAAGAGTTCATGGCATACATCTCCAAGATTCCGAACGCGCAGGCGGTCATCTGCGTGAATGCAGGAACGGGTACGGCCAAGGAAGCCGCCGCATGGGTGAAGTATGCGAACGTGAAGAAGAAGTATGGAATCAAGCAGTGGCAAATCGGCAACGAGCTCGATGGCGAATGGGAAGAATCCGGCCCGCTGTCGGCAAGGCAGTATGCCACTCGGTTTGTCGAGTATGCCCGTGCCATGAAGGCTGTGGACCCGTCCATCATTTTGCACGGGCCGCTGTTCAGTTCGCATAAAATGCAAGAAAAGGGCGCTGGTTTCGGGGACGGCAAGTTCTGGGTCGCCGAATTCTTGCGCATCGTGGGCGAGGCCGAGAAAAAGGACGGCAAGCGTTACCTGGATGTGTTTGACTTGCACACCTACCCGTACTGGGCTCCCGATAACCTGAACGCGAAGGATATGCTCAAGGCGACGATGGATGTCGGGCACAATGCCGATACGCTGGATGCCTGGATGAAGCGCTACCTGGATGGGGAACGCCGTGTCTCGCTTTCGGAATTCAGTACGTCTGTGCTGGGAAGCGAAATTTGGATGGACTACCCGCAGGCTGCCGGCATCGCGAACATCTTTGCGCAATACGCGGTTCGTTTCGGCAACCGCTTGCAGGCTTTGCCCTGGGATGCTTTCGGTAACGTCTTTGAAGGCCCGGACCACACGTGGGGCACTATCAGCATGACGGCTCTTGTCAAGGAAGGTTCCTGGAATAAATTGCAAAGTCTGGAACTTACTGCGGAATACTTTGGTGTCTACATGGTATTCAAGCGCTTCCTCGAAGATGGCTACTCCGTTGTCCCCGTGAAAAGTTCTACAGAAAGCGTGACTCCGTACGCCATCTGCAAAAACGATAGCTGCCGAGTCATGCTTATCAACATGACCGATTCCAAGCAGGTTGTCCAGGTGGACCGTACAAGCGGCGCTTCGGACCAGGTGCGTACCGAAGTGGATGTCTTCGGCCCGGATCAGTTCAAGTGGGTTGGCGACCAGAAGGATGCATACCCGTATCCCAAAATGGGGCCGAGCGGACGTCGTATGAATCCGAGCAAGAGCAAGAATGTCGAAATTCCTCCGTTCGGCATGGCTGTCGTGCGCATCAACCCCCGTGTTGTCGGGCTGGATGCCGCTACGAATGCGAAGGCTGCATTGCCTGAGGTGCTCGCGGCTGCACTGGAGAAAAAGGTTGTGCTCGCCAGCGATACGCTCGACTTGTTCGTGACGGCTAGGCAAGAAGACGGGCAGTTGACCGGTGGTGTCGTGAAAATCGATAACTGGGGCAAGGCTGGAACGCTTTCGCTGTATGTCAATCCGGATGACGGCAAGTGGAATTCCTCCATCGAGAGCTTCCATGTGAAAATTCCTGTTCCTGCTGGAATCTCTACCGGGAAACGTGAAATTCAGGTTGTGCTGCAAGGCCTGGGCAAGAAGGTGACTGTGCTCAAGATCCCGTTCCGCATCCGCGGCGCCTACCGCACCACGAGCGTGATGCAGAACTTCGACAACGGCATCGATGCGGTGGACTGGTTCCCGGTTGTCAACGGCGACAATGCGACTTCGATGGATGGCAAGGTGTATAACGGCAATCCTCCGCTCGGCGGCTACATCCGCCACGACTTCATCGTTGAACAGCCGCCTGACTTGGGCTGGCCCAACTACTCCGGCGCCTATTACGTGCTGCCGCCCGAGGTGAAAAAATCGGTGGGTATCGTGTTTGACTATGCGACAACCCACAACAACCCGCAAGGTTATATAGAATTGCAGATTATGAGCGAGCAGGTGAAGGACTACGACGAGTTCATGGTTCGCCTCAAGAACACGCGTGGTAACTGGGTTCGCGACACGCTCATCTGGGAAAATATGAAGCAAGAAGGCTGGGGCAAGACAATCCCGCAGCTCGACCCGACCCAGATCAAGAACTTCGCGTTCCGCGCACGCCACAGCGGCAAAGGTTACATCAGCCTCGACAACATCTACCTGCTGCAGGAAGACGGCAAGGAAGTCCCGATGCCGAAGGGCCTACGGAGACTGCGTTAAGAGCGGCTCGCGCTATATGTCACCCCCGGCTTGGCCGGGGGTCTCCTTTTTGAACGTTGTATAGAAAATCGCCGGCGAGTTGCCGGCGATTTCTCGTTAATTCGTTCAGCGTTTGTCGCGGTCGATCCAGGGCCTTGCCGTCTGTCCCACATAAATCTGGCGCGGACGGTTAATCTTGCTCTGCGGATCGTCGTGCATTTCCTTCCAGTGGGCAATCCAGCCGGGGAGACGGCCGATGGCGAACATCACGGTAAGCATGTTCGTCGGGATGCCCATGGCGCGGTAGAGAATGCCCGAGTAGAAGTCTACGTTCGGGTAGAGCTTGCGCTCGATGAAGTAGTCGTCCTTCAGGGCGGCTTCTTCGAGCTTGATGGCTATATCCAGGAGCTGGTCGTGCACGTGTTCGCGTTCGAACACCTGGTACATGAGCTTCTTCAGTACCTTGGCGCGCGGGTCGTAGCTCTTGTACACGCGGTGGCCAAAGCCCGAAAGGCGGAACGGATCGTTCTTGTCTTTCGCCTTGTCCATCACCTGCTCGATGGTCATGCCGCTCTGCTGGATGCGCAGCAGCGTTTCGAGCACGGCCTGGTTCGCACCGCCATGGAGCGGGCCCCACAGGGCGCAGATGCCGGCGCAAATGCTCGCGTAAAGGTTTGCCTGCGAGCTACCCACCATACGCACCGTCGACGTGGAGCAGTTCTGCTCGTGGTCGGCATGCACGATGAGGAGCGTGTTGAGCGCCTTTTCCATAATCGGATCCGGGTGGTACGGGCGAGCCTTACTGCTGAACATCATGTTCAGGAAGTTGCTGCAGTAGCTGCGTTCCGCTTCCGGGTACACGAACGGTTCGCCGATGCTTGCCTTGTAGGCGAAAGCGGCGATGGTGCGGATCTTGGAAATAAGGCCCGCAGTCGTGAGCTCGAAAG
>JAEEGK010005963.1_pt1 | contig 29381 bp, 29 predicted proteins | sample 8958771 | NCBI WGS metagenome assembly JAEEGK01 (sample SAMN16246547, study PRJNA631951) | gut metagenome | biome: gut microbiome; feature: rumen; material: SC-attached | host: Bos | place: Iran: Karaj | collected 2018-10 | reverse complement strand
TCTTTTATACAGCTCATCTTCCGCCAATCTGTCTCCTTGGGAGCAGCGCCTGGCCAGTTCCTGCTCGTCCAGATCCGTATACACCTATAAGGTTAATGTCTTCCTACAAAGATAGACAGTTCAATCGTTTTCTGATATAGATACACACAAAACCTCCGAATACGTCTCGAGCTTCCGGTTTATTTCAGCGAATGATTTTCTGTACAAGCCAGACTTGTACGAGCACCCGTTTGGATGGAGATATCTTAATAATTTGAGATTCGATCCCAACAAAAAACAAAACCGGCCTCGGATGTTTTCCGAAGCCGGCTTGTGTGCGGTAGGTGAGAGAATAACCTGCGCTCGCAAGTCGTTTATAATCAATTATCTATGACACAAGAAGATGAAGTTGGGTGTAAAATAGGAGAAAAAATAGAAGTCATTCAACGGCTATGGGAAGATGAATTCTGATGAAGAAAGGATCTTTCTTCACTTGGGGACGTCGTTATTGAGGCAAGGGCTTACGCCTGGCAGTAGTCCTGGTACAGAGCCACAGGGCCGTAATGCCAAAGCTTTGTTTCTTCCCGTTCCAGGCGTCGGTAGGTGTCGGATGCATAGAATTTGGTGAGCGCATCCAGGGGGGAGATGTGCTCGTCTTCGGCGATGAAGGCGGCGACGGCCGCTGCTTTGCCAGCGAGGATCAGGTACAGGTTCTGCTGGGTAATGTTCGCTCTCATGGCCGCACCTCCTTTGCTTCGATGAATCTCAGGCACGTCAGGGATTCTTCGGTATGGAACAGCATCTGGTCGATGAGTTTATAGGTCTTGAGTTCGGCCATGAGTTCCTGCTTGTCCAGGAGACCTTGTTCATAGAGGGCGAACGCAGCATAAACACGGTCGTTGGCTACGGGGCCAGACACCAAGTCATAATCGTGGGTGAAGTCGCGCCGTGTGCGGTTGGCATGGACATAGTCCACCCATTCGTCGCCAGGAGGATTGCTGAAATCGAGACGCTTGAGGCCTTCCGCTGCTTTTTCGTCAAAATCGTAAACATTGACGAAGCCGGAATCTTCGCCGGAAAGCTTTCGAAGAATCCACTCCCTTGCCTGCTGCTCCGAGGTGGTCGTATAAAGACCTGCCCCATAATCCAAAGTTCAGTTAGGAACCAGGATACGAGGGATTCGAACCATTTGGAGGCTGCCGTGAAAGAGTATCATAGGCCGATCTTTTCTTCGATTTCTTCCAGGATCCACGGCATCCCTTGGGTGTGCAGGATGTCGTAATGGTCGGAAAGGAATTGTTTGATTCCATGCCTGTCGAAGAGTTCAGAGGCAGCTACTCCGGTGAGTCCATGCTTATTCTTGTAGCCTTCCAGGCAAAAGGCTACGAAATACAAGATATCAGCATCTCGTTTACTCATCGTACAAACCTTAGATTTGCAGCGTAGTCCTCTGCACCAAAGTTTGTTTGACAAAAATAGTAAATTTATGCTGATAAAGGAAGTTTAACAAAGGACAATGGAGCCGGGCGGTTCTCAATTAGTACAAATGTGTAAGACCCGATTATTTTTTTTGCCCCGCCCGGCCCGTTGATCCAGGACCTGAATAAGAATAAATAAGCATTTTTTCGGAACCTCAGCGACTGGAGGAATCAGATTCGGACGCATCGGATTCATTCCGGGCCTCACGGCGGCGGGTGACCCATTCATGCGGGGTCATACCATATTGACGGACAAAGCTTCTGGTGAAATAAGACGGAGAGGAGTATCCGACGGCGAAGGCTATCTCCGCAATGGATTGCTTTCCTTCCGAAAGAAGGACGGCCGCCTTGCTCAGGCGGGCCTGGCTGATGAGCCGGTTGGGCGTTTCTCCGGTCAGTTCCCGGACTTTGAGAAACAGACTGGATTTGGAGATGGCCAGATCCTGCACCAGGAAGGAAACCGACAGGTCGGGATCCGCCAGGTGGTCCTGGATGAGTCGGTTCAGGCGGTCCAGGAACGCGGCGGAATCAGCGGGAGAATGGGAAGAGCCGTCCTCGGCCCCGGATGCCGGCTGCCGGTCCATGGATACAAGCATGCGTTCCAGGTTGCCGGAAAGAGACCGCAACATGCGCTGGTTCCTCTCGATGGCATTGATTTCCGCACGGAAGTCGGACGTTGCCTTGGGATGTTTCTTCAGGCGCTCCAGTTGCACGCCGATTCCCTGAACGGGGGCCTCCAACTGGCTGTTCAGGGAGGAAAGCAGACGGGCCCTGTCGCCCATCTCATCTTCCTTGACCAGGGAGACGGCTTCATCCAGCTGGCGGGCATACTGCGTCTGGGTCCGGCGTTTCGCCTGCTGCAGCAGCAGTCTGACACCCAGAAAAAGCAGGGCGATTCCCACGAGGACATAGAGGAAAATGGCCATGCCCGAACGCAAAGGATGCGGGCGGACAGTAAACGAGATGGAGACTCCCTCCCGGTTCCATACGCCGCTGTTGTTGCTGGCCATCACTGTCAAACGGTATTTTCCCGGGGGCAGCCCGCTGTATTCGACCCAGTTCTGATTCCCCAGGTCCTTCCAATAGGCAGGCCCCATTCCCTCCAGGAGGCAGGAATAGCGGACCTTCTCCGGTGCGCAGTAGCTCAGGGCGGCGAAACCGATGCGCAGGTCCCGGGTCTTCCAGGACAAGGCAGGGGCCGTATCCCCGGGAAAGAGCACTTCCTGCCTGTCTTTTCCGTTTCGGGACGTCGTTCCGAAACTGGTGATAAGGACGGTCGGCGGAACCGTGTTGGAACGGATATTCCCCGGATAAAAGGACACAAAGCCGTCCAGGGATCCCAGAAAGATCCGCCCGTCATGGGCGACGAGTCCGGAGGCCGGGAAAAACAGGCTGCCCGGAATACCGTCGTTGATCCCGAACCGCTCGGTCATCCCCGTGGAAAGGGAATAGCGGATCAGGGAAGAGGAGGTGGAAATCCACAGCTGGGTTCCGTCATAAGCGGCATAGCGGATATCCTCCCCCTCCAGCAGTACGCTCCCCTGGCCATCTTTGAGCAGGACGAGTCCTTTTTCCGTACCGGCACAGATGCCCCCCGGAATGGCCAGCAGACAGCGGACCACATCGCTGGGAAGGTCGCCGGAAGACGTGGTGTAGCCCTTCCAATCCCCATTGGGGTGGCGGCAAAGCAGCCCCTTCCCCTCGGTCGCGAACCAGATGGTCCCGTCCGCCTCGGGAAGGATGGCCCCGGTCATGAACCCCGTTTCCCGTTCCGGGACGAATCGGTCCGCGGAGGCGTCATACCGGCTGATTCCGGTCAGGTTACCGGCCCAAAGCGTTCCCTCTGAATCCCGAGCCAAGGAATAGACGCTGCTGTCCACCAGACCGTCGTCGTGCTGGTACACCTTGCCCTTGCCGGTCCCGACATCTACCCGCAGAAGCCCCTTGGAAAAAGTTCCCACCCACAGATCCTGTCCGGACCGGTAAACCGCGTGGATATTCATGGTGCCATACGGGGCGTTTTCCCCCAGGGGATTCTTCCAGTGCCGCGCCGTTCCGGTGACGGGATCGTACCGGAACAGGCCGCCGTTGTCGGACCCCATCCACACCGTTCCGTCCGGGTCCTCGCAGAAGCAGCTGACGATGTAGTTCTCTTCGGCATCGACCAACTCGGACAGTGAGCGGGAAACGAACTGTCCGGCAAATGGGGAGACGTAATTCACGCCGCCATAATAGGTTCCGATCCATATTCCGCCCTCGCGGTCCTCCAGGACCGGGTAGACGAATTTACTGGACAGGGACGACGGGTTCCGGCGGTCGTTGCCGTACAGGGTACCCCCGCCGTCCTGGAGCGGCTTCAGGTCCAGCAGACCGTCGTCCGAACCGATCAGGAAATGATAGGGCTCGACTTGCGTAAGGGAGTGGATATGGGTGAACCCCCTCCCCCCGGGAACGGGATTGCGGACGGTCCGGGTCTCCGGGTCCAGGGTATACAGGCCCCGGTCCCATGTCCCCAGCCACATGGTCCCGGAAGGATCCTGGGCCATGGCGTAAATGCGGGTCGGACTGCAGTCTTGGTAATCGAGCAGCGCCGGAGTGAAGGAATCGGAAGTTCCCGAAAAAAGGTAGAGCCGTTGCTCTCCCGTGGGAGAGGCGGCCCAGATACGCCCGTCTGAAGATTCAAACAGGCATTCAATGTCATTTCCATCCAGGTATTGGGTCAGGTTCCCGCCGGACCAGCGGAACAGTCCCCTGTTCCGCGTCCCCACCCAGATATCTCCGTCCTGGTCCTCCATCAGGTCGCAGACCCACTCGGCCGGAAACGCTTCCATCAGATGGACCGCATGGTCCTGCAGGTACCGGAACACCCCGTTCTCCGTCCCGAGCCACAAGGTCCCCTGGCGGTCCTCAAGGATCCGACGGACCGGGTGGACCTCTCCCGAAGGGAAGGGATGGTGGACGATGGCCCGTCCGTCAAAACTGTCCAGTCCGCCGTTGGTGCCCAGCCAGATCAGGCCGGACCGGTCCTGGATCAGGGCCCGGACGGTATTGGAGGACAGTCCGTCCCGGGTAGTGTAGTGGCGGAAAGAATAGGCAGGAGCCCCGGGGAGGGGGATGGCCACGTCCAGCAACAGGACTGCGGCGGACAGCCACAACCGTGTCAGGATAGCCATGATGTCAGGCCCCCTCCCCATGAGCGGATACTGCCATACTGCCTACTTGACTTCCCGGATGGGGTTCTGGGTGAGCCAAGGGTTGGCTTCCAGGGTCGCGGCGCGGAACGGGAAGATATTGTCATCCACGTTGTCGATGGTCTCAACGCGCGGCTTGCAGAACCAGGACTTGCCGTTCCAGACGCTCTGGCCGTTGGTCATCTTGAATCGGATGAGGTCCTGACGACGGTGCCATTCCCCCATGAATTCCCAGCCGAGCTCGTCCAGGAGTCCGCCGAGGATAATGTCGTCGCCGCCCTCGTGGGTGATTACCCATTCGTTTTTCTGGCCGGCTTCGGTCTTGGCGGGATCGTCCTGGATGTTCAGGTTGTAGCGCAGGCCGTAGTCATAGCAGCTGCCTCCCTTGAGCCGGGCGGCGGTAACGGTAGCCTTCTCGGGCGCCGAAGTGAAGTTGCGGGCGCGGACCTGACTGACCAGCTCGGCGGCCTCATCTTCATTCTTGCCCAGGCGAAGCAGGCACTCGGCCTTGATCATGAGGGCGTCGGCATAGCGGAACACCGGAAGGTCGGTGGAGTAGGTGCCAACGGGGCCGTTTCCGATCTCGTATTTGTGGCAGCGGGCGCCTTCGAACTCATAGGCTCCGTCGATGCTGCCAAACTCGATGGTGTAGTTGCAGCCTTCGATTTCCTTGCCCTGCTGGTCATACTGCTGGCCCCAGAACCAAGTGTCGGTCAGACGCTGGTCATCCTCGTCATAGGTATGGATGAACTGCGGAATGGCGCCGGCACCGGAGGTTGCCCAACTGGTGTATCCATAGGTCTTTCGGTTGGAATTGGCCAGCCAAAGGCTGGCCCAGCCGAGGCCGTAGGAATAAGGATATTCGAACGGGAAGGCGAGGATGACCTCGGGGCTGGAAGAGATGTCAGCCTTGAAGTTGTCCAGGTAATTGGCGGCCAGGGAATACTTGCCTGAAGCAATCACCTCTTCCACTTCATCCAGCGCCTTCTGGTAGTAGGACTGGTCGCTCTCGTCATTGAACCAGGCATTGTGGTTAAGGTACATCTTCGCGAGCAGCATGTTCACGCAGTAGTCGTTCACCACGCCGAAGCCGTTGTCAGCGCCGCACTTGCCCTTGATGGCGTTCAGTTCGTCCATGATGAAATCGTAGGTCACCTGCGGAGCGACCTGGGTGGGCATCCAGCCGTCTTCGTGAATATAGGAGGTGTCCAGGCCGATATTGCGGAAATTGTCGAACAGGTTATAGTACATCAACGCCCGGAAGAAGCGCAACTGATTGAATGTTACGGCATTCTGCTTGATTGCGTCCATCTCCATCATCCGGTTGCATTCGGAAATCGCGGAATAGGCGGCGGAGAAGAAACCGGCGCAGTGGCTGATGCTGTTGTTGAACGTATGTTTGTGGAGCAGGATGTAATACTTGCCCCAGCCGATTCCCAGGCGGGAAGGAACGCACCACATATCGGTGGATTCCTCCAGGTCTCCCATCCCGTTGAAGGAGGCATAGACCTGGTGGACATAGTCATAGACGGATGCGAGCATGGCCTGGATGTCGTCATCGGTGAATTCGTATTTCTCGGCCGCGATCTGGCTGTAGATGGTTTCGTCCAGATTGGTACAGGCGGAGGAAAGGACCGCCGCCGCGGCAAGGATGGTATAGAGAATCTTTTTCATGGCTTGACGCATTTTTTAACGATACATACGCTGCGGGTAACTGGAGGCTTTTCCAAACTTCAGGTTCACGCCGACGGTGAGCGTACGCACCGGCGGATAATTGGTGGAAGACTCATGGCCGAAGTACCAGAGGTCCGCGTTGGACAGTTCGGGATCCAGGCCGGAGTACCGGGTGATGGTGAACAGGTTGGTGGCGGCTACATACAGGCGGGCGGCTGTCAGATAGGGGTTGTCCTTCAGGTTGAAGGTATAACCGAAGCTGGCGTTCTTGAGTTTCAGGAAGTCGCCCTTCTCCAGGTGGGCGCTGGTCCACTGCTTGGAGTTCATGTTGCGGGACAGTACGTTGCCGTCGGCGAAAGGAGCAACCAGGAGGGACTTCAAGTGGTTGTACTGGGTGTAGTAGTAGCTTTCATATTCCACCCGTCCCTCGTTCAGGATCTGGAAGCCGAACTGACCGGTGAACTGCAGGCCCAGGTCGAAGCCCTTGTAGCGGAGGCGGTGGTTCATGCCCATGTACAGGTCGGGAAGGGCATGGCCCAGGACCTGGCAGTAGGTGTCGTTGTTGTCCATGGCCGGGACATATTCCTCGGCCTCGCCGGTCTCCACGTTCTCAATCATCCATTTGCCGTCAGCGGAGATGCCGACAGCCTTGGGACCGTACCAGAGGTCTACCCTCTGTCCGGGCTCCAGCCGGTGCGTGCGGGCCGAAGAGATGTTACCGAAACCACTGTTGTACTGGTAGTTATCGGTCTCGTACAGGTCGTTGGAGAGGTTCACCAGCTTGTTGGAGTTGTGGGAGAAGGTGAAGTCCATGTCCCACTGGAAGTCGCGGGTCTTCACAGGCGTCGTGTTGATGGCCAGCTCGACACCGGAGTTGGTCATCACGCCAACGTTGGCCAGCGTCTGGTCATACAGGTTCGGGGGAGTGGGCACGTTGTACCAGTAGAGCATGTCGCTGGTCGTCTTCCGGTACAGGTCGAGCGTGAAGCCCAGGCGGCCGCCCAGGAACTGGGCGTCCAGACCTACGTTATATTCCTGGGATTTCTCCCACTTCAGGTCCGGGTTGGGGTTGGAAGCGATAGACATGCCGGGCAGCCATTTCCCTTCGGAGAAATAGTAACCGTCATAGTCGTATCGGGTGAGGGACATGTAGGAGGACTCGGGAATGACGCCGGTGATACCGAAGCCGGCGCGGAGCTTGAGTTCGCTGATCCAGGTCACGTTGTGCATGAAATCCTCGTTGTGGATGTTCCAGCCGGCGGAAACGGAGGGGAAGTTACCCCACTTGTTGTTCTCACCGAACTTGGAGGAACCCTCCCGGCGGAAGGAGACCAGCACGTTGTAGCGATTGTCGTAACCATAGCTGATACGGCCGAAGAAGCCAATCAGCTTGCTGTCTTCGCGGTAGGAGCTCATGGTGGCGTTTCCTTCCTTGAGCGCGCGGCCCAGGCCCAGGTTGTCGGTTCCGAAGAAATAGTTCGGGAAATCCCGGTTGTAAGCGCTGAAACTCTTGTAGTCGTCGTACTGCCAGCTGTAACCGGCCAGGGCGTTCAGGCGGTGCTTGCCGAGCACCTTGTCATAGCGTGTCGTGAGTTCCAGGAGTTTCTGCTGGGAACCGCCGTGGCTCAGGGTGGCCTGTCCCGTGTAGCCGTAGTTGATATTGCCGTAATCGTACTCGTTCCGGAAAGTGTCGGTGACACCGTTGGAATTCACCATGGCCAGTTTCAGGCTGGTCTGCCAGCCCTTGACAGGCTCCAGGGTGATGTTGCCGGTAAGACGGGTCTGCTGGTTCTTGTAACTGCCTTCCCGGCCCTTGATCATCGCCACGGGATTGTAGTAGTTGGTGGCGCTGAAGTTCTCGAAGAAGGAGCCGTCATCCTTGTACACGGGTTCCGTAGGGTTGCGGAGAATGGCCTGGTGGTAGGCCGACGAAGAGCTTACGATGTCGCTCTGGGTCTGGCGGGACTGGATGTCGAAGCCGATCTTGAGGATGTCGTTGAACAGCCACTGGGAGACACCTGCGTTGAGATTGAGGCTCTTGCGGTAGGTGTCGATGATGGTGCCTTCCGTGTCGCGGAAGGTAAAGTCGGCGTAGAAGGAAGTGTTCTCCAGGCCGCCGCTGATGTTCACGTTGTGGTTGTGGGAGAATGCGGTGCGGGAGATTTCCTTGAGCCAGTCGGTGGAGGTGCCGCCATCGGTGAGGTCCGTATGGCCGGCCTTGATGTCATCGACCCCCATGAAATCGTACATCTTCGCGAAATTGGAGAGGCTGGCGTAACCGGAATAGGTCGTGGTGACACGGCCGTCACGACGGCCGTTCTTCGTCGTGATGATGATCACGCCGTTTGCACCGCGGGTGCCATAGATGGCCGCTGCGGAGGCATCCTTCAGGACATCGATGCTTTCGATGCTCTCGGGAGCGACCGTGGACAGGCTTCCTTCGATGCCGTCCACGAGGACAAGCGGTGTCTGGCTGCCTTCCATCGAAATGACGCCGCGCAGGCGGATGGTGGACGTTGCGCTCGGGTCGCCGCTGCCGTTGGTGACGGTCAGGCCCGCCACCTTGCCCTGGATCAGGTCGCCGGCATCCAACATCTGGCCGGCATTGAAGTCTTCGGCCTTGACGCTGGTGACCGCGCTGGTGACGTCACCCTTCCGCTGGGTACCGTAGCCGATGACCACGGTTTCCTCCAGGAAGGTGGCGGATTCGGCGAGGACGACATTGACAACGCCGTTCCGTCCGACGGGGACACGCTGGGTTTCATAACCGACGCAGGAGAATTCCAACACGGAATCCGGTCCCTTTACAGTGAGGACATACTGTCCGCGCCCGTCCGTGACGACGCCGTTCGTCGTCCCCGCTTCCACGACACCGGCGGCGACGACGCCCTGGCCCGTTTCGTCGGTGACGGTTCCCCTCACCGTTACCTGCGCAGCGGCAGGAAGTGCCGCCGTCAGCAAAGCGAGGGAGAGAAAGAAAGGTAAAAAGCTTTTCATAACAGATGATTTGTTAAAATAAGGATGTCTGGTTGATCTGTCACAAAGGTCATCATTTACGGATGAAATCAATAGAACAAAATTCCATTTCCCTTTCACTTTTGTTCAAAAACGGCAAAATCCTCCGATTCAGGCTGGCGATTAAAACAGAGTTTGCGTACCTTTAGACCGCAAATCACCCTTGACCATGATTGAATCTGCATCGCGATGAAAAAACTCCTTCCTTTCATTTTCGTTGTCGCCGCCCTCGTCCCGGCCCATGCCCAGCTCACCCCCGAGCGCCTGGCACAGGACAAGTATCTGGCAAACGGCGTCCACCACAGCTACGATCCCGGCGTCATCACCGACACGCCCGCCCCCAGAGGGTACAAACCTTTTTACATCAGCCATGTCGGCCGGCACGGAAGCCGCTACGACCTGGGAGAGGGCGAAAACTTCATCCTCGTCACCGACCTTCTCACCAAGGCCGGGGAGCAGGGGCTTCTGACAGCGGATGGCCGCAGCCTCCTGCAGGAAGTGTCCCTGATGAAGGACGCGTCCGAGGGGATGTGGGAGATGCTTACCCAGCGCGGCTGCCGGGAGCACCGGCAGATCGCCGCCCGGATGATGGCGCGCTTCCCCGCCGTGTTTTCCTCCCGGCAGCGAAAGGAAGTGGATGCGGTCTCCTCCACCGTGCCCCGGTGCATCCTGTCCATGACCAACTTCCTGCTGGAGGTGAGCCGGGAACATCCCCGTCTTGAAATCCGGACCGACACCGGAGACAGATACATGCGCTACCTGATGCATTGGGACAGCCGGAACCGGGCGCGCCAGACGACTGTCCGGCCGGACAGCGACCGCTACCTGCAGGAGCACCTGGATCCCGGCCGGATCCTGGGAACCCTGTTCACGGACCCAGCAGCGGCCCTGGGCGATTTTTCTCCCTACCGTTTCCTCCGGACCCTCTTCGTGTGCACATCCTTCACCGAGACCCTGGACATGGAGCGGGAAGTGGACCTGTACCGGTATTTCACCCTGGATGAGCTGTATATCCTCGCGACGGACCAAAGCGACAGATTCTACACCCAGAACGCCAACTCCCTCCTGTACGGCGATTCCACGGCCCTTCAGGGGAAACGGCTCCTACGGGATTTCGTCGAAAAGGCGGACGCCGCCGTCTCCGGGGAAAGCACCCGGGCGGCAGACCTTCGTTTCACGCACGATACGGCCCTGCTGCCCTTCGCCACCCTCATCGGCTTCAGCGGCATGGACAGGAAGGCCCTTCAGACGGAAGCCCACTATTACTGGTATTCCGGGGACATGATTCCGATGGGATCCAACTACCAGCTGGTCTTCTACCGGAAGGGCAACAACATTCTGGTAAAGATGCTCTATAACGAAAAAGAGCGGACCGTGCCCGCACTCGCGCCGGTACAGGGCCCCTACTACCGCTGGGCCGACCTCCGGTCCTATTTCGCCAACCTGTGCAAGGGGGCGGACTAGGACTCGGATTTTTTTCGTTACCTTTGTAACCATGGATATCAGAATCGGAAACGGATACGACGTGCACGCCCTCGCGGAAGGGGTGCCTATGTGGCTGGGTGGGGTACGCATCCCCTCGGAAACCGGCTTCGTGGCCCATTAGGACGGCGACGTCGCCATCCACGCCCTTTGCGACGCCCTCCTCGGGGCCCTCGCCCTCGGGGATATCGGCCATCTTTTCCCCGACACTTCTCCCGAGTGGAAAGGCGTTGACAAGGCATGGTCAATGTCGGTCGGATCCAAATGGAACTTTTCCCGGGACAGTACATCGCAGTATTCCCGGATGATTTCGTCGTTAAAGACTGGAGTGATGTCTCCGGAATAAACATGGGCAATGACGACGAGGGGAGGGGTTGCCAGGTTTGTCGATATCAGCGCGGAAACAAGGACATTGGTGTCGATGACCGCAAATAGTTTACTGTCCATTTCGGGATGCCGCTATCTCCGTGTTAATATCCTCCAAGCTCATGCCCCCCGCACCGGAAGCCAGCGCCACCTCTCTCATTCTTTGAAAAGCCTCCCAGCCTTTCTGTCTCGTCTCGATCTCCGAATCGGCCTTGATCTCGAACGGAATCCGGCGCTCGCGGACGACAGCCTTCATGAACAGGTTGAAGGCCGCACTGTTGCTGAGTCCGAACTGGTCGCAAAGGACATCGAAGTTCCTCTTCAGTTGCTCATCTACTCTGATTGTTATGGATGTCATGCGTCAATCGTTTTCATTTGTATTGCAAATATAATGCAAAATTAATTACAAAACACAATCCAGTCCAGAAGAACTCCGGTCTATGGGAATTAGTATAAGCCAACTAAGGGTGGTAGCCTGCTTGCTCTATACGCATCAGGTGCGTACACGATTCAACGTTGCAGAGTATGAAATGGAGTCGAACTTTTACCGTAAATACAGGTGTAAAATAGGAGTAAAATAAGAAATAGACATGTGTTTTCTTGCCATATGAAGCCCTTGTCCAATAAAAACAAGCGCAATGATACCGGAGTGCAACGCATTATCGCTCAACCACTTGCGCCAATAACAAAAGAAAAGAGACAGCCTTTTGGACTGTCTCTTGTGCGGTAGGTGAGAGTCGAACTCACACACCCCAACGGGCACTACCCCCTCAAAGTAGCGTGTCTACCATTTCACCACTACCGCGTATTGGGACTGCAAAGATACGTCAAAAATCCGAATCTCCAAATTATTTTTCGACTTTCTTGTGCTTGGACTTGTTCCACATGCCGTAGATTTCGCTCACGTTGCCGGCGGTGATGAAGGCGTGGATGTCGTTCTTCTTGATGTAGTTCATCACGCTGGCGAACTCGTCCTGGGTGAGGAGGGACTGGATTTCCACGTGGGGTTCGCCGGAGAAGCCACCGCGGACATCGTACAGGGTGCAGCCGCGCTCGAGGGTTTCCACGATGTAGGAACGGATTTCTTCGCTGCGGTCGGAGACGATGCAGATACGCTTGCGCTTGTTCACGCTGGCCATGAAGTAGTCCAGGGCGAGACCGTTCATCCAGGTGCCGATGAGGCCGATGACGACCATCCGGAACGGGTTGATGGCGAAGGCGGTGCAGCAGATGATGGCGCCGGCGACGGTGACGGAGACACCGATGTCGAAGTGCAGGTACTTGTTGACGATCTTCGCGAGGATGTCCAGGCCGCCGGTGGAGGCGTTGATGCTGAACAGGATTGTCTGGGATATGCTGACGATGAGCACGAAGCAGATCAGGTCCGTCAGCGGTTCGCCCATGATGGATGTCTGTCCGGCCTCGATGAGACGTTCGTAGGGGCATACTTTCTCCCAGAACTCCAGGAGCGGGCCCAGGATCATGGCCGTGTACACGGTCTTGGCACCGAATTCCTTGCCGATCAGCAGCCAGGCCAGGACGAGAAGGGTGGCATTGATGACCGTGACGACCACAGACACCTTAAGGGGGATGCCCACCATCGAGAACACGTTCGCGAGGACGATGGAAAGACCGGAGATGGATCCCAGGACAAGCTTGCTGGGCATCATGAAATAATAGACGGCGGCGGCCGCAATGGCCATGCCGAGGGTCATGATGAGCAGTTCCTTCCAGAACTTCCAGGTGCACAGATATTTCAGTATATCTTTCATGGTGTGGTTGGTTTCGACCCTTAAAGTTACGAATTATTCTCAAAACTGCTGCTTGTTTTGTGTTTTCTTGCTATTTTTGTAAAAACACTGACAAGATGAAAGCCTATATCGAACAGAACCGGGAACGCTTCTTCGAGGAGCTCTTCTCCCTCCTGCGCATCCCCTCCATCAGCGCCAAGCCCGAATACAAGCCCGATATGTACCGTTGCGCCCGCCGCCTGACGGAACTGCTGGCAGCGGCCGGCGCCGACAAGGCCGGCGTGTACGAGACCAAGGGCAACCCTGTCGTCTTCGGTTCCAAAACCGTCCCCGGCGCCGCGAAGACGGTACTCGTGTACGGTCACTATGACGTGCAGCCGCCGGAGCCCCTGGACAAATGGCGCACCGATCCGTTCCAGCCGGTCATTGCCAAGGATCCCACGACCGGGGAGCAAGCCATCTACGCCCGCGGTGCCAATGATGACAAAGGCCAGCTGTTCATGCATCTGAAGGCATTCGAGTTCCTGCTCAGGAAAGGCCTTCTGCGTCATAACGTGAAGTTCATTTTCGAGGGCGAAGAGGAAGTTGGCAGTCCGTCCCTTGCCGCCTGGGCGGAGGAACACAAGGACCTCCTGGCGGCCGACATCATCCTGGTTTCCGACACGACGATGATTTCCGAAAAGGTTCCGTCCATCAACTGCGGCATGCGCGGCCTGTCCTATCTGGAAGTGACCGTCACCGGCCCGAACAAAGACCTGCATTCCGGCCATTACGGCGGCGCAGTGGCGAATCCGATCAACACCCTCTGCGCGATGATCGCCAGCCTGCATGACGCAGACGGCCGTGTCAATGTCCCTGGCTTCTATGACGATGTCGTGGAGTTGTCCGCCGAGGACCGCGCCATGCTGGCCCGCGCACCCTTTGACATGGATGAGTACAAGGCTTTCCTGGACATCGATGAGGTCAAGGGCGAGAAGGGCTATACCACCCTGGAGCGCGTCGGCATCCGTCCCTGCCTGGATGTCTGCGGCATTTGGGGCGGTTACACCGGCAAGGGTGCGAAGACCGTCCTGCCCTCCACGGCCCATGCGAAGATCTCGATGCGCCTTGTCCCTAACCAGACCTCCGCGAAGATCACGGAACTGTTCGAGAAGCATTTCCGCGCCATCTGCCCGCCTTACGCGAAGGTGGATGTCCAGCCCTGCGAAGGTGGCAACGGCTTCCTTATTCCGATCAATTCCGACGGCTACAAGGCCGCTTCGAAGGCGATGGCTGAAGTTTACGGCATCGAACCGGTCCCGTCCCGCGGCGGCGGCTCCATCGCCGTCCTGGCGGACCTCCAGCGTATCCTGGGGATCGATCCGCTCCTGATGGGCTTCGGCCTGGAACGCGACACCATCCACTCCCCGAACGAGAGCTACCTGCTGAGGCAGTTGTTCGCGGGGATGGAGTCGATTGCGCTGTTCTACCAGTATTATTAGATCCCTCGACTGCGCTCGGGATGACAGGGGTCAGATCCCGGCGCCGTCGGTGAAGGTGAAGTCCTGCGTCTTGCCTTGCAAGATGCGGGACTTTTCGGGTACGGACCGGGTGAGCCAGACGTTGCCGCCGATGACCGAGTCGCGGCCGATGGTGACCCGGCCGAGGATGGAGGCGTTGGAATAGACCGTCACGCCGTCTTCCAGGATGGGATGGCGCGGGAGATTGAGCGGTTTCCCGTCCTCGCCGTAGGAGAAGTTCCGGGCGCCGAGGGTGACTCCCTGATACAGCGTGACGTGGCTGCCGATGACGGTGGTTTCCCCGATGACGATACCCGTCCCGTGGTCGATGGCGAAATGGTCGCCGATGACCGCGCCGGGATGGATGTCGATGCCGGTGTTGGAATGGGCGTATTCCGTGAGCATGCGCGGGATGACCGGGACGCCGAGCAGGTGCAGTTCATGGGCGGTGCGGTAGTAGAGCATCGCTGTTACGGCCGGATAGCAGAAGACGATCTCCTGGCGGGATTTCACGGCAGGATCGTTGTGGGCGATGGCTTCCACGTCGGTGGCCAGGAGGGCCCGGATTCCGGGCAGCTTTTCCAGGAAGGCCGAAGCCGTCGCGGAGTCCGTGACGGCTTCGAGTTCAGTCTGGATGCTCCGGAGGACATAGGTCTCCTGTCCGTCTCCGTATTCCGGGAAGACGGCGTCCTTGACGCGGGCCATCAGCACCTTGAGGTGTTCAATGGTCTGGTTGAGGGAAAGGGCCATGTCAGTCGGCGTCAAAGAGTCCGGTGGAAAGGTACCGTTCGCCGGTGTCGGGGAGCAGGGCGACGATGACCTTTCCTGCATATTCGGGTTTGCGGGCCAGGCTGAGGGCGGCGGAGAAGGAGGCGCCGGAACTGATGCCCGTCAGCAGACCCACCTTGGCGGCCAGTTCCCGGGCACCCTGGGCAGCATCCGAATCGGTCACGGTAAGGATGCGGTCCACGACGCGGCCGTCGAAGGTCTGCGGCCGGAAGCCCGCGCCGATGCCCTGGATCTTGTGGGGTCCGGCGACGCCGGTGGAGAGGAAGGCCGATCCGGCCGGCTCCACGGCGACGATTTCAACCTCGGGCTTATGGGCCTTGAGAGCCCTTCCCGTGCCGCTCACGGTGCCGCCGGTGCCCACGCCGGCGACGAAGACATCGACCTTTCCTTCCGTGTCGCGCCAGATTTCCTCGCCGGTCGTGCGGAAATGGACGGCGGGGTTGGCGGGGTTGTCGAACTGGCCCAGGATGACGGCGCCCGGGGTGGCGTCGCGCAGCTCCTGCGCTTTCCGGATGGCGCCCTTCATCCCCTCGGAACCGGGCGTGAGGACGAGACGGGCACCGAAGGCCTTGAGCAGGTTCCGGCGCTCCTGACTCATGGTTTCGGGCATTGTCAGGACTACTTTGTAACCTTTGGCGGACCCGACCCAGGCCAGGCCGACGCCCGTATTGCCGCTGGTGGGCTCGATGATGGTGGCTCCGGGCGCAAGGGCGCCGGAAGCTTCGGCATCCTCGATCATGGACAGGGCGACGCGGTCCTTGACGCTGCCGCCGGGATTGAAATACTCAAGCTTGACGAGAAGGTCAGCCTGCTGGCCTTCGAAGCCGGACACCCGCAGCAGGGGCGTGTTGCCGATCAGACCGGCAAGGGAATCGTAAATCATGGGGAAAAAGTGTTAAGTTCGTTATTCGTTTGTTCTCAAATACTTCCATCCGATGACGGGGAGGATGAAAGCGATGAGACAGGCGATGATCCAGAAGATGGACACGGGGCCGAAATTGTACACGCCGTCGGCGGCGTTGCCTTCGATCAAGAAGCCCGATACGATGGACTGGAGGCCGGCGGCGGCGTAGCTGGAAATGCCCACGATGCCGAGGGCGGCGCCGGTGGCCTTGCGCGGGACGAAGTCCAGCGCCATCAGGCCGGCGACGATGCAGAACACGACGCTGAACGCCATGCTGAAAACGGCGATATACAGGATGTTCATCCAGTATGTTCCTCCCGTGAAGAGGAAGAGGGAGAGCGTGACGACGGTAAGGGCCCCGGCTATAATCACCGGACGTGCGCGGTTCCCATGGAACAGGCGGTCGGAAATCCAGCCGGCGAGGATGTTGCCCACCACGCCGAAGGCCTCCGAAATGCCGATGATCTGTGTGGCGCTCTCCAGCGAGAACGTTTTCTGCTTTTGCAGGAACAGCACGCCCCAGTCGCTCACCGCATGCTGGGTAATGTAGATGAAAGCGCTGGAGATGGCGATGACCCAGATTCCCGGATGGCGGAAGACCCACTTCTGAAGCTCTTTCGTCGGCTTCTTGTCCAGGGTCTTGAGCGGTTCGCCCGCCAGTTCCTGGACGGTGGGAAGCCCCTTGCTTTCAGGCGTATCGGAAATGAATACCAGGGCGATGACCGTGCCGATGACACCCGCCGCGGCCGCGGCGATGAAACCCCACTGCCAGCCGGCCAGTGCGACGATAAATCCGGTGACGATCATCGTGACGGCTTTGCCGAAGGACGGGGTGGAGCTGAAGATGCTGTACATCGTCCCACGCTTGTTCAGCGGGAACCAGCGGGACAGGCTGATGGTTCCGGGCGGCGATCCCATCGACTGCATCCAGCCGTTCACGCCCCACAGGAGGGCGAAGCAGACCAGCATGACGACGGAACCGATTCCCAGCGGCCCGTGCAGCAGTCCCAGGACACCGAGCACCAGGTTGATGACGGCCGATACGCCCAGGCCCCAGGCCATGAACCGGCGGATGTTGCAATAGTCCGCGATGAAGCCGTTGGTGAACTTTCCGGCCGCATAGACGAAATAGAAGACAGATCCGATGACGCCCAGTTCCGCGGCGGAAAGCACTCCGCCGTCAATGATCGGCTGCTTCACGACGCCCAGCGTCATCCGGCAGACATAGTAGAAGATATAGGCCGTGGTAACGCCCCAGAACGTCTTGGTCCTGAGCCGTTTGTATTCTTCGTCCACCTGCTCGGCAGGTACCTTCTCCGGGGAAGGCTTGCTGATCCGGAAATAGCTGTACAGCGACATACGAAGGCGAAGATACGAATTTCTTTCGATATGTCTTATAAAAAATTTTAAAAACGGGGTCCTTATTCGCCCAGGCAACCGAAGATGCAGGCGCGGAGGTCGGTGCCCTGTTTATAGTAAACGGCTTGCCAGCCCGCGGCGAGAGCGCCGTCCACGTTCGCTTGGGAGTCGTCCACGAAGAGGATTTCCTCAGGCGGGAGGCCGATTTCGGCAGCTGCGGCATCGAAGATTTCCCGGGAGGGCTTCAGCATTTTCATCCGGCTGGAGATGAATTCCTTGCGGAAGATCCGCCGCCAGTCCAGCCCGTTCTCCTCGTAGATGTCGTGCATCCGCTTGACGGAGATTTCGTTGTTGTTGGAGAGTCCGTAAAGGGCGTATTTCCTGGACAGTTCTTCCAGCAGCGGCACTTTTTCCGGGTCCATGCCCACCAGAAGGCCGGCCATCGCACGGTCGACGTCGGATGGCACGCAACCGGGACGGGATTCGCGGAGCACCTCCGCGCGGAACTCGTCGGCCGTGATGAGACCGGCTTCCATGTCCCCGTAGATACCCTTCTGGTGCCAGAGGTCCAGAATCTCCGTAATGCGTTCATAACCGAGGATTTCCCGGAAGGACCGGACACAGCGGTCAAAGTCCAGGTCGATGAGCACGCCGCCCAAGTCGAATACGATTGCTTTCACCATAGCGAGTGCAAAGGTAGGAAATAATCCGTATATTTGCAGACTGCATTAAATGGATACATTGGCACAGAAGAAACAATATATCCTGAACCCGGAGACCCTGATGGTCGAACTCAAGGGGAAGAAGAAGCACCGGCTGCTCAAGACGCTGTTTGTCCTGGGGGCCGGAGCAGTACTGTTCGTCCTGTTCATGTGGATCCATGCATCGGTCCTGGAGAAGGACCTTCCGAAAACGGCTGTCCTCCGGCGGAAAAACGCCGACTGGCAGTCCCGCCTGGAGCAGATGGTTGTCCGGCTGGACCGGGATGAGGAAGTGCTTTCCCTGCTGGAAGTGCGGGACGACCGCATCTACCGGTCGGTCTATGGCATGGATGAAATCCCGTCGGCCGTGCGCTACGCCGGTATCGGCGGGAACAACCGTTACCCACGGCTGGATGTGCTGGGCCGGAACCATATCCTGCGGCAGACTGCATTCCGGCTGGACCGGCTGGAAAAGCAGGCTTACGTGCAGTCCAAATCCTACGATGACATCGTTACCATGGCCCAGGGAGCGGGCGACAAGTCCGCGCACATTCCTGCGATTCCGCCCATGAGCACCGCCCCGGGATCCTTCCACCTTTCCAGCCCCTTCGGCTTCCGGAGTGACCCGATCACCGGGGTAAGCAAGATGCACACGGGGATGGATTTCTCCTGCGACCCGGGCAATCCGGTCTATGCGACGGGGGACGGCACCGTCATCCTGGTGGAAAGTGATTTTTACGGCTATGGAAACCATATCGAAGTGGACCATGGCTTCGGCTATGTGTCCCGGTATTCGCACCTTTCCGACATGTTTGCCTACGTGGGGCAGAAAGTCTCCCGCGGGGACTGCATTGCCTTGAGCGGCAAGTCGGGGCGCGTGACCGGCCCGCATCTGCATTACGAGATCCTGTACCGCGACGAATATGTGAATCCGGCCGCATACATGGACCTGGACATCTCACCCGAGGACTATGACGCCATGGTCCGTAAACCTTTCAGACGATGAACAGGAAGGCGAACAGAATACGCAGGCGGGTCGGAAAAGCCCTGCGCTACCTGGCGGCCACGGTGACGACGGCCATCGGGTACTATGTCCTGTTCTCCCTGCTTTTCTCCACGGAGGAAGAGAAACGGCTCCAGCAGGAGAATGACCTTTATGCGACGTATTATCAGGAACTTCGGGAGAAAGAGCGCCTGGTAACCGATGTGGTGGAAGGCCTGGAGGCGCGGGACAATGCGCTGTACCGCAAGATTTTCGAGACGGAGGCCCCTTCGGTGGATGCCGTCACGGCGGCGGATGTGATCAGCGTGAGCGACTCCCTCTCCGAGAGTTTCTTCCTGTCCTATTCGGCTTCCAAGAGCGAGAGCCTGCGGAGGATGGCGGAGAACGTGGAAGAGAATTTCCGGGAGATCTACCGCCTGATGGCACAGCGCAACGGCAGCCTGCCGCCGCTCACCCTGCCGCTGGAAGGGATGTCCTATGTCCAGACCGGCGCTTCGACCGGCATCAAGCACAATCCCGTGTACGACGTGGATCTCCAGCACGACGGCATCGACCTGGTCGCCCCGCAGGGGAGTGTGGTCCGTGCCGCGGCGGACGGCGTGGTCCGGAACGTCATCCGTTCCAACAAAGGCCTTGGCAACATTGTGGAAATCGACCATCGGAACGGATATACGACCCGTTACGCCCTGCTCGGCGACATCAGCGTGCCGCAGGGCCGGACGGTGAAGCGCGGACAGAAAATCGGCACCGTCGGCATCTCTTCCACGACTTATGCGCCCCATTTGCATTATGAAGTCCTGAAGGACGGAAAGGTCTTGGATCCGGTCCATTTCCTGTTCGCCTCCCTTGATCCGGACGAATATGCGAAAATGCTGTACATGTCCGTCAGCACGCGGCAGTCGATGGATTGATTTTTTTATTATATTTGTAGGAATAACACTCTTACGTCATGGCCAAGCTGTTATACACGATGGGCGAAGTGGCCGAACGGCTCGGGGAGAGCACGTCGGCCGTCCGCTACTGGAGCAACTATTTCGAGAAATTCATCAAACCGGCCCGCAACGCCAAAGGGAACCGCCTCTTCCATCCGGAGGACGTGGATACCCTCGAACAGATCCAGTTTCTCGTGAAGAAGCAGGGAATGACCCTGGAAGGCGCCGCGGCCAGGCTGACGGAGGACCGTCGCAGCGTGGAGAAGCGTGTGAAGGCCCTGAACTCCCTGAAGGAGATCCGGGCGCGCCTGGTGGAAGTGAGGAAGAGCTTATGAAAGTAAGGGACATTACAGACGCCATCGAGCAGTTCGCTCCGCTGTCCATCCAGGAAGGATGGGACAACAGCGGCCTTTGCATCGGCTCGCCCGAGGATGAGGTGCACGGGGTCCTGGTCGGTTTCGACTGCACGCCGGAACTCATCGACGAGGCCGTGGAGAAGGGCTGTGACATGGTCGTCACCCATCATCCGCTGATATTCAGGGGGCTGAAGCGCATCCCGGGCGGGGATCCCGTTTCGGACGCCGTCATCCGCGCCATCCGTGCCGGCGTCGCCGTTTACGCGGCCCACACAACCGCCGACAAGGTGATCGCCGGGGTGAGCGGGGCGATGGCCCGCCGTCTGGGGCTCCGGGATATCGCCGTGATGGAAGACGAAGGCGGTTTCGGCCTCGGCGCCGTAGGGACTCTCCCGCATCCGATGACGGGGGAGGAAGCCATCCGCTATGTCAAGGCTTTGTTCAACCTGCCGGTCCTGCGCTGCTCCCGTCCCGTCGCCCGGGTGGAGAAAGTGGCGGTATGCGGCGGGTCCGGCGCATCGGAGATCGATGCGGCCCGCGCCACGGGCGCCCAGCTGTACATATCCGGCGACATATCCTATCACCATTTCTTCACCCCGGAAGGATTCATGGTGATGGACATCGGTCACTTCGAGAGCGAAGTGGACATCGTGGAGATATTATGTAAGGTTATCCGCGAAAAAATTCCTACCTTTGCAGTTCGCATCAGCGACAACCTCGGACGGAGCAATCCGGTCCGATACTGTTGAATACGATAAATCGATTTATACACAGACCCTTATGGCAACCAAGAAAACCGTCAAGAAGATGGACGCTCCGATCGACCAGCACGAAACTTTCGTCTCCCTGCAGAAGACGTTCGCGGACTCCGAGATGAGCGTCGCCGAGAAGCTCAAGACCCTGTACGAACTCCAGGCGGCCGATTCCGAGATGGATAAGATCATCCAGCTCCGCGGCGAACTCCCGGCCGAGGTCGAGGCGCTCGAGAACGAGATCGCCGACCTGAAGGCCCGTTCCGCCCAGGTCTCCGCCGTCATCGAGCAGCTGAACCGGAACATCGCCGACGCGAAACTCTCCATCGCCGAGCATGAGAGCACCGTGGAGAAGTACCAGCGCCAGCTCGAAACCATCACCAACAGCCGTGAATACGACTCCCTGAACAAGGAAATCGAGAACCAGGAGCTTCTGCGCCAGATCGACGAGAAGAACATCGCCGACACCCGTTACGAAATCGCCGGCCGCAAGGACGACCTGGACAAGCTCAAGGACGATATCACCATCCGCACCGAGGACCTGAAGGCCAAGAAGGACGAACTCGCCGTGATCGTCGAGTCCACCGCCCGTGAGGAGGCCGTCCTGATGGAGCGCCGCGAGGCCTGCGCCGAGAAGATCGACGCCCGCACGATGAGCGCCTACGAGCGCATCCGCCAGAGCGTGCACAACCACCTCGCCGTGGTTTCCGTGTATAACGGCAATGCTTGCGGCGGCTGCTTCAACACCATCACCCCGCAGCGCCTGGTGGAAATCGCCTCCAACCGCAAGCTCATCATCTGCGAGCACTGCGGCCGCATCATCATCAACCCGGATTTCGAATAGTCCCTCCGCCCCATGCCTGAGTATTCCCGGAAAAAGAAAGATCAGGCAGTCAATCTGGAGACCCTGATGGGGAACAAACCCCCGCAGGCCCTGGATGTTGAAGCGGCTGTCCTGGGTGCGATGCTCGTGGAACCGTCGACCATCGACGAGTCCATGGAGGAGCTCACTGCGTCCTGCTTCTACGATCCCAAGCACCGGATGATCTTCGAGGCGATGGCCGCGCTCGTGAACGAGCACGTGTCCATCGACCTCATTTCCGTGTCCGAGAAACTCCGCACCCAGGGGAACCTGGAGGCGGTGGGCGGGCCCGTCGTCCTGGCGGACCTCTCGCAGAACATCGGTGCGGCGGCCCACATCGAGTACTACCTCAAGATCCTCAAGCAGAAGACCATCCAGCGCGACCTCATCACCGCCTCCTACGAGATCCTCCGGGAGTCCTTCGACGAGACGGTCATCGTGGACAACCTGATCGACGATGCGCAGACGAAGGTCTTCCAGGCCATCCAGACGAACGACAAGCACGACGTCAAGGACATTGGTTCCATCATCAATTCGGTGATGGACAACCTGCAGGAACTGCAGAAGATCACCGGCCCTTCCGGCGTCCCCAGCGGCTATCCTTCCATCGACCGGGTCACCCAGGGCTGGCAGAATTCGGACCTCATCATCCTGGCGGCCCGCCCTTCCGTGGGAAAGACGGCCTTCGCGCTGAACATCGCCCGCAACGCGGCGGTGGACCACAACATGCCGGTGGCCGTGTTCTCCCTGGAAATGTCGGCCGACCAGCTGGGCAAGCGCCTCATCACCACCGAATCCGGCCTCTCGGGCGAGAAGATCCGCGGCGGCGTGAAGCTGGAACCCTTCGAATGGGAACAGCTCGAGTACACCCTCAAGCGCCTGGCGAAGGCGCCGCTCTATATCGACGATACGCCGAGCATCCCCATCATGGAATTCCGCGCCAAGGCCAAGCGCCTCGTCAACCAGAAGCAGGTACGCCTGATCGTGGTGGACTACCTGCAGCTCATGCAGGGACCGGTGGAACTCCGCGGTCTCCGCGAGCAGGAAGTCGCCGCCATCTCCCGCACCCTCAAGGCCACGGCCAAGGAGCTCAGGATTCCGATCATCGCCCTATCCCAGTTGTCCCGTGATGTCGTGAAGCGCACAGGCGGCCTTGGAAAGCCGCAGCTGAGCGATCTCCGCGAGTCCGGATCCATCGAACAGGACGCCGACATGGTCATTTTCATCCACCGTCCGGAGTTCACCGGCATGTCCGAAGACCCGGCCGATAAGGAAAAGGCATGGATTGTGATAGCAAAGCACAGAAACGGCGAAGTGTGCGACATCGAGATGAAATACAAGTCCGGGCAGGTCAAGTTCGTGGAACCGGACCAGTCCCTGGACATCCAGGCGCAGCGCCCCTATGTGAGCGCGGCCAGCGAACCCGCCTCATCCGGTGCCGGTTACAACTTCGACGAGGCCGATCAACCCTTCTGACCATGATGCGTTTACGTTCATACCTGACCGTCTTCCTTCTCGGACTTGGCTTCTCCGCCTTTGCGCAGGGAAGCAAGTGCCTCCCCGCCCGCACGGATGGCGTAGAGCCGTTCGTCGCAGGCGAAAAGGTCGTCTTCAACATCTCCTATAACTGGCACGCGGTCCAGACCGACGTCGCCAAGGGCACCCTGACCATGAAGCAGGAACCGTTGAACGGGGAGAAAGTCTGGCACTCCTCCCTGAGCATGCAGACGGCTCCTTTCTTCGACGTCTTCTTCAAGATCCGCGAACGGTTCGACTCCTGGTTCGCCCTGAAAGGTGTGGAACCCCGGAAATTCCTGCGCGACAGCCGGGAAGGGGACTATCATGCGATCAATGATTACGTGTACGACCGCCAGGCCGGCGTGATCCATGCGCACCTGGAATACTGGGACAAGGAAAAGGAAAACGTGGACATCCCCTACGGCGACTGCACCTATGACGTCACGGCCCTGTTCTATTTCGCCCGCCGGATGGATTTCCGGAACATGAAGCCGGGGACCGTGCACCGGATCTCCATCGCCATCGACAAGGAAGTCCAGCAGGTGAACCTGACGTATCGCGGAAGGGAGAAAAAGTTTGTCAAGGGGATCGGCACCATCGCCGCCCACAAGGTGGGCATTTCCCTGCGGAAAGGAGATGTCTTCGAAGGGAACGAGGACGCGATTATCTGGTTCTCCGACGATGACAACCGCATTCCCATCGCTTTCATGGCCCCGCTCAAGGTCGGGGCGATGAACGGCCGGCTCGCCTCGTATGAGGGTCTGGCCCATGAGTTCACGGCGTTCATTTCCCCGAAGCGCGTCAAATGAAAGAGCAGGTGATGCATACCGGCAAGGTCGTGTCGATCACGCCACAGTCAACGGTGGTGCAGATCGTTTCGCACTCGGCCTGCTCGGAATGTCACGCCGCCTCCCTCTGCGGCATGTCCGACTATGTCGAGAAAGCCATCGAAGTCCCTACCGATCCCCATGCCCCCTACCAAGTCGGTGACGAGGTGAAGGTCGTCCTGAAGGCGACGATGGGCATGAAGGCGGTGTGGATCGCCTATTTCCTTCCCCTGGTCGTCCTGCTGGCCGTCGCGCTCGGGCTCATCGCCCTGGGCGTGAGCGAACCGGTTTCGGGCCTTGCGGGCATCGGCGCCGTGGGACTGTACTATTTCGCGGTCTGGCTCCTGCGGGACCGGCTCCGCAATGAATACGTGTTCTCTATCCAAGCATAACTAAACTTTAACCAAACTTATATGACCAACACGATCATCTGGACCATTGCGATCATCACCGTCCTCGGCCTGGTGCTCGCGCTCGTCCTCTTCCTTGTGGCGAAGAAGTTCAAGGTGGAGGAGGATCCGCGCATCGACGAGGTGGAGAAGGCGATGCCGGGTGCGAACTGCGGCGGTTGCGGCTTCGCCGGCTGCCGGGCGTTCGCTGAAGCGGCGGTCAAAGCCGACGACCTGGAGGCCATTTTCTGTCCGGTCGGCGGCAATGACGTCATGGCGAAGGTCGCTGCCATCCTGGGCCACGAAGTCAAGGCCAAGGAGCCTCAGGTGGCTGTCGTCCGTTGCAACGGCACCTGTGAGGCCCGTCCCCGCGTGAATGACTACGACGGTTTCGCCACATGCGCCGTCAAGTCTGCGCTGTATGCGGGCGACACGGGGTGTGCGTACGGCTGCCTCGGCTGTGGCGACTGCGTCTCCGTCTGCAAGTTCGGCGCCCTGTCCATGGACTCCGCCACCGGCCTTCCGGTCGTTGACGAAGAGAAGTGCACCGCCTGCGGCGCCTGTGTGAAGGCCTGCCCGAAACGCATCATCGAACTCCGTCCGAAAGGACCGCGCGGCATGCGCGAGTTCGTTTCCTGTGTGAACAAGGACAAGGGACCCGTCGCGAAGAAGGCCTGCGCCAGCGCCTGCATCGGCTGCGGACTCTGCGCGAAAACCTGCACCCACGAAGCCATCGTCGTGGAGGCGAATGTCGCCTGGATCGACCCGCAGAAGTGCAAGCTCTGCCGCGAATGCGAGGCCGTCTGCCCGACCGGCGCCATCCACGGCGTGAATTTCCCGAAGCCCTTGGACAAGGATGCTGTCAAGGCGAGAATCGCCGAAAGGAAAAAGAAAGCGGCGGAAGCCGCAAAAGCAGCCGCTGAACTGAAAGCGGCGGAAGCCGCATTGATTGCCGAAGCTGAAAAGGAGGCCGCCCATGAGTAAGAGATCATTCGCCATCGGCGGAGTTCATCCGCACGACAACAAGCTTGCCCGCGACAGCCGGACGGAAGTCCTGCCGCCGGCACCGACCATGTACATTTCCGTCGCCCAGCACCTCGGTGCGCCCGCCCTGCCGGTCGTGGCCGTGGGTGACAAAGTGAAAGTGGGCCAGGTTATCGCCGGTCCGGGCGGTTTTGTATCGGCCTACGTCCATTCATCCGTGTCCGGCACGGTCAAGTCCATCGGCCCTCGTCCCGATCTCGCCGGCCGCCCTGTTACCCACATCGAGATTGCCGTGGAAGGCGACGAGTGGATGGAGGGCATCGACACGACGGACAATCTGATCACCGACATCCCCGCCGACAATGCGTCCATCCTCGAGAAGATCCACAAGGCCGGTGTCGTCGGACTCGGCGGCGCCACATTCCCGACGCATATCAAACTCTCGCCGCCTCCGGGCTCCAAGTGCGAGCGCATTATCATCAACGGCTGCGAATGCGAGCCGTACCTCACTTCCGATTACCGTGTCCTCCTGGAGAAGGGCAAACAGGTGGCCGTGGGCGCCGCCATCATCGCCAAGGTGATGGGGAACGTCCCCTGCACCATCGCCATCGAGGAAAACAAGCCCGAGGCCATCGCCTATATGCGCGAAGTCGTCGCGATGCTGGGCTACAAGAGCATCGAGGTGATGGAGTTGAAGATGCGCTACCCGCAGGGCAGTGAAAAGCAGTTGATCGATGCGGTCATGCACCGCCAGGTGCGTTCCGGCGGACTGCCGATTTCGGTCGGCGCGGTCGTCCAGAACGTGGGCACCGCCCTCGCCGTGTACGACGCGGTGCAGAAGAACAAGCCTTTGATCGACAATACCATCACCGTGACGGGTGAATGTTTCCCCAAGCAGGTCAACCTGTGTGTGCGCGTGGGCACCCCGTTCCGGTATATCATCGATTCCCTCGGCGGCATCCCGGCCGAGGCGGCGAAGGTCATCAGCGGCGGTCCGATGATGGGCAAAGCCATTTCGAACCTTGACGCGTCCACGCTCAAGGGCACAAGCGCCCTGCTCTTCCTCACGGAGAAGCAGACGCGCCGTGCCCCCGAGACTGCCTGCATCCGTTGCGGCAAGTGCGCCGACGCCTGCCCGATGGGCCTCGAGCCTTTCCTGCTGCAGAAACTTTCCCGCATCGCCGATGTCGAAGCCCTGGAGGCCAATGCCGCCCAGGACTGCATCGAATGTGGCTGCTGCCTGTATTCCTGTCCCGCCCACATCCCGCTGCTGGATATCATCCGCACGGGCAAGGGCCTTGCCCTGGGCGCCATCAAGGCCCGCGCCGCGGCCGCCAAGGCCGCTGCGGAAGCCGCTAAAAAGTAAAGGATTATGAGTAAGTTGATCGTATCCCCTTCACCCCACATCCATTCCAAGGACTCCACCCGTTCCCTGATGCTGGATGTCGTGATCGCGCTTCTGCCCGCGGTGCTCTGCTCCTTCGTCTTCTACGGATGGAGGGAGATCCTCGTGATGGCCGTGAGCGTGTGCTCCTGCCTCCTGCTGGAGTGGGCCATCACCCGTTTCATGCTGAAGAAGCCCTCTACCCTGTGCGACCTTTCCGCGGTTGTCACGGGTATCCTCCTGGGCCTGAACCTGCCGTACACGACGCCCTGGTGGGTCGTGTTCATCGGTGCGGTCGTCGCCATCGGCGTCGCCAAGATGACTTTCGGCGGCCTGGGCCAGAACATCTGGAACCCTGCCCTCGTCGGCCGCGTATTCCTGCTTGTTTCCTTCCCGACCTACATGACCACCTGGTCGCAGCCGCAGGGCCTGTTCGGGGCCGATGCCATCACCGGCGCCACCCCGCTCGGCGTCATCAACGAAGGTTTGATGGGCGGCGCTTCCGTAAAGGACATCATGGCGCAGAACGGCTTTGACTACGGCCAGATGCTGTTTGCGAACCTCGGCGGCTCCGCCGGCGAGGTGTGCGCCCTCGCCCTCCTGCTCGGCTTCGTGTACCTGTGCGTCCGCCGGGTCATCAAGCCGTGGATCACCCTGACGATCTTCGCCACGGTGGCCCTGACCGCGCTCATCTTCTGGGGTGTCAATCCCGACCGTTTCACCGGTCCCGTCTTCAATCTTCTCACCGGCGGTCTCATCCTCGGCGCCTGTTTCATGGCCACCGACTACGTGACCTCCCCGATGAGTCTTTGGGGCGGCGTCATCTTCGGTGTCGGCATCGGCTTCCTGACGATGATGATCCGTTACTTCGGTTCCTATCCGGAAGGCGTTTCCTTCGCCATCCTGATCATGAACTCCTTCGTTCCGCTCCTCAACCGGGCGTTCCACCAGAAAAAGTTCGGGAGGTAAACAGATGGCTGCAGAATCCAATCTCAAGAACATGACGTTGGTCCTCGGACTGACTTGTCTCCTGTGCTCCGCCGTCCTCGGCGGCGCCTACGCCCTCACCAAGGATCCCATCGACGCCGCGGCCGTCGCCAAGACGAACAAGGCCATCGGTGCGGTGCTTCCCGCTTTCGACGAGACCTCTTACGAAAGTGTCGAGGTCGATGGCAAGGCTTACAACTATTACAAAGCCGTCAAGGGCGGGGAAACCGTCGGCTATGCCGTCGAGTCCACGGTCGTCGGCTTCGGCGGCCCGCTGTCCCTGATGGTGGGTGTCACTCCGGACGGTGTGGTTTACAACACCTCCGTCCTCTCGCATGCGGAAACCCCGGGTCTCGGCGCCAAGTGCAACACGGACGCCAAGTTCATGGCCCAGTGGGAGGGTTTCAATCCTGCGGAGAAGATTCTTTCCGTCAAGAAGGATGGCGGCGACGTGGACGCCATCACGGCTTCCACCATCACTTCCCGTGCCTATACGGAAGCCGTGAAGAACGCCGTCCAGGCCGTTAAATCATTGGAGGAATAGACTATGGCCAAAAACTGGAAACTCATCACCGACGGTCTGGTCAAGAACAACCCGACCTTCGTCCTGCTGCTGGGTATGTGCCCGACGCTCGCCACGACGACATCGGCCATCAACGGCCTCTCGATGGGCCTGGCGACGCTGTTCGTCCTGGTCCTTTCCAACATCGTGATCTCCCTGATTGCACCGGTTGTGCCGGACAAAGTCCACATTCCGGTGTACATCGTCGTCATCGCCACCTTCGTGACCCTGCTTCAGCTGCTGATGCAGGCGTTCACCCCGGCGATGTATGAAACCCTGGGCCTGTTCATCCCGCTTATCGTGGTGAACTGCATCGTCCTCGGCCGCGCGGAGGCCTTCGCTTCCAAGAACGGCGCCGGTGCCAGCGCCCTGGACGGAATCGGCGTGGGCATCGGCTTCACCCTGGCGCTCACCGTGCTCGGCCTCGTCCGCGAGATCCTGGGCTCCGGCTCCGTTTTCGGCTTCAACTTCATCGGCGGCCGCGACGGCATGCTCGCCTTCGTGATGGCTCCGGGCGCCTTCCTGTGCCTGGGCTACCTGATGGTCCTGTTCAACAAATTCCTGAAAAAAGACTAGGCCATGGAGTACTTCCTGATCATCATCTCGGCGATTTTCGTCAACAACATCGTCCTGGCGC
>JAEEGK010005961.1_pt1 | contig 29393 bp, 20 predicted proteins | sample 8958771 | NCBI WGS metagenome assembly JAEEGK01 (sample SAMN16246547, study PRJNA631951) | gut metagenome | biome: gut microbiome; feature: rumen; material: SC-attached | host: Bos | place: Iran: Karaj | collected 2018-10 | reverse complement strand
ATTTCTGATGAAACGTTGCTTTCTATAGGGGCTTATGTTGTCGCAATGCCAATATTTCTGTTATTTGAAGACTCTGTGGCTCCAGATACAATTCATCGTGAAGATGGAACAAGTGCTAAAGACGTTCTTGCGATGATTTTTTTGGGGATCCCCCTTTATTTGTGGTGTGGCAATTTATACATCCCGCTTGTTCCAAAGGCATGGTTAGGGTTGACAGATCAAAGTCACCTGCTTACCTATGTTCTGACCGAAAAAGGATTCTATAGGCGTAGTTTTACATACGTAAACGATGTTGGTCTTCGCTTTTCTCCCATACGTTATGGGAATGGCGATTATCATGTGTATTTGGAAGGGGGCGTTCGGTTCGAAAAGAACTTTGCAGACGATTTTAAAACCCGATACTATTTTCAGCTAGGGTTCTCGAGTACACGCGGTACCAAATAACGGGAATCTTGTAAAAAGGCCCAAAATAGAATTTAGACGAGATATGAAAGGCGAGAGAAAAGTACGGGAAAATGGGCTGAAAAAAGTCATTGCGTGCATCGCTGCACCTTATTAGCTCAATAAGTCTTCATCGATTTGCACGGAAGTTTTTTGGTAGGAAAGGGGAAAGTCTTCCCCTCGCTCCAGCCCCGATGGGGCTTCCGCTACCCTTTCTCCTAGGGGTGTACCCCTAAAACCCCATCAAGGCGAAAGATGTGACCGCCAAATTTATTTGAGCGGTCATATCCGAGCCGCACGGGGTTCTGCAAACCCCAATTCCATTGTTATATTTAAATGCATGGCAGTACTTCACAAACAAACTCAACGATTCTTGCTGCGAATTGCAGGCATTATCGTCCTTTGTATTTGCAGCAATGTCATGGCCCAAGAAAAGAAAGGCCTGTCAGAAGAAGAACAATTGGACAGGATGCTTGAGCGTCATAACGAGCGTTACATGCCCAAGGCTCTTGGCTTCAGTGCAGGCTATGCGACACCCAACGTCCTTGACTTTTCCATTCTTTCTTTTTATGGTGTTTCCAGGATCAACATTACGGGATACAGAATCCATATTGGATATGACCCGCTCCATTTAAGGGTTGACGATATCGGAGCATCCGACGACGCTTTGTTTGCCGCGAGTATATGGTTTCTTTTCAATGGAATTGACGCCATTCTAGAAAAAATAATTGGCCCAACACCAGGTACATCGGCTGGTCCGGGAATGTTGGTTCTTGTACCGCTATTTGTCTGGTGCGGGAATATTTATGCGCCTCTTGTACCGGGTTCTTGGCTCGGCATCAACGACCAAAACCATTTTACGACTCATGTGATTCAAGAAGGCTTCCATGCGCGTAGTTTCACCTATACGAACGATTTGAGTTTACGCTTTTCTGCGAGACCTTCTAGTTCTGGATTTTTTCTAGATACGGGAATTCGTTTTGAAAAGAACTTCGCCGAAGATTTCAAATACAGGTTCTTTGTTCAACTAGGTATATGGGGCAGCGGGTAAAACATGGGGATTACGGTACAAGTTCAATGATAATTCCACGTACTAATTCCGCGCACATTCAATTCAGAATCCAGCAGAACGTAGCCGTCGAGATTATAGCCGCCTGCAAAGAACACATATACAGTATCTTGCAATTTTTTCGTTGAAATGACATATCTATTGAAAAGGCTCATTGAAGTTGTTGTCGGACGGTCGTCATCTGCGGCTCCAGATTTTTCCGAAAGATTAACAACTTTACCATTCTTTACGGCCATCAACTCCATTTCGTCATCCATAATGCCGCAACCAGAAGTGTCCGGGATAAGCACTTCATAAAAGGATACGTTGTCCTTATACCCTACTAGCGGTTTGATAACGACATCGCTTGACTTGGCATCTCTTTCAGAGATAAGAGTTTCGTTAGAATCACATTTGCAAATAGTCCGTTTCTTTCTAAAGTACTGCTTTACAAGTTTATCCTTTATTTTTTGTACAACAAAACCGTTCTTTGCAACGGGTTCTATTTTTTCGACATTCGTTCCAAACGGGACTGCAAGTAATGGGAGCATCCCTTTCCCATTTTCTTTCCATGTTTCTAGAGAACGATTTAAAGAATCAAATTGAATTTCATTTTCTATTGAACGCGAACTTTTCGCAAGTCCGATTTCACGCCATGTGCGATGCATAAACTTCAATGTTCCTGCATCGATGCGCTTGCCATCGGCGTTAATCACTTGCCATGATCGCTTCATGATTTTATGCGTGCACAACTTTACATTTTTGAAAATTCCACCAGCATCTTCGCCTTCGAGAAACTCACACGATGGAGACCATCCTTTATCCGTACGAATAAACGCCAAGCGGATATAATATCCATCATGTTCATACGCCTTGGGGTCTTCCACAAACCCAATCGCCGTAAATTCTTTTGCGGTGGCACTGAACGGCAAAAGTAAAACGAATAGACAAATAAAAAAAAGCTGTTTCATACCATTTAACATTTTACATCACTCTCTCTTGACCACCGTTGTAACCTCCAGCGTATCGGCATCACTATAAGGCGTCTTGTATATCAATTTCCAAGTGAAAGAGCTATCCTTCAAAGACAATACGTCCATTGCATAAAAATGAGATTCTGGAAGTGCGGGCATGTTCGTGTATTTAGGATTTCCGCAATAAGTAGGATAATTGACGCAATAACATGTATAGTGCGGAAACGAATGCATACGCATCTCAGGACAAGAAATAGAAACAGAATGTATTGTCGGCGCCGTTTTGAGATTCGAGCTTAAAGAATCTTTGCGTTCATTTTTTTCTTTTGACTTTGCAGATTTTTTGGAGTCTTTTTTCTTTCCTGTTTCATAGAAAGTCACGCCACTAGGCAAATCAATAGCTATCAACTCATAAGGAGATGAGAACCTTTTTGAATGAGAACAAGGGAAAGCTTCCTTTACCGAGGCAAATTGTTTTTTAAAATAAGCGGTGTCAAACGTTGCATATACAGGACGAGGGATATAACTCGTTTTCTTAAACAGACCAAAATTTAAATTTATGTAGGCCGTATCTTGATACGTATTTGTGTCCGGTTTATATTTCCGCGAAAGTGGATAACCTTTAAATTTATCATCGGGACACAGTTCTGCATGGCACTGAAATTCATCCCCTTTTATCTCGCAGTTAGAAGCCCGCCATACAGAAATTTCGCCTTTGTGATCTTTAATGCGATAATACACCAAAGCATTTTCAGGAATACGATTGCTATAGTACAGAAAGAAAAGTGTTCCTGCAACCAAAACAAGCAAAATAGGTAATGCAATTTTCAAAACGAGCTTAAACTTCATATGGCATAACATACAAAAGTCAAACAGCAAGCGCAAGCAACTTCACAAATTCATTCGCTGTTTTACCTCTTTTACCGTACTTGTTTTTCTCAAATTTTAATTGTATATTACGTTTAGCACCAGAAAGGGTGATGTTATTAGATCGCAGTCCGCGCAAGCGGGGCGGTCTTTATTTTTTAAGGGAGCAAAAATATGAACAAAATCAAACTTATCGGCATCAACACAGCAGGGGCAAAACGCTTGTGGTATGGGCCAGAAACGAAAATCGGTGTTTTCGCGTCGAGAAATTTTGATGTGAACGACTACCGCTTGGAGCAATGGGCTACAGAAATGGGACGATATCATCAATGCCTTGTGAGCACGTTTCATTCTGATGCGGAGCGTCGTATTTTAGACATCGCGCTTGCGAACGGGGCGTTTGCGGTTTGGATTCGCGGGTGCAACCTCCCCCGCGTTTATCGTGGCGCTGTCGAAAAAGCGATGGAGAACAACCGCTTGCTTACGCTTTCGTGCTTCCACAGAAAGCACCACATAGAAGCGACTGCGCGTTATTGCGTGCAATTGGTGTCTATGTGCACGAAAAGGCACACGTTCTTCATGAACGAAAACGATTCGCTGTTGGAGCCAGTTTATCGCAAGGTGGCCTGGTACTACAACACGAAAATTTTCTACGAACGCGATTAGTGCGCATTTCATTACTGTAATAAACGTTCACGCGTTTTCTAAAAATATATCTTTAAAATATGATTACACTTTTCCAAAAATCTGTTTTCGCTCTAGCCATTTGCGGAGCGACTCTTTGCAGTTTTGCCGCCGACGTCAAGCCCTACGTCAAAGCGGACGCTCTCCCGAACGCACTCAACTTCTACCCCGCGCCGCCGGAAACAACATCGGTACAGTTCATGTACGATATTTCGCAGTACATGTGGGGCAAAGCGATGCGAGCGGATTCTGCCCGTGCCGCCCTGGCCGTGGCGCAGGCGGTAGAAACGATCGAGGACATGGCCAAGATGTTCAGCGAACCTTTTGGCATGGAAATTTCGGCAAAGAAGACGCCCGCCATCATGAACGTGATTGAACGCGGAATCCGGACGCTTAAGCAGGTGGGGAGCCTGCCCAAAAGGCATTACATGAGACGCCGCCCCTATGACCGCTTCAACGAATCGACTCTTGTCCCTGCCGAAGAAGAGCGGCTAAGAACGAATGGCTCCTACCCGTCGGGACATACCGTTCGCGCCTGGTCAATGGCATTGCTCTTGGTCGAGGTGAACCCCGCCGCGCAAGATGCATTGTTGAAGTACGCCTATGAATGGGGTCAAAGTCGCGTGATCGCCGGGTTCCATTGGCAAAGCGATGTTGACGCTTCGAAGGTTCTCGTATCGGGAGCTTTTGCAAGTTTGCACAATGACGAGACGTTCTTGGCGGATATGAAAAAAGCGCGAGCCGAATTCAAGAAGTTATCTGCAAAGAAGAAGTAGTTTTAAATTTTTTATAGTAAACGTAATAAGAATTGGTTCATATGAAGAAACTGATGCCGGCACGATGGCCGGCATGACAGACGGAATGCGACGTTTATCTTTGACAATTTTTACTCTTTTCTACGATAAACATTCGCGAGTATCGCACCGGAAATGTTATGCCAAACGGAGAAAATGGCACCGGGAACAGTCGCCATCGCAAGCGACGAGAATGCGGTCGCCGCAAGGCTTGTGGCAAGCCCTGAATTCTGCATGCCGATTTCGATGGAGAGTGCCTTTGTCTTGGGCGTAGAGAATTTCAGCAATTTTCCAAGGCCAAAGCCGCAGCCGTAACCGAGCAGGTTGTGGAGAATCACCACCGCGAATACAACTGCGCCAGTCGAAAGAATCTTCTCTGCATTATGCGAAACAACTGCCGCGACAATCATCGCAATCGCAATCACGGAAACGAGCGGCAAAACTTTAACCGCCCGCGCCGTAAACTTGCCAAAGAATTTGTTGATAACAAACCCGAGTGCAATCGGCACAATCACGACTTTCACGATAGAAAGGAACATCGCCATCACATCCACGTTCACGGTAGTGCGCAAAAGCAAATACGTAATCGCCGGAGTCAGCACAGGAGCGAACAACGTGTTCACGCTCGTCATGCCAACAGAAAGCGCAACGTCGCCCTTCGAAAGATACGTGATGACGTTGCTCGAAGTCCCGCCGGGGCACGTGCCTACAAGCACAACACCCGCCATCAATGCGGCATCGAGTCCGAACGCTTTTGAAAGCAAAAACGCGAGTGCAGGCATCACGATAAACTGCGAGGCACACCCGATGGTAATTTCTTTCGGGCGTGCAAACACAAGCGCAAAATCGCTAAGCTTGAGCGTGAGTCCCATGCCAAACATCACGACCATCAAGAGATAATTCACCCACGAAAGCTCAATCCAGAGCGTCGATTTCGGAACGAACAGCGAGAGCGCCGCAATCACAAGCACGACAACAGCCATCCACTTGCCAATAAATTCGCTAATCTTTTCAAGAATACGCATAATCAGACACTCTCTTTAAACCTTGTACCCGTACATGCCGAACAAAATAGTTCGAGATTCGGCCCTATAATTTTACCAGTATTTCGCCAGCAACATTATTTAGCAAATGATTCAGCGATGCGTGATGCGGAGAGTTTGGCAATGGCTTTCACATGAGCTTGTTCGCTATCGCGGCCAACGCCTTGTGGCTGCTCTACGATTTCCGTATCACCAAGCTTAAGCGTAATGGTTGCACGGGATGTCCATAACGTTTTTTGAGAATTAGGCTTGTCACTAAATTCAAGCTTGACAACCAATTCATCTAATCCTTGCTGATCGACAATCGCAATCCCGGCATCATTCAGGAACTTTTGAACGGAGCCACATTCAGCTGCAGAGCCGGAACAATTCAGGCGGTATTTGCGTCCGCTTTTTTCGGTGCCGTAACTGATTGTCTTGTGGTAAAGAGCAGACAAACTTACAAATTTAAAATTCATATCAGCGTGTACTGTGACTTCTCCGCTCGGTTTCCTCTTTTTCACATCTTTCATGGCAAAAGATGCAACGCCTTTGTCATTCGTCTTTGCCGAGACAAGGTCCTTTTTATCTTGCGTGAGCATCAGCGGGAAATTAGCGATGGGTCCGGCAAAATCGCTCACAGTCACGGAGAGACTTGTAGAAGTCAAATTCGTTTCGAATTTGACTGTCTGCATAGAAGAAATCAGAAATTCAGTCAACTCGTTCAATGTCGATTCTAGCATGAGTTCTTTGGGAACCGCTTGTACGTAAGAGAGATTGTCCAATAAAGCGTTGTAATCATCGGTCAGTTTTTCAAGCCGAATCATATCGCTTTCCATTTTGCGGTAATTACGGTCAAGCATATCGAGACGCACCAAGGAATCCAGCGATTTTATTTGAATCTTGGATTGCTCTAGATCCAGCAGGATTTTAGATGCGAGCATATCCAAATCCACTGTCACAGTTGATTGGAACATGCCGTTTTTCTTTGCACCCGGAACAATTTTTGCACCCTTCAGCAATACATTTGTTGATACAGACTTTTTGCTGTCGGCCGTCGATTCAATGGAGCCATCTTTTTTCTCGATAGTACGAGTTTCAAAGGACGATTTGACATTGGAACTGATTTGCAGTGCAACCCCTTCCATTGCTTTTTTGTCGGCATCTTTTTGAGACACCTTGGATGTTGCCGTATAGGTAACAAGATTCGCAGCCATCGCCACTGCGGGCAACAAGAACAAGATTTTAGCAAATAGTTTCATATAACATTTCAACCTTTCTGAAGATTCTTCGACTACGCTCAGGATGACACCGCAAAGCGATTTTACATCCCCGCTACTTTATCTCTAGAATAATCAATTTCTTCGTTATATTCTGCTTGCGGACTTTAGCGAGTCCCGAAAGCCCTTCCACAAATTCGCCATAGACCATCTGAGCGTCTTCGTATTTCTCAGGATCCACATAAACCATCAAGTCGTAAGTGTTACGGCTCATCGAAATGACTTGCATTTTGTTGAATTTTTTTCGGAGCTGGAGCGAGACGATGTTCGAAATCTGTTCAGCCTGATCGTCGGTAAATTCACCTGTCAAATGGGCGACAACCTTGTACTGGACTCCCAATTCCAACTGAGCTGCCAAACGGTCACGTACTTTATTTTCAAGGTTCGCAATAGCCGCTTCAACAGCACGTTGCACCAATGCTCGTTGCGATCCGTCGTCAGCCTTCATGCGAGTCGATTCGCTGGCTAGCAAATGTGCCGTAGAAGCTTCGCTTGCGTTAAGATCGATTACGATTTCACCGTCCTGGATGCTCCCCGCATAGGTAATGTTGATGTCGGCACCGACGGTTAATCCAGCAGCATAAGCCAAGTCGTCGTCATTCCCCGCGATCTCCGATTGCAGCTGCACAACTTCGTCGAGCTGTGCCTGACTTTCGAGGCCCACGACAGTGTAACCGCGTTCCGTCAAATAAGAATTGATTGTTTCCATGGCTGTCTTTGCCAAGGGATTTCGCTGCACGACATCAATAGATGCAGCCATTTTTCCCGAAAGAGCGGGGCTTACCAAAACCGTTGGCGAAGTTTTGAACGTCACTGTCGAAAGCTGAACCTTGGGAGACTCGGACGGAGCCTGAGTAGCAACATTTGCATTATCAGAATTCGCAACAGAATTATTCGCCGGAGGATTCCCTGCGCATGCAGCAAAAAAGCACAAACCCGTTGATATAATTGCGATATTTATGAACTTATTCATATTAAAATCCTTGTTTAAAAAATTTTGAGAGTGACCCCTATTCATGTTTCAAAGCTCCGCTTTGTTTTAAGCGTTCGTATTCCTGTTCTTTGGGAACAATGGAGTTACGAGCTTTTCCGCCAGGGTGATTCGTGACAAGGCAATACACCTCGTAAGTCTTTTTCGCTCTGAACTTCTTGCCGTTCTTGAGTGTCGCCACCACTTCGAAATCGGCAATATTGTTGCGGGCAATCGAAACGGGAACTTCGTAATTGAGCGAAATCAGTTCATTTCCTGCGAAATTCTTAAACGTTTTGCCGTTTCTCAAAACAGCTACAGACCGGATTTGACCAAGTTGCGCAGCCGTCACACCAGATAAACTAAATTTTAAATTAGTTGAATATTCGGTCGCTGGCAAATCCAAATGAATGCGTTCGTTACGACCGCCACCCATTTTTATGTTGATGTTATTAACCGTTACTTCATCCTTTGCCTCATCGGCAGAAGCTGATTTAACAGAAGCCGAGTCCGCAACATTCTCTACGCTAGCAGATTCCGATTCTCCAGATGCACCATTTGCAGCCACGTATTCGGCAACCCACATATAGCAAGGAATTTCCACATAACCATCGCTACATTCCACCAAGAAACGCTTTGTTCCATACGTAGAATCGGCCCAATTGAACGTTTGCTGATAAATTCCATTTTCACCGACGGTTACGGATTCTCCCCACACGGTTACGGTCACACCCGGACTCACATGCGCTTGTAACGTGATTGATGGGATATACAAAGTATCGCCAATTTTCGTAGCCCGGAACTGGAGTTTCTTTTCAAATGATTTTTGAGCAGCGACATATTCATCATCGAATTTTTTCAATGAATCTTCTAGCAAAGCGGCATTTTTCGCAACATCATCCGCAAGCAATGAATCTAGTTTTTTAGCCAGTGCTTTTGTACCCGAAGACTTCAAATTCAATATTTGCATTTGTCCACCGGATTGCTCCACCGCAGTTTGATTCATGGCAATGCTTGACGATTTTCCGTTTGCCTCAGTTACATCAACGAGACCTTCTTTCAGCGAGACCACCATCTTGTTGTGAGTGTTGCCTACAAAGCCCAAAGTTCCGCGAATCGAAGCCGCTGCTGTACCCGTCGTAAACTTGACTTCACGATTTTTCTGTTTCTGGATATCAAAACGGACATTTCCATTACGGATATCAAACAACACCAAGCTTCTTTGGCCGTTTTTCTCTTCAGCGCCGAGCAATACATCAGTATGTTCGCCGAACACAACTGCAGAGCCGTCAGGGAACTCAAGCGTCGCATTCGAGCCCGTCTCGGTACTGATTTTATCCTGTTCTGACACTTTGGCGCCGACATGCAGCTGACGCCAATCATTTTTTTTGTTCTTAAACCATTTCACCTGTCCCAAGACATACTTTGCACGTGCCTTGAGCAAAGATGTCTCCGGCTCTGATGTTTCCGTAGCGGTTTCTGGTGCCGTATTCTCTTTCGCTGTGTTCTCTTGCACCTTATTCTCTTTCGGCTCTTCTTTGCATGATACTAGAGAAAGCGACAACGATGCTACAAGAATCGCGAAAAATGTTTTTGATGTTACAGGTTTCATAGGCAAGACTTTTTTTACTGGACAAGGCAACGGATAGAATTCATATTCGTCTTTGGATATTCTCGCTCATCAACGTTGTTTGTAATATTTTTGAGGACTCTCGCATAGGCATCGGTTCCCGATTCTGTAGCACTCCAGAAAATGGCAATCGAGCCGTCTTGTATAAACTCTTCATCATCAGAAGAATAGTAGCCAGCGGGGAGAGCCGCGAATCCGTAAATATCTTCGGCATTATCCCAACTCCCTTCGGCTTTTAGGTATTTGCCAGCAGCAACGGCGTTTCCTAAATACGTATCCAACTGTTCCCAATCAGCTTGTTCAGGCAATTTAGAACCTTCAGGGCATGCAGATTGAGCTTCGGCCCATCTGTACAAGCGACCATATTTTTCACAATTTGTACTATCATCACCATAACAGGCGGATTTTTCAACAGCATAATTCAAGTTCTCCGCAAACCAGCATTGCCCAGACTTATTCGGAATCGCGACCGTTGTATATTCCTTGCCGTCTCGCGGATCCTTAAATTTTTCACCGCACTTGAACGCAGGTGCCGCAGAACTGGAGGATTGTTTCGGTTCTTCCGATGACGAAACTGGAGCTACAGCACTGCTCGACGATACGACCTGCTCAACTTTCTTAGAACTGCTTGAAGACTTGTCCTCGTCATTGTTCAAGGCCGAAGATGACGAAACTGAAACCGTCGAGCTACTTGATTTTTGCTCTGTTACAATGGAACTCGATATTTTGTCATCATTTTCGCGAGAACTCGAAGATTTCGAATCATCGGTTACACTGCTGCTAGACTTGCTGACAGAACTTTTCCCGGACTCTGTTCCAGAACTTTTCCCGGACTCTGTTCCAGAATTTTTGCCGACGCTTGATGAAGATTGCGACGTTTCGGAACTGCTTTCGACACTGGCGGTAGCACCCTGCATCAAGTCGATATCGTAATTGTCGTAGAACGAGCAGGCGGAAAAAGCTACAGCAATCAGCAATAGTGCGGTCCTAAAGATCTTATGACCTCCGCCCAGGATGACACCATCACTTGTCAATCTTTCGTCTTTCGTCTTTCGTCTTTCGTCTCTCATACTAAAGCCCCCAATAGAACGTTACGTAGCCGCCCTTGCCCAAGTTCGTAACAATATCAAAACCACCTTCGACACCGAACATTCCGAAATTCACGAACGCACCAGTCTTGAATTGCATCCATTCTTCGGAATTGTCTTCGGGAATCGCAATGACAGCCGTTTCGCGGACACCATAGTTTTTGTAACCTAATTCCGCTTGTATTGCAGGTGCGACATATCCGCGTTGCAAGCCGCCACCAAAGCCCAAACCGATAAACGCACCCACACCGAACGAGGCGAACATATCCGCATTTTCGCCAAAGCCAACCTTGACGCGAGCAGCGGCAATCAGGTCGGGCAAAAACATGAACTGGCCTTTATCAAGCCCGAACGCTTTGTAATTTTTGTCGCTGAACGAAGCGAATACGCCCGATAAACCCACCCACGGAGAGAAATGTGCTCCGCGTCGGCCTTCGGCAGCGGCCGCTTGATTCGCAGTTTCAACTGCCAATAAACTATCTTTTACGGATTCATCTTCTTCGGGGCCGAAATCTACGCCGTCATTGTTGCCCTGATTTTCCCAAATCCAGCGACCGTTAAGGGTAGTCTCTTTCTGTTGGTAATTCACGGAGCCTGTGAATGTCTGCGGTTTTCCGCGTTTCATCACGACAGGCTCGCCATCGACTTTCACGGAGCCATCGAATTGAATTCGGACCGGGCTTTCGCTTACAGGGCCAGCACTGATGCGGCTGTGGAACAACTTAACGCCATTCAAGTAGTAAGCACTACGTACTGGTCTTGAGATATCCATAAAGAGAATCGGAACATCGCTCGTATCCGTTTTATAGACCGCAAGCGATGCGTTCCCAGCAAGGTCGGCATTCAGCTTGTCCAAGCGTTCCAGAAAGAACGGAGCAAAGCCCTTGCCATCCTGACGTACCACCATTTCACGGCAAGTTTCGCCCCACTTTTGGGCGATTGCGAAAAGATTCTTGCGATGATTCGGTTCGTATTGCAGCGTAAAATCGTAGTTTGCCTGAAAGCCCTCGCTCAAGGGTTCCAGATAAACGCCACCCTGCAAATTCAAGAACTGGTCCTTGCTCTGTGCAAAACTGTAGAGGGCATCGACGCAAGCATCAATTTGTAACTTGCGATCTTCAAGGCCGCGGGCCATTTCCATGTGGCCGAGCCGCACTTCGCCAGTCACCTTCATGTACTTTTCTTCGAACGCAGGGAGTTCAACGCGGTAGAAAGTCCAGCATTCTTCGCCCATTACGTCGTTGATACTGATTACAGCGCACTGGTCGTTCATCTTCGCGATACGGCTCGCCTCGGAAATCAAGGAATCAAGCCCCTCGTTCTGGCCTTCGACAGACAGCTTCAACTTTTCGAGTTCGGCCTGCCGCTGGTGGAAAATCGCCGGGTCCTGCACAAAGATTGACGCGGACTGGGCCGTTTCTGGCACAGGCTCGGTTGCGGTGGGTGCCTCATCCTGCGCGAAAGCGGCAACGGACAGCAGGCTCATACAAAACATTGACTTAAACAAACGATTCATTTTTTACCAATTAAGTTAGTCTGTTACAATTATAAAATAATATATGTTAGTCCTTGACGCAGCGGACATTCATTAAAGTGTACTGCTTGCTATTTTTGATTATACGCACATCGTTGTCTGTGAACCCAATGTAATAGGCATAGTTACTACTTTCATCGTCAGAACACCATAAAGCAGCATTTCCATGAGCTTCCATGTCACCCGTGAGTGAATTCCCTGCGCCACAGGCTTCAAGAGCAAACCCATAGGAATCAATTCCATTACTCCTGCTCCAGCGTGTGACAGCCTTGAGATGCGATGGAGCATTACTTACTCCTCCCGCGGCAGCCAACAATGTAGCCCATTCTTCGCAACTCGGCAGATGCCAGCCTTCTGGGCAAATTCCACGGATACGGCCTCGATTGCCGCACTGCATGCCATATCCGCAGCCCTTTCCACCATCGGAAAATACGGCGGCACTATCCACTGCCATGGCCCAAGAATAATAACATACAAGCGAATCAGTTAAGATAGACGGCTCCCTACACATATAGTCTTGGCCATTGCTGAAGAATTTTTCACTATGATACACCTCAGTAAATTGAGTTCGCAGATTTTCGGCCATCCAAATCTGGTCCCCTATTACCGTCGCCTTATATTCATCTTCACCATTGAAGAATACACCTGTTTTTGACCACCCGGAATTGGTACACTCATATATCAAACCGATTGGCACATTATATTTTTTGCCCCACATCTCGGTGACACAACTACGGCCTAGAGGCATTTCCTTCTGGGTAGGTTCCCTGAGCGTATCGGCGTCCCACACCATCACCTTGCCGGTAATGGGTCCCTTTATGAAGGCTCCGAGACTGTCCCTGTGCATTTCGAAAAAGAACTTTTCGAATTCGTTGTCGCCTGCCGGAGCCCATGCGAGAGTCCAAGTGGACCCGTCATACGACATGTCTAGGCCGTCCGTGCACTTGTACAGGAGCGTATCTTTGCCTTGCACCAGAGATTGAACTTCATTCACTGTGCTCTTGACGCAAGCTTTTTTCAAACGGATATCCAGAGCCGTTCCATGCCGCCATCCGCCATCATAGACGTAAATCAAGCTCGTGTCAATTTGACCCGCCCGCATTTCACCAGTTTTGCCAGCTTTCCAGCCAAGCGTGTCCCTTTCCAAGGCGGTCATCCTCCTCCAATGATTCCCACCCTTTGAATCACAGACAAAACGGGTCAGGCTATTTTTCGTAGCGTCGATGCTGTCGTAAGCCTTGGCGTAGTAGCTGGAGTTCTTGTTCGGCACGTGAGCGGATGTCCCCACGGGATTCTTCTTGTCGCCGCAGGTGCCAAGACCGCTCACGACATTTACGTAATTGCGCACGAACTTTTCAAAGCCAGGTACGGTATCGCCCAGGCGCCAACCCGCCACGTTTTTGCGGAACAGAGCAAGCCTGTTTTCGCTATCGGCCTTCAGCGCCCAGTCGGCAAGGATTACTTTTGTCATGGAATCAGTCCATGTCCCCTTTTCGGCAAAGGCGTTCGATATTTCGGCCAACAGAACCACCAAGTCAGCCTCGTCGCGGTCGCCCTGCAACAGAATAGAAATGGCAAGCAGCGCGGCATCCGCATCAGTCTTGCCGAACACATTCAAGTCTTCGGAATAGCCGAAATCGGCCAAATCATCAAAATGGAACGCCTTGAAAATTTCGCCTTCGGCCTGTTTCTTGAGCTTTTTAATCTTGAGAGTTCCGTCGCCATGAGCCATCAAATGAGCCACGCGTTCATATTCCAAATGCGTCAGCAAGTTCACGTTTACCGTATTGCGGGCATCCAAGTCCGTCACGGCGTTCAATGTAATTGGCGAAGTAGAATTTTTGCCAGAAACTTCGTTGCGGTAATAGCCGTTAACAGACAAACGCACATAGCTTGACTTTAACGTTACGTTGCGCATGTTGAAACGCCCGTCGTCTTGCGTAATGACACTTACAAACGAGCGTCCCGTCTGCAAAAGCGACTTGCTGCCGTCCAGTTCGACCGCGGTTACAGAAGAACCTTTCACGAACGGTCCCTTCTGCGACACACCGCTAATCAAGGCGTTTTCGATTTCATACTCAACATCGCCTGTATCGGGTTTTGTGCTGTTGCCAAGCGGTATCGTAAACTTGTCCGTACCACAGGCAATCGTCACTGTAGAATCGGTCTTATTTTCGACGGAACAACCTGCACCGTCCTTGCCGTTTGAGCCGTCTTTACCATTTGCACCGTTTTGGCCGTTCAACACAACGCCTACGGAATCGCCGCCGCAAATAATTTTTATGCCGCTCTTGTCTTTAAGTTCCTTCGTCGTGCAAGTCGATTTTTCCTTCACAACGATGGTGTCTTTCATGACAACGGTATCTTTTACAAGAACAGTATCCTTGCCGCTTGAATTCAAGGACTCCCATTTACCATCGACGCAGATGCGTTCCGATTTTTCGCCCTTGACAAAAGCCTGCTCGCCCTCGTTGTCCTTCGTGCACTTGGGGAGTTCCTTGGTCGTGGATACGATAGACATGTTGTCTTGTATAACCTGAGTTGTCACTTCGTCGCCACAGGCCGCGAGGAGGAATGCTATGGATCCTATCGCCAAATGCAAACCAAGAAATAATGGTTCCCCTCCGCTTCGCTTCGAGGATGACAGGCTCCAGGATGACAGGCGGAGAGGGCGGCTCCAGGATGACAGAAAGGAGGATGCATGCTCTTTTTTCATAATAAGGTTTTCTCGCAAGGCTTTAGTTGGATGAAGGTTTATTTATTTGTTGTTAAAAACTATTCTCCGGAGTTCATGACGCAACGGACAGAGAAGCCATTGTCCTTATTGAAGTCCTGCAACTTCGCTTCATCGTCGCCGTAGTCCAATTCCATGGCGTACGCATGGTTGCTATCGAGCACATGATCACTACTCCAGAAGTACGCGGACGCGTTACTGCCGTAGAAAATGCCCCTCTCGTCCCTGAAACCAACAGGGAGTGCGGAAAACCCGTAGGCATCCGTTCCGTTGCCGCTCATGGCCCAGCCCGTCTGCGACTTGAGAATCTTGCCCGCCTGCGACTGGCCACCCACATCCTCAAATATGGATTTCAAGTCGGTATACCTCCATGGTAGCTTCCATCCGTCCGGGCATGCGTTACGTGCGGCAGCCCAGGTGTAAAAGCGACCGTACTTGGCACAACTATCTGCGGAGTTGAGGATACAATAGCTGTTTTTCACTTCGTAATCCAGATTCTCGGCCATCCAGGTCTGCCCTTCGATTGTAACCGTCCTATACAATCTGTTGTTACGCCTATCTACCATTTCTCCATATTCGACATCTGGATTAAAATGTTCCGAAAGTGTCTTGCGTACCAAAAATCCATCGTAACAGTACAATGATTTTCCACCAAACTGACTCCATTCGTTACTAACCTTCCTTTCTTCTCCATTATCACCATCACCGCATGCTTCTACACCATACGTTGCCATGACATATTTTTTAATCAGTTTTTCAAACTCACCCACAGGCTTGCCATTGCTCAAGCCCCAGCCTTCCACGTTTTTGCGGAAAGCAGACAAATCTTGAAGGAACGCCCAGTCGGCAATTTCCGCCTTGACTTGAGCACTATCCCATACACCGTCTTTAAAGTCATTACTAAAACTAGTCAAAAGAGCGGTCAATTCCGATTCGGAACGGTTACCTTGTAGCAAAATGGAAATCGCAAGCAGCGCGGCATCTGCATCAGTCGAACCGAACACATCCAGATCTTCAGAGTAACCGAAGTCAACCAAATCATCGAAATGGAACGCCTTGAAAATTTCGCCTTCGGCCTGTTTCTTGAGCTTTTTAATCTTGAGTGTTCCGTCGCCATGAGCCATCAAATAAGCTACGCGTTCATATTCCAAATGCGTCAGCAAATTCACGTTTACCATATTGCGGGCATCCAAATCTGTTACGGCATTCAGTGTAATTTGCGAAGTAGAATTTTTACCTGTCACTTCGTTGCGGTAATAGCCGTTAACAGACAAACGCGCATAGCTTGATTTTAATGTGACGTTGCTTATATTGAATAGACCGTCGTCTTGCGTGATGTTGCTTACAAACGTGCGGCCCGTCTGCAAAAGAGACTTGCTGCCGTCCAGTTCGAACGCCGTCACCGTTGCACCTTTTACAAACGGTCCCTTCTGCGATACACCGTTAATCGAGGCGTTTTCAATTTCATACACGACTTTGTCCGTATCGGTTTTTGTGTTACTGCCAAGCGACATCGTAAACTTGTCCGTACCGCAAACAATCGTCACCGTCGAATCCGTCTTGCTCGCAACGGAGCAACCCACACCATCTTTACCGTTGGTGCCATCTTTTCCGTTCGTTCCGTCCTTGCCGTTCGTTCCATCCTTGCCGTTTGAGCCGTCTTTACCATTTGCACCGTTTTGTCCGTTCAACACAACGCCTACGGAATCGCCGCCGCAAATGATTTTTATGCCGCTCTTGTCCTTGAGTTCCTTCGTCGTGCAAGTCGATTTTTCCTTAACAACGATGGTGTCTTTCATGACAACGGTATCTTTTACAAGAACAGTATCCTTGCCGCTTGAATTCAAGGACTCCCATTTACCATCGACGCAGATGCGTTCCGATTTTTCGCCCTTGACAAAAGCCTGCTCGCCCTCGTTGTCCTCCGTGCACTTGGGGAGTTCCTTGGCCGTGGATACGATAGACATGTTGTCTTGTATCACTTGGTTTGTCACCTCGTCGCCACAGGCCGCGAGGAGGAATGCTATGGATCCTATCGCCAAAAGCAAACCAAGAAATAATGGTTCCCCTCCGCTTCGCTTCGAGGATGACAGGCTCCATGACAGGTGGAGAGAGCGGCTCCAGGATGACAGGCGGAACACGTGAAAAAACTTTTTCATTTTTCACCTCTTTTTATAAAAAAGGAACAGCCCTGACTCCAGGCCGCAATCATTTCGTAGAAATTATAAAGATGAGTAATAGAAAACCGATGCCCTTCGCATGCGAAGGGGGCGGCTTTAAAAAACGGGGTGCAACAACTCCCAAAAATCATGTATTGAATATAAAAAAATTTTCAGATGTCAATAATGAATATTACAATAATGGTACAAGAATATTGCAAAACGTTCAACATCCTGCCACAATTTTCCATTCGCCGAGGGTACGTTTTGCGTTGTCAAAGTTCGCACCGATCTTGACAAGCTTTTTCGGAGTACCGTCTTCGGCTCGTGTTGCGGAATAGGGAATCAAGTACCCCTTGTTATCAATTTGCTTCAAGGCCTCGTCAGCGGAGCCGTCCAACTTAAATTGCACTTGACCATTCTGGCCAAGTGCATTTTTGTCGCCTCGGAAATGACCAAACAAGTTTGGCGCTTCACTCGGCTTAAATAAAAATTCAAAAACATAGACAGCATCGTCTGTTTCCACAACCGCATCGGCACGGCCTGCGGCACTGCGGACTTCGGTATTTTTCACGAACGGGAGCGACAATTTGAAAATTAGGTAGAAAACTGTTTTGTAGTGGTTCTCGTTTTGCTGTTCCGCATCGTAGGGGATGCCGCTAAAGAAAGCTCGCAGCAAAACCATCGCATTTTCGATGTCACCCTGATAGATGGCATCGGTAAAACGCAAAAGGAACGTGTCGTTCTTTTGTTCGTTGCCAGCAGCGTAGAAAGGCAAAAGGCATTTGAGCAAGCCCTCGCGAACTTCCTCGTTCGGAATTGCAAGCTTGTAAACGCGACCACGTGGACGGAACCCCTTGATTGTCAGATAGCCGCTCTGGTACAGGACCGCAACGGGTGTCACCGCAGTCTCAGTCGGAATATCGAAAACGCTTTCCGTTGCATCAAATCCCTCGTCTATAGTTTCTGGCTCAATGTCGAACTTTTTCATCTGTTCCGCCAAAAATGTCGGCGTTCCCGTTCCGAACCAATAACTGCCAAGATCCTTTTTAGAAAGGGCATTCAATAAGCTAAATGGATTGTAAATGTCGGGCGACCTTTGAGAAAAATGATAGCCGTCATATTTTCGCTTGAGAAGGGCGCAGGCCTGATCAAAAGTCTTTCCAAATGATTCTGCAAACTCTTCGATTTCAGGCTTCATCTGCGTCTTCATTTCGTCTTCGGTGATGCCGCAAATCGAAGCATACTCGTCATCCATACTGATGAGATTCAAGTTATTCAATTCGCTGAATATGCTGAGCTGACTGAACTTGGTGATACCCGTAATGAAGATAAACTTAATGTGAGCGTCGTTTGCCTTGAGCGGGCTGTAGAAGTCACGTAGGGTTTGCCGCATTTTTTCAAACGAATCCTTGTCAACCAAAGTGTCTAGCAGAGGTGCGTCGTATTCATCGACAAGGAACACTACTTTTTGGCCAGACATTTTTTCAGCCGATACGATCAACGAATCCAGTCGTGAGCTGGGCGTTTTGTCTTTAGGATTGCGGCCATAAATTTCTTCATAGCTAGAAAGCATTTTATCTAGGCTTTCGTCCAGCATTTCGGGGCGGAGATATTTCTTCTTGCTGAAGTCAAACCTCAGCAAGGGATGTTTTTTCCACTCTGTCTCCAGCTTGTCGATGGCAAGCCCCGTGAACAGTTCCTTGTTCCCCGAAAAATATTCAGCAAGCGTGTCTATAAGCAAAGACTTGCCAAACCTACGCGGACGCGACAAGAAATAAACCTTGCCATCATTGGACAACTTGTAAATCAAGTCGGTCTTATCAACGTAGATTGCGCCTTTTTCGCGAATTTCCGCGAAAGTCTGTATGCCTATAGGGAATTTACGAGCCATGACTTTAATATAACTCTAGGCGAGCGTTGTGTCAACAAGTTTACTTGTTGACATGACTAGTCTTTTATTTCAATATTATCTAAATTATTCACTTCAGATTTTACCACATCAATACCGTCGCACACCTTCTTGATTTTTTTCGAAGCAAACATCCGAACAGTTCCAACCAACGAAGACACGTTTAATATATTTTCGCGGCTCTTTAATTGTAAAATAATACCTTTCTTTACCATCACTGCATTTCACGGGTTCACAATCAGAAAGAACTTTTACAACCCGGTGTTCTTGTTCATAACTGTTGCACATTTTTCGGAATCATCATTTAAATCAGGAATCTTAGAAAACAGGATTTTCCCATCAATCCATCTTTTCAGGTTAACGATATCGGGTTTTATGAATTTGTAATAAGGCATAACGAATTCTTTTGTTGGTTTTATTTGCATTAAAAAACTATTCTTCGGAATCCTTGAGACAACGGACTGAGATTGCGAAATTTGCTCCAAAATGACCGCTATCAAGCCACGCACCAGCCGCATTCATACGCGAAACGTAAACGGCGTTGCGACTCTCAGTGGCACTCCAAAAGTAAGTCACTGAGCCCACATCTCCGAAGCGACCACAGTAATAATTTCCAGCGGGGAGTGCGGAGAACCCGTAAACATCTTTAGAAACACTTTCCCAATCCTTCGCTTCCAGCATTGTGTTAAGCGAACTACCTATTACGGAATACAAGGTGTTCCATTCATCTGATGTTGGGATATGCCAACCTTCGGGGCAAATGCCGCGTACCGTGCCAGTAAGCCCGCAAAGTTTTCCGTAACCACAAACTAGAGGATTGTCCTCATCCGTAGCAAGCTTCACCGAGTCAATCGCCGCGATCCAAGTGTAAAGGCGACCGTACTTGGCACAACTATCTGCCGAATTGTTGTAGCAGTAACTATTATCCACTTCGTAGTTCAGGTTTTCAGCCATCCAAACCTGAGTTTTGATGCCTATTGTCTTGTAAGTCTGACCTTCGTAAACAATTGTTCCCCTATTCAATGTATCAAGCGAGAAAGTCCAACCGTCTTCCGTGCACTTGTAGAAGGAATACTGTGTTCTTCCATCCACATCTTTATTCAGAATTTTCAATTCGTTACGGTTGTAACTTGTACATCCTTTACCGCCATTAACTTCAGAATCATCTGCATGTCTCAGCGTATCTGAATCCCAAACAAGTTTCCTGCCAGACACAGGTCCTCCTAAAAGGGCTCCATCCTTAGTGTTTTTCGGGTTCCAATTAAATCGGTCTTTTTCCAAATCCGTTGCCACGCGCCACATCTTGCCAACATTCGTAGAATCGATACAAATAAAGCGAGTCTTGTTATTCTGCTCAGTGTAGCTTGCTGCATAGTACTTCTTGGATTTCGCATTCGTCACGTTCTTCACCGTTCCCACTTTTTCATCAACACCGCACACACCGAGGCCGTTCTCGATGCTAGCAAAGCGGCGAATGTACTTTTCAAAGTCAGGTACAGTCGTTGAAAGGCCCCAGCCCTTCACATTGGCACGATACTTGGGCAACAATTTCTGTGCATCCTTGCTCAATACAGAATCCGCTATTTCCGCCTTGACCTGAGCACTATCCCACTTTCCGTCCTTGAAATCATTACTAAAACCAGTCAAAAGGGCCGTTAATCCGGCCTCGTCACGGTCACCCTGCAACAAGACGGAAATCGCGAGCAAAGCAGCATCCGCATCGGTCTTGCCGAACACATCCAAATCTTCGGAGTAACCGAAATCAGCCAAATCATCGAAATGGAACGCCTTGAAAATTTCGCCTTCGACCTGTTTCTTGAGCTTTTTAATCTTGAGCGTTCCATCGCCCTGAGCCATCAAATGAGCCACGCGGTCATATTCCAAATGCGTCAGCAAGTTCACGTTCACCGTATTGCGGGCATCCAAGTCCGTCACGGCGTTCAATGTAATTGGCGAAGCAGAATTTTTGCCAGAAACTTCGTTGCGGTAATAGCCGTTAGCAGACAAACGCACATAGCTTGACTTTAACGTTACATTGCTCATATTGAAGCGTCCGTCATCTTGCGTGATGTTGCCCACAAACGTGCGGCCCGTCTGCAAAAGAGACTTGCTACCATCCAGTTCAAAAGCCGTTACAGTAGCACCCTTTACAAACGGTCCCTTCTGCGACACGCCACTGATCGAGGCGTTTTCGATTTCATACACGACATTGCCTGTATCGGGATTTACTGCACTACCACCGCCAAGCGACATCGTAAACTTGTCCGTACCGCAAGCAATCGTCACCGTCGAATCCGTCTTACTTGCGACAGAGCAACCCACGCCGTCTTTGCCGTTTGAGCCGTCTTTGCCGTTCGTGCCATCTTTTCCATTTGAACCGTCCTTGCCAGCAGCACCGGCCTCACCCTTCGCACCGTTCAGCACGACACCCACAGAATCGCCACCGCATATAACCTTGAGGCCAGATTTATCGGCAAGCGTCGCAACAGTACAGCCAGAACCATTCTTTCCCGCCGCACCGGCATCACCTTTGTCGCCTTTTTCACCCTGCTTGCCATTGAGCACAACGCCCACGGAATCGCCCCCACAAACGATTTTCACTCCGCTCTTGTCCTTGAGTTCCTTCGTCGTGCAAGTCGCACTTCCTTTTAATACAACTGTGTCTTTCAAGACAACAGTATCTTTTACAAGAACGGTATCCTTGCCGCTTGAAGTCATGGACACCCATTTGCCATCGACGCAAATGCGTTCCGATTTTTCGCCCTTGACAAACGCTTGCTCGCCCTCGTTATCCTTCGTGCATTTGGGGAGTTCTTTGGACGTAGATACAATAGACATGTTGTCTTGAATCACTTGGGTAGTCACCTCGTCGCCGCAAGCTGCGAGGAATAATGCGATGGCTCCTATCGCTACGCTCCAGGATGACAGGCGGAGAGAACGGCTCCAGTATGACAGATGAAGATAGCTGCTCCAGGATGACAGGCGGAGAGTGTTGCACCTTGAAGACTCGTTTGCGATTGTCATTCTGGAGGCTTGAAAAGCCGATAGAATCCAAGACTGTAGGTTGGAAAACAGTTTCATTTTTCACCTCTTTTTATAAATGCAAAACGGTCCTTCGTATATTCTCTGCTCTGCGCAGATAGACCCAGGAACCTTAAAACATTAAAGGATTTTAGCCCTTCTAACAAGAAGGGTTCATCTTTAAAAAACGGAGTACAACAACTCCCCAAAATCATGTATTGGAATATAACAAAAACTCAACACCCTTCCACGATTTTCCATTCGCCGAGGGTGCGTTTTTCACTGTCAAAGTTTGCACCAATCTTGACAAGCTTTTTCGGAGTTCCGTCTTCGGCGAGAGTCGCAGAATAAGGTATCAAGTAACCTTTATCATCAATTTGCTTTAAAGCCTCGTCGGCAGAGCCGTCCAACTTAAACTCAAAAACATAGACAGCATCGTCTGTTTCCACAACCGCATCGGCACGGCCTGCGGCACTGCATTCCTCTGTACGAACATTGAAATTCGTAAGCAAGCGGAATATCAAGTAAAAGACCGTCTTATAATGGTTTTCATCCTGACGCTCCGTTGTGTAGGGAATGCTGCTAAAGAAAGACTGCATCAACGTCATCGCGATCTCGATATTGTGTGCCTTTATAGCCCTGATGAATCGCATCAAGAAGGTGTCGTTTTGCGTGGCCGTCGGCATAGCATAATAAGGCATTAGGCAGTTCGAAAAGCCGTAAGCAACTTCATCGTTCGGGAATCCAAGCGTGTAGATGTTATCGCGAACGTCATAGCCCTTTATCGTCAAATACCCACTCTGGAACAAAACAGGCAAGGGATCGGTCGCATTTTCAGCCGGAACATTGAACATATTCTCAATGGCGTCAAAACCGTTGGAGAACGACTCGGGCAACAAATTAAATTTCTTAATTTGTTCAACTAGGAATGTTGGTGTTCCCGTCTCGAACCAATAATTCTTGAGAGTTCTGTCTTGAAGGGCGTTCAACAAACTATACGGATTGTATATGTCTGGGGATTTTTCCGAAAAATGGTATCCGTCATATTTACGTTTGAGAGCTGTACAGGCCTGCTCAAAATTCTTTCCTGTGGTGGTAGCGAATTCCTGCACCTCCGGCTTCATCTGGGTACGCATTTCATTTTCGGTGATGCCGCAAATCGAAGCATATTCGTCAAGCATGGAGATGTTCTTCAAGTTGTTCAGTTCGCTGAAAATGCTAAGTTGGCTGAACTTAGTGATGCCTGTAATAAAGATAAACTTGATGTGTGCGTCATTTGCCTTGAGTGGGCTGTAAAAATCACGGAGCGTCTGACGCATTTTTTCAAACGAGGCTTTGTCAACCAAAGTGTCTAGCAACGGGGCATCATATTCATCGACAAGGAACACGACCTTCTGACCGGTTTGCTGTTCCGCAGCAAGGATAAGGTTGTTGAGACGGATGCTATTTTTGGGTTTGTCTTTTATTTCGGCGGGAGTTTCTATTCCGTAAAGATTTTCGTACGCCGCAAGCATGCTGTCAATCAATGCTGACAGGTCATCCACTTTTTCGAACTTAACTTTGCTAAAGTCAAACCTCAGCAAGGGATGTTTTTTCCATTCATTTTCCAGCTTGTCGATAGCAAGTCCCGTAAACAGCACCTTGTTCCCCGAAAAATATTCAGCAAGTGTGTCTATAAGCAAAGACTTCCCGAACCTACGCGGGCGTGACAAGAAATAAACACTGCCATCATGAGCCAGCTTGTATATCAAGTCGGTCTTGTCTATGTAGATTGCGTTATCTTCGCGAATTTTCGCGAAAGTCTGTATGCCTATAGGGAATTTACGAACCATGGTTTTAATATAATTCAAGGCAAACGTCATGTCAACAAGCTTACCTGTTGGCATGACCAATCATTTCAGTACACTTTCATTACCAATCAACAAAATTTTTTATTAGCTATATTTTTAATTTTAGTTTATTTGTTAGAATTCTGCTTTAATCCTTTACGCAACGAACCGAGAGGCCGAAGTCTTTACCGTCGTGGATACCGTAGCCGAAGAGGCCCGCTTGGGACGCACTCAAGTACCAGTTGACGGCTCTGAAATTGCCGTCGTAGCTATTGTTCTGAGTGGCACTCCAGAAGTAGGCGATCGAGCCGCCGTCGTCATAAAAGTAATCGCAGCGGTTCATATGGCAAATGTAGTGGTAAAAGCCAGCAGGGAGCGCGGAGAAACCGTAAGCGTCTGTAGCGCTAGACCAGTAGTCGAAGCCCTTCGCTTGCATTCCGTAGAAGGAACCACCGATTGCGGAATACAAGGTTTGCCATTCTGCCGAAGTCGGGATATGCCAGCCTTCGGGGCAAATGCCCCTTGCCGGGGTCTTTACGCTACAGCGAATGTCATAACCGCAACCTTTGCTGTTCTCGGAATAAACTCCAGCAGAATCCATGGCAGCAGCCCAGGTGTAAAGGCGACCGTATTTCGCGCAGCTATCCGCTGAGTTTTCGTAGCAGTAGCTGTTCTCCACTTCGTAGTTCAGGTTCTCGGCCATCCACATCTGGGTCTTGATAGCGATTGTCTTGTATGTCTGTCCCGCATAAATAACAGTCCCCCTAATCAATGAATCAAGCGTAAAGGTCCAACCATCCGCGGTACACCTGTAGAAGGAATACTGTTTTGTCCCGTCCGCATCCTTATCCAAAATTCTTAACGAGTCGCGGTTATAGCTTGTACATCCCTTGCCACCATTTATTTCTATAGGTTCAGCCTCCCTAAACTTGCCATTATCGCATACATATTTATTTGTCGAGACAATATTTCCTGCTACTATGGTGCCATCAGTCAAGCACTTCTGCTTATAGGTGTCGTACTCAAGCGTTGTCGCATTTCGCCATGCATTATTGCTAGTCTCGTAAATGTAATAGATGTCTGTGTTGACTTGCCCTGTGCGGACTTCGCCGTTGTTGACGGCACCCCAGGTCGCCGTATCCTTTTCGATAGGTTCTGCAATACGCCACATTTTGCCAACACCTGTGGAATCAGTACAGATAAAGCGGGTCTTGTTATTCTGCGCTGTGTAAGTTGCCGCATAATACTTCTTGGAGTTTACGTTCTTCACCTGTTTCACCGTGCCGACAGGAGTCGAATCGCTGCCGCACACGCCGAGTCCGTTCTCGACACTTGCATAGCGACGAATGTACTTTTCAAATTCAGGCACTGTCGTCGAAAGCCCCCAGTCCTTCATATTGGCACGATACTTGGGCAACAGATTCTGCACATCCTTGCTCAGTGCAGAATCTGCAATTTCCGCCTTGACTTGGGCACTATCCCATGTTCCGTCCTTAAAATCGCTACTTAAACCAGACAGGAGAGCCGTCAGTCCAGCCTCATTACGGTCGCCCTGCAACAAAATGGAAATGGCAAGCAAAGCCGCATCCGCGTCGGTCTTGCCGAAAACATCCAAGTCTTCAGAGTAGCCAAAATCAACCAAGTCATCAAAATGGAATGCCTTGAAAATTTCGCCTTCGGCCTGTTTCTTGAGATTTTTAATCTTGAGCGTTCCGTCGCCTTGTGCCATCAAATGAGCCACGCGGTCATATTCCAAATGCGTCAGCAAGTTCACGTTTACCGTATTGCGGGAATCCAAGTCCGTCACGGCATTCAATGTGATTGGCGAAGTAGAATTTTTGCCAGTCACTTCGTTGCGGTAATAGCCATTTGCGGACAAACGTACATAGCTAGACTTTAACGTTACGTTGCTCATATTGAAGCGTCCGTCGTCTTGCGTGATGTCGCCTACAAACGCGCGGCCCGTCTGCAAAAGAGACTTGCTGCCGTCCAATTCGAACGTGGTCACCGTCGTGCCCATTACGAACGGTCCCTTCTGCGACACACCACTGATCGAGGCGTTTTCAATTTCATACACGACATCGCCTGTATCGGGTTTTACAGCACTGCCGCCACCAAGTGACATCGTAAACTTGTCCGTACCGCAAGCAATCGTTACCGTCGAATCCGTCTTACTTGCGACAGAGCAATCAACACCGTCTTTCCCATTCGTTCCGTCTTTGCCGTTTGAGCCGTCCTTGCCAGCAGCACCGGCCTCGCCATTAGCACCGTTCAGCACGACACCCACGGAATCGCCACCGCATATAACCTTGAGGCCAGATTTATCGGCAAGCGTCGCAACAGTGCAATCAGAACCATCTTTTCCATTCGCTCCGTCCTTGCCATTTGAGCCGTCTTTCCCTGCCACACCGGCATCACCTTTGTCGCCTTTTTCACCCTGCTTGCCATTGAGGACAACGCCCACGGAATCGCCGCCGCAAACGATTTTCACACCGCTCTTGTCGTTGAGTTCCTTCGTCGTGCAAGTTGAATTTTTCTCAATAACGACAGTGTCTTTAACAACAACCGTATCCTTGCCGCTTGAAGTCATGGGCTCCCATTTGCCATTGACGCAAATACGTTTCGATTTTTCGCCCTTGACAAACGCTTGCTCACCCTCGTTGTCCTCCGTGCATTTGGGGAGTTCTTTGGACGTAGATACAATGGACACGTTGTCTTGAATCACTTGAGTCGTCACCTCGTCGCCGCAAGCTGCGAGGAATAATGCTATGGATCCTATCCCCCGGAATAAATCCGGGGCTAAAGGCAATAAACGGCTTCGTGAAGATTTAAATTTCCAGGATGACAGGCGGAGAGAGCGGCTCCAGAATGACAGGCGGAGAGTGTTGCTTTTTGAAGACTCGTTTGGGGTTGTCATTCTGGAGGCTTGAAAAGCCGATAGAATCCATGACTGTAGGTTGGAAAACTTTTTCATTTTTCACCTTTTGTTATAAGTGCAACAACTCCCCAAAATCATGTATTGGAATATAACAAAAAATTTCCATGTTTCTGCAGCGCAAATCATCAAGGAAACTCCCAATGGCGATATAACCTTACTAAATCAAGACACGCCTCTTTTTCTCGTCAAATTATTATATTAAAAGCATGGGAATCTACGTCAATCCGAATAACGAAAACCTGAAAATCGATATGGCCTCGCCCATTTATGTGGACAAGTCCATGCTCATTGTCGAAATCAACCGCATCGTGAAGACGAATAAGCGGTTCGTATGCGTGTCTCGCTCGCGACGTTTCGGAAAGACTATGGCCGCCAACATGCTCAGCGCCTATTTCAGCAAAGGCTCCGACAGCCGTGATTTGTTTGCCAACCTGAAAATAGCAAAAGACCCGAGTTTCGAGAAATACCTGAACAAGTTCAACGTAATAAAGCTTGACGTGAACGCGATTTATTCAAACCGCACGCCAGAAGAAATTGAAGCGGGAATAAGCATCAAAGATAGGGATATTGTCCCTATTTTTACAAAGAAAATCGTATCCGAATTGCAAACGGAATTCCCTGCAGCGGGAATAGACGGAAAGGAAAGCATCGCCGATGCCCTACTCAAAATATACGCAACTACAGGCGAACAATTCGTCGTCATCATCGACGAATATGACGTACTTATCCGCGAACGCGTTTCAGACCAGATTTTTAAATCATATCTGAGTTTTTTAAACGCAATGTTCAAGAATGACAACCTTGCCCCGGGCATTGCGCTTGCCTACATCACAGGCATTTTGCCCGTCGTGCGCGACAAGGTGCAGTCGAAACTCAACGTATTCCGCGAATACACCATGGCAGGTGCGAGTCGGCTTTCTGAATTTGTTGGATTCACCGCCGAAGAGACGCAAAAACTCTGCACCGAAAACGGTCTAGATTTCGAAGAATGCAAACGTTGGTATGATGGTTACAATTTGAACGGAATCAAAATCTATAGTCCCAACTCAATTGTAGAGGCAATCGACAAAGGCAAAATGAAAAGCTACTGGACACAGACAGGCTCCTACGAGGCTCTCAAAAATTACATCTTGATGGATTTCGAGGGCATTTTGCAAGACGTAAAAACCATGATAGGTGGCGGAAAAGTCCATGTTGATGTATCTTTTTTCTTAAATACGATGACGGATTTTCACGACAAGGATGACATATTCACTTTCTTGATCCACTTGGGATACCTAGCTTATGACGAAGATGCCGAGGAATGCTACATCCCGAACCGTGAAATTCGAGAGCAGTGGATTAAATCAATAAAAAGCTCCCCCGATTACAGGGGCGTCATGGAACTGGTAAACTCCAGCAAGCAACTGGTAGAAAGTACCATCGAAGGTGAAGCCGATGCCGTGGCCACTGCACTCGACAAGGCCCACGAACAGATTTGCAGCAACTTAAACTACAATAACGAAGGCACCTTTCAGGCTGTGATTTGCCTCGCGTATTTCTACGCCAATTTGAAGTACACGATTATCAAAGAATGCCCCGCAGGTAAGGGTGTCGCCGATGTGGTGATGATTCCCTACGTGCCGAACACGCCCGCGCTGATTATCGAACTCAAGCGGAACAAGTGCGAAAAAACGGCACTTACGCAGATCCGCGAGAAAAATTATGGAGCCGCACTTGAAAAATATTCAGGCGACCTCCTGTTTGTCGGCGTAAACTACGACGAGCAAACAAAAGAACACAAGTGCGTCATCGAGAAGTTTGTGAAGTAATCAACAAGCGCAGAGTCTCACAGTAGTACACCGAACAATTTGACGAAATCCAATAGCAAAACATTCAAAAAAGTGATGGCTCCCGGATGGGAGCCGTTTTGCTAATGTTTCAGTTAGTCCCGGAGACAACGGACAGACAAGGCGCAGCCCTTATTGCAGTTGGTGTAGGTAACATTCTCGGCATCGTGTTCCAAGCAAAAGCTGTACGCGTACGCACCGTCATTCACGTCCTCAGTTCTCCAGAAGCACGCTTCGTCGCCTTCTCCGTAGAAATAGCCATTTTCGCTCCTTTTACCAACAGGGAGCGCGGCAAACCCAAAGGCATCCGTACCGTTGCCGCTACTGTTCCAGCCCGTCTGCGACTTGCCTGCCGTCGCCCACCAGCCCATCGCCGTAACCAGAGCATCCCACTCGGAGCGACTCGGCAAATGCCAACCATCGGGACAGATTCCCTGCACCTTCGCAGGCAGGGTACAGATCTTGTTGTAGCCGCACTCCTGCGGATTGTCCGCATCGGTCGCAAACTTCATTGAATCGATTGCCGCAGCCCAGGTGTACAGTCGACCAGCAACATCACAAGTGGAGCTATCCTTATTATCCGATTTACCAAAACACCAGCTATTGTCCTTCACACTCAAATTTTTTTCATCGTAATAG
>JAEEGK010005959.1_pt1 | contig 29400 bp, 16 predicted proteins | sample 8958771 | NCBI WGS metagenome assembly JAEEGK01 (sample SAMN16246547, study PRJNA631951) | gut metagenome | biome: gut microbiome; feature: rumen; material: SC-attached | host: Bos | place: Iran: Karaj | collected 2018-10 | reverse complement strand
TTAACAAAATCTAAAAAAATATTAACATATGGTGATAAAAATATAACTTTTGAAGCAGATTCAGCACAAAATCCAGATTTAGTTGATGATCAATTAATATTAGGTTGTTATTATAATAATTCTTCATATGAATTTATAGTAATATGTTTAAAAAAAATAAAAATATGGAATGCATTTAATGGAAAAGTTGTAAAAATTTATGATAATGTAATGAATAATAATGAAATAACTTCATATACAACTGATTTAAGTTTAAAAAGATTATATTTAGGAGATAATTATGGTAAAATTAAAAATTTTAATATGAATAATGGTAGTTTTATAAAAGATTTTAATAGTCATTTTAGTGAAATTATTGGATTGTTATATTCAGATAAATATAGTTTATTAATTTCATTATCAACTGATGGTAAAATTAAATTTCATAATGATAAAAATATATTTGAAACTAATGTAATAAAAGAAATTGAAATGACTCATCCAAATATAACATCAATAACACTTTCTGAAGAATATTCAAGATTAATTATTGGATTAGAAAATGGATTTGTTAAATTTTTTGATATAGAACATATAAGATTTGATGCAGATGGTGATAATGAAAAAGATAAAATTTTTAGAGGAGATCCAATTTTTTCTATGATTTCATTATATAAAATACCAATAATAGTAACAGGACATAGAAGTGGTAAAATTAAATTTATTATAATTCCTCCAAATATAAATAAATTTATTTGGTTTAGTTTATTTTATAATACTTTTACTAAAGATAATACTCAATTTAAATCTTGTGTTATTTCTATGGAAATAAATAAAGAAAAAAAATATTTATTTCTAGGAGACCAAAATGGTTTTATTCATTGTTATAATTTAAATCAAATTTATAATATTATAAAAGAAACTAATAATGAAATTAATAAAGATACAATTGAACAATTTTCTACTTTGAAAATTGATTTAATTTATTCTATTCAAGCACATAGAGAAACAGTAAAAAAATTAATATTTCCAAAAATAATTCCTAATATTATAATAAGTACAAGTAATGATAGACAATGTAAAATATTTAATGCTGAAAATGGAAAATTTATTGATGAATTAAAGCAAATTGCATCAAAATATAAAGATGTACCAATTGGAATAAAATATTATTTTGCAGATCCTTTTCAAAGTAAAAGAAATAAAAATGATATAATTGAAACAGGTATAATTTATAGAAAAGATATTGATAAACATAAAAGTTTAATTACAAATAGTCTTATTCAAACAATTAGAAAAGATAATCCTTTAATTAATTCATATGCAAGAGCAATGACAGCAGCAAATGCAAAAGAAAGATTATATTTAATAACAAAAAATTCAGATTTACCATATGATAAAAGTAATAATTGGAATTTAAATATTGATTTAAATGAAATAGAAAAAAATGAAAAAAAAAAATTTGATGAAATTTATAATAAAATAATACAAAATAATGATAAAATAAATGAAGATACTAAATTAATGCAAAAACAACCAATTTATTCTGAAAATTATATTCCAACTTTTCTTGATGATTTATCAGAAGAAAAAGCAAAAGATTTTTCTGTAATGTTATCTCAAAAATTAAGACATGTTAAATTAGCAATGGCTAAAATTCAAATGGAAAAAACTGCAATGGATCAATTTAAAAAAGAAGATTTGAGAAATAAAACTATTAATTTAAAACAATCTATGGCAATTTTAAATGATGAAAATAAAAAAAAAGTTATTAAAATTAAACCTAAAAAATTTGATAAATATGAAAAAAAAAGAAAAGAAATGTTTGGAATTCAAAAAAGAAGAATTAAAAGTTATGGAGATAAACTTGATTTTTATAGAGAAGATTTTGATAAAGGATTAACTGAATTAAAGGATTCTATTGAAAAAAATATTGTTGAAAAATATTTAAATCCTATGAGAAGTACTAATAAATTTTTACTTCCTAAAATTGGAAGTAGGAATAATTTTCAGTTAACTGATTCAAATATTTATATTCATACTATTCATTGAATAATGTAATTTATTATTTATTTTTATTATTTTGTTTTTAAATTATATAAGATATTAAATCATATAATATTTTATAATATGAATAAGTTAAAATTTATATTTATAAATTTTTATATTTGAAATAAAAGATAATATAATATTTATTTCATAATTTATTCATATATTTTATTTTTAAAAAATATATCAAATTAATAAAAATAAAAACGATAATTTAATGAAAAAAAATATAACTTAAAAAAAAAAAATAAAACAAAAAAAAATGTTAGAAGAAAAAAAATCTCTTTTAAACAAACCAATTCAAAAACTAATATACACTAAAGATTCCTCTTACAACTTTGGAAGTCCTCAAACAAATGGTGATCCAAGTATTTTAAATCTTTTTAAATCAACGAGTTCCTTAGCTCGTTCAATTCGAAACACATCTGATTCATCAAATCCATTAAAATCAACAGCATCATTAATATTAAATCAAAGTTTAAATTTCAATAATAATTCTTTAAAAAGTTCTCAAATAGAAAATCAAAAAGTTCCAGAAAAAACTAATATTTTCTCATTACCTTTACCAATAATTGCAGAAGCACCAAAAGAAACAGTAGATATTAAAATAAGAAATATAATTCATGATTATAGAAATATTGATGTTAATGATTATACATATGGTATTTTATCTAATTTAAAATCAAAAAAAAGAGGTTTGAATTTAGATACAATTGATGATTATGAAGTTTGGAAAACTAATTATATAAATGAAACTGAAAATAATGTTAAAGATAATATTAATAATTTAAAAGATGATTTAAATAATACTCAAAGTGAACTTAATTCTAAATTTTCTATGAAAAATGAAGAATTAGTTGATTTAGTTCAAAATGATATTGATAATATTTCTTCCTTTTATCATACTGTGTTAAAAGATAGAAATCATAATATTGTTGTTTGTTTAAAATTTATTATGAAATTATTTAATGAATGCTTTAAAAAAGTTAATAATAGAATTGTTCAATTAGGAAGACAATTAGATACAATTGGATTTTTAAGAGAAGAAGAAATAAAAGATGTAATTGATGATAAGAAATTATTTATTCAAAAGTTTGTTGAAACTAAAAAAGATTTTTATAATAGAATTATTAATGAAATTAAAGAAAGTGAAAAGGAAATTTTAGAAGAAACAAATAAAGCTTTTCTTGAGTTTATTTTAAGATGGAAGAATATTAAATTAAATCACTTCATATCAGAATTACAAAAATTATTACAATCAAAAGAGTTTACAGATAATCCAGATAGAGCTCAAATAATAAATCAATTAAAAGAATCTCAAATGAGTATTTATAATAAGAGAAATGAATTAATGTTCCAAAAATTATTTAAATTACAATTTGATGAAATTACAACAAATGGAATTGAGGCAATAAATAAAACTTTAGAAGATATTTTTGATGAAGGTGAACAATTATTTACAAATCATATAAAAGCATTAATGAAAAATTCAGATGATATTGAAAAAAAATCACTTTCTGAAATAGAAAAGTTTAAAAGACAAGTTAATTCAATTTCATATGATTTTACAAATGATAATCATAATGAGAAAAAATATAATGATTATGATGAATTAAATTCAGTAAATGATTTAATAGATAAAGAAATAAAACCTTTATTAGAAAAAAATAAAGAAGATAGAACAGAATTTATAAAAAAAATAAATAACTACATAAATGAATATGATGATTATGTAAATAATATAAGTCAAAAGATAATATCAGTATTTTTAAATGTAGGAAAAGCATTTGATGAACATAAAAAAAATTTACATAAAACAGAAAAAGATTATTTAATATCAATTGCAAAAGAAGGAGATCATGATGAAGAAGTTTGTAATAATAAAGAAGAAGAATTAAAAAAAATTTCAGAAGAAATGAGAAATTGTATAAATAAAGATGAATTAGATGAAGGATTAAATAAAGCATTTAAAGTAATGGATGAATTAGAAACAGAATATAGAGATTATTTTAAGAAAGTTGATGATATTTATAATTCACATGAAGGTATTTTAAATAATGCATATCATGATTATGAAAAAAATGTTTTAAAGAATTTTGGTATTTATTCTCCTGATAATAAATATGAAATTGAGAAAAGAAGAAATAAAGAAAGTGAATTTTTATCAAAAAAAAAAGAAGCTGAAGAAGAAGAAGAAGAAAGAAAAAAATTTGAAGAAGAACAAAAAGAAGCTGAATTAAGTGGAAAAAAAGCACCAGCTCCAAAAAAAACTGAAAAAAAAGTTGCTAAAAAAGGAGAAGTAGTTGAAAATTTAATTCCTCCAAGAGAAATATTAGAATTTAAAAGTAAATTAGGAAATGATTATTTAATTGATTTTAATATTGATGAATTAGTAAGACATTATTTAAGAAATGTGATTTATAATAGAGATGATGATATTTTTGAATTAAAACCAAAATCTCCTGAAGAATTAGAAAGAATACAAAAAGAAAAAGAAGAAAGAGAAAAAGAAGAAAAAGAAATGGAAGAAAATAAAGGGAAAAAGAAAGTAGAAAAGAAAGAAGTTACAAAAGAAAATGAAGAAGAAGAAAAAGAAATTGATTATTTAAAAGAATTTGATGTTTATAATGCAGATACAAATAAAATTTTTGAAAGTCCAGTTAATTCAGATAATGAAAAATTATTAAGTGAAGAAAATGATTTTAAAGAAGAAAAATTAACAGAAGGTTTAAATGAATTATTTAATATGGTACAAGAGAATATTGTAAATAGACGTAATGATAATATTGAAGAAGCAAAAAGTGAAGATGATGAAAGAAGAGAAGATCAATTAAATGATTTAGATATTAGATTAAAATCTCTTGCTCCAAGAAAAGGTAAAATTGAAGTTGATGAATATGATACAAGACTTGCTGAACTTGAAAAACATGAATTAAAATTAAGTAAACATAAAGAAGATATTATTCAAAGAAATGAAAAAGATAATGAAAATAATAAAAAACTACTTGAAGATTTAGATAATAAATTTAATAAATTAAAAGAAGAATATGAAAAATTATCAAAAGGAATTGAAGAAGAAGAGACTTCAAAAAGTTTAGATGATAAATATAAGAAATTTAAAACTTCTTATTATGATTTTATTTCTGATTTAAATGAAAATGAGATTTTATTAAAAGAATATTCTGAAAAAAATCCAAATGCTTTATTGAATTTAAATAAAAATTATATATTATCATTATTACCTATTACAAAAGGAGGAACATATTCAGATAGAGAAATTGAATTTACAACAAATGAATTAAATAAATTAGAACATGAGACAATTAAACCATCAATGGAAGAAAGAAAGAAATTAAATGAAGAAAAATTAAAACAAATAAAAGATGAATGTGATAAATTTATGAAAGATATTGAAAATAAATATTCAATAGCAAATGAAAATATAATGGCAAAAGAAGCAATAGGTAAAAAATTCGGTTTACCAAGAAGATTAGTAAATGATATAATAATTCAAATAAAAATAAAATGTAATTTAGCTCAAGATGGTCTTAATAATTTATATAAAGAATTAGTAAACATGATAAATTCATTTGATAATATTAAAGATTTAGATCAATTAAATGAAGCTTTAAATAAAAATGATTTACCTTTAAATGTAAGAAAACAATTACAAAAAATAAATTCATGTGTATGGAATTATGGAAAATATATTGAAGCATTTAAACAAAATTTATTAGATACTTATCAATTAAGTAGAGTAATTATGAGAGAAAATGTTGAAAGTCATGAAATTACTGAAAAAGAAGATATTGATTTAGATGAAAAATTAAAAAAAGATGAATTATTATGTTTAGGAATTTTAGGTCAAATTTTATCTGATAATAATCCTCAAATTCAAGGAGATAAAAAAAAAGGAGGTAATGTTGGAGGAAATGATGGAACTTTTAATAATGAAATTAAAATTATTGATGAAAAAATAAGAAGTGAATGTGCTAAAATTTATACTGGGAATTTTGCTAAGTTTTTAAATCCAACTGAAAAAATTCCTGATAGTTTAATTCCATTTTTAAATAATACTAAAAAAGAAATGGAATTAATGAGATTAAAATTTGTAAAAGATTTAAGAACATTTTGCCAGAATTTATATAAATTTTCAATTCATATTCCAGAAAGTATTATTAAATTTATATTTAGTCATACTTGTTTAATGAATAATAATGAAATAAAGAAAATTACAAATGAATATAAAAAAGAAAAGAAATTAAGTGAAAAAACAAAAAAAGAATTATCTTCAATATTAGGACCTTATTTAGCAAATCCTTATTATTTAGAAAAATTAAATGAGATGGATAATACTGAATTAAAAAGGAAAGAAGATTATATTAAAAAATTAAATGAAACTCAATATAATTTAATAGTAAATGAAGAAGAAAAATCTAATGCTTTTACAATAAGATTATTAAATAATTTTGCTTGTTTATTAACTTTATTTGATAATTTTATTTTTGAAGAAGAATTTATTTCTCTTGGAGATGAAGAATATTTTAAAAAAAGACAAAATTATAATGAATTATTAAAATTAAAAGATGCTATTGAAAATATGAATAATGATCCTGGAGATGCAGGAGGTAAAAAAGGAGGTAATAAAAATAATTATGATGCTTCTCAATTTGATTTAGATTCAAAAAGAACATTTAAAAAAGTTTATAAAGGTATTAATTTTAAAGATGGTAAAATTGATTATTATTCTTTATTTACTGATACTGTTAAAGATATTGTTGAAGATTCTGAAGAAAAAATTAAGATTTTAGAAGAAGAATATAAAAAAGATAATTGGTCAAAAAGTATGACTGGAATTAAATTACAAAATAATAAAAATTTGTTTTTATTTAGAAATGATTATTATAAACAACATTGTGATCAATTTAATAAAAATATTAATGAATATATTAATAAATATAATACTGAAAGGGTTAAAGATTTAGAATATCATGCTAAATGGAATGAATCTGTTAAAAGTTTGAAAGATACTTTAGAACAATTTAATAAAGATACTGGAAATATTATTCAAAATGTTGAAGAGGAAGAAATTGAAAAAAAGAAAAAATAAAAATAGAAAATTAAATAATAATAATATATTAATTTATTTTTTATAAAACTTCTAAAATTTTGAAATTGGTTTTTAAACATAAAATATGAATAAATAAAAAGCAAAAAAATAAAATATATATTTAAATTAAATAAATAAAATAAAAAATATAAATGCAAGAATATAAAGGAATATATTATGGTGAAACAAATGAACAACATTTTTATGAAGGAGGAGCACATTTTAAATATATTGAATTATTTAGAAGATTAGAAATTTTATATAGACAACAAGTTCTAATTGATCCAATTAAAGCAGTAAATTTTATTTATTATTCTAGCAAAATAAAACAAGAAATGAAAATTCAAATTATATTCAAAGTAAAACTGGAAATAATTCATCTTATATTAATTCTTCTTTAAAAGAAAATAATTCACAATTACCTTTAAGTAAATTTATTTTAAATAAACATTTAAAAATGAATTTGACTAATAATAAAAATTTAAATATGGAAAATTTAATATATGAAAAAATTGAGCCTGAAAGAAATGAAAAAAGTAATTCAAAAGAAAATTTAATTGGTTTAAAAAAATCATCATCAGTAATTATTAGTAATAAAATTTTAACTAATAATCAATTTAATCAATTATTTCAAAATAATAATCAAAATAATAATTTACAAAATTCAATTAAAAAAAATCCACAAAATACAATAATACATAATACAATATATATAAAGAAAAAAAGAAATGTGTCTATTAATGATAATCAACAAAATAAAATAATAAAAAATGCCCATAAAAAAATAAATAATATTCAAAAACATAAAATAATAGATTTATCAGATAGAGAAAATTCAATGATAAGTAATTTAAATCATAATGAATGTATAAATAATAATAATAAATCAAAAGAAAAAGATTGGATTTCATATATTCAAAGTAAAACACAAAGAGCAAGAGAGTATAGTTTGATAGTAAAAAAAAATAATATGTTAAATAGTATTAATCATAATTCTGATAGAGAAAATATTATTTCAAGTGCTTCAAAAAGTAAAAGCATCAGTAAAAGTAAACAAAATAAATTTAAAGGAAGGTCTAATTCTAATATTTCTACAATTTGTAAACCTAAATTATTAGATGATATTTCTTTTTGGGTTAGAAAAATTAATATAAAAAGAGAAAAGAAAAGAAAGGAAATAGAAGATAAATTCAATAGAGATAAAAATAATAATAATAGATTATCAAAACTTAATAAATCAAGAAATGTTAAGAATGAAAATATGATATTTAAAAGTAGTTCAATAGAAAATAATAAAAAAAATATTTTTTCTTCTTCATCACTTTCAATTAATGTTAAAACAGTTTTTCATCCAAAAAATGGAACATATAGAATGATAAATAATAATAAATCAAATAAAAAGAAATATTATAAAAATTATAATAACTTTAATAATTTTATTAATAATAATATTATTAATACTTTAGGTGCAAATTACGCTCAACTTTATATTAAAAAAAATATGATTAAAAGTACTTATGATAATAATAACTTTTCTGTTAATAATCAAACTATTAATACTCATAAACCTTTAATTTCAACAAGAATAAATCATGGAAAAATTAATCCTTATTGAAATATTTTTTAAACTATATATTGTATAATATATATAATAATTATATATGTTTTAATATTATTTTATAAGAAAATTAAATATTTAAATTAAAAAGTAGTCATTTGTGAATTAAATATAAAATTAAGATTATTTAAAATTAAAAATATTTGATTTTTAATTCAAATAAAATCATAATTTATTTTATTTGAATCAAATCCTATATAAAATTTTAAGTTAATTATAATAATATATCATATTTAATTGAATCTATCTAATTTCTATTTTTTAACAAATATTAATTATTATTATGTCTCTTTTTCTAAAGGAGTAAACAATTATTTATTTATTTATTACAATATAATTTAAATAAATACAAATAACAATGATTTCATCTTCTATTAAATCAAATTTCAATTTCAAAATAAAAAGCTTTGAACATAAAGAAGATTGTTTAACCCAGTCAAATAATCTTATGATTGATTTTTTAAGAAGAGAATCAAATTTAACAAAAGCTTCATTAAATGAAACATATCTAAGACATTCAAAATCTAAATCATCACTTTCATATTTAAAATATCAAAAATCTGAAGCTGAAATTTTGAATAAAAAAAGAAAAGATGTTTTTGGGAATGAAATATTAAAGGGATCAAAAGAACATAAAATAAGTTTTATTGATCAAATTTCTTCTCAAAAAATAGCAGAAATTGTTTTAATAGATTTGAATAATCAATATAATAATTGTAAAAATGATAATAATAAGGATTTATGTCAATGTACAACTTGTATTATATTTTAATAGGTTTTTTTATATTTAAAAATTATATCTTTTGTGTTTCTGAAATTTTTAATTTAAGATATTAAAAAATTTATTATGGTAATTAATAAAGGTATGTTTTAATTTTTTAATAATATGTGAATTTTTATTTGATGGATATATATATTAATGTATAAATCATTTAAATAATAAAGATTAATAATATTATTTTAATATTTTTCAATTTTAAAACATTTAAAAAAAATTATTTCGAAATCATCATTTTTATTTATATTCTATTATTTATTAATTATTTTTTACATTTTTTCTTATTTAGTAACTTACTCTTAATTTTATTTATTCTTGTATAATTATATATTTAACATACAAGATTTAGGTATTATTATAACCTTTATTCATATTTATTTTTCCTCCTCTAAATTAAAAGAAGGAATATTAATTTTTTTATCTGAATTTTTAATATTTAAATGAGAATTTTGAGCCCATTTTTGATTTGGTTGATACATATAATTTTTCCTATCATCAATAAGAAAATTATTTTCTTTTAATTTATTACTAAAATTAATTTCAGAATATCTTTTATTTTTATTATATTTTTCATTAAAATAATTATTTTCATTCCTATTTTTATTATTAAGACTTCTTGTTCTAGGCATAATAGAATTTTGTTTTTTATTATCATCAATATATCCATCAGTTTTACTTAAAGAAAAATCACTTAATTTACTAATTGCCTTATTCCCTAAATTAGAACTCATTTGAAAAATTTTAGAAACCATATCTCTTTTATCAACTAAAGAACCCATACCACTACAAGAATCATTAACTCCATATTTATTTCTTTGTAAATTATGAGAAATACTTTTTCCAAAATTAATATAAATAGATTCAATAAAATAATCAGCTAAAAAACTCATAGAACTAACTAAAAAACCAGCAAGATAAAATTGAGGAGTACTTAAAGTATGAAAAATAACACCACAAGAATTAAATAAAGTCATATATTCAACAAAAATAATGAAAATAATATATAATAAAAAAGAAGAAGTTCCCATAATTAAAGGGAATAAAAAAGTAATATATCTCATACTCACAAATAAAGTTAAATTAACTGAAAGAATAATATTAGTATAAGTTTTAAGTGACATATACCATAAAGTCCCATAATCACCTCTTTTATTAATAATTCTTCCAAAATCAGAAAAACAAACTAAATAAAACATAATAAAAGCTAAAATTGATCCTTTAATAATATTACAACCAAATTTCCAAATAGTAAAAATAGGATAAATTTCTCTATTTTCTCTATATAAAAAAGGCATAAATTTAACAACAGATTCAGAATCACTTTCTAAAACATCAAAATCAGTAACAGCTTGAACACCAAGTGGTAAAGCAGTAAAAACTAAATTATAACAAGTAATAAACCAATCATCAATAATAGTTTGACCACTTCCCATACAAAAAAAAGCATAAATAAATTGAATTATTGTAAAAACAAAATTTTTATAAAAAAAATATATAATCATTTTACTAATTCTATTATTATTAGTTCTTCCATGAAAAAATAATAATCTTCTTAAAAATTTAAATTCTCCAATTGCAAAATCACTTGCTTGAACTGCTCTCATACCTTCTTCTCCATATAATCCAATTCCTAAATGAGCTTCCATTATCATTGATACATCATTTCCTCCATCTCCAATTGCTAATGTTATTGCATTTTTATCATGTTTTTTTAATTTTTTTACTACTATACTTTTTTGAAGGGGAGATACACGACAACAAATTACTGTACTTGCTTTAATTGCTATATTTAAAAATTTTTTTGTTTGTTCTTCATCTTTGAATATTCCTGTTAATAAAGGAGCTTCAATTATTATACTGAATGGTGATTGTTTAAATGATTCATAATAATTAACTTTTGTTGATGAAGACTTTTTTTTATTTATATATGGGCTTAATTGCAAAAAACCACAATTACATCCTAAATTATTACTTAATATATTACTTGTATTTTGACTTAAAATATTTATGGCACTTCCATCATTTATATTATTATTATTATTATTATTATTATGAAGAACATTTTGATGATTATTATTACTGTTATTTAAGTTTTTTTGTGGGATACTTAAATTATTTTGACTTATATTTATATTATTACTATTACTATTATTATTATTACTAATATTATTATTGTTTTTGTTATTTAATATATTTTTATTATATTTAATTTCATTTTCAAAAACTGAATATTCTTGAAAAAAATTTGATATTTCTGATAAAAAATTTTTTTTTTCTTTTTTTGTATTATCATTATGAAAAAAAATTCTAAAAATTTTTTGATGTCTTGATATTAAATTACAACTCAAAGCAATATTTTCAGCAGTATCTACTTTATCACCAGTTAAAACCCAAATTTTAATTCCTGCCATTCTTAAATCTTTAATAGTCTCAGGTACATCATCTTGTAATTTATCTTCAACCATAGTAGCACCAATTAATTCTAAATTCTGTTCAATTTCATCATAACATTCATCAACAATTTTAGCTTTTTTTGTTAAATCCATTTCACCATTTTTTAATTTATCATTCCATTTAATATATTCATCTTCTTTAATAATTTTATAAGCAATCATTAATGATCTATAACCTTTACATGATAATTTATCAACACATTTTAATGTAAAACTACTTATTGGAGATTCTTTTGAATTTTTACTCATTCTTTTACTAATTTCACAATCAGCTCCTTTAGAAAATAATTTAATAACATTATTTTTATCTCTTATTATAATACTCATTCTCTTTCTATCAGATGAAAAATTTAAAACATTTAAAACTTTAAAACTTTGAATAACATCTCCAATTCTAATTTCTCTTAAATCATTACTTGATTGTAAAAAAGCAAATCCTTGTTCATATGAAGTTTTAACTAATTCAACATCATCTGGACTTACTCCAGAATATTCTGATATTTTTGTACATACACATTCATGTGCTATTGCTATTGCTGTCCAAAATTCATTTATTATTAATATTTCCTTATCTACAAATGATGAATTATTCAAATTAAAAGTTTCCATTGAAATATTTGGACTTATGTTTAAATTTTTTTGAACTAAATTACCAAAATAATTTCTTGGAATTTTTATTATTGGAAAAGATTTTTTTTTTTGATTATTTTTTTTTTTGGAACAATTATCATCTTTTATATAATTATTTTCTTTAACAATACTAGATTTTTCTTTTAAAGTTCTATCATATTCATAACATTTACCATAAATAACACAATATTTAAATTCCATTTTATTTGATGTTAAAGTTCCAGTTTTATCACTAAAAATATAATTAACATTTCCTAATTCTTCATTTATAGAAACTGTTTTAGCTTTTGCAAATTTTAGTCTTATTTTAGAATACATTTCAACATCCCAAGATATAAAAATGCCTTGTGCAATTTTAACAATTTCCATTGTTATAATTAAACTTATTGGAATTAATGTATTTAATAAAAGAAAATAAGTAAAAAAAGTAATAAAACTTTCTAAATTTGAAGAACGTTCTAATAAAATAAAATTAATATAATATCCTTTATGTTCATTATATTTTTCATGATGTAGAAATGAACATATTGCACATAATATCATTAAAATCATAAAAATACCAATTAAATATTTATTCATTTTCTTTTCAATAATTGACATTTTAGTTCTTGGCATTTTTGAATTTAAAATAATTTTATTATTCATTCCTGTATAAATTACAATTCCAATAATCCAATTTGTATTTTTTAATACACTTCCTTTTAATAACATTTGTCTTTGATTAATAGGAAAATTTAAATTATTAATATCTTGATTTTTATCATTATCATTATTTTCATTTCTTTTTTTAATTTTTAAACTAATATTAATTCTACCATCTAATTTATGCAAATCAGGATTAGGAAAATCACATTGACAAAAACCTTCAATTTCCATACCAAAAAAATTTGCACAAGACATAATTTTTTCTTCAGGATTATTTAAATTATTTTTAAAAAAACCACTTAAATTCTTATAAGCAATTTTAGGTTTTAAATTTTTTTCACCATCTAAAGAAGAAGTTTCAACATAAGACATTCCATCATTTAAACAACTATCTATAATAATCATATCACTTGGAATTTGTTTATTTTCAAAAACTAATATTAATTCACCAACATTAAGAGAAGAACTAATTGTATTAATAAATTTTCCATCTCTAAAAACAATAACTTCTTCATTATTATTTAATCTATCATAAGTTAATCTTGATAAATCTTCAATTAAATCTCTTATCATACTTACCATTAAAACAAATAATAAAGGAACTATTGCAGTTACTGAAGTTAAAGGACTTATTAATGGTATTGATTGTATTATTGCTGTTGATAAAAAATAAATGTTTGGTAATCTTGCAAATTGTATTAATAAACTTTTTGGAATAAATGTTATAAAATTATATTTTGTTGTACTTATTTTGTTATTTTGATGATTATATCTTCCTTTATTTTTTTTATTATTATTTATAAAAAATTCATGGAATTTTACTTTTGAAGTATTTGATTTTCTATTAAATGAATTTGAGTTTATCATTTCTTTATCAATTGGATTATTATTTTTATTAAGAATTAAACTATTATGATTATTAATGTTATCATTATTTTCTAAAGAATCAACTTCTTTTAAATTATTATTTTCTTTTGAATTTATATTATTTTGTTCAAAATTTTGAATTGTTGTATTTCCTTTTATTTGTGTATTAAAATTTTGTGTCATATTATTATTTCCTGTTGAATTAACAATTGTTAATTTTTTTTCATTTTCATTTTTATCAATTATTGTAGATTTTTCTTTTAAATTAGGAGAAATATTAATTTTATTAGTATTTGATAGACCATGAGAAAATTTCTCATAATCTTCTTTTTTCTCATTCATTTATTTTTTTTTAAAAATATAAAAGTAAAAATTTTATTATATTTAAAATTAAATATCTTATCTTAAACCTTCATTTTCATTTTTAAATTATTTTTTATTCCATTCACAAGTAATTTTCAAAATATTATTTCTAGTATCAAATTCCAATGTTTGATTATTTAAATTCCAAATAGTAATAAGACCATTTTGAATATTTTTTTTTTCTAAATTTGAACAAACATTCTTAAAATTAAAAGGTCTATTATTCCCATCTTCCCATTTAACAACTCTTCCATTATTAATAAAAATAAATTTAAATTCAAAATCAATTCCATTAACATATGAAATTTCCTTATTCCAAATATTACCATCTTTCCAATTTAATCTTAAAACTTTATTTTGATTCCATTTTCCTAATTCTTCTAAAGAACCAATTACACCAACTTCTTGTCCCATTTGAGTTTGATATCTCATTTCAAATTTTAATTTATTAATTCTAATTCTTGATTGATTTAAATTTGTATTATTTATATTACCATAATTTTGAGGAGTATTAAATTGAGTATTATATATTTGAGTATTATAATTTGGTTTATTATATTGTTGTTGATCAAAAGTTGGAGGATTTTCATTATAATTTACTACCTTTTTCTCTAATGGTGGTTTTTTTGATACAATTACTTTTTCCATTTCTAATGCTTCATTATATATTTTGTCATAAAGTTTTCCTGAGAAATTAAATATTTTTGCATTTTTTAATTTACTTATTGGAAGTTTATATAAATCTGCTGCGTTTTCTATTTGGATTTTATCTTCTGGGTTTACTTTTGATTGATAACTTTGACTGTTTAATGATGGAGGATGTTGGGTGTTTTGGATATTTTCACTTATCATTTTTTTTCTTAGGTTAAATATATAATTTTTTAATTTAATTATAATTTATAATTTTTATATAATTTATTTTTTATATGTTTTTGTTCAGTATTAATTTTTAATATAATTATTTCAAAGTAAAGATAGAGTTTTTTAAAACTTAAATTTAAGATTTTTTATAATTATATTAAAAAAAATATTATATATAAATTAAAAATGTGAATGTTATAGTATATTAATTTCCAAAAATAATTCTTCAAATAATTATAATATTCAAAATGATAAAATTTTTATAAAAATATTATTTTTAAGGAAAAAGAAAATTTGAAAAATTTATAAATTAATTTATAATATATAAATACATAGAATAAAAAAATATATAATATAAAAAAAAGATATTTTTTTCGTTGATATTATTTATCATCCATATATATTTCCGAAAAAATATCATATTAATACATTAACTATATATTATTAAGTTTAATGTATAAAAAAAAATTATTTCTCTAGTTTTAAAATTAATCTTTTTTTATGTTGAGAAATATGAGAAAATGTTGTTGTTAATGGAGAATATTTATCTGTTGAAAAAGATAATCTAAATTTATTTTCATTATAGCAAGAATAAGTATGAAATTTAGTATTTTTTCTTCTTTTTATAAAATTTAAATTATCATTTGAATTGATTTTTAAATTTTTGTTATCATTATTATCTTTATGTAATACAGAATTATCTTTATGTAATAAATTTGAAAAATTGAAAGAAATTCTTAATAAATTTTGAGAATAAGATTCTTTTGGAAGAATTAAACTATTATTAAAAGAATAAAATGGAATTCTCTTTATTTTTTTTACAGGTTCAGTAAAAAAGTGTCTTTTTGGAAATTTATGATTTTTATAATTTTTTTTTATATCAAGAATTTTCTTTGCTTTTTTAAATAAATCTTTTTCATCTTCGATTTCTCCATAAATACTAGGTAAAATTAAATTTTTGTAACATGAAGACATTAAATAATAATTAATTCATTAAATTAATGATATTAGATTTTTTATTAATAAAATTAATTTATTTTCTTTTATCATTTTATGATTTGAATAGTTGCTATATTTTTATTTTATATTATATTTTTGATAAATTAAAAAATAATTAAAATTACTTTTTTTCTTTTTATTTATTATCAATAAAATATTAAACAATTAATATAAAATAATTAATAATGAATGATGTTCAAGACACATCAGAAATTTCAAATTCTAATATAATATTTATAGAATCAGAACAATATATTCATAATAACCAAGTTTATATTATACAAAAAGATATAAAACCTAAAATATCATGTTTTGCTAAATTTCTTTTAATTTTTTGTTCAACTATTTATGCAGGTATACCTACAATGATTGCAGCACTTATTTATAAAAAAGATGAAATGAGACAAAAATATTTAATAAGTGGACTTATTCAATTTATATCAATGCCTTTTTTTTTTTATGGAAATATTATGGCTATTTGTGATGCATGTAATGAATATCCTGATTTATATGATGGATTTATTTAATAATAAAAAATATAATTTATTCAAATTAATATAATATTATATTTAAATCCATTTTCCTATTTTATAATAATAATAAATAAAACATAATTTATATAAAATAAAATTCACATAAATAAAAAAGAAAAAATATTATATATTATATTATAAAAAATAAAATAAAAAACAATTAAAAAAAAGAAAAAATAAAAAAATAAAAAAAATGTCAACTAAAATTCCAATTCTTTCAGGTGATATAGGAGGAACAAACTCTCGTTTATGTCTATTAAAAATATCTTCAGATCCAGATGCTCCTCATGATTTAATAGATAATAAATATTTATTTTCCTTTAATTATAAAAATGCCCAAGACCTTTTAACTCAATTCTTAGCACCACATAAGTCAGCAGATCATTATCCAAAATTTGCAGTTTTTGGTGTTCCAGGTCCAATAAAAAACAACACAGTAGTTCAATTTACAAACGTAACTCATTGGGGTTCAGTTAATGGAGAAGATTTAGCAAAAGATTTAAGAATAGAAAAAATAGTATTTATGAATGATTTTGTTGCTAATGGTTATGGTATACAAACTCATTTAATAGAAGGTAAAGATATTATTACTATTAATAATAAGAAAGTTAATCCAAATGGACCAAAAGCTACTTTAGGTCCTGGAACTGGTTTAGGTGTTGGTTATTTAACTAAAAGAGATGATGATGAATATTATTTAGTTAGTGGAAGTGAAGGGAGTCATAGTGATTTTGCACCAAGGAATAAAATACAATTTAAATTTATGAAATATTTGCAAAAATATTATAATGTTGAACATATTTCTACTGAAAGAGCAACTTGTGGTCAAAGTATTATTCCAATTTATAAATTTTTAAGTGAAGAATATAAATATTCATATGATTTACCTATATATGAACAAATTGAAGTTTTTCAAGGGACACAAAATTCAAATACTCAAATTCAATTAAATGGACAAATTATTTATAAAGGATTAAGAAAAGAATGTGAATTATGTGAAAATACACTTAAATTTTTTTGTGAATTATATGGACAAGCTGCTGGAAATATTTGTCTTAGTTTTTTACCTACTGGAGGATTATATTTATTAGGAGGTGTCTCAGGGAGTTTACAAAGTCTTATTGCACATGATGATACTTGGACTAAATCTTTTTTAGATAAAGGAAGAATGAGTAAATTATTAGAAGATATTCCTATTTTTTTAGTTAAGGTTAATGATTTAGCTTTAAGGGGAACTATTGAATATTGTAGAAGGATGATTGCTAAATATTTTAAAACTGGAAGTGTTTAAGTATATTTTAATTTTTTTATTTATGTTTAGTAAATAATACATTTTATTATTTTTTGAGTTATTTATAAGAGTAAATATTTTTTAAACATACTTTTTTTGAATAAATTATTAATTTTAAGACTAATATATATAAGATGATTACAAACTAAGATTTAAATTATTTCTTCTTCTATTTCTCATTAATATAAAAAATATAACAAATACTATTGTGGACATTGATATTATTGTGAATATAAGATTTATCAAACATAATTTTCTGTTATATAATATTCTATTATATTCTTTTTTCATAGAAAATTTTTTAACATAATCAAAGCATTGATAATTAAATTCTATTTTTAATAAAAAATAATAAGAAATAAAATCTAATATAGAACAAACTAAAACCAAAGCAAATAAAATTATAATACTTGATATTTGACATTTTTTAAATTCTCTACGAATTTCAAAAAAAATCCAAACACAAGAAGATATTATGTATGTTAGTGTTATAATTAAGCTAAAGGATAAAATAGTTTTTACTGCAACTTTTTCCCAATTATCATATTGATGAAGATCAAAAAGATTTATTTTGGATTTATTAAAACATTTATAATCAATTCCATAATAGTTTCTTGAATACAAATCATAATTTTCATTTAATGAAAATAAAGGATAATTAGATAATTTTTCAATTGAATTTAAAATTTCATTTTCTTTAAAAACATCATATTTTCTATATGAATCAATTAAAGAAATAAAAGTATTATTAGTAAATTGAGAAGTATTATCATATTTAGATGCACAAATATATTGTTTAAAATTATTATCTAAAATATATTGTGGATATTTAGTATTATATTGTAAAGGATCTGAACAAGGAATTCCTAAACTTAAACTTAAATTAACTACAATAAAACTATCTATTGATTCATTTGTATAATGTAAATATTGTCCATTATTTAATTTTAATGTTTTATATGAATAATCTTCTGGAGATGATGAATTATTATTTATTAATATTTTATTTATTGGGCAATCTGTAATATCTTCAACACACATTATTTTATTATTTGTATCTAAAATACCACATTTTTTAAAACCTATATCACATTCTTTATCTTTATCTACTGAATTAGAATATAAACTTTCATAATTTAATTCATTATTTATTTTTATACAAAATTGATTATTTTTCCAAATATAAATGTTTTTTGGTGCTCTTTTTTTTATTTTACAATTCATTTCACATATTAATATTTTAGATCTTTGTTTTTTCCCTTTTTTTGTTCCTGGAAAATTTCCTAATTTCATTTGGATTTCATTATTTTCACATTGATTATTTATTGCTAAGGAAATTGAATAAATTGGAGAATTAAATTGATCTTCCATTAAAGGAATAGAAATAATGTCTTTCATTTTACTATAATTTATTATTGAAACTATTTCTGAAATAAATAAAATTGTTGTAGTTGATAGAAATAATATTAGTGATATCATTATTTATTTGTTATTCACTGGAATAAATAAAATTTAATTTTAAAGTAAATAATTAGATAAAATTATTTTTTTAAATTTTTAATGATTACTCAAAAATTCATAATAATTTAATCTGAAAAATATATATTGAAATCAAAATCTATTTTTTTTGAAAAATATCATTTAAATTTTTATTATTTATTTTTTATTTGACTATATTTTTAATAAATAATTTATTATATTGAAATAATAATTGGATTTTTATAAAGGAAAAATTGAAATATATTTCGATATAGTTATAGCTGTTTTTTTATTTTAAAGATATATATTTATTTAAAATTATGTTAATTAAAACATATTTTAAAACCTTAAATAATTACCTACCTATAAAATGTTTTAATATTTTTTTGTTCAATTATTATCAAATAAAGGGTTCATTATAATTATCTAAAAGATAATTATAATCTTCTCCTATCTTATTTGAATCTATTATATCATTTATTGAATACTTACTAAACTCAAATTCATTTATATCAATATTACCGTTTGTGACATAAGTTTTTGTATTTCTAGTATTATGAATATCAATATTTTTAATTTTATTTGAAGATTTATTTAACAAGTTAACATATTTAGATTCATTTTGTCTTTTTATCAAGGATTTGAAATTATTTGTATTATTAATAATAACATTATCGCCTTTTTTATTCCTTATTTCAATTTTTTCTTCATTTAAATAGTATTTTTCAAATATATTTAAAAGGTTTAAATTAATTAAAGGATTATCATGAATATGTTTAAAAATTAAAAATGATTTAGAATTTTGATTTGAATTAAAATCCTTATATTTTATTGAAATGTTTTGATTACATAATTCTTCTAAATTCATCTTCATCAGATTTGAAATAGATTCTTTAGATCTTTGTGTTTTTATGCCTGAATTAATTTTTCTAAATTTAACTCTCTGATAATTAAAATATTTTTTGACAAAATCATTTAACATAATAATAAGAAAGTTACAAAAATGAGTTATAATTTTAGCTCTACTATTATCTAAGTCAAATTTCGTATGTGATTTTTTTTTATTTTTTTTAGTCATTTTAATTGATTTTATTATCTTATTCTTTAAATGGGAAATTAATATATAAATATTTATTTATCCTTTATATATATCATTTAAATTATTTAGAGATTTTTTAATATTCAATCTTGAAAAGGTTATTTCCTTAATTTTTCATTAAAATAAACAAAAATTTCCATCTTTATAGATTATATATCATATTATTTTCTGATTTATTTAATAATTATATAATATATTTTAGTCATAAAAATATCATTAACTTATCTTTAAGTAATTGATATTTCATGTTTTTTTTAACAAAAAATTCAAATTTTTGTTTTGCTGAAAAAGTTATTTTTTAAATTATTTTTTATGATTTATTTGTTTGTTTTATTTAATATATTAAAGCATAATTCATATATATAATTAAATTTTATTTATAATAAGTAAATTTATTGAATTTATTTTATTTTATGTTATATTCATTATTAATATACTAAATGATTTGATAAAAATAAAAAATGAAAGAAAATGAGTATAATTTAAATATGAAAATATTTAATAATGATGAAATTAGAATCATATCTATTTTTCCTTCTGGAAACATAATTTTAGGTTTAAATAATAATTCAATTTTAATTTATGGGAATAATTTAAATATCATTCAACAAATTTCAAATGAACATGATCTAGCTGTTAATTACATAAATATAAAAGATGAAAATAATTTTGTAACTTGTTCATATGATTTAAATATAAAAACATGGATTAAAAAAAATATAGAAAATGAAAGTAAATTTTTTGTTAATCAAACAATTTATTATGCTCATTATTATACTATAAATAAATTATTATATTGTCAAAATGGAAATATAATTTCATGTTCAAAAGATTGTAAAGTTAAAATATGGGAAGAAAGAAAAAATAAATTATATCAATATAAAACAATAATAACTCATTCATATGAAGTTTATTCAATATTATTATTAGAAGATAAAAAAATTTTAATAACTTTTGGATTTGATGGAATTAAATTTCATAATTTATATAATTTTGAACGTATTTATTATAATACAAATATTAAATCAAAAGAATATACAATATTAAAAAGACTTGATAATGATAGAATAATTATTGGTGATAATTATATGATTCAAATTATTTCTATATCTACAAAAGAAATTATTAAAGAAATAGAAAATGGGTTTTTTATAAATGATATATGTATTATTGAAAATAAGGGAGTTTTTATAGTTGGAGGAGAATATAAAGATATTAAAGTTTATAAATGTGATAATTATGAATATATTAAAATTATAAACAATGTTTTTAAAGGAAATTTTATTTATGGTTTATTAGATTTAAAAAATAATATGATTTTAATGTACAATGAAAATTCATTTGGAATTTCAAATTTAAATAAGTTATTAAATTAATATTTTAAAAAATAATAAATTTCAAAAAATATATTATTTTACACTTTTTAAAAAAAACAATAACTAATTAATTGTCAAAACAAAAAAAAAGAAAAATCCATAAAATATAATATTAAATAAAAAATGTCAGATGATATAATAAATTGTAAAATTGTAATAGTAGGTGAAGGAGCAGTAGGAAAAACAAGTATAATGAATAGTTTTTTGGGAGAAGGATTTAATGAAGAACACATTTTAACAGTTTCTCCAGAACATCAAAATAAAACAATAATAATAGACAATCAAACAATAAAAGTTACATTTTGGGATACTGCAGGACAAGAATCTTTTAGAGCAGTTACAAAAATGTTTTATAAAGGTGCTGATATTGTTATTTTAGTTTATGATGTTACTCAACAAAAAACTTTTGATGAAATTCAAAATTATTGGGTTAATGAAGTTAAAAATAATGCTAATTCTTTAAAAGGTAAAATTTAGTTTTTTTTATTTTTTTATTTTAGTTCTTGCTATTTTTGGAAATAAATCCGATTTAAATGAAGTTGTTGATGAAGCTGTAGTTAGAGAATATGCTAAAAGTGTTGAAGCTATTTATGGAAGAACTTCTGCTGCTACTGGAAATGGAATTAATGATAGTATTAATAAGTTGATTTCTGAATTTCTTAAAGTTAGAAATAAAATTCCTGTTTCAGATTTAGAAATGAATAAAAGTGTTAAAATAAATAAAAAAGATCATTCTGATGAATCAAAAGATCCTAATAAAAAGAGAAAATGTTTTGGAAAAAGTAAAAATGAAGAACCAAAAAATAAATCAACATGTCTATGAAAATTTGATTCTTTTTTATTTATTATTTTTTTGGTAAATTTATTTTTATTTAAAAAGTAAAAAAAATTATTGATTAATTTTTTTTTATTAAATTAATAAAAAATTGTATTTTATATTTTTAATGTATTGATTTGGAATGAAAAAGGAAAATATAAAATCTTCTATTTCATTTATATTAGATAAAAATAATAAAAAATTTTTTTAAAAACATTAAAAATAATAATTTATTTTAAATGAATATTTTTAAATAATTTATTAATTAAATAAAACTATTCAATAAATTATTAATTAATCAATTTATAATATAAAAAATATATTTTTATGTTTAATTAATTAAAAATAAATTTAAGTTGAGTAATATAAAATAAAACAAAGATAAATAATTTATAATTTAATTTTTATTTTATATTAATTCCTATTTTCATATTAAATATACTAAAATTACCTAATAATTATTTATTAACATAATTCCAAATATATATAAAATATTAATTAAATTAAAAATTAAAAAAAAATAAAAAAAAAAACAACCAAAAAAAAATTAAAAAAATGCAAAATAAATACGAAGTAATAGAAGTAGTAGGTGAAGGAGCATATGGGATAGTTTACAAATGTCGTAATAAAGAAACAGGTAAATACGTAGCAATAAAAAAATTTAAAGAAGTAGAAGATGATTTAGTAAAAAAAACAATGAAACGTGAACTTCGAATGTTACAAAAACTAAATCATCCAAATATAGTATCCTTCATAGAAGCTTTTAAAAGAAAAGGAAACTTATATTTAATATTTGAATATATTCCTAAAAATTTACTTGAACTTCTTCAAGAACATTTTAATGGTTTAGATCAAAAATTAATTCGTCATTTCATTTATCAATTATGTAAATCAATAAAATATCTTCATTCACAAAATGTAATCCATCGTGATATTAAACCAGAAAATTTATTAGTAGATGATAATATGAATATTAAATTATGTGATTTTGGTTTTGCTCGTATATTAAATTCAAAAAATGAAAAATTAACTGATTATGTTGCTACAAGATGGTATCGTGCTCCAGAATTACTTTTAAGTCAAGGTGAATATGGTTTTGAAGTTGATTATTGGTCTGTTGGTTGTATTATGGGAGAATTAGTTGATGGAAATCCTCTTTTTCCTGGAGAAAGTGAAATTGATCAATTACATTGTATACAAAAAATTATTGGAAATTTTACTAAGGAACAAATTACTTTATTTTATAATAATCCAATATTTAATGGGAAAGAATTATTAAATGTTGATAAACCTGAAAGTTTAGAATGGAGATATCTTGGGAAGTTACCTAAAAATGCTATTTCTTTTATGAAAGGATTACTTGAGGTTGATCCTAAAAAAAGACTTAATGGAGATAATGTTTTTCAACATCCTTATTTAGCTAAATTATATCAGAAAGATATGAAAAAGGAAAATGAGAAAGTTTTAGAAATTAATGATAATATTTTTAATAATGATAAAAATAATAATAATGAAAATAATAATATTGAAAGAAGTATTGAATTAAATAATAATCATAATGATAATAATAATAATATTAATACAAATGATAATATTAATTTTACTATTGAAAATTTTCCTATTGAAAAATTAAGTCAAAATGTTTTACAAAGTATAAAATATAAATATAATCATCAACAAAATAATAATAGTAATAATAATAATATTTATGTTATTCAATTTCAAAATAATCAAAATAATCAAAATTATTCTAAAAGTGAAAGAGATAATAATTTATTAAATCAAACTTCATTTACTAATATAAATAACATAAATTATAATAATTATGGAGAAGGTATTGTCCCACAAGAATATCTAAAACAATTTCAAGAAAAAAAAGAAAGAAAGAAAATAAATAAAAGAATAGATACTAATTTCAATATTCTATCAATGAAAAAACAAAAAAAAATATCAACATCAACAAATTTGAATGATAAAGAAAAAGATAATATAAATTTATTTTCATTTATGTCAACAAATAATATTGGAAATTCAACATTAGATAATGCATTTAAATCATATAATCAAAAGAATAAAGAAAAAGATATATATAATAATATTGAATTAGATTATAATTTAAATGATAGTAATGAAAATATTAGAAATTATATAAATCATAATTATAAAATTATAAAAGAAGAAGAATATCCAAATAATTATAATAATAATTATAATAATGAATATCAAAATAATAAAATGAAACATTTATTTCAATTATATAAAACTAGTTTTACTAATATTAAAAATGATTATATTCCAAATAAAGGAGTTAAATATGGAAAAAATTATCCTTTAGGAAATGAAAATTATTATAATGGTGGAAAAAATTATCATTCAAAAAATAATAATTTTCATTTACCTGTTATTCCAAAAGGAAGTATTTATATTAATAATAATTACAATTTATCTGGTTATAATAAAAAATATGATTATTATTAATTTTATTTTGATAATAATATTGGTTAATTATTTTTTGATAAATTTATTATAATATATGTATTATTAATATTTTTTTATATAGAATTTAATTCTTATGGAAATATATTGTTAATCTTTTAATTTTTTTGTTGATGATTAAAATTAGTAAAAATGTTTTTTATTTTCATAAAAAATATATTTGCAATAATATCAAACAATTTCTTAATATCTATAAAATCTATGAATCCAAAAATAAATAAAATAATTTAATAAGTAAATTTTTAAAATAATATTATAAATAATATTAATTTTAAAATATTTTAATATTTATTATTATTTATTTTCAAATATTTGTATAAATTAGTAAATATAATATTTTAATTTAAAGACATAAAGAAAATAATGATACAAATAAATATTTTTTAACTTATAATATTTATTATCTTTCTTACTTTTTTCTTTTCTATAGATATTTGTTTTAATATTTAAACTATAGATAAGTCTATTCCTTTATATTTGTCATTAAATAAAACTGTTAATGAATAAAGTATATTTAAAATTTAAAAGAATAAGATAAATTATATTTTATTAAAAGTCAATAATGCTAACATTTTATAATTGCTTATTTTATTTTCTTCTAATATCTTTTTTTAATTTAAATATAAAAAATAGATTTAGAGATTTATGAATTATGTAAATAATTATTTTAAAGTAAAAAATGTTGAAATTAATTTAAATTATATAATACTAAAAATTTCAATTAATGTTATTCAATTAATTTTTTATAAAAAATGACAATTACAAATAATTGTTTATAGGTGGAAATATCACTATAATTTTTATATTTGAATTCATATATTATTTTTTAAATAATATAAATTGCTAATTTTACTTTATTTTATATAAATAATTTATTTTTTTATCTTAATTTAGAAAAATTTTTTAACTTTATGAAAAGTAATTAAGTTGCTAAGAAAAATAAAATTGAGAAATAAAATTGAATATTAATTTATAAATTTATTTATTAATTATTTTAAACTATTTTAATTTAAAAACAATTGTATTTTTTTATTTTTTCATAACTTTTCATATCAATTAAATGTATGACTATAATTTAGAAAATAGTGTTTAATTATTTTTCATAATGGTATAAATAGTATAAACTCAAATATATATAAATTAATATATGGAAGATAAAATTTTTTGCAATTACAATGGAGAAAAAAATAAAGTTTATTTATATCAAAAATATGATACTTTTATATATCAGATTAAAAAGACAATTGGTATAGAAAATGAAATAAATGATTTGAAATTTTATATTAAATATAATGATTCATTATCAATTGACATTACTGATCAAAACACATATCAAGAATATATTTTAAATGACCCAAATATAAATGAAATATATTGTGAATCAGTAAATACAAATAAAAATATAAAAGGAGATAAAAAAGAATTATTAGATATTATCAACAATTTAAAAGACCAAATAGTTACATTAAATGGTGAAAAATTAGAGATTTTAAAAAGAAATGAAGAATTAGAAAATGAAAAAAAAAAAATACAAAAAAAATTTGATGATTATCAAAAAGAAGCTAATGAAGTATTAGAAAAATTAAAAAATGAAATTAATAATTTAACAATTAGAATCAATAATGAAAATAATGTAAATTTACATAAAAAAAATACTCCTTCAGGAAATGAATTAGACAATCAAAATTTAATTCCAAAAAATGAAAATAGAGAATTTATAGTTACAAAAAAAGGTGAAAATGAAGTAAAAGAAACAACAAGAATAAACTCTGAAGACCCAAATTCAATAGAATCAAAAGAAACAAATTGTGAATCTACAAGTTTATTAAGTAAGAAAATATATTCATTAGAATGTAATTTAATTTCACATGAATTAAAATCAAACAGTAAAAATCAACAATATATTAAAGCAATTTTACAAATTAAAAATAACGGTTCTTTAATTCTTCCTAAAAATTGTTACATAAAGAATATCCCATATGAAAATGAATCTGATTTATTAATTAAAGAAACTATAGTTAATCATGATAGTATTAATTTCAATCAATTTGTTGAGATTCCAATTCATTTATATAATAAGAATAAAATAATTAATAAAGGAAATCATACATTTAGTTTTGTTTTATATAATAACAAAATGGGAATTATTGGTAAAGAAATAGAAATGAATATTCATATATTTTAAAAAAAAATAAATCCACAAATTAAAAGGACATCTTTTCAATAATTAAAAGATGAATGAGAGAAATATAGAATTTAAATGAAGATGATTTTTTAAAAAAGAGCAAAAATAGGAAAAAACTTTAATTTTGAAAATATAAATATGTATTTATTTATATCTATTTTATTATATTTTAATATAATATAATTAATCAAATTTAATTATTATTTTTTTTTTATTTTTTTAATTTTTAAATAATTAATAAGCATAACAATTATAATTCTGATTTAAATTTAAAATTTAATGGATTCAAATTAAAATTAAGTATTTTCTGATCAGAATAAAATTAAAAAATTAAATCAAACAAAAAAATATAAATAAAAAGAATGATAAAAAGATACTCATTAGAAGAAAAAATAGGAAAAGGAAATTTCGGTGAAGTATATGAAGTAGAATATCATGGAAAAAAATATGCAGGTAAAATAGTACCAAAATTAAAATTGCTTACCGAAGAAGATGTAAAATATATGAAAGGAGAAATTGAGATTTTGAAAAAAATGTCAAATTGTGAAAATTCTGTGAAATTATTTTTCAATTACAATAATGAAAATGGAGACGAGATTCTTATTTTAGAATTATGTGATTGTGAATTGGCTGAATTGTTAAATAAAAGTAAAACTGGTTTTGACAGTGCTCTAATAAAAGATATCATGATTGGACTAAATAATGCCTTTAGTTATATGAATCAAAGTGAAATAATACACAGAGATATAAAACTTGAAAATATTATGTTAAAGTATACTGATTCATCAAAAACTAAATTTATTCCGAAAATAATTGATTATGGAATGTCAAGAATTCTAGAAAATGGAATTGCATCTACCTTTTGCGGGACACCTTCATATATGGCACCTGAAATTTTACTTAAAAAACCATATACAGATAAAGCTGACTTATGGAGTATTGGTGTATTAATTTATTTTATGCATTTTAAGGAAATGCCATTTGGTTCGAAAATAACTTTTGATGAGAAAATAAAAGGAGAATTCGTCAATAAGGCGTTAAATAGAAAAAAAGCAAAAAATGCTGAAGATAAAGTATTAGATGATTTGATGGATAAACTATTAGCTTTTGACCCTAATAAAAGGATAAGTTGGATTGATTATCTGAATCATCCATTTTTTAATAAAAAAACAAAAGATAAAGAAACAAAAAAAGGAACAATTATCGAATTAGATGATCGTGTATTAGAAAAAATGGTTTTATTTAATTGTTTTGAAAAAATATATTTAGAAAGGCTAAAAGCAAAACATCCAAATTATGCAGATGATACTATATCTATTAATGATAGTTTAGCTGATGAAAATGGAGAATATTTCATTTTGGGAGTTTTAGCTAAATATTTAGAAAAAATTGGTATTTCAGCCGTGATTGAAAAAGGAGATAATTATAAAATTAAAGAGGAGCTTCATTATTCCAAAATTTTTTTACATTTTATTTGTAATGGTTATATATTAAAAAAAAGATATATCTTTAAATTTGGATTAGATAATAAAAGAATACGTCAATTGGTAGATGATGAAGGTGAAAGATTTATATTTAATGAAAAATTAAAATATAAATTATTGAAAGAGTATAACTTAAAAGAAGGTGAATTAATTATAACCAATTATAAAATCAATCCGAAATATTATTATGCAATTGTCATATTTAAATCTGATTTTAATAAAGATATGATAAAAGATGAATTATTAAAGATATTTAATGATGATGAAGATTTAAAAACTTTAATAAAT
>JAEEGK010005957.1_pt1 | contig 29403 bp, 12 predicted proteins | sample 8958771 | NCBI WGS metagenome assembly JAEEGK01 (sample SAMN16246547, study PRJNA631951) | gut metagenome | biome: gut microbiome; feature: rumen; material: SC-attached | host: Bos | place: Iran: Karaj | collected 2018-10 | reverse complement strand
CCCCAATCCCCAATCCCCAATCCCCAATCCCCAATCCCCATTTTTTTATTATCTATTAACAAATATTTGATATTTTATTATATTTAATTATTAAAAAAATATTAATTATAATGAAATATTTATTTTAATTTTTAACAATTATGAACAATAAAATTGACAATGTTATTTTACCTCAACAAGCAAAAATTTTACTTAAAAAAAACTGGGAATATTATCAAAAAATAAATAAAGAAAATCAAAAAAAAAGAAAAACACTTCAGGAAAATAAATATATAACATATGATATTAAGACAAAGAAATTTATTCCAATAAAAAAATTAGATAAAATTGCAAATAGTACAGCAGAAGAATCTTCATTAAATTCAAGAACAGATAAAAATAATATAACAGTAAGAAAAATTAATTCAAAAATAAAATTAAATGAAGGAAGAATAAATTCTTCAAGTTCAAAAAATAATAAAAAAAAAGAAGAAAAAAAACAAAATTTAAATTCTTCAATTTTAAATATATTAAATTATAGTTCAAAAAATTTTATAAATTTAACTGAAAAAGGAAATAATAATGATAAACCAAATAATATTTCATATAATATTAATGAAAGATGTAATAGTACAAATACATTTACAAGAAACAAAAAATTAATAAGATTAAATACACTTCCATCTTTATTTAATTCCAATTTAAATATTTTAGAAAAAAAATCAGAAAAAAAATTAAGACCTGATTCAAATTCAAAAAAATTAAAAAAAGATTCTACATCAGAAATGATAAATAATAAAAAATTAAAAGGTAATTTAGTTTTATCATCTTATACAAATTTTTTACCTTATAAAAAGTTAAAAAATAATAAAACCAATAAAAAATTATTAGATGATATAAGTTTTGATTTAAGTCAAACATATTTTAAAAATACACATTTTCAAAGAAAACAAAATAATAATAATAATAATAATAATAATAACAATAATAATAATAATAATAAATATTGTACTTTATGGAGAAATTATAATAATTTTACAAATTCAAATATAATGAGTTTTTCAAATGAATTTAAAGATAAAAATTCATCAATAAATATTTCAAAAAAAAATAAAAGAAAAGAAACAAAAGCATCAACTTGCTATACAAATACAAATACTTCAAATACTAATGATGGTGTTTTCTTTGATAATAAAGGAAATAATAATTTTTGTTCTGTTGAAGAAATTCATATTGCATTTGTTGAATTATTAAAAAATCAAAATTATTTGCTTAATAATCAAGAAAATATAAAATGTAAATATAATATAAATGAAATTAATATTTCTCAAAATAATGATAATAATTCATTAAGTGTGATTTATGTTGAGGAACAAGATTTATAAAATGATATATTGATTTAAAAAATAATTTGACTATTGATTATAGAAATAATATTTTATAGATTTTTTATATTTAATAAACAAATTTTTTTAACCCACAATTTAATAGTTTTTTATTTATATGTATAATAATAATTTATTATATATAAAAATATTATTTTTTTATATTTTCAATTAAATTACCTTTCATTATATTTGTTTTAGATTTGACTTTTTCATCACTAAAACTTCTTATATTTAAAGGTTCTTTATAAATTAACTTTTCAGATAAAAATTTATGATAATTCATTTTTGATTGTCTTAAATAATTCAATCTATCAATAAAAATATTCATTCTTTCTGCTTTATTTCTATTTTTTGCAATTTCAATATTTTCAATTTGTTTATCAACTAAAGAAAAAAGTTCTTTATCATATTCTTCTTGAGATAAATTTTTTAATTTTTTTATATTACTTAATAATTTATTCATTGAATATTTATTTTCATTTTTATTATCATCATTACTTCTTGAAGAAGGTTTCTTTATTGATAAAGGTAAATCATCTTCATTATCTTTTATACTATTATCAAATTTATTTTTTAATGAACTTAATTTTATTAATTTTTTTGTATTTAAAGGAGTCTTTAAATTTTGTTTTCTTATAATTTTTTTTCTATCAAAATCATAATCATCATCATCTTCATTTATTTTTTTATTGGATTTTTTAAAATATGTCATAGTTAAATTATTATTTTGAGTATTATTTTTCATTTTTGGATTAATTTTTATTTCACTTTCAGTTTTTATTAAAGAATACTTTTGATCAATATTATCTTCACTTTTTTTAATTTCATTATTAACCCAAGATGAATATTCATTTTTTAAATTTTGATCATATTTATTATTTTTCTTATCACTAAAATAATCTTTTCCTTTATAAATTATAAAATTTTCATTTCCTATTTTTGAATAATTATATTGATGAGAATTTATTTTATTATTTTTATTATCATTTTCTTCTTCAATATTTATATTATTTTTTTCATCATCTTCATTTTTATTATTTTCATATAATTCATAAGTATTTATACCAAGTTTTTTTATTCTTTCTTTATCTTGAAGTAATTTTATTATTTTTGGATCTGCTTTTGTTTTTGTTTTTTTTTGAACTGTTAAATTTTTTATAATATCATTATGAATAATTTCTTTAACTTCTTCTTCATATTTTTGTTTTTGTTCTTCAAATTCTTCTTTTTCATCTTTCTTTTTTTCATTTTGTTGTTCTTCTTTTTTTAATAATTTAATTGATGTTCTTGAACTTGATTGAGTTAGAAATCTTTTAGATAATTTTTTTTCTTCATTATTACTATCAATAATATCATCATTACTATTTAAATTTTCTTCAATTTTTTCATTCTCATTCTCATTTTCGTTTTTATTTTTAATTTTATTTTTCTTTTTATATTTTGATAAAAATTTTTTTGTTATTGATGTTGTTATAATTCCCCTTTTCAATAATATATTATTTTTTTTTAAAGCATCATTTCTCATTAAAATATTATATTGAGATTTAATCAATTTTTTATTTTTTGTTGAATTAAAAATATTTAAAGAAAGTTTATTATTTCTTTTTAAATTTTTCTTTGATTCTGAAATATTAATTTTATTAAAGTTTTTATTTGTATTTTCACTAACTTTTTCATTTTTTTTTTCTTCAATATCACTTTTAGAATGTGAATTATTATTTTCATAAATTTGAGTATCAATAATATTATTATCATATTGTTTATCTTTATTAAATATTTTTTTCATAATTTTATTTTCCCAATCTTTCTTATTAAATGAATCATTCTCATGTGAAAATTGTTCAATAGAATTATTATTAGAATATTTACTTGAATTAATAGTTTTTTCATTTAAATTATTTTGACTAAAATTCTTTTTTTTATCAATTAATTTATCTAAGAAATTATGATTTTTATTAGAAGAATTAATATTATTATTTTTAGAATTTTTTTTTAAAGAAATAAAAACTTGTTTTCCATCTTTATTAAAATATTTCATATTCTTTTTATTTTTATAATCAAAAATTTGATTTCCATTTTCATCAAATAAAATTAAAGGTTTATTATCATTATTTTCAATTATATTTCCTTCTTCATCATAATATTCAATTGTAACACTCATTTCATCAGAATAATATTTTCCTTTCATTTTACTTTTTTTTTGTTCTTGTGAAAGATATTTATTATCTCTATTATTTACAATACTATTTAAACTTATTTTATCTGAATCAGTTTCTTGAGAATATTCATGAAAATTTCCTAAATGAAATATTTGTTTTTGTTCTTGAATATAATCTTCATTATCACTAAAATAATTTGAATTATTATCATTAATATAATTTAATAATTTATTTGAATCTTTTAAAAATTGAATTGATGAAGTTAAATTTGGATTATAATTTGGTTTATGTTTAAGTCTAATAGTTCTATATATTTTATTACTAAAATTATTTGAAGTATTATTTAATTCATTATTTACAATATTTTTAAATCTTATTATTCCTTGTTTTATTTTATATTTTAAACTATTTATTTGACTTTTAAGTAAATTATTTATGTATTCATTTGTTATATTTCCACTTTTCCTTAATTTATTTTCAATATAATTATTAATATTTAATAATAATAATTTGACAAATTTATTATGTACACATTCAGGAGGAATAATTGTACAATTTTTAACCTTTATTTTATTTTTAATATATTCACAAATTAAATTTCTTTCTTTTTTTCCAATTCTTTTTGAAAGTGAATCTAAATAAATTAATTTATTAAATAATTCTTGATTAAATTCATTTATATTTCTAGAAAAATCTGAATTAAAAAATTTAACTAAAGATAAATCATTAAAATTCTTTTTTTGTATATTATTAGGAAAATATAAAAAATTAACATTTGAAGCATTTTTCATAGGATTGTTTAATTTTGATTTATGAAAATCCGTTAAATATTTATTTGTTATTGGAGAAGAAATAATTGAAGGTAAATTATTTTTTTCTGAATATTTAAATTCATTTAAAATTTCCTTAATATTATTTTGTGAATTATTTATTGTTACGTCTCGAGAAAATTCTGGTGAAAAATATTTATTTTTTGATATTTTTCTTTTTGTTTTTTCTGTTGGAAAAATTTCATATATATTTTCTTCTGGATTAATTGCTTTTAATGATATTTTTGTATTGAAATTAAATTTTAAATCATTTTTCATTTTTATTTTAAATTATCATTTTTTAGTTGAATAAATAATTTTTAGTTAATTATCAATTCTGTTCTATATTTTTTTTTAAAATAATATTATTAAATAAATAATTAATTTTTTTTGAAAATTAAGTAATGATAAATATTTATTTATTTCAATTGAAATTAAAATAAAAATTTAATATATCTTTTTCAATTTTATTAAAAAATGATACTTATGTATAAATTAAATTTTATATTGATTCTTTATTATTTTAATATAGAAAAATAATTATTCATATTAATTTAATTATATTTTATCTTTATAATAAAAAATATTAATTTCATTTTAAAATATTGAACAATTTTCATTTGAAAAATTATTTAACTTAATTGATTTTGATTTAATTAATTTTTCTAATATTTCATTAACCGCAATAAATCTTTTATCTGAAGAAAGATTAGTCAAATCTTTATAATAAAAATTCTTATAATCAATTATATTTAAATAATATAAAATTTCTTCAGAATCAGTTTCAATTCCTTCAAGTTCATCTTTATCACATAATCCTAAAATATAAATAGGACCTTTAAAATTACATTGTTTTTCATTAACCATATATTTTACATATTGTTTTATTAAACTTTGAAAATTTGTATAATCTGATACATCTAAAAGAAAAAATATTAATGAAATATTTTTAAATATTGAAAAATCTGTATTATTTAATGTATAATTTGTTTTGAAATTAATTAAATAATTTTGATTATCTATTTCTACTATTCCTGATAATTTTTCATCTATTTTTATATTTTTTTTTATTAAATTTGTTGGAATTGGTTCTGAAAAAAATAAGTAATTTTCTATGAAATTATCTATTATGAAAATATTTGTTGAAAAAATATAAATTGGAAATGAATAAATAAATTTTTTATTTTTATCAGACATATTTTTCTTTTAAAATTTAAAGTTTATATTTCATATATTAAATAATAAATATTTTAATAATTATTTAAATAATATAATATATATTTTTACTAAAAATATACATTATTATTATAATAAAATCAATCTTAAATAAATATAAATAAAAAGAAAATATATTTATATAATACATTAAAATCTTTTTATTCATCTTTTTGTTCAGGAATTAATTTTTTTAATCCTAAAATTGACTTTTTTAATTCATTAGTAAAATGCATAACATCTTCTTTTTTTCTATAAGTAATTTCTTCTTCAAAATGAATTACTTTTTTACTACTATTATTCTCATTATTATTATTATTATTATCATCTCTTTTTTTATTATTTAAAAGATGATTTTTATTATTTTTAAAAGAGAGAACATCACTATATTCATCTTCTTCTTCTTCTTCTTCTTCAATTTTAAATTTTTCAATAGCAGCTTCTTTATAATGATCTAATTTAACATATAATTTATTTGCTTCTCTCAAATCTTTATATTCAAAAATAGCAAGTAAATAATATGCTAAACAAACTAATTCATTATCTCTATTAGAATCATAATAAGGTAAAATTGGCATCCCATTATCTAATTGATAAGTAAAAGAAACAACACTATTATCAATAATAATAATATTTTTTAAATCAATATTTTTAAAAACACTTAAATCTTTAATATAAATTTCTTTTCCTTCATATTTAACAGAAGTACAATTATTTCTATATAAACGATATTGAAAATAATTATTATTTGGATCCATAAAATTTAATACTGCATCGGCATAAGCACTATGACTTGCAGTAAATACTACAATTATATATTTATCTTTAATAATATTTAATGCCTTTTCCCAATTTGGTCTTATATTTACTCCTATTTTTCCTTTTTTTCTTGAAGGTAACATTACTTCAATTTGATATTGACAATTATTTATATTTTTTGATTGACAATGTACTAATGTTTCATCTAAATCAAATATTGCTAATTTTTTATTTCCTGAATTTATTTCATTATCAAATGGGAAATCACAAGGTTTACATTTATTAATATTTTTTATTTTTTCTATTTCTATCATCATTTCAAAACATCTTTCTGTATATGTATAAAAATTTGTTATGTCTTCCATATTTGATAATGATCTTACTTCATCTTCGTTTATTTGAATATGAGATAAATTTGAATTTTTTGATACAAATTTATTTGATTTTCTATCATTATGATAATTTATACTTTTTGTTTTTTTGTTGTTACGTTCATGAGAATTGATTAAACTTTTTATATTAAAATGTGTATTATGAATATTTTTATTTTGAATTTCGGAAGTTTTTTTTCTTTCTTTTTTTATTCTTCCATATAATTCATTTATACTTGTTATAATTGCATTAAAATTTTCTTCTGTTAATGGAGAGTTTTTTTTTGTTTCTATTTCTTTTTCATAATTATCTATATCTTTTTGTTTTTCAAAATTTAATGAATGAGTTTTTCCTATTTCTTCTTTAACTGATTTTAATTTGTAATTTTTTGTTTTGTTTACTAAAGTTTTTGAATGTCCTGATTTACTTCTTCCACTTAAAATTGCAATTATTTCTTGATTATCATTATCATTTATATAATTAAATGATACTTCATTTGGAGTAAACATTAATGATTTCTTTGATTTATTTGGACATACTTTTATTTCTACAATATTTGATGATTTTGATGATGATATGTGATGATTCATTGATTTTGTTATTTTAATTTATTTTTTAAAATTCATTTATAAAAATATTATTATCTGTTTTTTTAAAAAAATAAAATTATTTTCAAATTTAAAATATTTTATTAATTAATGATATTTTAAAAAATTTAAACTTTATTAATATTGAAATTGATTTTAGGCATTTATTGATTAAGTAAAATAACAGAAGTAAATATTAAACAATATATAAATATAATTATTTAGATAATATAAAAGAGAATATAATATTTAAAGTAATAAGTAAACTTAAAAAAATATTGTATTAAAAATATATTTTTTTAAATTAATATTTATTATTATTTTTATCATTTTGTTAAACAATTATATTTAATAAAAAAGAATATTACTTCATTAAATAAACGTTAGATATATATAATCAAAATAATGAAAAAGGAAATTGTTAATTTTATTTTAAAATAAAAGAATAAAAAAGAATTATACTCTTTAAAAAAATAAATGAATAATAAGAAAAAAATAGATAAAAAATTATAAATTATTCATTAAAAATAAAATTGAAGAAATAAAATAAAAATAAATTATTCAAAAGATTCAATTATAAAATACAATTATTTTAAATAAAATATTTCAAAAATCTTTAATTTTTAAGAGAATTACTTTTATAATTAAATATAAATTTTATTACTTTTATCTATTATTATAATAAAATAAAATATATTAAATTTACAAAATATGTCAACTCAAAATTATTTTCAAAACCAAAATATACTAAATAATAACATTCAAAGAAATTCAGATTTTGGAGATTGTATTCCAGAAGAAAGTAATGAATCATCATCTCAACATTCATGTAAAAATAAAATATAATTATATAATTTTATAAAAAATGAAAAAATTTTAGTCGAAAATCGAGTAAATACAAACGCAGAAAGTCAAAATTCAATTAGAAATGATATAATTCAATATTCATATTATTATTTACCTTATTATCAATTTAGAGATTATTATCCTTTTAATGATAATAATTATCAAGATTTAAATGAAAGTGGAGATAATGAAATAATAGAAAATGAACAATATATTCCTTATTTAGAAAATAATTTAGATGATGTTATTCAAAATATTCAAAGTATATTAAATTTAGAAAAGTAAATTTTTAATATTTTAATTTCATATTTTTTTAATTTATTTAATATTTTTAGACAAGAAGTAATAAGAGGAAAGGAAAAAATAATAGAAAAAAAAAAACAATTTAAAAATTTCAAAATAGAATATTCAAAACAATATACAAATAAAAAAAAGGAATTAAATAAATTATTTTCATTAAAAAATGATTTAAAAGAAAATGATATAATAGAATGTAATATAGGAGGAAATAAAGAAATAACAACAACAAGAAAAACATTTTTAAAATATAGAAATTCAGTTCTTGCACAATGTTTTAATGGAAAAATAAACCTTCCAAAAAAAAATGGAAAAATATTTATAGATAGAGATGAAAAAACATTTTTATATTTAATTGAATATTTACGTAATTCAAAATATCCAATTTTCTCAAATTTAATAGAAGAAAAAAATTTTTATGACGAATTAAATTTTTGGAAAATTCCATTAATACATTATAAAACAAAATTCCAATTTAATCCTCAAAAATATTCAGGTTTATTTAAATTAGATTTAACAAAACAAATATTAAAAAAACATTCAAATAATCATTGTATAATATCAGTAACACCAAATTTAAATATTTATAATCCTTATTTTGAATTTAAAGTAAATATTCAAATTCCTTGGAAGAATAATTCACAATTATTTATTGGTTTAATTGATAATTTAAAATATTCAAAAAATAAAAATTTAACTAAATTTTTCCAATTTGAATTCTATTGGGATATTTATAATAAAAAATTATGTAAAACTGATGAAAATGGAATTCAAATTGTTTCTAAGAATAAATATGGATTTGATTGTGATGAATTTGAAATGAAATTTGCAATGGAATATAATCAAGTTAATAAAACGTTAAGTTTTTATCAAAATGATATTTGTTTAGGTGTTGCTTTTCATAATGTTCCTTCTAATTTAACTGCAGTTTTTAGTATTTGGTTTGAAAATGGAGATATTAAAATTTTGAATAATAGTGAACCTGAAAAAAAAATTTATCTTTAATTAAAAAATGTAGTTTTGTTTTGTATTATTTTTTACTTTTAAAAAAAAAAATTTTATAATTAATTAATTAATTATTATATTAGTATTCAAGTTTTATATTTTATTTGGAAAATTAAAACTGTTATTATATATTTTTATAATTTAATCTAAGTAAATTAACAAATAAAATTAAATTAAGTTATTTAAAGATATTTATTAGGGAATTATAGTTATTAATATAATAAATTTTAGTTATACAATATAATAAAACATTTTTTTTTTGTTTAATTTTTTTTTTGTAACCTCTTTTATTAAAATATTTGTAATAAAAATATTTCCACATAATGAAAATTCCTTTTTTCTATACTTTTTAATTGATTTATCTCATTAATTATAATAGAATGCAAAATTACTTTTTTTCCTTTTAATATTTTTTATAGTTATCATATGTTTTATTTATTGATTGAAATTCATTTTTTATTTTCTATTTATGTATTTGATGTTATTGAAACTAACTTTATTATTTAATTAAAAAAAAAATTTTTTTTTTAATAGTTTCAATTTATTAATTATTTTTTTTTTTAAATTTTTTTCTCAAAATAAAAAAAAAAAAATAAAAGATATATATTAAAAAAAATAAATGACAATAAAAAAAATCCTCCTTCTATTATTTTTAATAACTCAATCATTAGAATATAAAAATTCTTATCAAATAACAGAAGCAAATTACACAGATGACAAAAAAAGTCATTTTGAAGCAACTTTAAAATTTAATGGAACATTAAACATAAAAGATTACGAAGGAATAACATTTCAAAACACAACAAAATTAAAAGACGAATTAATAACAAATTTAAAATTAAACATAGATTTAGAATGTGATGAAATAATTCATATTAAAATAACAGATTCAGAAAAAAAAAGATGGGATCCTTCACTTTATACAATATCAGATAAATACAAAGACAAAATTTCAAAATGTAAAAATACAAAATCTCTTTTAGAAAAAGGATTTTCAATATCATATAATAAAAACAAAACATCATTTTCATATAAATTAACATATAACAATGAAATAATATTAAATTCAAATAATTCAAATTTCCTATTTACAGATAAATTTATAGTTTTTGGTTCTTATTTAACAACAAATGATATATTTGGTTTTGGTGAAAGATATCATGATTTAAATTTAGGAGATGGAATTTATACAATTTGGCCAAATGATTCACATGGAATACATGAAGATATAGGAATTGGAGGAGATAATTTAATGGGTCATCATCCAATTGGTTTTCATAAAAGTAAAAATGGTAATTTTTTAGGTATTATTTTTAATAATGTTAATGCTCAAGATTTATTAATTAAAACAATAAGTAATAATAATGTATTATTTGAACATAGAACAATTGGTGGTTTAATTGATTATTATATTTATCCTAGTGATAATATTGATAATTTACTTATTAAATTACATGATATTATAGGACAACCTACAATGATGCCTTATTGGTCACTTGGTTATCATCAATCTAAATGGGGTTATAAAGATGTTAATGAAATGAAAAGTATTTTACAAAAATTTAAAGATTATAATTTACAAATTGATACTTTTTGGAATGATATTGAAATATTAGATAGTAAGAAAATATTTACTATTGATAATAAAATTTTCTCAGATTTACCTTTATTTATAAAAGAATTACATAATGAACATTATAAATATATTCCAATAGTTGATATTGGTTTTGTTATAAGTAATAATTATCCATATTATATAAAAGGACATAATGAAAGTGCATTTTTAATATCAAATTATACAAAAAAAGAAATGTCTGCTAATGTATGGGGTGGACCTTCAGCTTTCCCAGATTTCTTTACAGAACAAGCTAAAAATTTATGGTCATTAGCAATGGAAGAATATTATAATTTATTATCATATGATGGTATTTGGTTAGATATGAATGAACCAGCAACAATATATTCAATTCAAAATGGAAGAGTTGAAAATTTACCTTCTGGAACTGAATTTGAAGATAAATACAATGAATATGAATATTTACCATATATTCCTGGTTACTTACCAAAAAAAAGAACTGATATAAGATCAAATTCAATAAGTGAAAATTCATATAGTGTTTTATATAATAAAACAAATGATGAAAAATGTCATTTAATAACATATAATTTTAAACCATTAATAAATTTACTTCAAACTGAAACAACATATAAAAATATAATAAAACTTAAAGAAAAAAAACCATTTATCTTATCTCGTTCAACAACATTAGGAACAGGTAAATTTTCTTCTCATTGGTTAGGTGATAATTCAGTAAGTTATAATGATATGAAAAATTCATTAAGTGGAATATTTCAATTTAATATTTATGGAATTCCCTTTACTGGAGATGATATATGTGGTTTTCAAGGAAATTCAAATGATAATTTATGTGCTCGTTGGATGAGTTTAGGAAGTTTTTATCCTTTTTGTAGAAATCATCGTACTTTATTAAGTAATGTTCCACATGAACCATTTGCTTTTGGTATTAATTCTAATACTTTTTATATTTCTAAAATTAGTTTAAAAATTAGATATTCTTTAATTAGATATTTTTATAGTGAATTATTTAAAATTTCTATTGGAGAAAGTGGAAGTTTTTTTAAACCTGTTTTTTTTAATTTTGATAAGGATTATTATACTTATTTAATTATTGATAATTCTGCTATGATTGGTAATGCTTTTATTTTATTTCCTGTTTTTTCTGAAAGTGAAGATAATATTTTAGCATATTTTCCAAATGATGATTGGAATTATTTTACTTTTAATTTTAGTAATTTTATTAATAAAGATATTAATAAAAATGAAGGTTCATTTATTGAATTAAGTGGAGATTATAAAAATATTCATATTTTTTTTAGAGGTGGTTTTATTATTCCTTATCAAGATACTTGGAAAGTTAATATTAGAAATACTTATGATTTACAAAATAATCCTACTCAATTAATTGTTAATGCTGATAGTGTTTATCATTTTGCTCAAGGTGATGTTATTTTTGATAATGATGATTATGATACTATTGAAAAAAAAGATTATCTTAAAATTCATTTTGAATTTATGTATGATCTTTTGAATTTTGGAATTGAAAATAATTTTGTTAAATATTATAATTTTAAAGATGTTTATTTGTCGAAAATTATATTTTTAAGAATGAATTATTTGAAAAATAAAAATATTTTTATGTTGAGAATAAATTTAGTTAATAAAGGAAATTATTATGCTAAGGTTAATTTAATTTCGGATGATATTTATGAAGTTGATTTAATTAAGTTTAATCTAAGATTTAATCAAATTATAAATGTACAATTAATTGATAAAAATGAATATTTAAAAAGAAAAAAAATTGGAATTTATAAAAAAAGATATTTTGAATAACATAATTAATAATAAGTTAAATTAAATACAAAAAAATGTTTATTATATAATATTTTATAATTTATTTAAATAATATTTATAAAATGAAATTAATAAAATTATTTAACATTAAAATTAAAACTTCAATTTTTATAAACATTTGTGATTTATAAATTTAATTCAAAATTTAAATCTAAAAAAAATAATTATTCTTTTTATTATTTGATTATTTAATTAATAGGAATTAAATTATTTTAATTCTTTTAAAATTTTGACAAAAAGAGAATTATTTATAAATTTATTTTTTAATTTTATTTTACCATAAATTTATTTTACAAATTTTATAAAATGTTTCATCTTTTTAATTAATTTAATAATGAATTCTTTTCTTCGTTTAAGAAAATTCATTATTCCATTATGTTGAAATATTTTTCATTTTAATTGAAACAATAATTTAGATAATGGAAATATAAATCGTGATGCAGGAACCAATAAAAAAATAATTTTTTATTGTGTGTCATGACGCTCGAACAAAAAAAAAAGATAATAAAAAAATTAAATAAAAAAAAGAAAAAATAACACTCCTAATAATAATAAATAATAAATATAAAAATTATTATTATTTTTAAAAATGAAAAAAATCTTTTTCACTATTATATTATTTCTTATAACAAAATCAAAAGAAGAATTAAGAATTCCATTTAAAAGACATTACAATGAAGATTTATCATCATTATCACCAAAAGATATAATTCCAAAACTATATCATTTAAATATGGAAATTATTTTAGAAATTGGTTCAAATAATCAAAAAGTTTCTTTTTATATAAGATTAGATCAATATGGTTTTTTTACTTCTGGAAGTGAAGCAAATATAAATAAATATTTAAATAAATTTAATGAAAAAGAATCAAATACTTATAATAATATAACTGGTAAAATTCAATTTCATTATCAACAATTTTCAAGTGGTTATAAATCAAATGATAATATTAAATTTCCAAATATTAAAAAAAAACAAAATTTAAATTTTATTTTAGTATCTGAAATGGGTAAAATTTATAATGAAAGTGGAGTTATTGGATTTAAAAATTATCATAAAGTTTATGATAGTCAAATTGAAAATTATTCATTTTTACCTCAATTAAAAAATTTAAATTTAATAAAAAATTTAGATTTTGTTTTTAAATTTAAAGATAAAGATAATGGTGAAATAATAATAGGAGAAAAACCACATGAATATAGTAATAATTATAATAGTGAAAAATTAATAACAATACAAACTTTAATTAATGAACAAAATGAAATAACTTGGGGTTTAAAATTTAATAATATTTCTTTAATTGATAATAAAGGAAAAAAAAATATTTTTAAAAATTCTCATTTTGTTTATTTAAAAATGGGACTTGATGGAATTTATGGTCCTCATGAATATGAAGATTTATTAAAAGATAATTTTAATAAATTAATATCTGAAAAAAAATGTTTTAGTGAAACTACACTTTCATTTAAATATTATTATTGTGATAAAAGTGTTAATATGGATTTTATTGGAAATTTACAATTTTCTCATAAAGATTTTAAAACTAATTTTACTTTTAATAAAAATGATTTAATATATAAAAGTAAAGATGGATTTCAACATTTTATGGTTTTTTTTCAACTTGAACAAAGAGATAATTATTGGATTTTTGGAAAATTATTTTTAGAAAAATATCAATTAGTTTTTAATTTAGAAAGTAAGACTATTGGATTTTATTTAGATGGTAAAAAAAGTATTTCAAAGTCTTATTTATTTATTATTTTCTTAATTATAATTATTTTTAGTTTAGTTATTATTTTATATCATTATATAAGAAAAATTCCTAGAAAGAAAAGACCTTTTGAATTAGAAGAAGATTTTGATTATACTCCTCAATTAAATAATGAAGGTAATAAAGGTTTACTTTCTGGTTAAATTTTATTTAAGTATTAAAGTGATTTTATATAATTTTTTAATTAATTTTTATTTTAAATTATTTAACTTTGAATAAAAAAAATATTTTATTAAATTTATTCATATATTAATTTAATTTATTTAAATTTTTTTTAATTGTTTTAATAATTAAAAAATATATAATAAATTATTATTATAATATGAAATTTTAATTTTTCATTTTGTTTAACAAATTAATGAATAATATACTTTTAAAATTAATAACAATATATATCATAATAAAAATTACTGATTCAAAATCAATTAAAAGAATTTCTTTTCCTTTTAAAAGAGAAATACAAACAGAAATAACAAATGAAAATATATTTGAATATCTAAAAAATAACAATATCCAAATAACAATAGAAATAAGTAAAGAGCGGTTTAAAATTCCATTAAATATAAAATTACGTCAATATCCAATTTTTTTTACATCACCAGAATCATATCCAAATAAAATAACATATAATTATAATAAATCATCATCATTTCAAAGTAATTTAGAAAAACTTTCATTTAACTCATATGAGTTTTTTTCAGGTATAATAGGAAATGATACAATATATATTAATAATAAAAAAATATTCGAATTTAATTTTTTTATAGGATACACTTTAAGAGATTATATTAAAGAATCAGGTTCAATTGGATTTAATTTCTATGATCCTGAAAAAAAATATTATTCAATTAATTTTATTAATCAATTACAAGAAAGAAATTATATTTCTTCATCTGAATTTACTTTTCAATTTAATGATAATGATAATGGTGAATTAATAATAGGAGGAAAACCACATGAATATGATAATAAATATTATGATAAGGAAAATTATTATAAAATAAATCTTAATAATAGTTATAATAATTATGATATTCTTTTAGATTGTATTTATTATGGAAATGTTAATATTACTGAAAATAATCAAATTATTGGGAAATTAGCAATTGAAAGTGGTTTTATTTTTGGAAGTAATTTATATCAAAATGAAGTTAAAAATGATTTTTTTAATAAGTTTATAAATGAGAAAAAATGCTTTGAACATTTTATTGAAGGAAGGTTTTTATATTATTATTCATGTGATAAAAGTGTTGATATTTCTATTTTTAAAACACTTAATTTTTATATTAAAAATATTAGTTTTACTTTTCAATTAGATTATAAAGATTTGTTTTATTTATATAAGGATAAATATTATTTTTTAGTAAGTTTTAATAAATTTGGAAATAATATGAAATGGGTTTTGGGAAAACCATTATTTGTAAAATATCAATTTGTTTTTGATCAAAAAAATAAAATTATTGGTTTTTATAGTAAGTTTATAAAACATAAGAAAAGTATAAATTGGAAAGTTATTACATATTGTATTATTATTTTAGGTTTTATTCTTTTAATATTTATATTTTTAAAGTGTTGTGTTTTCAGAAAAAGAAAAAAAATTCTAACTACAGATGAAATATTAAATTCAATGCAATATATGAAGTTTAATGATAATGATAATAATAATAAAAATATTTTGGGAATTTAATCTTTAATTAAAAATATATATAAATAAATAATATTTAAATTCAATCAATTCTCAAATTAAAAAAATTAAATTTGAATTATTTCATAATTTAATTACTAAACTCCTTATTTAAAAAAATATTATTTTTTTATTTAATTAATAAAAAATTAAATGTTTTTATTAATTATTTAATAAATTTAAATGAGTTCATTCAGTCAACCAAAAAATAAATCATTATCATTAAAACCAATAAATAAAGAAATCAATCAAATTAATATTGAAATAATAAAAAACAATAATGAAAATATATTGAAAACCCAAAATGCAATAAGTAATATGATAGATGTAATTAATGATAATAATTTAAATTTATTTTATAAAGAAGGAACTTCAAAATTTAAATATAATATTGATCAATTAAATCTAAAATTTTATCTTGAAACAGAAAAAATATTATCATCACCTCAAAGTGATTTATCACATTATCAAAATAGATTATTTTTAATATTATTTAAACAAATTAATCTTTATATTAAAGAAATTGAAAGATTAAATTTAGTTTTAATTGAAGAATCAAAAACTCCAAAATTTATTCAAAAGAAAGTTTCCATTTTAGATAAAAAAAAAAATGATTTTGAAACTAAAGAATCTATAATTCAATCATTAAAATATTCTTTATCTTTAGTAGAAAAAAAATTATCAAAAGTTATTTTATCAGAAAATAAAATAAGAGAAGAATCAGAAAAACTAAAAAAAGAATTGAATTATTACAAAGAATTATATCAACAAAATATAATAATTTCACCAATGAAAAAAATAGAAAATAAAACAATAAGAAAAAGTAAAAGAACAAATAGTGATAATAATCAAACTGGAAATTTAAAAAATGGAGATATTAATAATAATGATAATAAAAATAGAACTGAAATAATTTTATATGATAAGTCGCCATATAAAAAATCAACTTCTAAATTAAAAATAATTAAAACAGTGAAGAATACAATTGCTAATAATAATTATAGAAAAAATATTCAACATAAAAATAATAAACAAAATATTTCTAATTTAAATTGTAATAACAATAATTCTAATAGTAATTTTAATCATAGTTCAAATAATATTAATGAAGATATTATAAAGAATTATATTAAAATAAAAAAAAAAAGAAGTGATTTTAATTCAAATAAATTATCAAATATGAATGATAATTATAATTTAGATTCAAATAAATTTTATAAATTAAATGAATTAAATATAATTGAAAATTTATTATATGATATTAAAAATTATATAATTGTTAATATAAATGAAAAAAATTATTATTCAATGGATAATTTTAATAATAATATTAATAATCAAAATTTTTTTATAAAAAAAATAAAAGAAAGTATCCATTATAATACTAATAATTCAATAACACCTCTATTAAATTCAAAAATTAAAATATCTTCAAATGGTACAATAGAACAGAAAATAATGTAATTTAAAAATAAAATAATTAAGTATTATATATAGATTACGTTATTATTATTTAATTATTGATATAGGAATTTTTGGTTTTTTTTTTAAAAATAATAAAGAATATTATTATATTAAATAATTTTATTTTAGTTTTATTTTTAAATGATTTTCTATTTGTTTTTATTTATATAATTATTTTTTATTATTAGATGAACATTTTATCCTTTATTTATATTTTTTTATATTTTTTTGATGTTTTTATATAAATATAAATCAAAAATTAATAATTAATTAATTTTTTTATAAATTTAACTTATAATTGAATCTTATTAAAAAAAATTATAATTTAATAAAATAAAATATTTTTTAAATTCCTTAATTAATATAGGTTTGATTATTTTATTTATAACAAAGAAAAAATATTAATTCCTTTTTTAGTGTTTATATTTTTTCTTTTTATTGAATTATTAATTATTTATAAAACTAGTGAAAAGAAACTTGATTTAAAACTGATTAATTTGAAATTCTTTTCTTTTTTTTCTTTATGGAAAATGAGGTATTTTTTTTTGTTCTATGAAATAATGAATTTTATTTCAAATTTTTAACTCATTCAATTAATTTTTTATTTTATTTATAATGAATTAAAGTTTTTATATAAAAAAAGGTCTAAATTATTGTTTGAAAATAAATCAAATTTAAAAAATTTTTAAAAAATAAAAAAAATTAAAATCTAAAAACAGAATAAATTTTGTATATAATAGATCCAAATTTCATTATGTGTCATTTTATATTGAAGAATAGAAATAATGACAATATAAATAGGTGCAAAAACAATCCAAATCCAAAATAAAGACCAAATTCCTGCATAAAACCATCCAAATTGAGCATTATAATAAACATAACACCAAACAATAGTATAATACCAATAGAAAATATTAATTAAAAAGATAATAATAGAACAAATTGTTTTAAAAACTTGATGGTTTCTAGTAAATCTTTTTACATTAGAATTTCTGTTATTATTAATAAATCCTTTTTCATTATATTCTAAAATAATAGTTTCTTTTAAATCATTTTGTGATTTGAAAGAAACTAAACTTACTGCTCTTATTATAAATGTGAATAACATTGAAATTAAAATTGATAATAGTATCCTTCCAAACTCATGTTTCATTGGATAAACAAATTTATCTCTTCCTTTATCCCATATTTTTCTTTCTATTCTTTTTTCAGGTAATAATATTGCATTAAATGCAAATAAAGTTGATATATTAAAAAGGACAATAAATTGATTTATCATTAAAGGAGAAATTATTGAACATCTTATGATTCTTAATAATGGATGAAGTGAAAATAAATTATCTTGTAAACATGATTGAAAATTAAAAAATTGTATTGGCCAATTATTTAAATTAATTTCATTGGTGTCTTTTTTTTCTTCTTCATCATTTTTTATCTGAGGATCATTATTATCAGTTATATTTTGACTTGTTTTATTTTCATTACTATTATTATTTCCATTATCTTCTAAATCAATACTATTATTTTCAGCAGAATTTTTGTTTGGGGGATTTGAAAGAATAAATTTATCATACTTAGCTCCCTTTTGTATAGCATTTAATGATGAATCAAGGAAAGAATTAACAATAAAAGATGAAATATATAATATAGTTATAATTAAATATAACCAAAAACCAATATTTTTATGTATTTTTTTTACTTTGTTATGACATTTAAAGGGAAGATTATAAATTTGTTCATTATTTTCAATAATATCATTTGTGTTTATGAAATTAAAATGTTTGATGCTTATATCAAAATCTGTACATTGGTAAATCATTAAATAATTATCTACATTTTTAGAATAATTTGTATCAAAATAAATGCAATTATAATTATTAGTCTTATATGTAAGATTTTGATATAAATTGTTTTTCCTATATTTTTGCGTTAAATCCCAAGATAATTTTTCACTTTGGAAACAAGGATCTTTAAAAGCTTTATCATTTTTATTATAAATATCTATTCCTTTTTCTTTATAAAATTTATGTATTACAATTTCAAAAGCAAGAGTTGATTGAGAAATATATATTTTATTATTGATTTTAGTACAAATGGAAGGGGAAATTGGATTATTTCCATAATATAATTCAAATTCTACATCTATTCCTGTATTTTCTTTTTTAATTAAATTAATAGATTTGATTGTTAAAACAATAATTATATCTTTATCTAATTCATTACATTCATCTAAATCAAATAAAACAAGAGAACTTCCATTATAATTAGCTAAATTTGAATTTATTACTTCATTTAATTGTTTTTTTTTACACCATATCCAACTTGTTTGAATTAAATTATTAGTTAAAATTTTAACTGAAAAATCATTTGTTAATTTTGGATAGGATTCTAAAAATGAATTCTTATTAATTTTGTGAATGAAACTTAAAATGTTATCTGTTTTTTTAAAGTTTTCATCATCTAATCTTCTTGATGAACTATCCTGATGTTTTAATAAAAATAATGATAATTCAATAAAATAATAAACATTATAATCTGTAATATTTTCCAATTCAATAGTTCTATCAATAAAATAATTCATGTCCTCTAAATCATTTATTAAATCATTATTTTTCCCCAGTATATCTAATAAACTTTTAACATTTGCCACTATGGATGCTCTGAGCCTTGTTATCTTAGGATTAATTTTGAAATATTCTACTACATTTTTAAATATTGGATTTACTTGAATATCATTTTCTTTATATTCACAATAAATTCCTTGATAATTATTGTTACAAGTACAATTATTCCATACACGATCACATTTATCAAAATTTGTTGCACATAACTCTATACAATATTCTTCGCCCGGTAAACCTTTTATATACTCATAATTTTCTTCATCATCAGGTAAATAACATTCAGATTTATTTTTATTTGATATTGTTCCAGAAGAACATTTTATTTGACATTGTTCTTCTTCCTTTTGATAAAATTTTCCTTCATCTATACATTTAATACATCTAAAATCTTCTGCCAAGACTAGAGGATTATTAATTGCATAACCTATTTCAATTGAACAATTTTCTCTACAAGTCCCATTAAAATAATATGTATTATTTATTGAATAACAATCGTCACAGAAAATTCCTGAATTATTTATATGCTTTATTTTATACATTCCAACTAAAGAACAATTTTTTTCTTTTATTGTAATGTGAAAATCATTTGAATCTTCATCACATAAATTAGTACATTTTATTTTATAATCTCCTGCATTTAATCCTGTTAAATTAAACTTACAATTTATTTTTGTACTAACATCATTATTTTCACATTCTCCATCAATGGATTTATGGTTGAAAATTGTGCATTTCTTTAATTCATTATAAAACACAGATTCTTTGAATTCCAAAGTTAAATTTTGAAAATCATTTCCTTCTTCTAATGAATGAGTAATATTAATGATATTCAATTGTTTAAATGTTGGAAAATTATTAGTTGGCAATGTAATGTTTTGCTCATCAGAATCTACTTTGACTTTCATATTTAAATTATTTATATCATCAATTTCAACTATATATGTATAATTAATAAAATTATCATTTGAAGTATTTTTTGTCTGATATTTTATTTTTCCACCATCAAATGTAGTAGTAATATCTTTATTAAATTCATTGGGTTTATGTAGTTCAATTTTTAATGAACCTATTTTATCACATTTTTTACCATTTGCATTCTTTGCTACTAAAATATAGAATGATCTAATATAACTGTCATTATAATTAATTCTTATAATTTGTTTTAAATTATTATCATTAAAATTACAATTTATTATATCATTTTCAAAATTACATTCTTCAGGGTCTATTTTCATTAAAGAATCCTCTAAATCTTCATTAGTCTCTAAAATAATATTAAAAGTTTTATTTTCTTCTTCTAAGAAATAATAAATTGATGTTAAGGAAAACAGTGATTTAAATTCCAAATCATTTTCATAGTCTATAGACTCTTTTCCTTCATAATTATCTATTTCCTCTCTATATAAAGTTAATTGATAAATTCCTCCTTCTTTTCCTAAGAAACTAAATGTAAGATTATCTGAATCTGAATTATATTTTAAAGAATCATCATATTTTGAAAATGTGATTTTATCTTCCATCATTACTTTATTATAAAGTGTAATATTTTTTATTGATTTCAAATAAAAATCACCATTATTAGCCTTGATTGTAAATAATGTTATTGTTTCATTTAAATCATCAATTGGTGTAACTTTAAAAATAGTTTTATCTATTGTATTTGAAATAAATGTTTTTTTTAAATTATTATTTTCAAATAAAATAGAATTATAACCATAATTTCCATCTATATTTTCAATTTGACATATAATTGTTTCATTTTTAACATCTCCACATGATAATTTTAAAGGATCTTGATCTTCTTTATTTGATTGTAAGGTTAATATATCAAATTTACATGATACTTTAGTAAAATAAATATGATCAAAATAATAATATTCTTCAATAAAAAGATCACTCAAATTAAAAATTTCATCATTAATACTTCCTTTAAAAAATATATTATTTATATTATTTTTATCTTTAATTAATAATTCATATTCACCATAAAGCAATAGATTATTATTAAAATAATAGTTATTTTCCGAATTATCAAGTTTTGTGTCATTTAAAAAAGCAACAAAATCAAGATCATCTCTTTGATAATTAATATTAATATTAAAATATTTTGCAAAAAAACATTTTGTATTTTTTTGAATAGAAAATATGTCAGTACCTTTTTTTATAAATTCAACTTCTTTATTTGTTTTATGATTGCCAGTAAATAATTTGTAATAAAAAATATATTTACCTTCTTCAGTATAATTAAAAATATAATAAGTTGAGTTTATTCTAGTCAAAGGAATATCTTGATTATCTTTTTTTGCAAAAATTGTATTAATTGAATCATTTTGAATTCCACTGACTTGTAATATTACAATACCTGTATTATCAGAATTTTCTAATACAACTATATTTTTATCAACTGTAAAATAAAATGTATTTTCAATTGGAATGTTTAATAATTTTGTATTATTTCCAGTTTCATTTATTTGAAGAGGTCGAGATATTTTATAAATATAATATATTTTTTGATTGTTATTTAATGTAGGATTAATAACGATGGAATTACTTGATTCAACTTCAATTACGCAATTATGCTCTGAATTTTTAGTACATTGAATAATTTCTTCATCAACGTTATTAGTAATATTAACTTCACTTATATCATTCATATCAAACTCATTATTGGAAGAAATTGATATTTTAATTGGTTTATCATCATAAGAGATTAAATCAAGAACAAAAAATGAAAATGTAGCATTTAAAATACTATTATAAATAGAAATTGAATTATTCATTGAAATATCATTGATATATAATTGATAAGTATCATAGTATTTATTAGTAAAATTTATATTATATGCACATTGCAAAGTATGACTATTTTTATTAATTTCACCACACAATAATTGAATTTTATTTTCATCATCATCTTTTTTTATAAAAATATTCCCAAAGTAACAAGATATATTTTGGAATAAAATATAATCTTCATATAATTTGTTTGAAAGTGGTGTTAATTTATCATATAAAATTATTGGTTCACTCCAAATAAAGCAATTACGATTATCTTTTTCTGTTATTTTTAATTCATAGTCATGATATTTATTTAGCTTTTCAAAAGGTTCATTTAATATATAAGAATCTCCTATAAAATTATAAGATATATATATATTATCATTAATATCATACAATAAAAACCCTATTTTTGATAAATCTATGTAATTTTTATATAGTGGAATTTCTTCTGAAATGGTAATATTAGGGAAATAGTCTTTTAAAATACATGAATGTTCTAAAGTAAATTTGAAAATTTTTTCTTTTTCCTCTACTGCTATCACAATTGTATCAATACTATATTCTTTATTATTTGAACCATAATAAAATTTATATATTCCATATTCTATAATAAAAAAATAATATACATTTGATGATTCGTTAGAAAGTTTAGGTAAATTTTTATAATCATCTGCAGTTAAAATTTCGTTACCTGTTTCATTTGAATCTTCTTTTATATATCTATAAGTAATATTGTTAATTTTATCAAACTCATTTATATCATCACTTGTAATTGTTATAGTAACTTTATTATAATTATCATTATTTATACAAAGAGATTTGGCTTTTTCAATAATATAAACTTTATCAAATGAAAATCTAAAAGAATTTATAAATACTTCAAATTTTAGGTTGGGAATATTTTTGAAATCTTTAATTCCAAATTGCTCATCATCATATTCAATTTTTTTTCTTTGTATTCCCCAAAAATATTTTGGTTCATTTTTAGTAAGATTAACAATAAATGAAATTATGGAATTAGAATTATTCATTGAGTCTATTCTACTTAGATTAAATTCATTTGGCTTTTCATAATTTAAATAATCATCTTCTTTACTTATATAATATTTTTCTACATTTTCTAAGAAAAAATCTTTACTTTTAATAAAGATTGTATTATTACCAATTTTTAAATCATCGATATCATTAAGTATTTCAAAACTTGCAAGTTCAATTGCTTGTGAAAGAAATGTTCTATTAGAAAGAATATATTTGTCATAAGTAATTTTAAAATATCCTGGAGTTTGATTGGAAATATCATCAGAATAATAACAAATATTATCATCATTTTGAATATTACATTTAATTTTAAATTCCTCATCATCATTTGAAAAAACTAATTCCTTTTCTTTTATAGTAAAATTACAATTACTTATTAATTGTATATATGGAGCATTTAAATAAATAAATCTCTTATTAAATTCTGATAATGATATCATGAAAAAAGTGAATTGAAATGAATCAAGTGGTATTGAAGTATCTCCATTTTCAGTTACAAGAATATAATATGAATATCCATCCTGTAAACCGAAAGAATTTTTAGAAACAGTATAATTTTCATTAATTCCTTCAATTTCACATATACCATCATCACAAGTAACATTTGGTCCTAATAATAGTACTTGATGTTCTATAAAAGTATTTTTCCAATTTATTTGAAAAGAAAAATCATCATAATAACAATTATCTTGATTATGACTAATATTGTTATCAATAATTTCATAATAATCATTTACTTCTTCAACAACTTTTATATAAATATTTATATCATGTGTATCGGTTGCTGATTCATAATTTCTAAAAGTAAAATTGTATTGTCCAGGTGTATTTATAGGATAAGAATAACTCCCATTTTTATTATCTATTAATTGTGAAATATATGTTCCATTATCAAAATATTGCTCAATATATAAATCATTTTTTCCTCCTTCAATAAGCCCAAAAATATTTTCTTTATTATAATTATTATTTTTTACATAATATTTTCTATTTGTAGTAAATTTAATTATTGAAACTTTAAAATTAAGAGGTTCCAAATCACCACATATAATTAAATTTAATTCATATTCACCAACTTCTCTTTCTTCAGAAGAATTAAATATTAAAATTATAGAGTCTTCAGAAAAATATTGAATTGTTGCTTCATATTCGTATTTTTCATTTTTTAACTTGAAATTTAAACTTTCAAAAGAATCTGTATTAATAGAAGAAGTAAATTTAATTAAAATTTCTTGCTGTTTATCAGAATAAGACAATAAATTTCCTTTTACAGATTCAATTTGATAAGAAGTATAAAAAAAAATGCCTAAATCAGATAAAGGAATTTGTGACGTATAATTTTTTTCTGCTTTTGCATAAATTACAGGTTTTCGTTCAATATTTACATTAGGACGAAAAGTAAAATTATATACATTATAATTTGAATTATTTGATAAATTATTTTGAGTTTGGTCTAATGTATTATTTAAATAATATAGACTAATATTACCTAAAGCAACAGGAGAAGAAACAGAAATATAAATTTCAGACATGCTACTTGATAATAATTGACATTTTTTTCCATAATAAGAATAATAAGATACATATTTAGATTTATCACTATTATTTAAACCATTTATATTGAAACTTTGAATTCCCAGATTTTGTTCAGGCGATGAAAATTTACAATTTAATGTGTCATCTTCATCTTTTCTTATACAATTTAGATTATAAAAACTATCTTGATAATTTTCAGCAAATGTTTGATTTACAAATTTAATTGTAATTGGATAAGTAGAAGTATTATTTTGATTAATATAAATAATAGGGATTTCTGATTGATATAAATAATGAGAATATAAATTATTTTCATATGAATTAAATTCTTTCTCTAAACATGAAGAATAACTATTATTTTCCCATTTTTCTTTTTTCCTTTTTAAATTTTTGATTAATATTTTATAATTCGCACCATAATTTACAATTAAATTAATTTTATATTCATTATCTATTTTAATATAATCATTTTCATTTATTTTAATTGTTATTGGAACTTCTTCATTTTCATTAACAATATATTCTATACTTTCAAGTCTTGGCATATAAAAATCTCTATAGGAATTTGTAATGTTTATTGTATTATTTTTATCCGATATTGAAGAATTAGAATGTTCAATTTCAAAATATGCGTTGCAAATTGAATTTGATAAAAATGTTCTTTTTGATAAATTATAATCTTCATTTACATATATGTCATGATAGCCGTAATTATTATTATAAATAATAATGCAATTTAACTCCTTTGAATCTGGATAATATGTTCCATTACAAGATACTTGTTTGCTATTATTCAAACTTTCATATTTAAATTGAATTGTAGATGAAGATTTAGTAAAATTACATGTTACATTAAAGAAAGTAATTGTTGTATTTTGTTTATCGTGATAATCTGGAGGGGCTAAATTAGTGAAATATACATTATTTTTGAAATATATCCATTGTGATTTATCATCTTTTTTTTCAAAAATTTTAATTGTATAATTTGTACCAGGAGAAAAATCAGTAAAATTTATAATATATTTTTGTTCTTCAAAAATTATTGTTTTTACAATACTATTATTATGTTCTATTTGAAGTACACTTTCACTTAAATTTATTTTCAATACATTAGGATTACTTGTTATTGCAACTTTTAAATAAAAAAAATTACAATTACTAATTATAGGTGTAATATCAAACAATATTGAATAATTTAAAACAACATAAACAGTTGCATTTTCGATGGGGATACTTTCATTTATATCTTTATCAATATAATAAAATGTATAAATTCCATTTGATTTCATAGTATCATAATAATAATTATTATTTATATCATAACTTAAATTTTTATTAATATTTTGATAATAGATTGAACTTACTAATGAAGGATTTGAAGGTGTTATAGTTAAATCATGATTAAAAGGATATTCGTTGTTTGTATTATTAAGAACAAATAAATAACGATTAAATGTAAAAGATAAAATATTTTTAGTTACTTTAAATTTTAAGTCACTTTTATATGATTTTGTTTCGTTTTGAAAAATATTATAAACATAATAAATTCCTTCTTTTACTTCATTTTTATTTGGATTGAATGTATATTTATTATTATTAATTGATACATCATCATTCTTTATATTAATAGTAGAACTATCATTAATATTGATTAATTTTATGGAGAAATCTGATTCCAATTTTTCTTTATATTCTAAAGTTACAGTTGTATTTGATAATTCTTCAACTATAGGAGGATTTATTGATATTAAATTATTTGTATATATTACATATACTTCTGATTCATCTATTTGTATAGATTTACCACAATCTCCTTCATAATTTATATTATAAATACCATCTTTTTCATTTGGTATTTTTGAAAAATAACAAAATAATTGTTTATTTTCATTAACACTACAATCTGAATCTGAATTTATTATAACATTATTTTTATTTGTTAATTGTATTTTTTTTATATTAATATTTTCATTAAAAAATAAAGAAATATTTTGCAATTTGTCTAAATCTGTATAAATTTTATTGATATTTTTTTGAGAATTATCTAAAGAATATTTTTGAAAAAATTTTAAATTTAAATTGTCTTTATCAATATAATTATCAACTAAATCTAAAACTTTAGAATCTGCTTTTAAAATATATTCACCTTTATTAATATAAGCTTTCTTTAAATAATAAGTATATTTAATTAAATTACCATATATTGTTGAATTGGTATATCTATTAAATATTGGATTTTCGTTTTCATTTTCATTATCTAAGTTAATCATAAAAACATCAACAATTCCTTGTAAATTAATAGTAAAATTTATATCTATAAAAATATCTGTAATATTAGATATTTCTTGACAATCATCAAATATATCATAAGTAGCCAAATAAATATTTCTATATTCAGAATAATTTTTACTATTTTTACTTTTATATTCTATAAAATATTCTTTAACTTCATTTGGATTTTTAGTAAATGTGAGATCTACCTCTCTAGTATCTTCTTTAAAATTATCAGTTCCCTTTAATGTTTGATTTCCATTAATTAATATTTTTATTTCATTTTGATCAATAGATGTGACTTTGTTTGAAAATTTTACTTTGAAAGTTACATCTTTTGATTCATTTTTTGATGATGAATTTATAAAAATAATTGGATTTAATATTATAAAATTTGTTACTATGAGAGTAAAAGAAAGAGTTGAATCATCAGTATATTGGTCTTTATTATCATATATAGAAAAAGTAATATTTCTAAATTCTTTTTTCATATTTTTGTCTAATGTAAGGATTAATATATTTTTTTCTTCATTTAAACGATAATTTGAGATTTTATTTTCATTCTCAATTGAATCATTTTCACATTTAGGAAAACAAAATAGATATGTTATTTTAAAAATTTGTTCTTTAAAAATTGGTGCTTTTAAATTTATTGTTAAGTTAAAATCATCATCATTTTCTTCATCTATTAATTGATAAGATATTTTTCTTTCTCCAATTGATAATTGATTTTTAAATATTAATAAACTTCTATTATTTTTTTTATACTCATTTTTTTCTTCATCATAAAATGAAACATTATAAAGACCTTCCTTTAATGAATTTTCATTAAATGTAAAATTAACTTTTTTTGTGTCATCATTTTTTATTTCGAAAGGCTCATCAGACGTTATATTTTCTCCTGTTTCTCCAAATACTGTTAAATTAAGATATAATTTTTTAACAGTGATTGGCTCAGCAAATTCATAAATTAAATTCATAGTTGAATTTTGTAACTGATAATATGTTGTACCATTATCAATTAAAGATAATTTTCTTATTTGCAATGGGGAAATTGTTTGCCAACCTCTTGTTATATTCTGAGCTGATTTTGATAAAAATTCTAATGTTTCCCAATTATTTAATTTCTCTTTCCTGACATTTTGTTTAGCAACTTCCATTAAACGAAGGTTATAAGAAATTGATAAGATTAATTTTGTTAAGATTAATAAAATTTTCATTTTTATTTTATTTTTTTTGGATTTTTTTGTATATTATTTTTATATTAATTTTTATATATATTTATAACAATTTTTTAGATTTAAATTGATCCCTTTAATTTTTACACAACTTTAAATTGCATTATAATATTAAAACACAATTTACTGATTCATCTTTATATTTA
>JAEEGK010005950.1_pt1 | contig 29416 bp, 13 predicted proteins | sample 8958771 | NCBI WGS metagenome assembly JAEEGK01 (sample SAMN16246547, study PRJNA631951) | gut metagenome | biome: gut microbiome; feature: rumen; material: SC-attached | host: Bos | place: Iran: Karaj | collected 2018-10 | reverse complement strand
CGGTGCAAGCCAAAATAACGAGTACACTTACGACGAAAATGGCAACCTGACAAAAGATTTAAATAAAAACATTTCCTTAATCCAATATAATATGCTAAATTTGCCGACGAGTATCACATACTCCAATGGCAAGAGTGCTGCGTATATCTATGATGCAAGCGGCAAAAAGCTGCGAACCAGCTATAAGGCTTCGCCATCAGCCGCTGTCCAGCAGACGGACTATTGTGGCAATATGATATACGAGAACAACGTATTGAAACAGATCCTGATAGATGGTGGTTACATCACTTTCAGCGGCAGTACGCCTCAGTATCACTATTACCTGAAGGACCATCTGGGAAATAACCGGGTGGTATGCAGCGCTTCTGGCTCAGTAGAACAGGTGAACCACTACTATCCCTTTGGCGGTCTGTTCGGTGAAAGCACTAGTGGAGACACCCAGCGCTTCAAATACAACGGCAAGGAACTCGACCGCATGCATGGTCTCGACTGGTATGATTATGGCGCCCGACACATGGACGGCATGCGATTCACAACAATCGATCCATTAGCTGGAGATTATTATAGCATCAGTCCCTATGCATACTGTGCGAATAATCCCATCAATGCAATAGATCCAGATGGAAGAAAAGTCTATGTATTTTCTACAAAATTACCGTCCCCCTATAAGAAAGTCAGAAATTCTGGTGCTACACATACATTTACTGTTGTTAAAACGCAAGATGGAAGAGAGTACAGATTCGCATACGGACCTACAGATGATGATTTTTTTCATTCTATTAGTGGCACAAGTCCGATTGTAGAACGGAATTACGACCAAGACAAAAATGCAGTAGAGAACTATTTTAGCACTGGTATGGATGATAACATCAAAGAAGTAATTTCTGTAAATGCACCAAATGGCATATCTGAAACTGATTTTGATAATGCTGTCATTAAGTCGGCTTCGGTTTTTCGCGATAATAAGACTATTATGTACCGGATTTTACCAATCGGAGAAAGTGAAGGTAATTGCAATTCTTCTACAACTTCATTATTGAAAAATGCGGGTGTTAATGAAAAAGAAATAAAAAGGATTGAGTCTAAACTATCAGGAATACATATAGGGTTTGGTACGGATAAACCTTGGACAAAGGAACAAAGGGTCGACGCAGAAGTCCACCAAAAAGAGATAAGAAAAATGAACGAAAGTTTGAGTAATCATATTGGTTTCTAAGCAAAGCTTGTTATATGAAAGATTTTATTTTATATATATTAAAAAGTTATTTTTTAACAGTAATCTCAATAATATTGGTAACATTAATTGAGGCGTTTGTTATATATAGTTTTGAAGAATCTGTCAAAAATGGAACACCGTTTTCTTCACCTTTACTCGCATCAATAATATGTGGAATAGCATATCCGATTTATAATTTACCAATCATCATATTATTATATAAGTACACCTTTAAAAAACTAGAAATCTGTGTAGAAAGTATTTGTTTTCTAAATATTACCACTTATGTTGAGGAAGTGATTAAGTTTTACCCATCTATGAGTATTTATTTGGGAATGATTATAACATTTCTTTTATGTCTAATTTATGTAAAAGTTAAGAATCGGATTATGAGAAATCGAGGACGGAATGATTAACTTTAGAGGACTAAATGCAATTAAAATGAAAAAGGTAAAAATATCAATCTTATTATCTATCTTCTGCCTAACCATCAGCGGGCAGCAAATAAACCAGCCAACTAACCTCTATCGTGGAGGTGACGTACTGGAAAAGAAACAAGTAATAGTCAATGGCTTTAGTTTAAATGGCAGTAATGGTGTTTGGAGTATGGAGAATGCTGATATTTCCAAGAAGACTTATCAGTCAGAATACACCACCGAGCACGATACCATCATGATGCTGGAACGGGGAAATCGCACCTATTATAATATAGAGAGCGACGCTGTCCGTATCATTGGCTCTGAGAATGCCCAGGAGATTGTTAGCTACGATATGCCAGAGACCTGGCTGAAGTTCCCCATGCATAAGGGCGATAGCATCAGCGGCTATTTCAATGGTACTGGCAAATACTGCGACCATCTGTTTATGCGTCGCTTTGGAACGTATATGACAAAGGCGGATGCAGTAGGCAAACTGGTTCTGCCCGGAGGTGACACGCTGAGAAACGTCATCCGCCTGCATACAGAGCGTTATGTGGCGTCAACATACACTCCTATAGATACCATTAAGACGGAAGTTCCTGTCTTTACTGCTGACAGCATCATGACGCATCTAATCTCTGATACAGCAAAGGTACGTGAGGATATCTACCGATGGTATGCAGAGGGTTATCGATATCCTATATTGGAAGCAACTATCCTCCATGTGGTCAGTACAGCCTTATCTAAGGAGATGTACTTTTTCCCTCCTGAAATGCAAAAACAATTAGTACTTGACGAAGATAACAAACGAATACGCCAACAGATTGTAGACCAGCAGACTTCAGGATACCAAAGAGAAGATGATTCTAACAGTCTCCAGTCACCGATCTCTATCAGTGATGTTACTGTACATGAACAAACGGCTGTGGCAACCTTTCAGTTAACAGAGGATGCAGATGTGAAAGGTCTTATCTGCACCATATCGGGTATGGTGATACGTCAGAAGTCTCAACATTTCAAGGCAGGTACAAACTGCCAAATAGATATTGACTGCAATAATCTTCGCAAAGGCGAATATGTACTATATCTGAATGCCAACGGGCAAGTAACAAGTCAAGTGTTTGCATGGAAATAGCCTATTTCACCCTATAATCACAGGGAGGCCACGGGGACGCAATAACGGTGAGAGAACAGCTCCTCTCCCAATACATCGAAGGCGAGAGCCATCCATAAGGTTAGAACGACCCTAAACCTAACAGGTTTCCCAAGTGAAACCAATGACAGCAGTGACATCATATATAGTCATCGCTGTCATCATAGATACATTGCACAAAGTATTTGATACATTCAAAATATTCCATTTATAAGAAATATCGTATCTTTGCAACCGAAACATTAATAAATAAAACCAAATCTCAATAATTGTGAAGATACTTTTCTTAACGTTAGCATTCATTGCCCAGAGTCTGACTGTTTGGTCCCAATCTGTTACGCCCTCAACTCCGGCATCACCACAAGCAGAAGCATTCCAACGGTTAGGTGATTTTGTTGTTAATAATGCTTCTGGGATGCCAGATATTAATATTCCGCTATATACAATAGACTATTACGGATATAAAATTCCCGTTACTCTCCGTTATATAGCCACGCCACTCAAACCAGGCTATAACTATGATGTTACGGGATGTGGGTGGGCTTTATCTTTAGGATCTTGCATCTCTCGGACAATAGCATCTGCTCCAGACGAGAATCACGACTTCAAACTAAGTCAACAAATGCTAAATGGATACTTTAAAGACTATGGCGACAGGTTTAATGGCTACAACTATCAGTACGACGAATTCAGAGCTGTTTTACCAAATGGAAATGCTTTTCAATTTTACATAAACAAGGGTTCTAGTGGCGATTATCAGTACATTGTATCAACTAATAAGTACTATAAGATTACGGTTCATACAACACCGACAAATATCAGCGGTTTTACAGTTATAGATGATTCTGGCGTTCATTATTCTTTTGATATCGCAGAGAGTACTATCGAACCACAAAATAGAGGCACTAATGTCGCATGGTATCTAAGTAGTATCACCTTGCCAAATATACCGTCACCAATTACTTTTAGGTATAATGCGTCAATCAAACAGAATAGAGTTCCTGGATTGGAAGAGAAAATCCTTACTCTCACGAATAACAACCCTGTTGTATCACCAAATTATGTAACCTTAAGTATTTCTGAAAGTGATACCTATTCATATTATAGGACAAAGCTCCTGACAAGTATAAGCGCAGGTGACATAGATATTGGTTTGCAATATCAGAATGGAGAAACCGAGTCCGAATGTAATTATCTGAAGCGGATAAAAATATACGGGCTTAAAGATTTCCGATTTGATTATTCTTTCTCAACACTATATCCCCAAAACCTAAAAATAGCACATTTAACCAGATTAGTAGAGACTGGTACAAATTCCTCAAAAGACTCATTAGTCTACAAGTTTACTTATCCTTCTATGGGGGGATTCTCAGGTACCGACCATTGGGGAAATTATACTAACGACTATTATTATAGGTATAATCTTGCCAACATCAACTTCTACATGGAATGTTTACCTATGCATGTCAGTAATCTCACAGGTACGCATATGGTGACCTCTTTAGGGACAGACCCAAATGGTTGGTGCCCTTATCAAAAGTTCAAACTGGTTGGATATAACACATATTCAGAACCAAGACAGATGCTTTCTCCCTCGCATCATATGATACTTTCATCCATAACCTACCCCACAGGTGCAAAAACAGTTTTTGATTTTGAGAACCATCGCTTTGTGACTTGCACTGATGCAAATGGTGATTATATTGAAACAAAGAGAAAACGCCGTGTTATTGAAGGAGGCGGCTTTAGGATAAGGTCGATAACAAACTACACAACTGACAACAAGATCGCAAGTATAAGGCAGTTTCGTTATGGGCCTACATTCAGAGAAGTTAACGAGCGGCATCTTAATCTGCCAGTAAATCCCAATAATTTATCAGAACAACACGTTGGTTATGGAGAACCTGTCGTAGATCCTAATGTTTTAACCTACTCTCATTTTACGACATCTGGTAATCTCACTACATCTATTCAGAATATGCTTTTAGGAAAAGACAGTTCTGGACAAAGACGTAATTTTGCCAGCCCTTTTAGTTCGCTTCTTTACAACAAAGACCCATGGCGTTTCGATCTTCAGTTTAGTCCAATCTTTTTTCGCCAATTGCTCAAAGGCAGAAATGCTGTTGTCTATTCTGAGATAACAGAATATCATGGTGATGTAGGATATCTTGACCAGCCAAAAGAAGACACACAAGGGAAGACTGTATATAGATATGACATTTACCACAACCAAAAAGACTCTATTTACTATCAGGAACTTGAGTACTACGGAAATACCTTAGACTTCTCACCACATACGACTCAGAAAGGCTTTCCTATAGAAAAGATAGAGTATGCCTATGAGAATGGAATTGAAAAACTAATGAGAGTGGAATCGTATTCATATAAAACGACAAGTCATGGTGTATATGACTACGTCTATTCGAACACTTATTCACCCGGATTCGGTTATGAGTGGTTGACTATGGGAGGATTATTCCGCACTCGTTACAAGTTGGTTGATTCTTATTATCTAATCCAAAAACTTGCGACAGACTATTATAATACAGGCGGGCAGTCGACAATAGAATCTTACACATACGATAGTCATGATATGGTAAGTTCCTATCGCATAACAGGCAACAAGCCTATGACAACATTCTATACATACCCCCAACTTTCTGATACAACTACTGTTGGTTCCTTAGCAAGACGAAATATGATGACAACTATTGTTGAATGCATAACAAAATCAGGAAATGAATCTCAATATGACGTCTCTGGATATAAGATTGATTATGGAATCTTTAATGAGAAAGTTTTACCCACAAGCATTTATCGGTTAAATACACAATTCTATATGTCGTCTTTCGAAGAAGACAAAAAAATACTATCGTACACCCCAAATGCAAACCCTATTGAAGTGGTTGACCGGAGTGGTATGCATACTGTATATCTATGGGCTTATAACGGACGCTATATGATTGCAGAGATTAAGAATGCTAACAGAGAGCAAGTCGAGTCTGTAGTAAAAATGATATGGGGGGTACCGATAGATCATTTAGAGAAAGTATATGATGTACCCAAAGCGAAGTTAGAAGAACTACGTAAAAGTGCAATATTATCACATGCCCTTATCTCCACTTGGACATATTTCCCTTTGATAGGTATAACGTCACATACGGATCCTGCTGGTATATCAACCCATTTCGCTTATGATGGATTAGGACGCTTAATTGAGGAATATCGCTATGCTGGTAATAGCACGTCAGAATCTTCTAAGCAAGTTTTAAAACAATATTTCTACAATACAGCTAATAAGTGACATATGAGAATTAAGATACAATTATTGTTAGTCTTGCTGCCTATATTGTTGTGTGCCCAAAACAATAAGCTTAGCTATGTCATGACACGTACCATGACAAATAGCTCTGCTTCCGCATGGCTTGATCACATAGAATATGACACAGGGCTGGGACTGGTTATGGAACAGGTGGACGTCGGGATTACACCATCAGGTAATACTCTCATGTCTCTCATTGAATACGATAGTCATCAAAGACCTGTACGCCAATGGCTGCCAGCCGTATTTAGTGACGCTTCCTGGCAGAGTGCAGACAAGATCAAGCAATCCTCACGTACACTGGCTTCCGATAATAAGCCTTATACTCAGACGGCATACGATGTGTCGATACAAAGTAGAATGAAAGAAGTATGCTATCCTGGAAGCGATTGGCATGATTATAATAAAGTCTGTCGATACGAAACAAAATCTACCAACGGAGACCCCAAAATCAAAATCTTAGGTTTTGATGTAGTTGCTAATTATACTTTCTTCAATTATAATCCTCAGGATGGTAGTTACAAAATTGAATGCGAAGAAAATGAAGATGGAGAGAAGAAATACACCTATATTGACGGGAACGGCAATTTAGCAGCTATCAGGCATTTCTCCAATAATGAAAGGCATACCACATATTACGTCTATAACGACTATGGTGATCTTCGATTTGTTCTGCCTCCAGAAGCTGCACACTATTATGAAAATAACCAATGTATAGCACCCGATTATGAGAACGACATGGTGCCTAAACTCTGCTATGAATACCGATATGACGATAGGCATAATTGCATATATAAACAGTTGCCAGGCTGCGAGCCCATATATTACATATACGACAAAGCAGACAGATGCATTTTCTCACAGAATGGTGAACAGCGCAAAAGAGGAGAATGGAGCTTTACTATTCCGGATATCTTCGGGCGTACAGTGCTGACTGGGATATGCATGAATTCACTGGACTATACAAAAGAACCCATACGCAACTTAGTGATTCATACTTCAAGGGATAATACAGAGGAAACATCTGGCTATCGGATTAGCGGAACAACATTACAAAATGCCAAAATCTATTCCGTCAGCTACTATGATGACTATACTTTTATTGGTAAAAATAAGGTTCCTGACGCACTGAAGTATACTCAACCGACTGTGGGATATGGTACGCAAGGGCTCTTGGAACCCAAAGGGTTACTGACGGGCACTATAACAGCACGTCTAACTCTATCAGGTGTCAATGGATATGATTATGCCTCCTTGTTTTATGATGACAAAGGACAGGTTATCCAAAAAAGAAGCACAAATCATCTTGGCGGGTATGACTATGAATACTTCGACTTTGATTTTACGGGAAATGTACTTAAACATAAACATATTCACCAGGCAGCTTCAGATACGCCTCAAACCGAAGAATATATATACAGTTACGACCATGCCGGGCGCCTCCTGACCACCCGGTACAAGCTAAACTCCGACAGCGAGGTATTGCTTCATCAGAATACTTACGATGAAGTTGGCCGTTTGATAAGCAAAACCAATGGTAGTACCAACGGTATGACAGAAACATATTCCTATAATGTGCGTTCATGGCCAACGACTATATCAGCAGGCTCACTCTTCAGCGAAAACCTTTACTATAATGAATCGTATGGTGGAAACACGCCCCAATATGGTGGCAACATCTCTGCCATGACTTGGAAAGCCGACGGAAAAACAAGAGGCTATAAATTCAGCTACGACAGATTCTCTCGCCTGTTAAAAGCCGATTATATGGAGAACGGCAATGCCAGCACGCGCTATAGCACGGAGTACACTTACGACAAAATGGGCAACCTGCTAACCTTGAAACGGAATGGTAAGCAAGATGGTGGTACATATGGCCTGATAGACAATCTGACATTTACCTATAATGGCAATCAGGTGACTAAGATTGAAGATGCCGTCACAGACCCGACCTATAATGGCGTGTTCAATTTTATGGACGGTGCAAGCCAAAATAACGAGTACACTTACGACGAAAATGGCAACCTGACAAAAGATTTAAATAAAAACATTTCCTTAATCCAATATAATTTGCTAAATTTGCCGACGAGTATCACATACTCCAATGGCAAGAGTGCCGCGTATATCTACGATGCAGGAGGCAGGAAACTGAGAGTCAGCTATAAGGCGTCGCCATCAGCCTCAGTCCAGCAGACGGACTATTGTGGCAATATGATATACGAGAACAACGTATTGAAACAGATTCTGATAGATGGTGGTTATATCACCTTCAATGGCAGTACGCCTCAGTATCACTATTACCTCAAGGACCATCTGGGAAATAACCGTGTGGTATGCAGCGCTTCGGGCTCAGTAGAACAGGTGAACCACTACTATCCCTTCGGCGGCCTGTTCGGTGAAAGCACCGGCGGAGACACCCAGCGCTACAAATACAATGGCAAGGAACTCGACCGCATGCATGGCCTCGACTGGTACGACTACGGCGCCCGCCACATGGACGGCATGCGATTCACCACCATCGATCCATTAGCTGGAGATTATTATAGCATCAGTCCCTATGCATACTGTGCGAATAATCCAATGAAGTTTGTGGATCCGGATGGAAAAGAAGTACATGATGGACTTGGAAGCTATAACAAAGATAATGCAGATCTTAAGGATTTAACAAAGAATTTGGCAAAACAAAATGATCCTAATTCTATTGTGATAGTGGCACATGGAGTAAAAAATGAAGAGGGTGTCACGACAAGTGTAAATATGCGGACTTATAATCTAAAGACAAAAGAATGGGACGACAATTATGTTTCCACAGGAAAAGATTTTAGTAATTATCTTTCAAAGACAGGTTCTAAGGTATGGAAAGAGTATCAAGCGGGCAATATTGAAGCAAAAGACATGAAAATTGTTCTTTATGCTTGTGGTTCTGCAGAAGTAGCAAAGAACATTTCATCAGATCCTATTTTTAAAGATATAACATTTATTGCTCCAACAAAGGATGTTAATTATGCAAAAGAATATGATAATGTTATAGTTCATGATACGAAAACAGTAAACGAACACACGACACTGGATACGTCACCTGGTAAAGGACCTGGACAGTGGCAGACTAGTAGAAATGGCCACTACCCATTTTTAAATTCTAGTTACCCAGGAACATGTAATCTAAGGCCTGGAACAGCTAATTTCGAATACAAAACAACTTATTTTTGAATAAAGTATGAAAATTAAACGGAAAAGTACAAATATCTTGCTGGGGGTAGTATCCCTGACCATGATAGCATTTGGGACAATGTGCTATATGTCTTTTGTTCAGTTGAAGAACATAGATGTAGCGGAAAGATTTGGCTCTCCTTTAGGTAATTCTACTTATGATAAGATTCTGGAGTTTAAAACACGTATCCTATTTTATGAGCATTGTTGGTATATACGCAAAGGGGATGCATATTCAGATATTCCTTTCCAAGATTTGGATAGCGTCCCACATACATATAAAAGAAGTATATTATTTAATTGGGATAACAGTATAACAATTAGTGATGATTCTTTCAAATATGATTTGCATGTTAAAAAAGTCGTAATAAAACCAGAACTATTTCCTTTTAGTGATGACGATTATCCGTACAAACTTCATGAATCTAATGATTCTCTTTTTTCTGTTGTCTGTATGTATGACGAAACGAATAATGAAGTTGACATATATCGACAAAAAAAATCTATGCCATACAAAGGGAAGAGAGTTGGATTCCGTCTTAAGATAGATGGGAAGGTCTTGGTTACAGGTACAAAAGAGATGTTTGATTATTAAAACACAGCTTATGAAAAAAGTGTTATTATCAATTATATTGTTAGTAATCTGCCAGACAATCAGCGGACAGCAACTCAATCAGCAGACTAACCACTACCGCAGTGGTGATATGCTGGAGAAAAAACAAGTTGCAGTGAAGGACTTTTGTCTGAACGCGAACAATGGTGTATGGAGCTTAGTGGATGCTGATATATCCAAGAAGTCTTACCAGGCCGAATACACCACCGAGACCGATACCATCATGATGCTGGAGCAGGGCTGCCGCACCTATTATAATATAGGGAACGACGCCGTCAGCATCATCGGCTCAGAGAACCCTCAGGAACTCATCAGCTATGACATGCCTGAGACCTGGCTGAAGTTCCCCATGTATAAAGGCGATAGTATCAGTGGTTATTTCAACGGCACAGGCAAATACTGTGACCACTTGTTTATGCGGCGTTATGGCACTTATCTAACAAAGACAGATGCTGTCGGAAAGTTAGTACTACCTAGTGGCGACACGCTTAGAAACGTTGTCCGGCTGCATACGGAGCGATATGTCGGCACAATCGCCACACCTATTGACACCATAAAACGACAGATTCCTGTATTTACTGTTGATAGCATTATCAACCATTTGGCGAATGATACTGCCAAGATCCGTGAAGATATCTATCGCTGGTATGCTGAAGGCTATCGCTATCCTGTATTAGAGTCTAAAGTCGTCAGCAGCAGGAATGAGAAGCTCTCAGAAGAGATGTTCTACTGCCCACCGGAGATGCAGGAGCAGCTAGCATTCGACGATGAGAATAAACAGATTAGAAGCAGACTGTCAGTAGATGATGGTAATAGCTCAACTAAAGCTACTGAAGAGCATGACAACGGCTCGCCACAATTCTACTATCAGTATAGCAAAAATGAAGAGGGGCAGAGTATCACAATCAACTATACAACGACGAGTCATGTTAAGGTGTCAGCCTTGTTAACTAATAACCAAGGAGTTGTCTATCGCCAGGCTTCAAAAGTGGATGGTACGCCTATCACTCTGAGCTATGGTGGTCTACCCCGTGGTCAGTATATTCTCTACATAAACGCAAGTGGAGAACAATACGCTGAGAAGTTTAAGGTAAGATAACCCACAAGCCCCCATGATCCCTGATTCACAACCTGGTTCCCATAAAGATGCAAGGGAGATGCAAGGGAGATGCAAGGGAGATGTAAGCGAGATGGTTCGATGTTCGTTCGGTAGTTGTTCGGTAGTTGTCCGGTAGTTGTTCGGTATAACACCGAACATATGGCGAACAAAGAGCGGAGGAATAACGAACATGAGACGAGGCAACGGCGAAGGTACTACGAGGCAACGGCGAAGGAACTACGAGGCAACGGCGAAGGAACTACGAGGCTACTCCTTGATAAAGACGAAGCTATTTATTGGAATAGTCACCCTAGTTTGACGCCATATTTGGCGATGCGGTCCTCCATCATGCCAGCAGGCATGAATCGAAGGAGTGTTTTGGTGATGGTATTCAGCATGGCCTGGCGGATGTAATCCTCGCGGATGTAGAGCGACACACGGCGCTGCGACAGGTAATCGCCCTCGATACGGCGCACATTCTCACGCTGTTCATCACTAAGGAACGGCAGGTGCATCTCGGGGATAATGGTAAAACCGCCGTTCTCATCTACGATACGGATAAGGGTGTCGATACTGCCAGCCTCGTACACCCTGCGTCCCTTGGTGCGCGCCTTGCAGAAGCTGAACGCGCTATCGCGCAGGCACTGGGCATCGCGCATAATCCACATCTTTTCGTGCTCCAGATTCTCGGGATGGAACACAGGCAACTTGCGCCAGCAGTCAGCCGCAAGATACACCATAAACTTCTCAGTATAAAGCGGTATCTCGAGTATGCCTTGACGTGCCTGTCCGCTGATGGCGATGGCGGCATCGATATGCCCTAACTGCAGTTCGGCCAGCATGGCATCGCCCTTCAGCTCGTTAATGGTCAGCCGCACCTGCGGATAATCCTCGGTGTAATAATGGATAAACTTGGGCAGGATATAGGGCGAGATGGTGGGACCCACGCTCAGTCGAAGCTCGCCAGTCACATCGCTCCTGTCTTCGCTCACCAACTCATTGATACGCTCAGCCTCAGCGATGGCACGCTCTGCCTGACGGATAATTTTTCCACCAGCAATCGTGGGTGTTACACTTTTGTTGCTACGCTCAAAAATGCGCACGTCGAGCTCTTCTTCCAACTTAACCAACATGGCACTCAAGGTGGGTTGCGAGATGCCTAAGGCATCGGCAGCCTTGGCAAAACTACGATAGCGATCGATAGCTACAATGTACTTTAGTTGCTGTAGTGTCATACGTTCCAGATTATTATAATAGATTACATCGATGCAAAGATAGATAAAATAATTCGTATGTCTATCAAAATATGCGTAATTTTGCACCGTGAAAACAAAAAAGGTAAAAATGATGACTCAAGAAGAAACAAAAAAGAAAACAACAAAGAAGCAATTCCATCGCCACTTTGAAACACCAGGGCGACCACTATATTGGATTATCATCGCCTATATCATCCTTGGCTGGCTCTTCCCAGTAATTGGTTTAGCGGCCATCATCTGTATGGTTGGCCCCGTGCTGTTCAGTATCTGGCGAGGCCGCTGGTGGTGCGGCAACGTTTGTCCGCGTGGCAATCTGTTCAGCCAACTGCTGTCGAAATACTCGCCCCACCGCGAGATACCTAAGTTTGTGCGCTCCTTCGGGTTCCGCTTGTTTATGGTGTTCTTTATCTTCACCATGTTTGGCATACAGCTGAGCTTTGTGCCCTGGAGCGAAGGCGGACTGGCCATGTGGGCTGGCATCGGCATGGTGTTCTGGAAGATTATCGTGGCTACCACCATCGTTGGTGTGGTATTGGCATTCATCTATGCCCCACGCACCTGGTGTACCTTCTGTCCCATGGGAACCATCTCAAACTGGGTGTCGCCCAAAAAGGCCCCACTGCCCAAGGCATTTACCAACGTACACGTATCGAGCGCCTGCCAGATGAAGTGCAAGAGCTGTGCCCGCGTATGCCCCATGCAGCTGACTCCCTACGACTCGCGCGGCCAGGAATCGGGCTACCTGCACCCCGACTGCATCAAATGCAGTAAGTGTACGCTGGCATGTCCTACGAAGATCATGGCGCTTAGACATTAAAGTTTGATTTCAAATCTATATTGCGGAACGACTTCCACGGATTTGATGTCGACAACGGGGCCTTTGGAAAAGTCGGGGACGGCCTGTTTGGGCAGATCGCCTAAGAAGGGAGCGTTCTTTCGCAGCGGACGGAAATAGAACGTCAGCGGGTCGGTCTTTAAATCGTTGGCATAGCGCTTCAAACCAATCGTCCAGGGCTCGCCATGATAGAACTCATCCTGCACCAGCTGCCCCTTCATAAACGCCATAGCCACATCGCCCACGTAATTGATGCGGAGGAAATACTCCTGTACCTGGGATGATTGACCATTATCCAACACCTTAACCGACATGCGGCGGGGACCAGCCTGCTTGACCTCGAACTGGGTTGCCACGGGCGCCACACTGGCTGTTTGCCTCTGAAAGCCCTGCTTGCTAGGATACACCACATAGCCCACCTGATGATTGCCAAGGCTTAACAGCGTGGCGCCATCAGCGGCAGGCAGCACGGTGGCATCAGTTATCAGCAGTTTGCCGTTAACCTTCAACGCATTCAGCGCCTGCTGGCGGGTGAGCGTGGTAACCTTGACACCCTTATAGGCAAAGGTACTCTTAAAACCCGCTACCGGACGGAACATCTTTCCGCCAGCAAACACATACTGGGGCTTCACACCATCGGGAACAAAGAAGAAATAGTGAGGTATGCCCCGATCAGTGACCTTCGTGAGCAGCTGTGCTGTGGCATACTTGAGCTGCGCACCGTCCATATCGAGATTGAAGGGCAGAATCATGCTTTCATCCTTAGGAAGCGTAACGGGGATAGAGATGGTTTCGTTTTTCAAGTTGAGTTTTACCACGCCCGACTGGTCGTGGCGCAGGGTGTCGTGATCCTGAAAGTTGACCATAAACAGAAATCCGCTGCCATCCTTGATACGGGCAGCATAGCGCAGGTGGTCGCGGTTATCAGGCGTCATCTGCTGCCAGTCAGCAGGCAGTACAGGCTCCATAGGTGCCAGCAGAGATCCGAAATCGGCCAGAAAGGTATGCAACAGTCGCAGGTTGCGATACATCTTCCCTTCGAGTCCGAACTCACCGATCGGTGCCTGGAAATCGTAGCTCACCTTTGGCATGCCCATGGGCTCGTCCTGGAACGACCCCACCCCACCGATCTGCTTCGGTGTGCTGCCGCCATGATACATATAATACCCGATGCCGTTGCTGCCACTGCCTAAGGTGCGTACCATCAGCGCTTCAGCTGCCTGGGCAGTCACAATCGGACGGGCACTGTAGATCATCTGGATGCCAGCCCCCATCTCTGCACAAAACGAGGGATAGTCAGCAGGATTATAGCGTGTAGGCGCATAATCAGCCTCGCTGGTGAGGTCCTTGAACATCAGGAATTTAGACTTATGAGGCTTCGCCCAGAAAGGATAGGTATAGGCCGCCGTAACGGGTATCGCCTCGCCCTCGATGACAGCCGCATTACCCCACCCTGTGGCGGTGTAGAAAGGCACCTCGATGCCTGCCTCGACAGCCATCTGCTTCAACAGTTTCATGTGCAGGGTACCCATCTCTGCCCCCGTGGCCTTATGTGCCTGATTGCCAACCCCTATCATCGCCTCGCCGGCATTATAGCTGGCTGCCGTATGATCCTTATGCTCACCAGGATAACAGATAGCCCAAGGGGCTGCGGAATGCTGCATCTCGTTCTCAATCTGGCAACCGATGATTGGACCGCCATCCTTGTAGTAAAGCCCCTGCAGCTGATGGCCTATCTCGGTGTAGAGCCGCTTCACCAGCTTCAGGTATTCGGGGTCGTTACTGCGCACCTCCAAGGGCTTGGCAAACAACCAATCGGGAAATCCGCCACTGCGTATCTCGCCATGACAGAAGGGACCGATACGCACGATCACGGCCATATCATGCTTCTGACAAAGCTCTACAAAGTGGCGCAGGTCACGCTGGCCGTCCCAACGGAACTGTCCCTCAACCTCCTCGTGCAGGCTCCAGAACACATAGGTGGGGATAACGGTCACGCCGCCAGCCTTCATCTTCAGGATTTCCTCCTCCCACTGTGCCACCGGATAGCGCACATAGTGGAATTCGCCCATCACCGGGATAACAGGCTTGCCGCCCATCATCATATAGAAGTTATTCACATCGATACGCTCACCCTGCGGGTTTACACCACCCATGCGCAGGTGGTCATAACGTATCTGCCTGGACTGCTCTGGCTCGGTAAGCTGGTACACCTGCTGTGCCTGAACTGAGCCACCAGCCAGCAACGCAGCTAACACAATAATCTGTTTCATCTGGTTTGGATTTTACGGATTAAAAACGGGTACTGCCATCGTAATTAAAGATAGGCGCATCAGTGGGCACCGCCTGATCGTAGAACCACACTGCCGAATCATTCATCTTAGGATGCTGACTGCCCAACAGCTTGATCATCTCTGCCCCTGCCCACAGTACGGGACCATAGCCATGGGCTGCCATCACATGCACAGGACGATAGGCATAGAAGGCTGGATCGAATCCCATACCCGTGCCTACACACACGCCTTCCACCTGTCCCTTCTCATTGACCGACGAGGCAACGGCATGCCATGCCAACTGAGCCACGGGGCCATAAACCTTAGCATCCACCCAGCCCTGATTGATGGCATGGGCAAAACAGTAGGCATAGATAGCGGTGGCCGACGACTCGAGATAGGTATCGGGACGGTCGAGCAGCTGATGCCAGAACCCATCGTGGTGCTGCAAGGCAGCCAGTCCCTGCAGGTGCTGTTGGAGCAACTGCATGATCCGGGCACGCTGGGGATGGCTGGCAGGCAGCACATCAAGCACCTCGCACAGCGTGAGGATAGCCCATCCATTGGCACGTCCCCAGTGATAGGCAGGATGCTGCGCCATGCTCTCTACCCAGCCATGACGGAAGAGCTGTTTCTCAGGCACCCACATCCTACTGGCAAACTGCAGCACCTGACGTGCGGCCTCATCGTAATATTTCGTGTTACCCGTATAGAGTCCCATATAGGCCACGCTGGGGATACCCATGAACATATCGTCGAGCCAAACGGTATTCTTTTGCGGACGGATGCGGGCAAAGGTGCCATCGCTCAGTCGATACTCCTTATGGGCGATATAGTCGCTATAGTGACGGATGCGGTCATCCACCAGCTGGCGCAACTGCTTGTCGCTACCCTTGAAGATGCTGCGCATGGCCTTGATCATAGAGGTACAAACGGCTCCACAATCATCCAGCGCATGGGGATCGACGATACGGCGCGCATTCACGCTGATGGTGCCACCCTGCTTCAGGGTCTCCATATACTTGGGTGCCATCTCTGCCAACAGCTTATGCCGGCTATACACATAGTTGCGATAGGCCTCATCGCCAGTGGCCTCATAGGCTGCCAGCACACCTGAATAGGTGACGCCCCACTCATAGCTGGTGAGTCGGAAACTGCCCTTTTCGAGCTGAGGGTCGAGGGGTGTCTCTGCTTCGATATAATGCAGCACACGGTCGATGGTGCGCTTCACATCCTCTGCCTTCGACACACCATACCCCACACGATAGGCAGGCTTCATCAGGTGAAGCGGTGTATTGCTGTCGTTGATGGCACCGTCATTGCCAACGGCACTTTTGGCATCAAACATCTCCGCGCCCAGATAGAAGCCAGGCTCAGCAGGCTGATTATACCCCACATTCTGTGCGGCTACCGACAGGCGGTAAGGCACATCGGCCATCAGACAAACGAGGCGATAGTCTGTAGGAACGGGCGACACGAAGATGCGCAGTTCGTCACTCTCCGGTGTGCGCGCCATGACCTCCTCACGCCAGTCGCCCAGGATATCAGCAGCCAGACAGGGGTTTGACTTGGTGCCATTATTGAAGACCACACCGGGGAATTTGATGAGTTGGTCAACCGTATGTTTCTCCCAGTTATATTTGGTCACGGTCTCACGGTCAAGCAACTCGCGCAACAGGTCGCCATCCCACCAGATACCGAAGTTCACCGAGAGGTGACGACTGCCCAGACGGAGATGCTGCTGGTGCTGCGGATCAGCGGCATCGTCAGCCGTATAGAGCACCTCGCCCTTGATATTACGGATACCATGACTATCCGTGCTCCACATCTCCAAACCCGGATTGGTGGGGTCTATATCAGCAGCCATGCAACGGCCCACATCACTCTTGGAAGGTATCTGGAAGATGACCTTACCCGTACGGGCATTGCGGAAATCGGAACCGTCACGACGGTTCTCATGGCAGTCCCACACCTGCAGCTCCGGCGACTGGGGATCGAAGCACATCAGATGGATGGCATCGCCATGGCCCATACCCGTATTATAGAGTCCGCGGCCATCATGATCAACAGCCATCGAACCATAGGTTATCTCATCGCAGCCGTCGCCATCCACATCCGCCACACGCAGATTATGGTTGCCCTGTCCGGCATAGCTGGCCCACTCGGGCTGGTTGGTATCAAACACCCAATGCTGGCGCAGCTCACGGCCATCCCAGTCCCAGGCTGCCAGCACGGTACGGGTGTAATAGCCACGACAGAAGATGGCTGATGCCTTACTGCCGTCGAGATAGCCCACAGCAGCCAGCATACGATCAGAGCGGTTAGCATAGCTGTCGCCCCACTCGGATGGGTTGCCACGCTCGGGCACATAGGGTTTGGTATCCATGGCACGACCGGTAAGACCATTGAACACCGTGACATACTCATGACCGGTGAGGATACGCCCTGTCATCGGGCGCCACTTATTATTATACTTTCCCCACTCACGCTCTGGCTGCGGGTTCTTGGCATCAGCAGAGGCACGGTAACGATAGTCGGCTTTGGCATCGCCTATCACCCGACCTGCCCCATCGCGTGTACCATCGCTGGTACGCACCATGAACTCAGCACGCCCGTCGCCATCAAGATCATAGAAGATGAAAGGCACGTAGTGAGCGCCACTACGGATATTGATACCCATATCGATGCGCCACAGCAACCGGCCATCCAGACGATAGCAGTCGAAGATGGTTGGTCCGGTAAATCCGTCGTGGGCATTGTCATGCGCATTTGAGGGGTCCCATTTCAGCACAATCTCATACTGTCCGTCGCCATCCACATCAGCCACGCTGGCATCGTTGGCATGATAGGTGTAGGCCTCGCCATCGGGTGTGGTGCCACCGGCTGGGCGCTGCAACTTAACGGGCAGATAGCCATCAGGGGCACCAGCCTTGAGCACAAACTTGCCAGGGTGCCCACCGCCACGCACCTCGTAGGTAGCCGTCTTGGCCAGAGGATGTTCATCGATATAGAACGAGCCCCCTTTGGTGAGGGGCTGCGCATTGAGTTTCTTACCATTGCGATACACGTCGAAAGCCTCATCAGCAGCATCGCTGGGCAGCACGCGCCAGCTCACCACCACATGGTTACCCGAACGAACGGCCACCGTGCCCCGGTTCAGTTGCTCCGTGTGTAACTTACTCCTATCATAGTGAGGCTGCGCCTGCACACAAGGGGCTATCGAAACCATCGACAGCGCCAGGATTGAAATGATTGCAGTCTTATTCATATCTTGTTTCATTGCGTTTCTGCTGCAAAACTACGCATAAATTCTGAAGCAGATGCATATTATTTATTCAAAAAGTTGTAAAAATGTACAATTAGTCGGGATATAATTAAAAAATTATGCTTATTTTTGCACGCAATAACAGCTAACGAATATGAACTTAAAAACAAAGATACTAATCAGCATGCTCTGCCTGAGCCTTGGTCTCCAGGCACAAGAACGATTATTAACCAACAGCCGGCACATCAGTTCTGCTGACGGATTACCCAGCAATCAGATATTCGACATGACGCAGGATGCCGATGGCTATATCTGGATGGCTTCAGCCAACGGCCTGTGCCGCTATGACGGCTATCACTTCTATAACATCTACAATCTGAGTCCCGGCAACGACCCCATCCAGGGCGTGGTAGGCTATGTGTTCCCCGACAACGACGGTCGTCACATGTGGCTGCGCACATCCACCTATGTGTTCTGCTGCTACGACCTGCGCGAGGGCTGCTTCATCGATTTCACCGGTCACAAGGACTACACCCGCACCTACCGCCGCTATATCCGCGGCAAGCAGGGCGTACTCTGGATGTTTGACGATGAGAGCGGCGTGCGCCGTATGGTGGGCAACGCCAACGGTCAGCCCGCATGCACCGACTACCGCAAGGAGCTGGGTAACCTGCCCGTGAACCACGTGAACGATGCCTTTGAGGACCACCAGGGACGGCTGTGGGCCATGACCCTGAGCGGACTCACCATCATCGATACCAACGGACGCGCACGCACCATCGGAAAGGGCATCAACTACCGACGTGGCATACAGGTGGGACGGCAGATCCTCACGCTGACCGATAACAACGAAATCATCAGCTATGATGAGAATGGCCACCCCCTGCGGCATATCACCATCACCGGGCTCTCCACACGCATACCCACCGTCACAGCGAGCTTCAACTGGCAGGGACGCTGGATGATTATGACCAACGGCAGCACCATCATGGTAGAGCCCGGCAAGGGCACAGCAGCCGTGACAGAGCGTTACCACCTGCTGGGAGGCACCGTGATGGAAGGATTGAGCAGCGACGACGGCAACCACTTTATCAGCAACAACAGCGGCCTGCTCTACGTGTTTCCTGCCAAAGGCGACTTGCGCAAGTTCGACCTGATGCACGATGTACAGTCGACCGTGGACCGCGGTCGTCGCTACAACATCCGCAAAGGCACCGACGGCCTCTACTATATCGCCAGCTATGGCAATGGCCTCTTCGTGTACAACATCGAGCGCGACCAGATGCAGCACTACTCAGCCACATCCACCTGGGCCATCGTGGGCAACAACTATCTTAATAACATCCTGATAGACCGCAGCGGCTGCATCTGGCTGAGCGAAGAGTCAACCGGTATCACCTGCATACAGCCATCGGGCCATACCCAGGCTGACTATTACTATCCACAGCCCAACCGCAAGGGCGACTGGAGCAACTTTGTGCGTATGGTGCACTTCAATGGTCGTAACGTATTGTTGAGCACGAAGGACAACCACCTCTACACGTTGGAGCCTGGCACCTGGAAACCCGTGGTGCCCCCTGTCACCCTGCCCTCAACCCCCTACGCCTTCTACAAAGACCAACGGGGCCATGAATGGATGGGCACACGTGGCGGTGGACTGTATCTGGACCGTCAGCTCGTGCCGTTTCCGTCCAGTCAGATCTACGACATCACCGAAGATGAGCTGGGACGCATCTGGATAGCCACCTGGGGCGATGGCCTTTTCGTGGTGACTGTCAACCCGCAAGGCCAACTGAGCTACCAGCAGCTCATGAAACGTACCTACAACGAGAGTCTGCTACGCTGCATACGCAAAGACAAGCACCAGCAGTTGTGGATCACCTCAAACAATGGTGTGTACCATATCGATCTCAGGAAGAAGCAGGTGACTAACGACGACTTCATCATCCATAACACCCAGAACGAGGAGTTCCCATTCGACGAGATCACCTGTCTGATGCCAACAGCCAACGGTGACATCTGGGTGGGCGGACGAGGCAGTGGCCTTCGCCGCTGCCGCTATGACAACGGTCGGTTTGAAGTGCTTCAGGCCTATAGCATCCACGACGGTCTCATCACCAACAACGTGTTCTCCATTGCCAGCGACCACCAAGGCAACATTTGGGCGGGCACCGATAACGGCCTCTCCTGCATCCGTAATAACCAGAAAGTGATATCCTACCAGTTCGGGCACACCCTCGAGAGCAATATCTACTCGGAAAACAGCACCGCCATCATGCCCGACGGTCGCCTGCTGTTCGGTACCGCCTATGGTATGATGATCCTGAAACCCGAGAAACTCAACACCGGAAGGGTGCAGCCTGCCAACCAGCCCATCATCACCATGGTGAGCATCAACGGCGACGACCGCTATATCTCCACCTCCGACAAGCAGCTGGAACTGAGCTATGAGCAAAACTCGATAGAGCTGGCATTCTCCAACCTCGACTTTGCGGGCATCAACTCCACCCAATACCGCTACTACCTGGAGGGTGCAGAACAAGACTGGCGACAGCTGACCAGCGACAACAGCGCACGCTACAACGGACTGCCACCAGGCACCTACCAATTCCACCTCTCGTCGCTCAACAAGAACAACCAGTGGAGTGAAGACACCGTGTTCACCATCGTGATACGCCAGCCCTGGTACAACACCTGGTGGGCATGGCTCATCTACCTCTTCATCATAGGCACGCTGGTATGGTATTTCTACCGCGCCTGGCGCCGTAACTTTGAACTCGACCAGCAGATACGTGTGGAGAAAGAGCTGTCGACCTTCCGTCTGAACTTCTTCACCCACATCGCCCACGAGTTCCGCACACCGCTGGCCATCATCAGCGGCGCTGCAGACAAGCTCACCCAGAAAGGCGATGAGCAACCCGTGTCGCGTTCAGCTGTTCAAACCGTGCGACGAGGCACCCTCCGTCTCACCAAGCTGGTGAACCAGCTGATGGAGTTCCGACGGATCAACACGGGAAACCAGCGACTGGCAGTGACCGAAGACGATCTCATCAAGCTGGTCCGCGCCACCTGCGATGAGTTCCGTGAGATGGCAGCACGCAAGGAGCAGCAGCTCACCTTCACCCCCTTCGCCCACCAGTACCGCTGCACCTTCGACCCCCATCTGGTCGAGACCATCCTCTACAACCTCATCTCCAACGCCATCAAATACACCCCTCAAGGCGGCAGCATCCAGCTGAAAGCCAAACTCTTGGAAGACCAGCAGCTGCTGCAGCTCATCGTTGAGGATAGCGGCCCGGGCATCAGTCCACAGCAGATTCCCCAGCTCTACCAGCCATTCATGCATGGCTACGTGTCGCAGGGCGGCATGGGCATAGGCCTCTACACCGCCTACCAGTCGGCTCGCCTCCACAAGGGCACCCTCACCTATGAGCGTATCGCGGCTGAGGGTGGCTCGCGGTTCACCGTCAGCCTGCCTGCCAGCGCTGATGTCTATACCAGCGAAGACTATGCCAGCGCCACGGCTGTCAACACCTCCTATCAATCCGAAGCCACCCCCGACCACATCCGCGAGCTGGCGCCAGTGGCCTTCAACGAGAACATCACGGTAGCCATCATCGAAGACGACCTCGACATGCTCGACCAGATACGTGATAGCGTAGGCCGCTATTTCCGCACGGTGAGCTATACCGCGGGCAGCAAGGCACTCGCTGGCATTGCTGAGCAGCAGCCCCATCTGATACTGTGCGATGTGATGCTGCCCGATATCAACGGCTTCGAGATTGTACGTCAGCTGCGCGCCAGCGAGACCTCGCGCCACACCCCCATCATCATGCTCACCGCCCTCGATGGCGACGACCAGCTGCTACGCGGCTACAAAGCCGGCGCTGACGACTATATGGTCAAGCCCTGTAACTTCGAGCTACTCATCCTCCGCATCACCCAACTCATCAAGTGGTACAGCCGCGTGCAACCCATCGACACCGCCGCCAGCACAGCGGCAGCGCCTCAGCCCATCATCACCGACGAAGCCGACCAGCGTTTCCGTGAGAAGATGGAGACCATCGTGGCGCAGCACATGGGCGACCCCGACTTCAATGTCGACATGCTCGCATCGCTGCTCAAGATGGGCCGCACCAAGTTCTATGGCAAGATGAAGGAGTTTACAGGCATGTCGCCCAACACCTATCTGCAGACCGAGCGCCTGAAGAAAGCGGCTGACCTGCTGATAGAAGGCGACCTGAACGTGACCGAGATCAGCTACAAGGTAGGCTTCCAGTCGCCCACCTATTTCTACAAGTGCTTCAAGGAGAAATACGGTGTGCCACCCAGCAAATACGGTAAAAGCCCATCATAAAAAAGAACCGCCCTGCAGAGTCGCTACTCTCAGGGCGGTTTCTAAAAACAACTAACCTTAATTAATGTGCTAACATATGTATGAACCAAATAATGTAGCCAAATCCATTAATAACCATTATTCTGCATAGCCTGCTTCTGCTCAGCAGTGAGGCCTGCTCCACTCTCGGTAGTGATACCATCGAGGAACGACTGTGGAATAGGACGATAGTAGTGCTTATCTGCCTTAAAGTCGCCTATACCACGGCTCACACCATCGTTGAAGGCATGCCAACGGGCATCGAGTGTACGTGTGCGCGCCAGATCCTCCCAACGGAGAGACTCACCACAAAGCTCACGTGTACGCTCATCAAGCAGGAAGCACATCATCTTCTCCGCATTGGTAGAGCACTTCAGGGCCTTATAGATGCGCTGCTCTGTGGGCGAGTTGTATACATCGTCAACACTATTCAGTCGCATGGCAGCCTTAGAAGAAGCTGTTGTCTCAGCAATATTGTTACTCTCATAGTAAGTGTTTTGCTCGCTGTAGATAGCACCATCAGCGCTATAGCCACCACCCTTACCAGTACAATATGAGTTATTCTTATAAGCCTGACCACCATCCACATTCACCGAACGGTTTTCACCAGCAGCATATCCTGCACGCTCACGCAGTTTGTTGATCCACTCGATGGCCTGGGCATAGTTGCTCTCACCCTTGCGAATATAAGCCTCGGCAATCATCAGCACATCCTCGGCCGAACGGGCGATGATGGCATCACGTGTACCAAACTGAGACGCAATAGAGTTACGGGCACCATCACGATACTTACTCAGCGCTACGCTACGCTTGTGAGGAATCACGCCGTAGTAGTTACCGGTAAGATTCTTAATGTCGGTGTTCCAGTTGAAATCCTGTCCCTTGAAGTAACGCACGAAGGTGTGAGGAGCCTGAAGCACGCCATCCTTAGATACCAGAACATCAGAAGCACCAGAAGCATAGTTTTCATAGCGGTCGTCACCAGGATTGTTAACGATATACTTGATACCAACCTGACCACCTACAAAACGCTTGTCGCCAGCAGCTACACCAGCAGGTGCTTTACCCGAAGCAATATCTTCAGCCGTCCAAGTAGGCGCGTTCTTCGTATTATTACAACCGTAGCAGGTGATGAACGACTTCCAGAAACGAGAGTCGTTTACACGGTCAAACACCTCCATGGTGTATTCAGTGGCACTTACATAAGAGAACTCACGACCACCAGAGATATCACGGTTTGTACCCTTCATATCCTGATAAACAGAGGGATAGTACAGGTGCATCTGGTTACCAAAGCGGCCCCAGGTCGACTCATCGTTAGAGAACTGAGCAGCCAGCACCACCTCTGATACATTCTCGTTAGCACCATTAGCCTCTTTGTAATCCCACAACTGCACATAGTCGCTGCACAGCGGATGCGCATTGACCACCTCGGTAGCATACTTAATAACGGCATCAAGGTCCTCATTCTTATATGCACTGTTCCATTTATCATAAGCCTCAGAAGCACGGAACAGATGAGCCTTTGCCAGGAAGTGGGCAGCAGCATACTTGGTGACACGACCTACCTGAGCAGGTGTGGTAGGCAACAACTTATAAGCCTCCTCTAAGTCGCTGATAATCTGAGCATAGACCTCTTCCTCGCTGTTGCGGGTGAAATAAGTCTCAGGACCTGTTGAAGGCTGCAACTTAAGAGGCACGCCACCAAACTGTTTTACCAATTCGAAATAACCATAGGCACGCATGAAATAGCCCTCGCCCAGACGGGTGTTATAGTCAGCATTCGACTGGCCATAGAACTCTGGCACATTCTTAATAAGAACATTGGCAGGCTCAATCAAGCCGTAGTAGTTATCCCACACAGGCTGGTTGGCACCACCCTCTGTCGAGTTCAGCGCATCACCGTAGTGGTTCCATGCAGGCATCGTGTTGTTGGCATCGGTAAACTCATCGACACCCATATTGTAACACTCGATACCCCAGATATAATTAAACTTGAATTTCAGTTTCAGATAGGCACCGGTGGCCAAATCGTCCAAGCCATCCTGAGTTTTGAAATAGTCGGTGCTGAATTCAGTCTTCAGCTCCTCCTTCAGGAAATGGTCACCACAAGATGTGGTCATACCGCCCACAACGCTCGTCATCAGGGCGATTGATACTATATTCTTAAATTTCATAATTAGTCCTTTCTTTAATTAGAATCCGATGTTAAGACCTACAACAAAGCTCTTGATGGTAACACCCGATGCATTTGTCTGTGTATTGTTTGCATAACTTACCAAGTCGGTATCCAACCAGTCGGTCTTCTTATACAGGAAGAATGGGTTGTTGGCCTGTACATAAACCTTACAGCTATTGATACCCAGAGGTCTGAGCTGCTTAGCGGTGAAGTTATAACCCAGAGAGATGTTACGAACCTTGATGAACGAACCGTCCTGATAGTTCATTGATGAAGAATAGGTATCAGCACCCTCACCATTCGATCCTGGGCTGTAGTACTTGGCATTCTCGTTAGTGCCAGCTACCCAGTAGTCGAGCTTACGCATCATGTAGCGGCCATCGAGTGTTGCGCTTCCTGCGGGAACGGTGAAGCCCCAACGTGAATACAGGAATACAGAGAGTTCCAGGTTCTTGTAATTGAAGGTATTAGTCCATCCAGCAGTCCAGTCAGGACGATACTTACCTACAATCTTACGGTCGTTGTTACCATCAATAGCATGATCGGTATTCAAATCCTTTACCTTGATCTGACCTGGCTTACGACCATACTTGGCAGCCTCTTCGGCCTCGCTGGTCTTCCAGATGCCATCATATACATAGTCGTAGTAAACACCAATCTCCTCACCTACAAACCAGCGGTTGTTAACATCCTCCTTCTTACCGTTGGCCAGTTCCTTAATTTCGCTGCGGTCCATACTCCATGTGAGTGTAGATGTCCACTCGAAATCACGTGTCTTTACAGGGATGGCGTTCAACTGGAAGTCGATACCCCAACCAGAAGTCTTACCTACATTGGCATAAGTAGAGGTATAACCAGTCAACGAAGGAATAGTCATGGGCAACAACAAATCCTTGGTGGTAGTCTTATAGATATCAAAGCTACCATTGATACGGCTGTTGATGAATCCAAAGTCGATACCCAGGTTCAGCTGTGTGGTCTTCTCCCAGCTCAACTGGTTGTTAGCCATCTTGTTTGGGTTCTTTGCCGATGGGTCAGAAGGCACATAACCTAAGGCAGGATTCTCCTTACCCCACTGATAGTAAGCACCCTGGATGGCACCCTTGGTAGCATATGCTGAGATAGCAGCGTTACCTGTGATACCCCAACCCAGACGCAGTTTCAAATTGCTCAACCAGCTCACATCCTTCAGGAAGTTCTCCTGATTAGCACGCCAAGCCAGCGCTACAGATGGGAAGCTTGCCCACTTATGACCCTCAGCCAGCTGTGAGGCACCATCCCAACGCATAGAAGCGGTAAGCAGATACTTATCCATGAAACCGTAGTTCAAGCGAACCAGGTAAGAAGTCATCTGAGTCTCGGTCAAGCCTGTACCAAAACCACTCAAAGAGCCGGCTGAATACAGATTGTACCACAACTGCTCAGCAGAGCTGACATTGGTAGCGCTCATGTTACCCATCTCATAATGATACTCAGAAGCACTCTGCATCAAAGTCAAGCCAATGTTGTGAACGTCAGCGATGGTCTTATTATAATAGATCAGGTTATCGAGAGTATAGGCTCTACGGATATCATTCTGATACTGCGCCTTATTGTTACCATCACCGTTGATACCACCAGCAGCGTTGGCAATACCCAGTGTGTAGTAACGGAACTCAGGACCGAACTGGATACGATAACGCAAACCGTCTAACGGACTCCAGAGCTTACCGAAATCCACCTCACCATAAACGTTAGCCTGCGCACGGAAGGTTTTACGGTTATTGGTATTGTACTGCAGTTCACGGATGGGGTTGATGATATTGATATCATTGTTAGGCAAACGCAGATAGTTGCCATCAGCATCATAAGGAACAGTCCAAGGCAGCATGCCCTGCAATGCACCATAATAGTCACCAGCACCAGTAGTCGACTTGGTGAAGCTGTAGCCATAATCCTGATTACCGTAAGAGGCGTTGATACCAGCACCAAATACAAAGAAATCAAGAGGCTTAGCCTCGAACGAAGTCTTCAGCGTGAAGCGCTCATATGACTGACCAGGCTGAGTGCCCTTCTGATTCAGGTAACCAAACGAGGCATAACCGTTAAACTTCTCTGCACCACCAGAAACACTCAGGGTGTGCTCGTGGGTGATACCTGTACGCTTACCATCAGCTACCCAGTCATAGCCACCAACCTTTGAAGGATCGTATTTGCCATTAGACCAAGCTTTGTCAATCTGTGCCCAAGAGGCAGCCACACCACCAAAGGCCAGCTTATCCTGCTCGTAATCAGGAGTAGCACTCTTATACGAACCCATGTTATATTTTGCCAGACGTGCGTAGTCGAGCCACTCGGCAGCGTTCATCATCTCGGTCACCTCATGCAAGGTCTCGAACGAAACGGTACCAGAGTAGTTGATGCTCACCTTACCAGCCTTACCTTTCTTGGTTGTTACCAGCACAACACCGTTGGCACCACGGCTACCATAGATAGCAGTAGCAGAAGCATCCTTCAGAATGTCGATGCTCTCGATATCGCTGGGGTTCAGGTTGTCAATACCGCCAGCCTGTAGCACCATTCCGTCGACAACATACAGAGGGTCATTGTTTGCACCGATAGAGCGCACGCCACGGATCTGAATCTTACCTACAGAACCTGGACGCTGGTTAGAAGTGATATCCACACCGGCAGCCTTACCCTGCATACCTTCCAGCGCATTCTTTACTGGCATAGCCTTCAGATCATCGCCACTTACACGTGCCAGAGAACCGGTTACATCGCTCTTCTTCATCGTGCCGTAACCTACTACAACCACTTCGTCGAGCAAAGCATTATCTTCCTGAAGCGTAATGTTGATCTGCGATTTTCCACCAAGGGCTACACTCTGTGATTTATAGCCAATGTAAGAAACCTCTAAAGAACCTTTGCCGGGCGCATTAGCAATCGTGAAATGACCATCCAAATCGGTAATGGCACCATTGCTTGTTCCCTTAATAACCACGCTTGCACCGATGATAGGATCTCCCTTAGCATCGACCACTGTTCCGGTAATCTTGCTCTGAGCGAATGCACCAACGGCAAACACGGCGAACAGTACCGTAAACATCAACCTCTGGAACATGGTCCAGCTGCTGTTCAGACTTGATTTACCAATGTCTTTCATACTGTGTTTAAATTTTAATTAAATTGATTATTAGTAATTGAATTATAATTTGGGTTTGCTGCAAAAGTAGTGGTTATCCCACTATCTCAGCTACAAAAATCGTACGAATTCTATCATTATAGTACAATCCACCTGTTTCTAATTGCCATCAGGCTTGGTCAGACTGGTATTTCCGGATGGATACCACACAAACGTCTCGGGGTTGTCGGGATAGGCGGGATCGAAATCCTGCCAGTCGCCACGCAGATGAGCAGCCAAGGGTGACTGCAACTGTTTGAGTCCCATCACCACCATCTTGGCCACCTCCCAGGCACCGAACGGATTGAAATGGGTATTGTCTGCCAAGGGCTTGGGCTGGTCGGCAAACGTGTTGGCCGGATAGTGCACCAGCGCCTTCTTGGACCCCTCGAACCCCAAGGTCTGATAGAGTGTGGTGCTCATGCCGTTCAGTTCGATATAAGGCACGTTCTCGCGACGGGCCACCGTGCGCATCGCCTCAGGATAGTCGCCATGGGTGTTACGCAGTGTCAGTTGGTCGGCCTCGAAGAAACGGCGTGCTGTGGGGGTCACCAGAATCAGGTTACCACCTTTCTCACGCACGCGATCCACAAAAATCTTCAGGTTACGGGTATAGCTATACCAGGCGCCATCGCCGGGTTTCTTCTCTTTCTCGTCGTTATGCCCGAACTCACAGATCACGTAGTCACCGGGGCGGAGCGTGCTCAGGATCTTGTCCAGGCGCAGCTGTGCCAGGAAGGTGGTGGCAGAGAGACCACTCTCAGCATAGTTGGCCACCACCACCCTATCGTCAAACCATCGGGTGATCATCTGTCCCCACGAAGCCCAGGGCTCCTGCTCCTGGTCCACCACCGTACTGTTGCCACACAGATAAATGGTGGTAGCCGTGGTGTCGGGGGTGATGGTGATGCGCTGCACAGCGGGTGCCGGTCCACAGAACTGCAGGTTCAGCATGGCGTCCCAGTTCTTATAGGTGAGCTCGCGCGGCTTCAGTTTCACCTGGCGGGCGGCATCAATGGCGGGCTCATGCTTGTTTAC
>JAEEGK010005949.1_pt1 | contig 29423 bp, 17 predicted proteins | sample 8958771 | NCBI WGS metagenome assembly JAEEGK01 (sample SAMN16246547, study PRJNA631951) | gut metagenome | biome: gut microbiome; feature: rumen; material: SC-attached | host: Bos | place: Iran: Karaj | collected 2018-10 | reverse complement strand
TTAATATTATAAATTATTAATTTTATGTTAAAATCAAAATTTATAAAAGCTTTTATATTATCACAAATTAAATCAAAATTATTAAATCTATCTGTTTTTGTATTAATTAAATGTTCCATTATTTTTAAACTAGTTTGTTTAGAAATTATTTCATCATCAAATAATTTCTCTATTTCATTAATTGTGAAATCTAATTCTGTATTATTTTTAAAAGAATATTTTAATCTTAAATATAAATTATCAAAATAATCTTTAGGAAAAGTTTTTATATGTTCTTCTGAATTAATTTGGTTAATAGTAAAATAAATAAATAAAATTGTAATAAACAAATTTCTTTTCATTTTTAAAAAAATAATAATTAAAATCAAAATTATTAAATTTTTTATAAAAATTGTTAAAATTTATTATTTATATTCCAAATTATTTTTATTAATTAAAATGGAATTTAATGATTATGAAAAAGAAAATATTTCAATTTCGGATAGAATAAATATCAATAAAAAAAATTCAAAAAAAATAAAATTTAATAATAATAATATAAAAAATATTAAAAAATGGAAGCCATATCAATATTTAACAGCTCATGAAAAAAGAAAATTAGAAAAAGAAAAAGAAAAGAAAAAAAATCAAATTTTTTTATCAACCGAAAAATTTTGGAGAAATTTAGATTTTGATAATAAATTTATAAATTTAATTAATAAACCTCAAACTCCTCATAATACAGGTCAATTTTTAACACATAATTTTAATATTGGAAATAAAAAAATAAATAATATTATTGAAGAAGATGATTCAAATTCATTATGCGTTTCTGGAAGTATGTTAAATCAAAATAAAAATAATTTAAATGAATGTCCTGATTTAGATTTTGATTATGATATGAATGAGTTTGATACAAAAACAAATAATTCAACTTATAAAGAACAAAAAGAATAAAAGTAAATAAAAATTTAATAAAATATTGAATTAAATTTTATAAATATTTTAAATAATAGAATTATAAATAATAGAATTATAAATTAAATTTTATAAAAATTTTAATTAAATATTTTTAATATTATTTATTGTTTTTTTATTGAAAAAAAATTTTTTAATAATAATAATATATTGCTTTTATTTAAAATAATAATGGGATGTTTATGTTTGAATGTAACAAATAGTAAAAGTAATTATGATGTAGATATAAAAGCAGATAATTGTTTATCATTGAAAGAGAGAGATTCTCTTGTTCAAGAATATAGAAAAAGTTTAGAAAACGGTACAAAAATAATTAATAATAATAATGAAACAGATTCAATTACTTTAAAAAATTTACAAATTAAAAACGATTTAATTAATAATTCAAGTAATAATCCTTTTGTTATGGCGAATTTAGAAAATAATAATGAAGATAATAATAATGATAATAATAATAATAATAATATAAATGATAATAATTATAATAAAAATACTTTTGAAAAATATAATGATATTTTTAATGATGTTAATATTTCAACGAATAAAAAAAATACAAATAAAAGAAAAAATAATTTTAATGATGAATCTAATAATGATATTTATGATTTAGGTTTATATAAAATAAAAAATAAATGAAAAATTTATTTAGTCATAATTTATATAAATATTTTAAATTTGATAAATTTTTCATAATTTTGTAAATTATAATTTAATTAATTATGATATAATAAATAATAATTTTTATTTTAAATAATAAAAATAAAAATTTTTAAATTAAATAATATTTTTTACTTAAAATTTAATAAATAAATAAATATTTTAATAATAAATATTCATAAAATTTATTTGATAAATAAAAATTATTTCTATTTTTTTACTTGAAAAAAAAATATAAAAAGCACGAAAAAAAAATAAATTAATTTTAACATGACTGAAAAAAAAACAAATTTCACTGAAAATCATTCAGATATAAAATCTATTTCAACACTTTATTCAAATTCTTTTCATCGCGATGAAGATTTAAAACCTTCCTCATCAGACAAAAAAACAGATGCTAATTCAATAAACAGTATAGATAAATCTTTAGAAAATGAAATAGAAAAACTTCCAAAACCCGATTTAAGTAACCTTCCTTATATTGAAAGAAAAACAACAATTTATTCTAATTTATATCAAATAGTTTTTACAAAAAATTATAATTTATATGAATATGCACTAGAATTTAAAAATGAAAAAATGGGAGATGAAATTGAATCTTATTTAAAGAAAAAAATTATCATTTCAAATGATGAAATATATAAAACATATGGTGATATAATTTGTATTGGAAATTCTTTTTATGCATTTAAAAAATTAGAAGGTGGTCTTCAATTTATTTCAAAATATAACCAAAGAACTTATGAATTTTTAGTTAAACCAACAAATTTAATAATTGAAATAAGAAATGATCCTAAATTTATGATGGAAGAATACAACGAAGGAAAAAAAGTAATTAAATCAATTTTAGAAATAATTTTTAGAGAAATTTTAAGACATAATCCCGCTTTAAAATATGTTATGAAATTATTTAGTAATAAAAATCAAGAAGAAAATATAGATGCTTATTATAATTATAATAATATAACTTTAATGCCTGGTTATAATATTAAAGTATTAATTTTAGAAAGTGGATTTTATTTTAATGTTGATATTAAAACTCAAATTCTTAGTCAATTTAATTGTAAAAAATTAATTGATTCTTTTACTGAAGATGGTAATAAAAAATTAACTAAAGAATTAAAAAAAGAAATAAATGAATATTTTGAAGGAAAAACAATAGAAACAATTCATACTCATCAAAGATTTAAAATTGAAAGAGTTAATTTTGATAGAAATATTAATAACACTGAATTAAAACATAATGGTGAAAGTATGTCAATGAAAACTTTTTTTAAAAAAATATTTGATATTAATTTAAAAGGAAATTCACCTATTTTAGATATATATAATAAAAATAGACATCATTTTTGTAGACTTGAATTTCCTCCTGAATTAGCTGTTTTAGTTGGTTTAGATGAAGAGAAAAAAAATGATTTAAATTTAACTAAAAAAATCACAAATAAATCAAAATTAGAACCAACTGAAAAAATAGAAAAAATAAAAGATATTTTAGATTTAATTAATGAAAAAAAAGTTAAAATTCCTAAAAAATATAAACAAAATGATAATAATAAATTTGAAAGAAAATATTTAAGTTCATATGAAATAAAAAATTTGTATGGAATCGATTTAATTAATAAAAATGAAAATTCAAATTTTCCTGCTTATATTTTAAAATCACCTATTTTTTTAGGTTATAAAGATCATATAATTCATAATATTTCAAAACCTTTTGAATTAAATTCTTCTAAAAAAATAAATTATGTTTGTTTTTATCATAAAATTTATGAAAATTATAAATATCAATTAAAAGAAATTATTAAAAAATCTAAAGTTAGCTATGGAATTTCATTTGGAAGTGAAGATTATATTGCAATTAATTCAGAAGATATAAATGATTGGATTAAACAAATAAATAAATCGAATTCAGATCCAAAAAAAAAATATAATATCTTTCTATTTTTATTTGATAATTATTTACATGATTCATCTTTATATGAAGATATAAAAAAATACACAAATGAAAAGAAAGGAATTTTAACTCAATTTATTTTAACAAAATCTTTAGAAAAAAATTCTTTATCTATAATGTCTAATATTTTAATTCAAATTCAATCTAAATTAGGAGCAATTTCATATAAAATAAATTTCCCAAAAGAAATTAAAGAAAATAACTTTATGATAATAGGAGTTGATTCATCAAAAAAAATTATAGATAAAATTGAATATCAATCAATTTCATATGTTTCCACAATTAATAAAGATTTAAATGTTTATACAAGTAAAAAAGAAAATGTCTTAAAAGATAATTATTCAAATCTTAATTTACCAATTTCAGTTTTTATAAAAGAAGCTTTAGAAGAATATTATAATTATAATGAAAAAACATTCCCTAATGGAATTATTATTTATCGTCAAGGAATAAGTTTAGGTCAAAGAGAGTATATAAAAGAAGAAGTTGAAAGTATAAATAATGTATTAAGTGGGGAGATTAATCATATACCTTTTTATTATATATTAGTTAATAAAAAATCAAGTTTAAAATTTTTTGAAAAGGGAGAAGTTAAAAAATATGAAAATCCTGAAAATGGTTTATTAGTATGTGACACAATTGTTGAGAATAATACTTTTCAATTTTATATTCAACCTCAAAAAGTTAATCAAGGGTCTGCTACACCTACTGAATATACTGTTTTATATGGAAATTTAAATTGCGCTAAAATTTTGCCAAAATTAACTTATGATTTATGTTATTATTATTTAAATTGGAGAGGAGCTGTGAGAATTCCAGCTGTTTTAAAATATGCTGAAAAATTAGCAAAAGTAAATTATAATATCAACAAAAAAAATAAAAATAATATTCCTTATCTTTAAAAATAAAATTTTACTTGAAATAAGAAATTGAATATTTATGTTTTAAATTTTTAATTAATATTTTATTATAATGATATTTAATTTAAATATTTTAATATTTAAATAAAATATATTATACATTAAATTTGTTTTGTTTATATTTTAAATATTAATTATATTAATTTAAATTTAATAAATAAAAAATGATAGAAATAGTGCCATTCACATCTTTAGAAGATGCTTTAAAGTAAAATAATTATCTAATAATAATATTTAGAGAAAAGAAAATATCAATGATTACATATGAAAGAGTAAAAGTAGCAAAAGAATATATAGAAAAAAAATATAGATTAAAAAAGGAAGAAATAAATGAAAAGAAAAAAGGTAAAAATTTTAAATTAAAATATTATTATTTATTCATAGATTGGGAAGAAATAATGTCAAAAATGAAAGATTTACAATTACCAGAAGAAGAAATTAATAAATTAAAAAATGAAATTTTACACAAAGAAGGAGAAAATCTAAGAAAAAAAAGACAAAAAATAACAATATTTGATTTCGAGCCTTTAAATATAATAGGTAAAGGTGCATTTGGAGAAGTAAGAGTATGTAGATATATACCAACAGGGGATATAGTAGCAATAAAAAAAATGAAAAAAGATGAGATGCATAAAAAATCTCAAGTTTTACATGTTAGAGCAGAAAGAGATGTTTTAAGTGAAGCAAAAAATCCTTGGATAGTTGATTTGAAATTTTCTTTTCAAGATCAAAAATATTTATATTTAGGTATGGAATTTTTACCAGGGGGAGACCTTATGAGTTTATTAATGGTTAAAGATATACTTCCTGAAAATGATGCAAAATTTTATGCGGCTGAATTAGTATGTGCTATAGAAAGTGTTCATAATTTAAATTGTATACATCGTGATTTAAAACCTGACAATGTTTTAATAGGAGCAGATGGACATATTAAATTAAGTGATTTTGGTCTATCTAAAAAAATTGAATATCAATTATATGAAGATAACCCGAATGAAAAAATAGATAATTCAAATAATACTTCAAATAATAATAATAATAATAATCAACCTTATTTAAATAATAAAAACAATACATATGCAATGCAATTTTCAAAATTTAAAGAAATAAAATCACGTAAAAGAAGAGCATATGCATTTTCAACTGTAGGAACACCTGATTACATAGCACCTGAAGTTTTTAGTCAAAAAGGATATGGTCCAGAAGTTGATTGGTGGAGTTTAGGTGTAATAATGTTTGAAATGATGATAGGTTTTCCACCCTTTTTTGGAGAGACAAGCACAGAAACTTGTAAAAATATATTAAATTGGAAAAATAAACTTGAAATACCTCCCCAAGCAAATATTAGTAATGAGGCAATAGATATAATTATTCAATTAATTACTGATGTAGAACATAGATTAGGTTATCATGGAGCAGATGAAATTAAAAAGCATCCTTATTTTAAAGGAATTAATTGGGATAGAATAAAAGAAACTTTAAAACCTCCTTTTATACCTAAATTAAAAAATGAATATGATACTAAATATTTTGATGTTTTTGAAGAAGATGAACCTTTCTATCCTATTGAAAATAATGGTATGTATGGAGGTAGAATGATGCAAAAAAAAGATATGTGTTTTGTTGATTTTACATATAATAGAAATAATGATAATTTGAGAAATAATATGGTAACTGCTTTTGAAGTTTTAGATAGTATAAAAGAAAATTTAAATAATATTGAAAAACAAAATTATAGTAATAGTAATGTTGAACAAGAAATGAAAGGAAGTTTTGTTGAAAAAAATATAAATAATAATAGTCATAGTTTTAGATATGAAAATAATGGAATTAATGTTAGTAGAGGAAGTAATAAATCAAAATCAATTGGAAAAAAAAATCAAAATTCAGATAGAGATTATAATATTGATTCAATGAAAGAAAATATAAATAATAATATAAATAATAAATTAAATTCTGAAAAAAAAGTTATTAAAACAAAAAATTTTCAAAAAACTCAAAATCAACCACAAATGTATACTAATATTAAAACTAAACTAACAACAAATAATTATTTTAGTAATAAAAGTCATTATATACCAGTTTCAAACCAAAAAAATAATAATAATACAAATAATAATAATAATAATAATATATCTTTAGGTAATAATACAAATAGTAATTCAAAAGGAAAAAATTCATCGAAAGGATTTTCATATTTAAAATCAAATATAAAAAATAATAATAACAATAATAATAACAATAATAATAATAATAATGAAATATATACACAACGTAATAAAATACCTAAAATATCAAATAATAATAGAATTATTTATCCTCAAAGTGCAATTAATACAAATAAAATTCATTCTAATTATATATATCAACATAAAGATATTAATAATAATGTTTTTAATATTAAAGGAAAAAATAATAATAATAATGAATCAGCATATAGTAAACATAATAATGTTATAAATAATTTAAATCTTAATAATAATATAGGAGGATATAAATTTTTAAATTTAAAAAGTGGAGGAAATAATAATTTATCAAATAATAATTCAAATAGAGCTAAAAAATAAAAATGATATAAATTATATGAAATTAAAAATGTAATTAAATAAATATTTTTATAAAATTTTTATATTATTTTATATTAATATATATTTAATATGATTTTTATAGAATTTTTAATGATAAAATTTTTTATATATTTATTGATGATAAAAATATAATTAAAAATTTTATATTAAAATATTTAATAAATAAAATTTTAAATTATTTATACAAAACACTATTAAAAGATTACTTATAATATTTATATCATTAAATTTTTATACATTTTTTTTATATAAAAGTTTTTTATAACAAATTTGATTATTATTTCTTTAAATATTATAATAATTAATTAAAAAAACATATACTTATAAAAATTATTATTATAAAATTATCATTATGATTATTGTTTTGAAACAAATGGACAAGATAATTCTCCTGTATTATAAAAAGATTTACTTACTTCATTAGTATTTGGAAAATTAACTAGTAATCTCATAACATTTGGACCAATTGCTTTTTGATATTTAATCATTTCCTTTTCTCTTTCACTTAATTGTCTTGATTTTTTTGTTAAATTTCCTGTTGATAATCCTTTTGTATGTTTCATTCTAAAAATATCTGAATAATCATTTTTAATTTTATTAAATATTTCCAATTTATGTTTAATAATAATTTTAGGACCTTTTTTAGAATAATCATTTTTTATTTGAATAAAATCTCCACCTGTATCTATAGTTCTTCTAAAAGCTTTTTCTTCAATTTCTTTTTTATTTAAATTTATATCAGTTAGATTATTATTACTTATTAATTTAAATTTACTTGAAGTTTTATTTATGTTAGGAAAAAGAGAATTTCTTTTATTGTTTCTATCAATTAACATCAATAAATTTTTTTTTGAACTATTTATATTATATTTATTGAATCCTTCAAAAGCAATTCTTAAATTTGTATTAGTTAAAAGATATTTTTTTTCATTATTAATTTTACATGATTTATATTTTGTTTTAAAATTAGTTTTTTTATTTATTTTATCTTCTTCTTCTTCTCTTAAAGTATTTAATACATAATCAGCATATTTTGTAACAGTTTTATCTATATTTAAATTATTATTACTAAAATCAAATTTTTTTTTATTATTTTTTTGTAATTCTTTTTTACTTTCATCTTTTTCAATTGATTCCTTTATTAATTTTTGATATATTTTTAACATTGGTTCTAAACTTTTAGGTTCATATGAAAATTTTTTTAATTCACTTAATTTAATTTTATATAAAATTGTAAAATCTTGATTAGCAATTAAATTCGCACTATAATTACTATTAGGAATAATACTTTCTAATCCCAAAACACATCCTTTATCAACTTTAAATAAAACAGTCATTTTATCAACAGTTTTTTTTTTTATATCGGGATTTAAAAATTTTTTAATAATACATTCTCCTTGAAACACAACATATATAAAATTAGCTTTCTCAAATTCAGTATATATAATTTGTCCGTGGTCATAAAAACATGGAATTATATTAGGTAATAAAAATTGAACTGAATCTGCTTGAAAATTAGGAATTTTTTGAGAAACAAAATTTTTCTTTTCAAAATCTGCATGTATAATTTCTTTTGCAAATGTTTGATTAAAATATTCCTTATCTAATGAAAATAATTCTACATCTGTTAAACAATATGTACTTGCTGTACGTGGGGTGTCATATATGACTGCCCATTCACCAAAGCACCATCCTGCTTTAAATATTATTTTTTCTTCTAAATTGTTTTCTTCTTTTTCCTCTTTTTTTTTCTGAGTATTTGTTTTATTTTGTTTTTCAAAAAATAAATTAAATAAATCGTCATTCGTATTTTTTTCTTTTTTTGTTAAATTTAATTCTTCTTTTTCTTTTTCAACTTGTTTTTTTAATTCTTCTAATTTTTTTCTTTTTTCTTCTTCTTCTTTTTTTTTTGATTCAAATTTTAAATCTTTTGAACGAATTGATACTTCTCCACTTATAATTCCATAAAAAACTGAAGATTTTTCTCCTTGTTGAAAAATATAACTATCTTTTTTAAAAAAATGATATTTCATATAACCAGCGGCTTTCATTAAAGAAGTTTCTTTTATTCCATTGAATTTTAAATATCTTGACATATTTGGTAATAATAAAAGACATGAAACTATTTTTGGAATATCTCTTGATTTATCAGATATTATTAATTCTGTAAATTTATTATAATGAGTAATTGGTTTAGATAATTCATATTTCAATATTTGTTCATTAGTTCGAAAATCATTTAATGTTTTATTTTCAATTTTGTTTTTTTCTTGCTTTTCTATTGTTCTATTTATTAAATTACTAAATAAATTGGAAATTCTTTTATTTACAATAGATTTTTTGACTTTTTTATTATTGTTATTAATATTATTCATTTTCTTCTTATATTTTAATATAATATTTTAATATAATATAAATTATATCATAAAAAATTATATATTTTTGAGATTAATTGTTTAAAATAAAAATAATTTTCTTTTATTTAAAATAATAAATTATTAAAAATATTAATAAAGAATATTTAATTTTATTTAAATAAAACAAGTTTTATAAATTTTTATTTAAAAAATTTTTTTTAAAAAATAATAAAATATTTATTAATCATTAATATATTTACATTTAAAAATATTTTAAATTTATAAAAAGCAAAAAAAATGATTGACTAAAAATAGATAAATAAAATAAAAATAATTAATATTTATTATTTTTTATTTAATTTCATGTCTGAAAAAGCATCATTAAAAAAGGAAAATACTTCATCTACCCCAAAAAAAACAGAAGAAGACAACAAAAGTTATATAAAAATTGGTAATGTTGAAATTTCTGTTGGAATGTTATTTACTTATATATATTTACTTTCATCAATAATCATAACAATAAATAATAGATTTTTATATCAAAAATATAATTTTAAATTTAATTTTTCATTAATGTTTATGCAACAATTTGTATGTAGTGTATTATTTTTTCTTGGTTCAAAATATAGTAAAAATTTCCAAAAACAAGCGGGTGAAATAAGTTTTGATGATTTTTTAAAATTAAAAGGACAATATGCTTTTTTTTCGCTTTTATTTGGATTAAATATATTAAGTAGTTTTTATGGTAACCAATTAGTTATAAATACTGCAATGTTTTTAATATTAAGAAAATTTTTAGCTGTAATGACATATTTATATGATATTTTTATAGATCATAAAGAATTAGAAAGTTATTTCACAGTTAGTATATTATTAATTACAAGTGGAAGTATAATTTCAGGTTTAGATGATTTTACATATGATTTAGTTGGTTATATTGTAGTATTTATTAATAATGCTTTAAGTGTTATATATGCAAAAGTTTCAGAAAAATTTAGAAAAAAAAATGGAATATCTAATGTTAAATTATTAATTTATAATAGTTTTTTAATTACTCCATTTTTATTAGTTCTTATTATTATTTCTGGAGAAGGAAATAGATTGCTTTTATATTTAGAAAAAAATAAAGATAATAATTTATTAGGATTATATTTAGGATTATTAAGTAGTTGTATCTTATGTTTAATATTAAATTCAAGTTACTTTTTCAGTAATGAAAAAAATTCTTCTTTATTTACTCAATTATTTGGTAATTGTAGAGATATTTTAGTTACTGGACTTTCAATGATTACTTTAAGAGATTTTGTTCCAACATTTAAAACAATATTTGGCTTAATATTATCTACATTTGGAGCATTATTTTTTTCAATGAAATCTATGTTTAAAAATATGAAATTTAGTAGTAAGACTGATGAGAAAAAGAAACAATAAAATAAATTAATATTCTTAATTTTATTTAAAAACTTTTAATAAAAATATTTTTTTGACTTTAAAAATATATAAAATAATGTAGTTTAAACTTAATATGAAATATAATATTAATTAATGTAATTTTTATCAGTAATATTATATTAATATTAATAAAATTATATTTAATAATATTATTTAATTTATCATTTAAATATTTTAATCTATATAAATAAAACCTAAAAAATTCTTAATTTATATTAAAAATATCAAATATAATTTATTTTTATGTTTTTATATTAAAATTATATATTTAATTCTTTTTTATTATTCTTTATTAAATAATAATAATAAAATATATTATTATATATTATAAATTCTTTATATAGATTATAATATATTATATCTTTTAAATTATATTAAAATAAACAAAATTATATATTATATATTTTCATTCTTTATTTCATATTAATAATTATATAATATATATATTTATTTCTGATTTAAAGTATAATAAATATAAAAAATATAAGATTTGGGATATTAGCTCAAATGGTAGAGCGCTTCTTTAGCATGGAAGAGGCATCGGGATCGATACCCGAATATTCCATTGTTTTTTTTTTTTTTTAATTTTTTTTTATTTTAAAAAGATATTTAAATATAAAATTATTTAATTAATATTAAAATAATAACATAAAAATTTTACTTAATAAAATTAAACTGATCATTATTATAATTATTTTTTCTTATAAAATTATTTTATAATAAAAGAATTAATTTTATATAAATTTATTTAATACATATATTAATTTTATATAATTAATTATTATAAAAATAAAAATTTTTAAATTAATTGTTTAGATAATATTAAATTTATAAATTTAAATTAATATATTTAAATTAATATATTTAAAAATACAATTAAAAATGACAAATAATTTTTTAAAATTTTCTAATATTGACCAATTACTTCAAACAGGTTTTGAAACAATAGTTCAAGCATTTGATTTAAAGAATACATATTATGAATCAAAAATAAAAGAATTAATGAAATCATTAAATGACTATCAAAATAAAATAAATGTTATTCAAGAAGAATTAGAAATGATAAAAAGAGAAGATATTTATTTAAAAAATCAAAATGAGGAATTGAAAAATGAAAATTTAAATATTTCTAATAAATATAAAATATTATTGAAAAATTTTTCAGATTTAAAAAACGAAAAAATTAATATTGGTAATAATAATATAGAAGAAACAGAAACAGAAATTAAAGATATTAGTATTACAGACTATGAAGATAATTTATTAAAAAGAACAGAAAAAACTTTAACAAAAAAAATTAATAAAAATATTGATGATGAACAAATAAATTATAATAATTCTTTTAATATTCCTCCATTAAAAAATATAAAAAAAAATAATGATTTAATATTTAATAAAAATTATTTTAATACAAAAAATAATTATTCACATTATTCATCAACTCCAAAAAATAATTTTTTATACAATAATTATAATACCCATAAACATAATTTAAAAAGCGAACAATTTAATAATACTTCAATTAATCTTTCAAAGAAAAAAAATTTTACAAATTCAAAACATTTTATTATAAATAATGATGATTCAAATTCAGTTAAATATTTAAAAAGAAATTTGTCACAACAAAAATATAATGAAAATAATTATAATAATTATAATAAAATTTATTCATTAAATGATAATAATAATAATACAAACAATAAAATTAAAGAAATAAATTTTGACATGATTGAATTAAATAATCATGATAATAAAATAAAAAATTATACTGATAGAGAAATATATAATCACAACTATGAAAATAATAGAAATTATAATATAAATAATGAAAATAATATTTATTTAAAGAATTATAATAGAACAAATGAAAATAATATGGAATTAAAAAAAAATAATTTTAGAAAAAAAATCAGAGAAAAAATTATTCACAAAACAAATAATGATAATAATAATAATAATATAAATAATAATAATGAAAGTTCTTCAAGTATAAATACAAAACAAGAAGAATTAACAAATAATTTTTTAAATCAATGTAAAATTTATTTAACTCCTTTAGATTGTGAAAAAATTGTAAATATTTTTAATGATTTTAAAGAAGGATTATATAATGAAGATGAAGTTATATCTAAAATTAGAATGTTATTAAAAGATAATATAAATTTAATTAATTTATTTGAATCTTTATTTTTTGATAATTAGATTTAATATTTAATTTATTTAATTAATTGTATTAAAAATTAAATTTTTTTGTTCAAAAATTTTTAAATTAAAAAAAATATTAAATTAAATTTAAATTATAATTTTTTTTTGATATATTAAATATGTATTTAATAATTTATAATTTTCTTTAAAAGTTTTATACAATCAAAATTATTTATATTATATTTTATTTTAAACTGAAAATAAACCAATTTAAAATAAAATTTATTTATAATATTTTTTAAATTAATATTTTATAATTAAAAATATTTTCATATGGGAGCAGAAAATAGTAGTTTAGAGCAATCAAAAGAACCAAAAATAGTAAATTTTGGTTCAATTTATAGTAATTTATCAAATTACAATGGAATTATTGTCAATTCATCTTCAAATTCAAAATCATCAACTTCTTCAAAAAAAGAAGACAACAATTCTATTTTACAAGAACAAGAAGATAATAATAAAGTCAAAGCAAGATTTGAATGGAATGAAGGAGGAAATTTAATTTTTATAACAGGAACATTTTGTAATTGGCAACAATTTTTTATAATGAATAAAGATAAATCAACTCAAGATAAATATTATTTAGAATTAGAATTAAATGAAGGTATATATCAATTTAAATTTAAAGTAGATGATCAATGGAAATGTAGTAAAAATTATCCTACAGTAATTGATAATGGTAATGAAAATAATTATATAGAACTTAAAAAATTAAATAATATAAAAATTCCACCTAAAAAAAATTCAGAACAATTAATAAGAAAAAAATCTAAAAAATTTAATAAATTTAATAAAATCAAATTAAATTGGAAAAATTTAAATTATTCTAATTATTATCCTCCTAAAAATCAATTAAATTTAAATGCTCCTTCAATATCAAATCAATATTCAAATAGTTTTAATTTAGATAATAATACAAAACAAAATGAAATAGGAAAAAATATTTATATGAAACATATTGAACATAATTTATTAAGTGAAAATAATTCATATAAAAAAATTTTTATTACTCCTCATATAAATTTAAATCATTTAATATCAAGATCATTATATAATAGATATAGTATATTAAGTTCAATGACAAGAAGAATAAGAGATAAATATTCAACTATTGTATATTATAAACCAAACTAGAGTTAATTTTTATTTTTATTTTTTCTATTGAAATTTAATTATATAAATAATATTTGAATATAAATCATAATATCTATAGATTTATTATTAATTTCAATTTTATAATATTTTATAAATATTATAATAAATATTAATAATCTATAAATAATATTTTATAAATTTAATGATATAAAAAAAATTAATTTTATTAAAAATAATTTATATTTATATACAAAATATTATCTAATGGTTGAACCACTACCAGACCCTTTTGAAGATAGAGTAATGAAAGATGTGCTCCCTCCACCTCATTTACCGCTTCCTCATAATAAATTATTTCCTAAAAAAGGTTTACCAGATTGGAAAATTTTAAGAGACCACCTTACCAGAGAAGGTGTAATAGAAAAATCTGATTTATTACTTTTAATTTCATTATTTAAAGCTCAAATTAAAACTGAACCAAACATTTTAAAAATTCAAGATCCAGTTACAGTAGTAGGAGATATACATGGACAATATTATGATCTTTTAAAATGTCTCGAAGTTGGTGGAAACCCTGAAAATACAAAATATTTATTTTTAGGAGATTATGTTGATAGAGGTGCTTTTTCAATTGAATGTGTTTTACTTTTATGTGCAATAAAATTAAATTATAAAAACACTGTTTTAATGATTAGAGGAAATCATGAATGTAGACAAATGACATCTTTTTTTAATTTTAAGCAAGAATGTGAAGTTAAATATGATTTAGAGGTATATGAAAAAATAATGGAAGCCTTTGATAATCTTCCTATTTGTTGTATGATTAATGAAAAATTTATAGCTATTCATGGAGGAATTTCCCCAGAAATTCAACAAATAGCTGATATTAGTAAAATTAATCGTTTTTCAGAACCCCCTAAATCAGGTGCTATGTGTGATATGTTATGGAGCGACCCTTGTGAAAAAGATGAAGAAGCACTTAATGTAGGATGGTTACAAAACACAACAAGAGGATGTTCATATGTTTTTGGTGCCAAAGCAGCAGCCCCATTTTTAAGTAAAAATGATATCATATCTATTATTCGTGCACATGAAGCTCAATTAGAAGGATTTAAAATGTATAAATGGAAAAATAGTGTTGATTTTCCTTCTGTTATTACAATTTTTTCTGCACCAAATTATTGTGATGTATATAATAATAAAGCAGCTGTTATAAAATTTGTAAATAATACTGTTAATATTCAACAATATAATTATAGTCCTCATCCTTTTATTTTACCTGGTTTTATGAATATATTTAATTGGTCTATACCTTTTGTCAGTGAAAAAATATCAGAAATGTTATTACATATTATTAAAAAAGATTTAGGAGATAATGAAAATGATAATAATAATTCCACTGTTATAGAAGATACTATAACAAATAGTTTAAGAATGAAAGTTAAATTTATAACTATGCTTATGAAAATGTATAGAACTTTAAGAGAAGAAAGTGAATTAATAATGAAATTAAAAGGATTTTGTCCAGGAAATAAAATTCCAAGAGGAATTCTTATGCAAGGTCCAGAAGCATTAAAAACTGCATATGAAAGATATAAAAATGCAAAAAAATTAGATAGAGTTAATGAAGGTATGCCAAAAAGTTATAAATAATTTATAATAATTATTTATTATAAAAAATTACTAATAAATATTAGCTTAAATATATTAACTTATTTAATATTAATTTATATTAAAAATATGTCAACTTATTTTTATAATTAAAATAAATTATAATATTTATATTTTTTTATTATATTAATAATTAATTAAGAATTTAAATCATCACTTATTGCATAATATTTAAATTTTAAATCTTCATTTAATACTCCAAATGTATTTCTTTTTCTTTCATATGGATTAAATTTAATTATTTCTTCAGTTTTATCACTTTTTGAATCAGAATTTCTTACATTTTTTGAAACACTTAATTTTTGAATTAAATCTTTTTCTTTCATATATTTTTTTGGGTCATATATATTAGCATTTAAATTCTCATCTTTAATTTCTTTATTATTTTTAATTATTAAAAATTTATCTTCAATATTTTCAAAATAATTTAACGTATTTGAAATATTTAAAAAAATATATTTTTCATTAATTAACAATTCACATAAAACAACTTTTACTAAATCATAAGTTTGATTCATACTCATATTAATATCATTAAAAGATTTTTCGGAAATTTCAATATATTCATTAGCAGCTTTTCTATATTTTTCTTCATTTCTTATAATTCTTTCTTTATCTTTTTTTTTAGCATTTTTTAACTTTTCAATTTTTTGTTCATAATGTTCATATATTTTTTTTTTATCCTCTCTTTTTTTAACTAATTCTTTTGAATCTTCAAATAATTTATTCCATTCAGATGTTTTGGACATAATATTTTTTATTATTTTTGAATATTTAATATATTCATTTATAATTATGGAATGTTTTACTGAAATTTCATCAATGACTGGAATATATGGTGATAAATTAAATATATTTTTTATACTTTCTATAAATTCAGTAAAAGAATATTCAATTTGAGTAAATAAATTTATTAATGATTCTAAAGATTTTTTATATGATTTAATTCCAGTTTCTATTGTTGTCATTTTTTTTAATAAATTTTCAAATTCTTTGTCTTTTATTTTTGTTCCGTTATTATCTCCAAATAATTGTTGAGTTTTTGTCCAAAAATTTGACATATTTTAATATTTATTTGTTTGTTGAATATTTTATTTATTAATTTAATAATAGAAATTTATTTTTTTATGCTATAAAATTGTTTAAATATTATTAATATTTTTTATATTTTAAATTAAAATGTCATTTATTGATAATTTTTTAGATCAATTTATAAACGCTCCAAGAGAAATTACTCGTTTATTAAAATTATTTAATGAAGTTGATTCAATTTCAAATTCAGTTTCAGAAACTTTATCAAAAAATCGAAAAAAATTTTTAGAAATTTTAAACGATCAAAATATTATAAACGAAGAACTTAAAAATAAAATAAATGAAGAAAATAAAGAATTATATTCATTAAGTGATTATAAATTAAATATAATAAATGAATTAAAATATTTAATTACAGTTCATTACAAAAATAAATTACAAACAATAGTCGAAGAAGGTGAAAAAGAATGTCAATCACAAGGTTTATATAACAATTCTATTAATCCTAGTTTAAATTATAACAATCAATTTATTCAAAGTAATTTAAGTTTAGATGAAATAAAATCAACTACATCAAACGGAAATAATAAAAAGAAAAAAAGTTCAGCAAATAGCGAAACATATTCAACAAAAACTTTTCTAGGGCAAAAAAAAAATAGAAATAAATCAAAAAAAAAGAATCAAAGTAATGAATATTCTGAAAGCGAATATACAAATAGTTTATATGAAAAAGAAGCATCGGAAGAAAAAAAATATTGTAAATGCCAACAAATTAGCTATGGTGAAATGATTTGTTGTGATAATCCTGAATGTAAAATTCAATGGTTTCATATTAAATGTGTTGATATTGAAGACCCACATAAAATAGTAAATAAATGGTATTGCTCTGAAGAATGTAGAATTCATGCGGAAAATTTAGAACAATTAAAAAATAAAAAGAAAAAAAAACATTAAAGAAGATTAATATTATTATATGTATTTATGAATATAAAATATTATATATAAATATATAAAATGTATTGATTAATTAGTAATTTAATTAATTCAATAATTTTTTTAATATAAAATAATAAATATTAGCAAATATATAAATTAATTAATATTAAATATATTAATAATATTATAAAGGAAAATATAAATTATAATTCAATCTTAATAAATAGGAGAAAAATAAAAAATAAAATAAAATTTTATTTTTTTTTTATTATGATTATTATTTAATATATATAAATTAAAAATATGTTGAAATTTTTAATTTTAAAATAATTTTTTAATTAATTTAATTTAATCATCTTTAAATTCATAATTAAAATCTTATTTTTTGAGTATTTAAATTTCTTTATTTTAATTTATTATATTTCATATTTTCAATTATAAAAATAAAATATTAATATTTAAAAACTTTATTAAAAATTTATAATTAAATTATTATTTATTTATTTATTTAAAAAAAATATTATGTCAAACCAAATGAAAAAATTTAATTTTTTTGATTTAATAGATAGAAGAGAAAAACCAAAACAAGACGAAAAAAATCCAATAAAATATTCTCTTAAAGATATAACACCAATAGAATTAAAATCAGCAAATAATTATCTTTTTCTTTCAGTAACTTTAATAAACAATGAAAACAATTTAAAAAAAGAATCAAAAATAATAAAAGTTTTAAACAATCAAATTTATGATGAATATCAAATTTTTTCAAAAGACATTTTCAATTTTGAAATATTAAATTTAAATGGAACTTTTTACATAGTCGCATTCGGTTCAGATTTAATAGATTCAAACGATAAAAATTTACAAGAAACAGAAAAAAATAATCAACTTTTATCAACAAGTTTAAAAATTTTTGACATAACAAAATGTTTAGAAAATGAAAACATAAACAAACCAATTCAAAAACTTAAAATTAATGTTTTATTAAATGAAAAATCATTATTAACTCAAGAACAAACAAATGAAACTCATGGAATAGATTCAATTTCATCTTTTGCTATTAATTCTAACATGTCAGCTTGTGTGATAGGAACTTCAAAAGGCGACATAATATTAATTAACACATTGCCATCAATAAATTTTTTATCTACTAAAGATAATAGAGACATTAAATTAAATTACATAAAGCAACATAAAAATGATGAAGAAGAAGAAATTACAAATTTAAAATTTAATAAAGTTTCAAAATTCGAAGAAGAAAAATTAATGTTATTTTACACAACAAAATCGTCTATTTATTACACATATATTTTTAAAAATCCTAATAATGTTACTTTTGAAGAAGTAACTGAAGCTAAAGAAGGTTCAGAAAGGAATAATTTTTGTATTGGATATTCAACAGAAGATAATATTAAAAAAAATACGAAAATTATTAATATTGAAAGTTCTACTCAATATTTTTTTGAATTTAATTATGAAAAAGATCATTATGCTTTAGGACCTTCAAATGGAATCGAAGGCAAAAAAAAATATTTTATTTTATTTAAAGAAAATTATTATGTTTACATTACAGAAGAATTTAATAATAATAATAATTCTCTTATTAATAATGTTTTTATTTATGATTCTATTAATAAAATTATTATTTATCATTTAAATGAAAATCTTAAAAAAATTTATTTAATTCATTGCGATGAAGAATTTTTGTATATTTTAATAGAAAATTTAAATAATCAAAAAATGATATTAAAATTAAAAGAAAAAGAAAATAAAGAAAAATTTGATATTTTTTATAAAAAATTCTTCTTCGATACAGCAGAAAATTATGCGAAAAATTTGGGTTACGAAGAAAAAAAAGTTTCAGAAATAAATAAACGTTACGCAGAACATTTATATCAAAAACAAAATTACGAAGCGAGTATTATGCAATTTGAAAAAACAATAAATTATTTAGATCCTTCTTATGTAATTCAAAAGTTTTTAGAAGGCAGCAAACTCGATTATTTAATAAAATATTTAGAAAAATTAACTAACAACAACGAATTTAGAAAAAATTGTAATCAAGAACAAATGAAAGATTACACAAGATTATTATTAAATTGTTACATTAAACAAAAAAAAATTAATAATTTAAAAACTTTCATTGAAAATAAAAACATCAACGATGAAGTTACAATAAAAACCGCAATTGATGTTTGTAAAGACACAAAAGAAATTGAATTAGCTTTAACAATTTCAAAAGAAATGAATATGACTGAAAGTTACATTCAAATTTTAATGGATGTTCAAAATAAATACGATGAAAGTTTAGATTACATTTCGAAAATTGAAAGTATTTTTCAATGTTTTAATTTATTATTAAAATACGGCGAAAAATTTCTTCAAAATTCAAAAAACAACGAAAAAGTAAATGAAATTATTGAAAATATTATAAAAAAAATTATTTTTCTTAAAAGTTGCGAAAATAAACCCGATGAAAAAATGACTGACGAAGAATTTAATAAAATCAAAGAATTAAAATACGAAAAAATCATTTCAATTTACATTTCAAAAGAAAGTCAACCAAAATTAGCGAAATTATTAGAATTAATAATGGAAGAAGATAAAAATTGCCCAATTTCAATCGTTCATAGAAGAATTGAATTATACGTTGATGATTATGTTGAAAATAAAAACTCATCAATTTCATCAAAAAACGCAGAAAATATTTCAAATATTTTAAAAGATGAAAGATTTAAAAACAACATCGATAAAAATTATTTATTAATGCTATTTAAAGTAAGCAATTACAATGATGGAATTACAGCTTTAAGTGAATTTATGAATTTAAATCAAGATTTGAATTTATTTTATATGGAAGCTCATGATTATAAAAAATTAATCGAATTATGTGAAAAAAATGATGATATTAATTATTGGATTCAAGCATTAAATTATTTCATTGGAATTTCACATGAAAATATGAAAAATTTCGTAGAAGAAAACGTAAAAATAATTTTAGATAAACTAAAAAACAACAATCAATTTAATTCAATGATTTTATTACAAATAATAAACAAACACAGTGAACAAAAATATTTAGAATTTGGAATAATAAAAGATTATTTATTAAATTGGCTAGAAAATCAACAAAAAGAATTAAAAGAAGTTCAAACGAAAACAGAAAATAATAATAATAAAATAGAATTATACAACAATCAAATCAATGATTTAATAACTAAATCAAAAACTTATTCAATGCAAAAATGTGCGAAATGTCAATTAAATATTAATTTGCCTTACTATTATTTTACTTGTGGTCATGCGTTTCATGTTCAATGTTTGGGCGAAAGTGAAGATGAAGATGAAATTTTTTGTCACATTTGTTTTGAGAAAATGAATGCGATTGATAGAAGAATTTTAGATAGTAGAAATATTAGTAGCGATCATAATGCGTATTTTACTGAAAATAAAAAAAATAAAACTTTTGGTTTGATTGCGAAATATTTTGGAAAAGGAATTTTTTTAAATGAAAAAGAAAAAAAAGATGAATTTGATAATAATAAAAATGATGATAATCAAAATGATAATAATAATAATAATATTTTAAATAATAATAATATTATTGGAAATTATAATGATCCTTATAAAAATAATAATTAATTATTTTTAATATAAATTTATTATTTAAATTAGAATTTATTTAATTAAATTTTTTTATTTTATATTAAAAAATGTCTAATGAATTTAAATATTGGAAAGACATTGGAATGGATTCTGAAAAGAAAAAATTTACTGAAGAAGTTTTAACATATGCTTTTAAAGAAAATAATAATTATTTTGAAATTTGTAGATATATCGCTTCGAGATTTAAAGAACATTATAATGAAAAATGGACCGTTTTTGGGTTTAATATTGGACATGGTTCGGGTTATTCTGATTTTAAAGATGTTTTTATTGGAGTTGATTATAAAGATTCTAAAATTACTTTATGTAATCATGAATAAATTATTATTATTATTATTTTATTTTTTTAATATATAAAAAAAATTTTTGATTTTTAATTTTGTTTTATTTTATATTAAAATTATTTTATAATTAAAAAATTTTTTTATGATTTTTATTAAAAATTTTGTTTATTTTAAAATAAAAAATAATAAAAAAATATTTTTTATAATAAAATTAATTAATAATTAAAATATTTTTTAAATTTATAATTTATAAAATTATATTAAAATCAATAATAATAATAATAATAATAATAATAATTAAATAAAAATAATTTTATATATAAAAAATTATACTTTATTATTATTTTTTCTCATAGGAAACGCATTATTATTATTATTATTTTTTTTTAAACTAAGCGAATTAGAAGTATTAAGCGATTGACTTTGAACTAAATCTCCAACAAAGCTATTTAAAACATTATGTTCTTCAATATTATTATTATTATTATTATCATTTCCTAATTTATCAAAACTATTCATTGAACCTTTCAACATTTCTCTTGAATTTTGTCCCATATTTTTAAATTTTTTTCTTAAATCAACAGTATTTTTAAGAACTTTAATTTTTAATTGTTGTTCTAAATTAGAAATTGTCGTATTTAAATTTTCATTTTCAATTAATAAATCATTTTTATCTTTTTCAATAGAATTAATAAATTTTTCTTTTTCTTCTTTTTCTTTTTCTAATTTATGAATTTTATCTTTAAAATTTGAATTTTCATTTTGTAATTGAGATTGAATTTCAAGCAATTCATTGATTTTTTTAATAGGATCATTAGATTTTTTTTGTAAAATTTCAGTTTCTTTACTTAATTTCATAAGTTCATTTTCTAAATTTTCATAAATTGTTTTATGATTATTTTTTTCTTCATTTAATTTATCTTCATAAAATCTTGTTAATTCAGAAATTTTATCTTCATAACCTTTTAATTGTGATTCATATTCTTTAACTTTTTCATTTAATTCCATTTTTTCATTGATTAATTCATTTAATTTATTATTAAAATTTTCTTCTAATTCTGTTTTTAATTCATTAATATTTTCTTCATGTTGTTTATCAATTTCTTCTGAATAGCCCATAATATCATTATTTTTTTTATTTAAAAAATCGATTTGTTGTTTTAATAAATTAGATTCTCTTTGATAATCTAATTTTTTAATATTAAATTCATTTACCATTTCATTTTGTCTTTGTTTGTATTGTTCAAATTTATTTACGAAATTTTCCATTTCTTTTTCATTATTTTTTTTTTGTTCTATTAATTCATTTTCTTTTTCTTCATATTTTTTTTCTAAATTATGAATTTTTCCATTTAATTTTTCAATTTCTGAATTTTTCGCGGAAATTTCTGCGTTTAAATTATCGATTTTTTCATTTAATTCTTTTCTTTCGATGTTAAATTCATTTAATTTTTGTTGTAAAGATTTGTTGTATTCTTTAGTTAAATTAATTAAATTTTCTTTGTGATCTTGAATGATTTTTTCGCTTGTGTACAATTTTTGTGTTAATAAATTTATTTGATGTTCTGCATCTAAACTTAAAGTATTAAATTTCGCTTCGAGATCGTTGTAATCATTTTGTAGATTTTCTAGTTCGTTTTGAAGATCTTTTTCGCTATCGATTAATTTTTGTTCGAATTCTTCTGTTAAAATTTTAATGTTTTCATCATGTTTATTTTTTTGTTGTATTAATTTTTCAGATAAATTTTTTTTTTCTTCTTCGAAGATTTTTTTTAATTGATTTAAAGTTTTTTCTGAGTTTTTATTTATTTCTAAAATTTCATTTTGATGTTCTTCTTCTTTTTCTCTTAAACTATTTTCGAAATCTTTTAAACTAATTTGATTGTATTTTTTTAATTCTTCGTTGAAATGATTTCGAATGTCTTCAGTTAATTTTAATTGTCTTTCTAATTCTTTGTTTCTTTCTGAAGAAGTTTTATAATTTTTTTTAAGTTCGTTGTTTTCATTTTCTAATTTTTCGTTTTTTTCTGTGAGTTGAAAAATTGATTCTTTTTTATTTTTCATATCTTTTAAATAAAATTCTTTTTCTTTTTTAAAATCACTTTCAATACTTTCTTTTTCTTTTAAAAACATGTTTTGTAAATTTTCTACTTTTTGTTCCATGTTTAAAACATTTTCTGGATTTTGATTATTTTCTTTCATGTTTAACATATCTAAAATTTTTAATTGATTTTGTTTTAATTGTTCGTTTTTTTCTAAAATTTCGTTTTTTTGAAGTTCTAAAAATTCATTTTTTTGTTTTTCGATTGTGTACAAATTTTCGAATTTTTTTGCATTAGATTTTAATTTTTCTATTTGATCATTTAATTTTTCTGAATTTTCTTTTTCAATGTCGTTTTTTGTATTTAAAATTTCGCTTATTGTGTTTTCTTTCATTATTAAAGTTTGTTTGATTTTGTTAATTTCTAATTCGAAATTTTTTTTTGATTCTTCGAATTTTAATTTAAAATCTTTTTCGATTTTTTCTTTTTGATTTTTTATTTCATTTTCTGATTTTTGAGCGATTTCTAATAAATTTTCTTTTGATTGAATGTTGCTTTCTAAATCAATAATTTTTGTATTTAAATTTTCGATTTTTTCTTTTAAATTTTTTATTGTATTTTCATATTCATTTGCAGAATTTTTTTGAGCTTCGATTCTTTCTTTTAATTGAATTTTATATTCATTTTCTAAATTATGTTCATTTTGTGTTAATTCTAAAATTTTTGAATTTAAATTTTGATTTTCTAATTCTAAAATTCTTTTTTGTTTTTCAATTTCGCTTTTTTCGTATTTAAAATTTGATGCGATGTCATTTTTTTCATCGAAATTTGAATCAATTTGATTTTTTAAATATTTTATTTCTTTTTCGTATTTTTCTGTAATTTCATTTTGTTTTTTTTCGGATTCTATTTTTTCTTTTTCGATTTTTATGCTTAATTCGTTAATTTTGTCATTAAGAGAAATTATGTCTAATTTTAATTTTTTATTTTCATTTTTTAAACGCTCTTCTTCGATTTCGTTACTTATTCCGTTTTGAAAATTATTTTCTGAAGGAAAAATTATTTTTTCGTCTGACATTAAATTTAAATTATAAAAGATTATTAAAATATTATTAAATTTTTTATAATAATTTTTTAATTTAAAAATTTAAATTAAATTTTTAATTAAATTTTTAATTTTTTTAATTTTAATTTTTTTTAATTAAATTTTAATTTTTTTTATTTATAAATATTTATAATAATAATATTAAAAAACATTATAAAAAAAAATAAAATTTTATTTTATGCTTCAAGAACAATTTTTTTATTATTATTTTCATTATTTTCTTTTTGAACATTAATTTTATTTTTGGGAACTTCAGGTAAATTTAAATCATTTTCCAAATCTTTTTGTAATTTTTCAAATTCTTCTTGAACATCTTTTTCATATTCACCTTCATCAATATTATTATTTCTCAAAAACTCTCCAATTTCATCTTGTTGTTCTTTTAAACCTTCCATATCTTCTTTAATTTCTTGCCATTTTTCAATATTAATTTCACTTTGCAAATTTTTAAGAACTTTATTACCATTTTCAAGAACTTTTCTTATTTCATTTAATTGAGTCGCCTTTTGCAATTCATTTATTTGATCTTCTATCATTTTTAATTGCCCATCACCAACTTTCGCTTGAGTTAAATGAAATTTATATTGATTTAAATAAACTTTTGCTCTGTCTTTTTGTTTATTTTTTAATAATTCTTTTGCTTTTGAACGTTTTTTTGAAGCAGTTAATTCACATTTTTTAATATAATTTTTTATTTTATCTCTACACATTTTACATTCTAATAAAACTTTTTCATTTTGTTCTAAATCATCAATTTTTTTTGATTTGTTATTATTTTTATTTTTATTTGTGCTTGTACAAACACCCATAAAAAATATTATTAAAAATATTATTAAAAAATATTAAAAAAATTTTATTAAAAAATATTATTAAAAAATATTAAATATAAAAATAATAATAAAAATATTATTTTTATATAAAAAAAATAATGTCGAGTGATTTTAAATTTTGGAAAGACACAGGCGTTGATTCAGAGAAAAAAAAATTAACTGAAGAAGTGATGACATATGCATTTAAGAATTATAATAACTATCATGAAATTTGTAGATACATCGCAACGAGATTCAAAGAACATTACAACACTGAAAAATGGACAGTTTTTGGTTATAATGCTGGACATGGTTCTGGTTATTCAGATTTCAAAGACACTTTTATTGGAATTGATTACAAAGATTCAAAAATTATTATTACAAATCATGAATTATAAAATATTAAAATTTAATTAAATTAAATTTACATTTTAAAAACTTATTAAATTTTTTTAAATAAAAAAAATATTATTTAATTTTTAATTTTGATTTTAATTGATTAATTTTTTCATTTTTCGTTTGAATTATTTGAATGTAATTATTTTTAATTGCTTCTAATTGATTTTTTTTTTCGTTAATGTCTGTGTAAAGTTCAACTAAATGTTTTTTTTTAACATTAATCATTTCATTTTCGTTTTCATCTTCTTCTAAAACGTTTTTATTTAAATTATTAATTGCTTTTAAACTTTGTTTGTATTCATTAATTGAAATTTTTCTATCTTTAATACATTCTAATAAAGTTTTTGAATTTGTATTAATTTTATTAATTTCATTTTCGATTTTTTTAATGTTAATTTTTTGTTCATTAAAATCATTGTTCATTTGATTTAAATCATTTCCTAATGAAATATTTTCGTTTTTTAAATTTAATAATTCTTCATTTAATTCTTTCACTTTTTCATTTAAAATTGAAACTTTTTCGTCTTTTATTTTTAAATTATTTTCGTTATGATTAATTTTTTGTTCAATTTCATCATGAATTTTACTTTCTTCTTTATTTTTTACTTTTAAAATTTGAATGTTTTCTTTTAATTTTTTTAATATTTCTTCACTATTAAAATTCGTTTTATTAAAACTTTCAATCATTTGTTCTAAACTATTATTTTTTATTGTTTGATTTTCAATTTCTTCTAATAATTTTTCAAATTGTTCTTTTAGTAAATTATTTTCATCTGTCATTTCATTAATATTATTTATTAAATCAGTATTAATATTATTTGTATCGTTTTTTTCTTCGATTTTTAAATGTTTAAAATGTTCCAAATTTTCATTAAAATTTTTATTTTCGCTTAATAAAAAATCATTTTCATTCTTTACTTTTTCAAAAATGTTATTTAATTCCATATTCGTCATTTGACTTGTGTTTAAACTAGTTTTCAAAGTGTCAATGTAAGTTGATAAATTTTGATCATATTGAGTCAAAGGAAAATTATTATTAAATTTTTTGTATGAATTTAATTCAATTTGAAGACAACGATTGTAATTTTTCAAATCCAAATTTGATTTATTTAATACTGAATTTTGAGTTTTTAATATTGAAATACTATCGTATGAATTTATGTCATTCGCTAATGGAGAATATTTAAAATTATTATTATAATTTAAATTATTATTAATGAAACTATTTTGATGTGAAATATTATTATTATTATTATTATTATTATTATTATTATTATTATTATTATTATTATTATTATTATTGTTACTATTGAATGTTGATTGTATTGTTGGAGTTGGAATGTATTTATTTCTTCCCATTTTACTACGATTTAATGTTTGCTCAGTTTGAGCCATTATTGTTTTAAAATCATTTAAAGCATTTAATGTGCTTGGTGTGTATAAACTTTTATTTATTATGTTTTGAGAAGGTGAATAATCGTAATTTAAATTTTTTTGTATGAAATTATTATTAATAAAATTACTATTATTATTATTATTATTATTAATTAAAGGCGAACTTAAATTATTATTATTATTATTATTATCATAATTTAAATTATTATTATTATTATTTAAATTGAAATTATTAATGTTATTTGAAGGTAAAGTATTATTATTTGAAGGAGAAAAAGTGTAATAATTCAAATCAGGAGTTTGAATGGGTCTTATAAATGTAATTGCGGGTGAATTTTGAAATTGTTTTAAATCGTTTTGAAGTAGTTCATATTCTTTTAGAGCATTGTCTAATTTTTGGCTTAATTCATTATTATTTTCTTCATTATAATTTTGAATATTATTATTATTATCAATATTATTATAATTATTATTATTATTAAAATTATTAGTAAAATGATTAATATCAGAAGGTAATGAACTTATATTGTAATTTTGATTTCTATTGCTTGAAAGTAAATCAATTTGAGGAGAATTTTCAAAATTTTCATTATTATTATTAAAATTATCATTTTCATTATTATTATTATTAAAATTATCATTTTCATTATTTTCATTATTATTATTAAAATTATCATTTTCATTTTCATTATTATTATTAATAATATTATTTTCATTATTATTATTATTGTCAGTCATTTAAATTTTATATAAAAAATTTAAATTAAATATTATTATTATTATTATAATTAAAAAAATGAATGATAATGATGAACTAATAAAAAATAATCAAAATAATTTAGAAGATATAAACATAAGTATTGAAGACAATAATAAAAATAAAGAATATTTAAATGATATTCAAAAAGATAATATATCAAATAATAACGAGAATATGGAATCAAAAAATGAAATATCTCAAAATTCAATACATAAAGAGAGTAGTAATAATAAGGATGATAATGAAAATGAATCACAAAAAGAAGAAGATTTATTTAATATTAAAGATAATAATAAAGAAACAAATAATATTAATTCAGAAAATAATAAAGAAGAAAATGAAAACAATGAAATTAATTATGATGTAGAATCGAATATAAATATTAACGAAGATCAAATTCAAAAAGCAAAAATTATTAATTTTGAAATAAAAAGTAATTTAAATCAAATAGATAAAGATATAGATAAAAATGAAAATGAAAATAAAAATGAGAATAAAGAAAAAGAGAAGACTGATGAGGTAGATAATTCTGCTGAAATACAAAAATTAAAAGAAAACTTAAAAACAATTTATGCTAAAACAAATACATTATCAACTCAATTAAGCACAGTTATTACTAATCTAAAAAAAGAAATTCAAAATAATTATAATTTAAAACAAAAATATAAAAAAGAATTAAATGATATAACTAAGGAAATGAGAAATCAAAAACAAATAATAAAAAATATTAATAATGATATGGCAAATTTAGAAAAAATTATAAATTCAAAAATAATAAAAATGGAACAATATTCAAAAAATAATAAAGGTAAAGATTCTGTAGCAAAAAATAATAAAGAATTATTTACATATGAATCATCTGAAGATTTAATTAATGTAAAATTAAAACAATTGAAAAATACTTCTAAAAGAAATTTAATTTTAGAAAATGATATATCTAAAATAAATCAAAAATTAGAAAAAGGGTATTACTTAGACCAGGAAATCCATGATGAAAATCCTTCCATTAAAACAAAAAACGATGAACTAAATTATGTACTTAATAAATTATATACTAATATTAATTTAGTAAAAAATGAAATACAAATTTTAAAAAGTATTAAAACAAGACACGAGAATTATTGTGAGAAAAAATTAAT
>JAEEGK010005948.1_pt1 | contig 29445 bp, 16 predicted proteins | sample 8958771 | NCBI WGS metagenome assembly JAEEGK01 (sample SAMN16246547, study PRJNA631951) | gut metagenome | biome: gut microbiome; feature: rumen; material: SC-attached | host: Bos | place: Iran: Karaj | collected 2018-10 | reverse complement strand
CAATCCCCAATCCCCAATCCCCATTTAAAATATATTATAAATAAATAAAAATTATATTTTAATTTAATTTTATGTTTAAATTAAAATTAAATTATTATTTAAAATTATTAATAAATAATATAAAATGATATTTTAGTTTAAATATTAATATTAAATAACTATATTTTTTTTCTATTTAATATATAAGTAATAATTATTCATCATTATATTCATATTCCAAATCAGTAAAATAACTTTTAGTAAAAATATTATTTATTTTAATATCTTCTCCTCTTTCTTTATGAATTAATGTATCTAAAATTTCCAAACAATCATCAATATTATTCAAAAAATAATGAGCTAAAGAAACTTGTTTAGAAACAATAGCACTAATAACTTTAATTTTTTCTTGAAAATTATTAAAATATTTTTTAGCCGATTTTAAATATTTAAACATTTCTTCATCAGTCTCATCACTTCCTATAACAAAAATAAAATCAAATTTTTTTTCATTAAAATTATCTTGCAAAACCTTTGCTAAAAATGCTCCTTTATTAACATTTTGGGGTCTTATTAAAAGAGTCCCATTACTTTGTGTAACTAAATCTAATTTTGAAGTATTAATTATAGACATAAGATGAGTTTTTAATTCATCTGCTTGAATATCTGCAAAATAACTATTGCTTAAGTTATATGACCAAGTTATACATGAAGCCATTTCTACTATTTCAGCTCCTTCAACTCTTTCTGAAAACATTTTCATTATTTTTAAAACTTGTTCTTTCCATGATACATTTGATAATTGAACTAAAGGTTTATAATCTTTTTCTGAAGGATATTTATAATAAAAACCGTTTTCACCACATAAACCTAAATTTTCCACTTCTTCAAATAATTTTTGTAATAATTTAATATCATAATTAGAAATAATAAAGACCATATTATGCTCATCAGAGCATAAACTTTTTAGTATAGTTATAATTCTTCTATCTGGACTTATTAATTTTAATTTAATTGGATCATTTAAAATTGATTCTGAATTTTCTTGATTTAAATACTCTTCTATTTCTCTTAAAGTATTTTCATAATTGAAAATTAATAATCTATTTTCTGAATTTTTATAATATTTTAACAATTTTCTTTTTTCAAGATGTTTGAAATTTTCTCCAAATTTAATTACATCCACATATTTAGTATCTATATTCATTACTTGCTTATTCGAATTATCATGAACTTTAACTATTTTTAAATCTAATAAGAAACTTTTGACCCATTCTAATAAAGTTATTTTTTTTATTGAATTTAAATCACTTTCTACTCTCTTTTGAGTAAATTTCCAATTATAAATTTTACTTAAAGCTCTCGATATCATTTCTGGGTCATAAGGATTAGCACTATATACACTTTTAAGACCCATCGAAGCCATATTTTCACTTACTACAGCTCCATAATTTTTACTTTTTTTTGTTTGCATAGCAAGAAATTCTTTTACTATTAAACTTTGACTAAAAAAAAATTTAGGATATAAAAATATATCTGTATTTTTAAATAAAGCTAATCTTTTAAATATATTATTAGCTTGAGTATCATTAATATCATTTATATATTCTATTTTTATTAATTTTGGATTATTATATTTATTCAATAATTTATTAGTCATTTCATATATTTTTTTTTTATAATTTTTTAATTTTTCTACAGTCATTTTTTTTGATTTATTTTCTTCTTCAATTTCTTTCATTTTATTTTTATTTCTTTTTTTTTCTTCTTCATCTATACTTTCATCATTTTTATTAATTTTATTAGAATCTTCCTCAATTTTATTTTCTGTATTTATAGTACCATTATCAAATTCTTTTATCCACATTCTAAAAGATGCTTTATATTGTAAATTTTTATGATTATCTAAAAATAATTCAATTGCTTTTAATTTAGAACATATAGCCATCAGACAATATAAATAATCAAAACTAGTCACAGCTAATTCAAATTCTTTATTTTCTTCTTTATATTTATTATCATAAAATTTAAATTCTTCAATTTCAGATAATTCTTCAATATATGAGTAATTTAGTTGAGGTTGTCTAATATGAACTAAAATTGTTCTTCCAGAACGTGATAAAGTAATTAATCCCTTTTTACTGACGTTATAAAAAATTCCAAAAAATCTTCTCATTATAGTTAAAAAATTTCTAGCAGAAGTAAAATCATGAAATCCAATGACATCACAAAGAATAAAACATCTGAATATTTCTTGATAATATGGAAATATTTTAATAACATCACTCGAAGGTAAATCAATATGAATATATATTCCTATATGGGAATTTGGTTTATTATGCATAAGTCTATCAGCCACAAAAGCTAATCCAATATTATGAATTGTAATTAAATCTTCTTCTTGGCAATCTGATAATATTTTATTTGCATATTCTTTATTAACATTATAAAATGCATCAACATATTTTTTACTATCAGCAAATATTTCATCAGAAGGATAAAATGATGAATTTAAAAATACTGGGTACATTACACGTTCTAAATAATATATAAAATAATCTAATTCTTTTTTTTTTGGTGTAACTGGATAATAATCTTTATCTCTCAAAAAATCTATTATTTCTTCTTGTTCTTCTTCTAGAAAATCATATAAATTTTTAAGTAAGCCTATCCATTTAATATTTATTGGATTTTTACTATTATTTTCTGCTTTTAATTTATTAACATATCTGAATAAAAAAGAATTATCACTTTCTATGATATTATATTCACCTTTTTCATTTTTTTCTATTCCTATGGGTAAATATACTGTGACCATAACTATTCTATCTCTACTTGATAATTTGACTTCTCCTTTATTATCAAAATCATCAAGTATGTCCAAAGACATTTTATTATTTTCATAAGATATTAAATCTAAAGGGCCTAAAGAAGAAGCAACAGCAGAAGAAGAATCAATTGAAATTTTTCTTTCAAATTTAAATTTCAAATCTTTCATATCATTATTTTCAATATTTAAATTTAATTGTAATTCATTTTGTTCATCATCATTTTTTTTATCTAATTTCTTAGTTTTTAAATAATTAATATCTCCTTGTTTATTTATAATCAAAAAATTTCCAGTTTGTTTCATTGTTAAAATTCTTTTTGAATTATTTGGTAATTGTTCAAATTCTTTTTCTCCATTTTCATTAAAAATAACATATTTATATTCTATTGTCATTCCAATTGGACAAATTAAATCTATTGTACTTTCCCATAATGGAAATAGATTTTCATTTGTTTCCATTGTTATTGATTTTTCTATGTCCCAATTTCCTAATTCTTCTAAATTTCCACATATTCTTAATTGTTGACCATATGTTGTTTGATATGAACATTGAAATTTTAATGTTGCCACATTTGATTTTAATGTTTCTTCTAAATCTGAAGAACTTGTTTTTTTAAAGTCAGATGTCATTTTTTTTTTATTATAATTATTTTTTTTTTTATTTATTTTTCTAATAAATTTTTCCAACTTTTTTTTGCTCTTTATTTTTTAAAATATTATTGACAAGTTTTATTTGTTTTATAAACAATTTATTAAACAGTTTCAAAAAATGGAAGTTAAAGGTAGACATTAAAAATAGAATAGATATTTATTCATTTTATTAAATCTTATAAAAAAATAATGAAAAATTTTTAATTACATAAAGTACCTTTTTTCGATTATTAATAATTCAACAGAATTTGCCTATTAATTAACAATTAAAAAAAATTTCAGTTTTTTCAATTGAAATCTTTATTTTGAAATGAATCAATAGGGATGAAAAATACCTTTTATTTTCATTCAATAATTATAATATGAATTATATAAAACAACATTATAATTTTTTAAAATATAAAAAACGTTTTTAAATAATAAAATAAAAAAATTAACAACATCAAAAAGTAAAAATTAAAGATAAAACTATTTAAAAAAACAAAGATTTCTTAAATCCAATTTGAAAACCTTAAAAAAATTTCATTTCATTTCAAAAACCATGAATAAAAAATTTTTTTTTAAAAACTTAAAAAAAAATCAAAAAAAAAAAAAATAAAAAAAAAATTCTTTTAATATAATAAACGTTTTTATTACAAAAAACAAAAAATAAAATAAAAAACAAAAAATCTAGACTCAAACAAAAACATGAAAACATTAAAAAACTTTAAGTAGCATATTTCTTAGTCCATTCTTTAGCAGTAGCTTCATATTTAGCTCTATCAGTTTTATAAATTTGTGCAATTTCTGGAACAAGAGGATCATCAGGATTAGCATCAGTTAAAAGACTTGAAATACTTAATAGAACTTTACTGATAGTTAAAGCAGGACTCCATTGATCTTTTAAAATATCTAAACAAATGGAACCATTTGAATTTATATTTGGATGATATATTCTTGTTTGAAAAGTACATTTTGGTGGTTTAAATGGATAATCTGTTGGAAAGTGAATATTTAAAAAAAATACTCCTCCTTGATATGGTGAATCACTTGGTCCCATTATTGTCGCTTGCCAATGAAATAAATCACCGTCGTTTATTGGACCTGCACTACAGTTTGCTGGAGGATCTTTGTTAAAGTCTACTAATTCTTTTTGAATTCTTTTTAATGCCATTTTTTTTTTATATACTTTTTTTATTTTTTAAAGGATTATATATTTTTCTTGATAATCTATTTTTTTTATTAATTTTTTTTTCAAAATAATGAGTTTTTTTTTAATTGTTTTTATAAAGAAATATGTTTTTTTTGTTAGATTTATTAAATTTTTTAAAGGTCTTTTTTTTTGTTAATTAAAGAGTTTTTAGTTGGAAGTTTTATGTTATTGAAGTAAAGTATTCTTTTTTAAACTTTATTTTGTTATTAAATGTCACTGAAATAAAAAAGATTTTGCTATTTCAATTAAATGTTTAAAGAGGAATAAACTATTTTTTTCTAAATTAATAACCTTGAGAATGAAAATAATTCTTAGGAAGAATTATCATATTTGAATATTTTCTTTTTTATTCATTTAAACAAAAATTTTTATTTCTTCTTTTATTAAAAAATTTAAAAAAAAATAAAAGAAAAAATTCTAGAATGAAATTATTTAATTTATATATTTAAAATTAAAAATAATGGAAGATGAAACTCAAGAAATGTTTTTTAATAAATTTCAACATGATATAAATTGTTTATCAGATAGTGTAAAATATAACTTTATTTATTTTAAAGAATAGAGCAATTAGGAAAAGTGGTTTAGATAAATTAACAAAAGAACTTTTTAATACAAAGCACAAAGAATATATAGAGCAATTACTTTCTCAGAATTTAATGAATCCTTTAATAAAATGTTTAGAAGATCAAATAGAAAAACATAGAGAAACAACAATTAATTTATTTGAAAAATTACTTAAAGAAGTATCAGTAGATAAAGTATTAGTATCAATTTTAATAACATTTATAATTCAAAGAATGGATCATACACCTTTTCCAGAAACATGTAAAAAAACAAATATATAATAAATTTTTAGCTGAAGAATTAAGAATAAAACTTATAAAATTAATGGGAGTAATTTTAGATAAATATAAAGAAGAATATAAATCTCATTTAAGTGATTTAGCAAAAATGATATCAATATTATTAAAAGATCCTTGCCCAGATATAAAAATAAAATTAAGTGAATTTATCACAAAAATATCAGAAAAATATAAACATGATATTGGAATTCATTCAAAAGGAATTGTAACTTCTCTTTGTTTAAATTTAAAACATCAACATAATAAAATAAGAAAAATAACAGAAAGTTCATTAGTTGATATACTATTATGTGATAATTCAGGAAATTATATAGATGATTGTATTCCTTATTTACATATTTTATCCAATGATAAAAATGCTGAAGTCAGAAAACAATTTTATAATTCTATTGCAAAGTTATTAGAAAATTTAAATATTGTTTATTTAAGAAAAAGTGAACCTGCTTTAGTTATGTTGTTATTAAATGGATTAAGTGATGATAAGGAAGATATTAGGAATATAACTCAAAATTTAATTGAAGAAGCTGGAAATAATAGAAGGAAATTAGCTTTTGAAACTGAGGAAGATTTAAGTAAAATTTTGGAATAATATTTACTTTTTTAAATAAATTATAATTTTTTTTTAATTTTATTTTTTCAATTTTATGTTTAATATCCTTTAGGGAATGAAATATTTAATGTAGTTTTATTTATAAAATAAATCTTTGACTCGTATATTTGGTATCTTCTTTAAAAGCCATTTCTTTAATAATATTATCATATAAAAATAAAATTTTATTCATATAAAAATATAATTTATTGTTAAACTTTATAAATTTTATTTTATAATAATATCTAAAATTTCCAAAATAAACTTTATAAAAAAATGTCAAAAAAAGAAATTTATTTAATCATCCTAATATCTCTTCTATCAAATTCCTTTCAAAAATTAAACAGAAAAGTATTTGAGGCAACAAAAATAAAAAACTTAAATATAAAAAACAGAATCTTTAAAGCTGCAATGATAGATAATTGTTTTTTACAGAATGATCGTATAACTGAAGAAGCATATAATTATTATGAAAAATTATCAACAGAAGGAACATCAATAATTTTTACAGCAGGAACAATAGTTTCTCCATCATTAATATATGGAAAAGTAGGAACATTTAGAATAGATAAAGATGACTATATAGAAGATTTTAAAAAATTAACAAATTTAGTTCATAAAAATAATGCAAATATACTATTAGATTTATATCATCCAGGAACATTTATTGTTAATAAAGCTGATAAAGCTTATGGACCAAGTAATTTAAGACATCCTTTTTTCAATGAAAATAGTAAAGAATTAACTAAAGAAGATATATTAAAAATAGAAGATGATTTTGAAAAAGGAGCAATAAGAGCTAAAAAAGCAGGTTTTGATGGAATTGATATTCATGCTGCTCATTTAACTTTATTGAGTCAATTTTTATCTCCTGCTTTTAATAAGAGAAATGATGAATATGGTGGAAGTGATGAAAATAGAGCAAGAATAATTGTTGAAATTATTGAAAAAATTAGAAAAAGTGTTGGAAATGATTTTATTATTTCTATTAAATTAAATTGTAGAGATGGTATTGAAAATGGAATTAGAAAAGAAGGATTTATAACAGCATGTAAATTAATAGAAAAAGCAGGAGCTGATATTATTCAAGTTAGTGGTGATTTTAATCATCAACCTCAAAATAATATTCCTTATTTTCTTTCTCAAACTGAAGAAATTGCTGATATTGTTAATATTCCTGTTGTATTAATTGGAGGAATTAGAAATTATGAAATTATTGAAAAAGTTTTAGAAGAAAGTAATGTTCAATATTTTGCTCTTGGAAGACCTTTAAATTGTGAACCTGATCTTGTTCTAAGATGGGAAAAAGGAGATAAAGCTAAATCTCAATGTATTTCTTGTAATTCTTGTGGTAAAAATGGAAGTAGAAAATGCTTTTCAAAAAATAAATAATATTTATTATTTATTTTATTTAATATTTAATGGGTAATTTTAATTTTTATTTGATTATTTTATTTTTTTGTTGTTATTTGATTGTTGGATTTTATAAGTGAATTTTATTACAAATTAATTCACTCATATCATTTATTTTTTATAACCCCATTTAATCTATTTCTTCTATTATATTCTCTTTTTCTTTTAAAGATTTTGATATGTTTATTTCACTATCTGAAATAATAAAATTTATGGTTTTCAGAAAATTTGTTTGTCATTAAATAATAAATTTTTTCTTATTACTTCATTTTTACTTTTTAATAATATTAAAATATCATCTTCATTATTACTAATATTATTACTTATATTATTATTTAAAGTATTATTACTAATTATATTATTATTATTACTTATATTATTATTTTTTTTATTAATATTATTATTAATCATATGAATATTATAACTAAGATTATTAGATATATTACTATCTGTTTTCAAATTTTCTTTATATATCAAATCATCTTTCTTAAAATTATAATTTAAATCAGTATTTAAAACTTTATTTCCTTTTATTAAATTTTCACATTTTTTTTCAATTTCTTTATACATTTGAATTAACTCTTTATTTTTTTTACCACTTTCATCAAGTTGTTTTTGTAAAAAAGAAATATAATTATCTTTAATACTGTTGTCATTCTCAATTTTTTCTCTATGAGAAAATAATAATTGATTATTATAAATAGTATCTCCAATAGTCAAATTAAAATTACTATTACTTTTATTACTTAAACTTCTATCCAGTAATAAACTTTTATCAGATATTGAATTATAAGTTTTATTATATTTATTTATTTTATCATCTTGACTTAAAGTTAATTGATGAGTATTTTTAAAAGGATTTTTTATTGAATTAGAAAGTTTATTATGTTGAATTGAATTAACATTATTTATATTATTATTATTTGTAATATTTAAATTTAAATTTCTTATTGAATTATCTTTTGAATTATTTGTTTCTTTAGAATAAATTATTGATGATTTTGAATTATCATATTTATTTATTTCTAAATTTTTTGAATTATTATTTTGTTGATTATTTTTTTTGCCTCTAAAAACATTTCTTAAATTTTTTAAATTATGATAACATTGTTTTATATTTTCATTTATTTGTTCATCTGATATTATTTTATTATTTGAATTATCTTGAAATATTTTTTCTAAAGAATCAGTGAAATTCCTTTTTTGTTTTATATTTGAAAAAATATGAAAACCATTTCTCTTTTCAATATTTAAAATGTTGTTTATCATTTTTTTAAATTTTAAAAATTTAAAAAATAATTTAAAAAAAATAATAACTAATAAAAATATTAATAATAAATAAGATAATTAATTCAAAAAAACTATTCTCAAATAATATTTATTTACAAAAATGTTGTTGTCTTTCAATAATTAAATCATTAATTGAAACATTATGATTATTTAATTTATCATTTCTAACATTTTTATATTTATAACAACTATTAAAAAAATAATTTTCATCATAAAGATATTTATTATTACTTCTTAAAATATTATATTGACTAATTCTATAAACATCATTTCCTTCTTTATTACATAAACAAAAAGGTATAGAAGTATCACATTTATCTTTATTATTTGGATCAATAAAATCATTAAAATTTTCTTTTAAAGTTTTCTTACTAATATTTTTTCTATAATGGTCAATATATTCTTCATTAAATCTATTATAAATCATTAAAAAATAATTTAAAGTATTAACATTATTTAAATTCTTCATTTTTGCAATTAATATTTGATGAATATCTTCAATAGAAGTTTTCTTTATTTTTTGATTAAATAATAAATAAATCACCCAAATAAAAGCTTTATATAAAATAATATTTCCATAAATAAAAAAAGCATCCCAAACAGTGTATAAAATATCATCATTAAAACTTTGACTAAATAAACTAATAAAGCATTTAGTAATTAAATTAGAAATACATAATTCAATTATTTCATCATTTTTAACAAAAGGTAATGTAAGATTAATTATTTTTTTAACTATTTCAGTATCTGTTCTTACACCAGTAAATTTTAAATAAAAATCTAAAGGTAAATAATTTTCAGCAATTTGAGTAAAAACCCAAAAAGTTTCTTCTTCATTTTCCATTATTAATAATAATTTACCTACTATATAATTAAATCCTTGACAATAACCAATTGTTATGTTTCTCATTGCAAAAGCCATTAATATATTTTTTAATTTAATTAAATTTGTTTCTTCTTGAAAAAAAGGAATTTCAGGATAAGTTCTATGTAAATCTAAATTTATATTTTCTTCAAAAGGAAAAGGAATTTTTTTTGGGAATAAAGATAATAAATTATTATAATAATTTGGATTATTTATCATTTCTCTTTTTGCACCACTTGCTATTAAATAATATTTCCTTCTATAATTCTTATGTAAAGGGTTATATAATAATTCTTTTATTAGTTTTATATCTTCTTCTGAAAATATTATTTTTGAGTCTTGAAGTAATTCTTTGTAATAGTGCTTCCAGGTTAATTTCTTTTTGTGACGCTTTATTTTTTCGTTTTTAAATAATATTTCTTCAAATATTTCATCTTCTGATTCTTTTTGATTTTCCATTAATTTTTTTGATTAATTTTTATTTTTTGGGGAAAATAATATTTTTTTATTGTTTTTTTATTTAATTAGTTTTTAAGATAAATGTGGTTTTAAATCATTTAAAAATTATTTATTATAAATTAAAAATGGAAGGATTCTCTAATACTTCTTTTATCAATAAGTCTCTATATTCAAATATGCTCAATTCAGAATTTATTTCTTCAATTAATGGTTTATCTAAAATAATAAAAGAATATTATTTATCTACAAAAAAAAATTTATCAGATTCTTCTTCATTATATAATTTATTTGAAAATCAAGGATCTTCAATTAATAATTTATCAAATGAAATTCAACAAAATAATTCAATTGAAAAAATAAATGATTTAATTCAAAATTTACAACAATTAAATCAAACAAAGGAAAATTTAGAAAAAATCAATGAAACAAATATAAATAATTTATCTTCTTTTTTAGATAAAGCAAAATATCAATTTAAATTAATGAAAGAAATAAAAAATAAAAGAAATTTTAGTTCTGAAAAAAAAGAATATTTATCAAATGAAAGTTCTTCAAAAAATTTTTTATTAAAATCTCCAATTCCAAGTAAATTAAATTTAAGAAGTGAATCTCAAAAAAATATAGATGATTATACTTATAATAGACTTGCAAAAAATATAATTTGTTTTTTAAAAAAATATGATAATATAAAAGACAATTTATCTTTAGATGAAAATTTAAAAAATGCATTTGAAGAATTAGATTATTTAAAAAAAGAATTAAAATTACAAATTGAAAATATTTTAATAAAAAAAAACAATGTTAATATAACAAATCTGGAAACTTTTGAAAAAGATTGTATAATAAAGAATCTAAAAGAAGATTTAAATAAATATAAATCAGAAATATTAAATAAACAAAAAGAAATTGACAATTTAAATAAACAATTAAAAGATTTTTTAAATGAAAAAAAAAATATAAATTTAGAATCAGATAATGATAAAACATTAACAGAAAATACTTTAAATGATGCTATTAAATCATATAAACAACAAATTAATAGTTTAAATATGGAAATATTAGAAAAACAACATTTAGAAGAAATAAATAAAAATTTAGAATATGAATTATCAAAATTAAATAATGAAATAAATTTATTTAAGGAAGAAAATTATGAAGGAAGAATAGAAGAATTGAAAGAAAATAATAATAATTTAAAGGAAGAAATAAATAAATTAAGAAATGAAATTCTAGAAAAAAATAAATTTATTCAAGAAGCAGAAAATAAAAATTTACTTCTTCAACAACAAATCGATGAAAATAGTGAAAATTTACAAAATAAAGAAAATGTTATTATTACTTTAACTGAAAGCAGTGTTGAAAATAATGATAAAATCAATAATATTCAAAAAAAATTAAATTTAGCTCTTGAAAATAATAATTTATTAAAGAAAAAAAAAATAGATAATGAAATTGAAATATCTAATTTAAAAGATATTATTAGTAAATTAAATTTAAATGAAAAGAATTTAAATAAAATAAGTGATGAAAGATTATCTACAATTAATAAATTAAAATTACAATTGGATGAAGAAATAAAAGCAAATGAAAAATTAAGATTATTTATTAAAGATTTAAACATTAAATTAAAAAATTATGATGATACAATTGATCAATTAAAAAATGAAAATTTTATTTTAAATACTAAAATAAATGAAAATCCTATTAAAGAAGACAATGAAAAAAATTTTATGAAAATAAATTTAGAAAAAAGAAATAATGAATATGTTGAATTAAGAAATACAAATAATTTATTAAGAAATAATTTATCTGATGCTGAAAATAAATTAATTTCCTTAACAAAACAATCTGAATTTTATAAAAAAAAATATAATGATTTAAATGAAAAAATTAAAGGAAATAAAAATATAAATGAAAAAGCTTTAAAAGAAAAAGAAAATGAATTATCTGATTTATCAGAAAAAAATACAAATTTATCAAAATATTTAACTCAAAAAAATAATGAAATAATATCTTTACAAAGGGAAAATATAATAAAAACTACAGAAATAACAAATTTAAATGAACAAATAAAAAAATTAAAAATTATGATTGATAATATGACAAAAAATAAAGATGATAATGTAAATAAATTAAATTCAGAAATTAAAAATTTAAAAGATACTGGAATTAGTATTATTGAAGAAAGAGATAAAATCAAAAAAGAATTAGATAATAAAATATATGAATTAAATAATATTAAAGAACAATTTTCAGATAAATTAAAACAATATGATAAAAATAATTTAATTAAAATTCAAAGTTATGAAAATATTCTTAATGAATTAAAAAAAACAAATGAAGAAATTTATTTAGAAAATCAAAATTTAAAAAATGAAAATGAAACAATTGAAAAAGATAAATATATAATAGAAAATGAAATTAAAAATTTATTGAAACAAAAAGAATATAGTGAAAATATGTCAAATGAAATTCAAAATGAATTAAATAGATATAAAATCTTAAATGAAAAACAAATGGGAATGTTAAAAGAATTAGTTTCTACTGATGAATTATTAAAAAAAGAAAATTTAGAAAAAAATTATAAAATTGATGAATTAAATAATTTAATTAATCAATTAGAAAATGAATTAAAAAATAAAAATGAGATTATTGAAAAAATGATTAATGAAAATAAAATTAGCGAAAAAAAAGATAATGATAAATTTAATGAAAAATTAAAAAGTTTAAATAATAAAAAAAATGAAGAAATTATTAAAATCAATGAATTAACAAAAGAAAATTTAGAATATAAAGAAAAATTATTACAAAAAGAAAATGAAATAAAAGAAATTAAAAATAATTTAAATAAATTTGATTTAGATAATAAATCTCATATTCAACAATTAAATAATGAAATAGAAAAAAATAAAAAATATTATGAAGAAATAATAAATAAAAAAGAAAAAGAAATAAATAATTTAAAAGAAGAAAATGAAAAAAATAAAAATTTACTTTATTCTTCAAATAATAATAATAATGATTTAAATGAAAATTTAAAAAATGAAAATAAAAAATTAGAAGAAAATATTTCATCACTTCTATTAAATATAAAAGATTTAAAAAATGAAAATTCTTCAAAAGAAAAAATAATAACTTCATTAACAAATGAAAATGAAAAAAATAAGGAAAATTTAAATAATTTAAAAGAAGAAATTTTAAAGAAAGATAATAATATAAAAGAATTAAAAGAAAAAATAAAAGAAAATAAATTTGAAGAAGAGCAAAATAATCAAATCAATATTTTAACTCAAAAACTACAAGAAATAAATAATTTATTTGAAAATTCCACAAAAGAAAATTCAGAAAAAGAGAATATAATAAATCAATTAAAAAATGAATTATTTAATAAAAATAATGAAGTTAATTTAATTAACAATTCATTAAATGACAATAAAGAAATTTTATCAGAAAAAAATAAAATAATAAATGATTTAACTGTAAAAAATACTGATAATGAGAAAATAATAAATAAATTAAATATTAATCTTAAAGAAAAAGATAAAAAAATTGATGAATTAAATAATTTAAATAAAGAAAAAGATAAAAAAATAAATGAACTTAACTTAAAAAATTCTGAAAATTCTTCAAAATTAAATGAATTATTAAACGAAAATTCAGATAATCAAAACTTAAAAAATAATGAAGAAAAAGAAAAAGATAATAAAATAAATGAATTAACAAATAAAATAAATGAAAAAGAAAAAGAAATTAAAAGATTAAATGATTTAAATATAGAAAAAGAAAATAAAATAAATGATTTAAATAAAAATAATAATGAAAAAGAAAATGAAATAAAAAAATTAAATGAATTAAAAATAGAAAAAGAAAATAAAATAAATGAATTATTATTAAAACAAAAAGAAGAAACTGAGAATAAAAATTCAGAAAAATTAAATGAAGAATTAATCAAAAAATATGAAAATGAAATTAAAGAATTAAAAGATAAAGAAAAGAATTTAAGAACAGAATTAAATATAATAAATGATACTAATGATAAATTAATTGAAAAATTAAATAATTCAGAAAATAAAAATCAACAATTACAAGAAGAATTAAATAAATATTTAAATGAAAATAATAAAAATGAAGAAAATGAAAAAGAAAATTTAAAAAAAGAAATTAACGACTTAAAAAATATTATTTCTAATAATAAAAAAGAAATAGAAAGTTTAAATAATACTTTAAATAATAAAGAAGAACAATTAACAAAAAATAATTATGTATTAAATAATAATGAAATAAATAAAAAATTTCAAATAATAACTGATGAAAATAATATTTTAAAAACCCAAAAAAAAGAAATTGAAAATGAATTATTTGAAAAAAATAAAAAAATAGAAAATCTTGAAAAACAGATTAAATTATCTGAAAATAAAAATGAAATAAATAATAAAAATGAAATAGACAATCAAAAATATGAAAATATTATTTCAGAAAAAGAAAAAGAAATTAAAAATTTAGAAAATAATATTAAAAATTTGAATGAAAACAATTTAAATTTACAAAATCAATTAAATAATAAAAATATAGAATTAGATTCAGAAAAAAATAAAATTAAAACTTTAGAAGAAAATTATGAAAAAATAAAAAAAGAAAAATCAGAATCAACACAAGATAATAAGGAAAAAGAAATAGAAGAATTGAAAATTCAAATAACAAAACTCAATGAATTAAATAATAAACTTCAACAAGAAAATGAAGAAAAAACAAAGAAAATAATAGAAATAAATAACAACAATAATAATAACAATTTAAATAATAAAAACAATGATAATTTAAACAATAATAATAATAATGATAATGAAACAATTCCTTTATCAAAATTTAATGAAGTTTTATTAAAATTAAATGAAATAGAACTTCATTCTCAGAAATTAGAAGAAAAAAACAAACAATTAAAAGAGAAACTAAAAATGAAAAACCAAAAAAACGAAAATAACATAGTTTCAGATAAAGTAAATTCAGGATCAAAATTATCTGAAGGAGAAAGTAAAAATATATTTCATAATGTAACAGAAGGTAATGTTGAAAATTTAAATAATCCAAAATTAAATCAAAGTAATATAAGTAGAAAACATGATGATACAAGAAAATTATTACAAAGTCAATTACAAATGTTTAAAGAACAATATAGAATTGAAAATGATAAAGTTAATAAAATAAGTGAATTATTTAAAAATTTGTTAAAAAATATTAAATATGATTCTAAAAATAGTGTTATTGCTAATGATATTTGTAATATTTTAGGATTTTCTCCTAATACTACTAATTCCTTGATTAAGGAAAAAAAAGGGTTGTTTGGAAAATCAAAAAAATAATTATTAATTTAAGTTAGTATTTATTTTATATATTTAATTTTAATAAGAAAAAAATATTTTTTTTTCTTGTGTTTCAAATATTTATTTTTTTGAATTTTTGTTTTTGAAATTCCTTTAAAGTTATTAATAACTGTTCAAAAGATAAAAATTTTTCATTAGATTTTTTTTGGAGTGTAATTTTTATTTAAAAACGTATTTTAATCTAATTTCATTTTTATTAAATGATAAAAATAATAAAAAAATATATCTACATATCAATGAGTACAAAAAGTAAAAAGAATAATAGTTCAGTATATATAAGTAAATATGATTTAAGTTATGATAATTACTCAAAAAGTAATACTTTCCGTTCGAATAATCCTCAAAGAAAAGTTTCATTTAATCCAAAAGTAGCAGTTATAGAAATTGAAAATACAAAAATATTTAATTTAGAAAATAGTATTAATAGAAAACAAATTTTTGAAAATATGAGTTATGAAAAAAAAAGAAAAATTGAAGAAAGAAGATTAAGATTAGAAGAAGAAGAAAGAAGAAAATCTTGTGTTGAATGTAAAATTTTTTAAAACTTTATTAAAAAATAATTTTCTAAATTTTTAAGTTTGTCTCTTTTTAGTAATAAAATTGAATACTGATAATATTTAAATTATTTGTAAATTTCTTGTATTAAGTTAAAGACAATTGAATAATTCATTTTTTATTAAATTTGTATTATATTCAATTTATTAAAAATTGAATTTTTTATTAGATATTTAATATATAAAATTTAGAAGATATATTTTATTTTAGAACTTAATTGCAAAAAAGTATAAAAATTTTAAAAAATATTTAAAAAATTTTTTTTAAATAATACATAAAAAATTTATGAGAATTATACATGAATTTTCTTTATTAAATCATTGAGACATATCATATATTTACATTTTTTTAAAACATAGTTTGAAGTTAAAGTAATCCATTTTGGAATTTATAAATTTTTTCAAAATATAATCATTTTATATCAAAGAAATTCCTTCTTTATTATCTTTTTTATAATTCTATTTTTATTCAATTATATTATTATTATGATATCTATATCTTTTTCTATATAATAAATTAGAGAATTTGTAATTGGAGGTTTAATTTTTATTTAATAGAGTTTTATCTCAAAAATTTATTTTTTCTTGAATCAGTTTTATTTATTGTTTAATGTTATTATAAAACTTTAAAATTCCTTTTTTTTCCTTTCAATTTTCTTTTATTCTTTTTAAACTAGATTTTTATGTTGAGTTTCTTCCATCATTTAAAAAAAACCCTTATGTGATTCATATTTTTTAATTTATATTTAATAATAATATTTTTTTGATTGAATCAAAAATTTTTTACTATTGATAATAAAGGTATTTTATATATTTACCTTAAATAAAATATATAATAGTTTTATTTTTTATTATCACTTCATTATACTATTTCGACCAGGATCATCATAGGAATAATTAAATTTTTTGGGCTCTAAAAATGAATTTTTTTGTGTTGATATTTCTTTTTCTTCCGTTAAAATTGAATTTTGATAATTGAAATTATCATCTAATGTATTATGAATTTTATCTCTTATTAGTTGTGTATTTGTTTTTTTTATATTTTTAACTTTTCTAATTGCATAAGTATTATTCGAATTATTGCAAGTAATAAAATTTAAAATATGATAAAAAGTATATGAAAATAAAGGAAAGGCAAAAATGTAAGTAACAATAATACAAAACATTGATAAGGTTAATCTTAAAGAATTAATTTTAATTTTTTCAATTTTATCATTTTTAAAATTCCCTAAAAATTGAATACTTCTTAAACAAACATAAACAATATTAAAACTTAAAAAAATAATAAAAATAATAAAGAAATGATAATTTTTTTCTCCTATACAATTATTAAACCATAAACAATGATGTTCATAATTATTTATACATTTATTACAAATAACACAATGTTTACTTGTATTTGTTTTTATAACTTTGCAAATTGGGCAAAAATTATTTAAATTTAATAAATTATCTTCAACAATTTTTAATAAACTAACATTATTATTATTAATTAAAAACCCAGGATCACATTTACTTAAATAAATATGAAAAAGAATATTTAAAATAAAAATAATAGTATTCCAAAAAAATATAGTTTTATCTTTCTCTTCACCAAAAATAATTAACATAAAAATATAAACTGAAAAATTCAAAATATAATAAAAATAAATATATTTATCTTTAACATTATCTTTTTTCTTAAAACTAATTTCCAAATCAAAAAACCTAAATTTACTTTTATATTTTAAAACATAAATAATATCAACTTTATTTTTAATTTCACATAAATCAAAACAAGAATATCCTTTATTATCACAAATATCAGGATTAGCTTTATATTGTAATAATAATTTAATAATATTATAATTATTTTTTCCAATAATACATAAATGAAGAGGAGTTAAACCTTCTTTATCTTGAATATTAACATTAATATTAAAACTTAATAAATATTCAACACAATTAAATGAATTAGTATAACAAGCCCAATGTAAAGGAGTACTTCCTTCATCATCAGTTGATTCTATATCAAATTTATATTTTTCTTTAAATAATATTAACATATTTAATTTATTATTTTGTGCTGCGATATGTAATACATTTAATCCTCTATTATTTGTACTTTCATAATTTATATTGTTTTCTAATAGTAAGTTTAATATTTTTATATTTCCATTCATTACTGTGTAATGTAATGCATTAAATCCTTTTTTATTCTTTTGTTCTAAATAGTTTTGAAATTTTTCTTTTGTTACTTTTGGATTGTTTTTAAGGGAATTTATTATTATATTTGTTATCTTAAAGGAATTATAAAAAGTTGATTTTTGTAAAATCGTAGAATTTTCCTCATCTTTAAATTTCCAAAATTCAAAATTTATATCTTTAACTTTTCTTTCAATTTCTTCCAAATTCTCATCTTTAATATTCATAAAAAAATCATTAACACTTTTTGAATCAAAAGCAGTAACAGATTTTTTTTTTTTATCCTCAAAGAACATAAAAAACCTTTTGAAAAAAAATAATAAAAATATTAAAAAAAAATAAAATAAAACCATTCAAAAAAAAAAATGAAAGAATCATCCTTCCCCAAAGATTCCTCATCACCAAATCCGAAAAGTGATCTTCCTCCAACAATAGATTCAATATATTCGAAATACAAAGAAGAACCTGAAGATTCTGATGGTCACTCCTCTTCTGTAGAAAGTGGAAGTGAATCAACAAAAAGTGCTGGTTTACAAATAGCAAATACAATAATGGGAGCAGGAATACTATCAATACCAATAGTAATGCGTTATATAGGAATATTATTTGGTACCATATTTATAATATTTATTGCAATTGTTACAATATATTCTGTTCACTTATTAATTAGATGTGAAGAAATTACTGGAAAAAGTGGTTATTCTATGTTTGGGAAAATTACTATGGGTCCTTTTGGATCTTTTTTAGTTAAAATTATCATTATTATTAATAATTTTGGTCTTTGTTGTGCTTATATGAGAATTTTTGGAGAAACTATTCAAACTAGTGTTTCTGCTTTTGCTAATGAAAAATCCTTTTGGGTTAATAATTGGCATAATTATATTTATATTATTGTATGTACTTTAATTATGAGCATTTTTATTTTTAAAAAATCTATTGAATCACTTAAAAAAATTGCTTATTTAGGTATTTTATCTATTTCTTTATTTACTATTTCTATTTTTGTTCTTTTTTGTTATAAAGGAATATTTAAATTATTTGATTCAAATATGAGTTCTAAATTCTTTTTTCCTAATTGTAATCTTATGGAAGCTTTTCAATCTATGCCTACAGTCTTTCTAGCTTTTACTTTTCAATTTAATGTTTTTCCTATTTATTTTTCTTTGAAAAAAAAAAATAGAAAAAATATGATTGAAGCTACTAAAATTGGAGTTGAATTTTGTCTTTTTATTTTTATTATTGTTGGAATTATTGGATTTACTATGTATGGATTAAGGATGGATAATACTATTTTAAAGGAGTTAAATGATGATATGGTTAAATATAAAAATACTGACTCTTTTATTAAGTTTTTAATTATTTTTATTAACATTGCTTTTATTATTTCTACTTTAACTTGTTTTCCAGTTAGTTTTTTTTCATTAAAGGAAAATTTCTTGAATTCAATAATTTTTTGTAAAAAATATTGCTGGGTAAGTCATTTAGAAAATATTAATAATAAAAATGATAATGATAATAAAAATGATAAGAATAATAATAATGTTAATAAAAATGAAGAGAAAATTGTTGAAATTGTAGATATTAATCATAATAGTGAACATCAAAAACATGTTCCTTTAAAAGAAGGAAATATATCTAGAATTACTAAAAAAATTATTATTATTTCTTTATATTTATGTATTAGTGCTATTACTATTGTAATTCCTAAATTAAAAATTATTTTTCATATTGTAGGTTCTACTGCTGGAAATTTCATTTCTTTTATTTTTCCTAATTTATTTTTTATTAGATTATGTCATATGAGTAAAAAACATGAAAATTTAATTATTCCTTATTTTTTACTTATTATTGGATTTTGTTTTCTTATTATTTCACTCGTTATTTCCATAATAAAAACTGATTAAAAGAATAATAATATTTAAATTTTTTATAAAGCACTTTTATGTTATATATTAATAATTTATATTTTTATTTATAAATTTAATTTGATTTTAAATGAATTATAAAATAATTTTATAATATTTTAAAATAAAAAAATCAAAACTAAAATTAATTTATAATTTTGTAATAATATTGTAATATCTTTTTATTATATAAATATTAATTTTATTTAAAATAACTTTTAATTTAAAGATTTTTTCCTAAATTTTTACCAAATTGAGCCATTTCAGCTCTATCTTTTTCTCCTTCTTCAATAATTTTATCATTTTCTTTTTCATCAAAAGGTTTTTCATTATCATAATTTTGATCTTTTTTCAATTCTTTATATTGTTTTTCTAATCTTGCCAGAACCATTTTTAATTGATTTGCCATATTTTCATAATTCTTCTTTTTTGCTAATAATTGCTGCATTTGATTTAAATCTCCTTTCTCTTTATATTGATCTGCTTGATCTTGATAACTTTGAGCTCTTTTTTGATTGAAATTTAACATTGATTTTGTTTCTTTTAATTCTTTTTCTATTTCTGACAAAAATTTTGGAAAAGGAGGATTCATTAAAATAAATGAATATAAAGTTTTTAAATAATTATTTAAAAAATGAAAATGAAATGATTAAATTTTAATATAAAATAATTATAAAATATATAATTCTCAAAATATAAATATTTTAATTTAAAATCATAAAAATAAAAGTAAATTATAAAATAAAATTTTTAATTTTTTGATATATATTTCTAAAATAAATGAAAAACAATATGAAAAAAAGCAAATATCAAATAAAAAAAAGTTCTCAAAAGGAAAATAAAAAAGAAACAAACTCTTCGAAATTGACAATGTCAATATCTTCATCATCTTTAAATTCAATTAATTCTGAAAAGAAAATATCACCTCAAAAGCATAAAAAATCTCAGAAAATATCAATAAATAATATAAATGTAAATACTAACAATTTAAATTTGAATACATCTTTTAATATGAATGTAAATTTATATAAAAGAATAAATACTGTTGCAAATAGTCCTAGAAGTAATTCTAATATAAGTGATAATAGTAGTAATTTTGATAAAAGTGTTGTCAATGAATTAAGAAATCAATTTTTAGAAATTACAAAAAAAAAAAATTCTTATAATTTAAATCAATCAAACAGTGTTTTAACTCTTGAAAAAACTCAAAAAAATTTACAATATAATATTAATAAGAGTAATGAAAAAAAGAAAAAAAATAAAATTGGAAAAAAAAGTTTAAATTTATTTGATACTTTAAAAAATAATTTCTTAAATCAAAATAAAAAAAATAATAATAAAAGCAGAGAAAAATTAAATAAAGATAAAAAAGCTTTTGCAAATACTGAATATTGTGAAACAGACAATTTTTCAAATTCAGAATTAAATGATTTAAATCAAAATAGTACTTTAGATAAAACAAGAAATATTAAAATTGAAACAAATACAAATTATAATTCAAATGAAAGTTTTCAAATTAAAAATATTTTCACTAAATTTAATAATGAAATTAATGAAAATAATAAATTAAAAAGAGAAAATTATGAATTAAGAAAATGGATTAATGTTCTTAAAAGAGTTATTTTAAGTCAGAATGATAATTTTAAAAAAAAATTTCAAGAAAGAGAAAATTATTTTTTAAACAGAGAAAAAGCTTTAATTAAAGAAAATAATACTTTAAAAAAAATTATTATTAGTTCTTTTGATGCAATTAAAATTTTTGATAAAATTTCTTATGAATATGATTATAAAATAAATAAAACTTATTCTCAAATATTGACTGAAAATCAATATTTAAGAACAATCTTTCTTAATAAATCAAATTTATTTGAAAACGAAAGAGAAAATAAAAATTATCAAAAAAAAATAAATACTAATATAAAGAATAATTATCATAATAGAAATATTTCTAAAATTAAAGTAGATAAAAAAGAAGAAATTCAAGAAAAATTTAAAACTAATTATGTAAATACAATAACTCATTTTGGAAATAGTAATGTTTATTTAAATAAAACAATGAAAAAAGAAATATTAAATAATCTTAATTATTCAAATATTAGAAATAATTCAAGTATTAAAGTAATGTCTAATGTAAATAAGCAAAATCAAGTAAATAAATTACTTAACCAAATCCCTAAAATAAAATATAAAAAATAGAATTCTATAAATATTATTTTATTTTAATTAAATACAATTTAAAAAAAACATTAATTTTATTAAAATTGAAAATAAAAAAATGTTGGGAGATTAAGTATTTATATAATATAATATTGTTTTAACTATGACTTAAGATTTGATCCTTTTTACTTTTTTATATATGTGAATTATGTGGATGAGTACTTATATTCTTTAAATAAATGCTTTAATTAAACCTGAATTGGAATTATAATAATTTTTTCTTATTTAAATAATATTTATTATTTATTTTTTTTTTTCATAAATTAAATTTTTAAAAAAATACCTTAAACTTTATATTAATTTATTATATAAAGTACAAATTAAACTGATTTTATAATTAAAATTCCTTTAAATTCATTAACTAATCCATTACTTGTAATTGATATACTTAATTTACTTTTTTTATTTAATTCTATATATTCTGTAAAATTTAATCCTATAATTTCATTTGAAATATCATTTTGAATATTATCATACTTTTTAATTGTTTTATCATTAATTAAAAATTTAACATTTGGAAAAATTTGGAAATTTTGTTTATTTCCAATAAATAAAATTAATTCAATTTGATAAATTCCTTTATTTGTGATTGTAATATAATAATTTTCATTACTCCAAACAAAATAATTTTCATTTGTATTTTCACTTTGATTATTCCATTTTATATTATTTTTATAAAGTTCATTGTTTGTACTTATCCATTTTCCATTTATATTATTTCTATTAAAGTCTTTTCTCATTTTTACCAAAATATTATTTAATTCATCAACATTAACTTTATTTTTCAAATAATTTAAAACTTCATTATATCCAATTTTAAATTTAAGTGAGTCTTTAATTTCAATAATTTGATTTTTTAAACCTTCAAAATTTTTATATTGATATAAATTATTATTTGGATAACGAGCAGTTTCGCTAAAAATTCTTTTATGTTCAAAATTTTCTTCTTCTAATTTTTCTTTTATTTTATTGATTTCTAAAATAGTTGAATCTAAAGTTCTATAATCAACTTTATCATGAATTAAACTATTAATATCTGAAATATTTGGTTTAATACTTAATTCATTTTGAATAGTAACTTTAAAATTATTATATTCATTATATATAGTTCTAATTAATTGATTTAAGTTATTATAATTTGCAACATTTGTTATCGATTCATTATTAATTGTCAATGCTAAATTTTTTATTTTATTTTCTACTTCAACTTTATTATATTCTAAAGATAAATTTAATTTAGAATCTATTTCCATACTTTTTTTAGATAATAATTCTAATTTTTCATTTAAAGATTTTATTTCAGAACTTATTTTTTCTATTTCTTGAATATTCATTTTTTTAAATTCACTATCTAATTGTTTAAACTTAGTAAAATTATCATTTAATTCATTTTTTAATTCATCATTATTTGAATCTAATATTTTAATAATAGAATTATTTGTTTCTTCAGTAACTTTAGATAAAACATCAATATCTACTTTATTATTTATATTTTCTATTAACTTAGATAAATCATCTAAATCTACTTTGTTATTTCTGAAATTTTCTAAAATTGAATTATATTCTGAAAATTGTTTACTCATTGTTATTTTTAAATTATTTATATGAGTGTCAAGATTATTTATTTTTTTATTTAATACATTAAAATTTATTTTATCATTTTTATTACTTAATGAACTTATAAAATTTTTTGGTTTTGGTTGATTTGGATTTTCTGTTTTTAATGATTTTAATTCTTCTATATCTAATTTCATTTCATCAATTTTATTATTTACTAATAAATTTACATCATCTAAATTAAATTTATTTTCTAAAAAAAGTTGATTTTCATTTGCTTTATTCTTTTGTTCTAATATTATATTATCTATACTTTTAATTTGATTATTTTGTTTTTTCAATAATGATAAAATTCCGTTAAAAATCTGTTTTAAAGTCTTATCATCAGAACTAAATTTCTTTGAAGAAATATAATTTTCTAAATTACCAATTTCATCATTATTATCATTCATTATTATTATTAATTATCTAAAAAAATAAAAAGAATAATGAAAGGTGATAATGAACAATAATCTGAAAAGGTGTTAAAAATGAAAAATACAGAAAAGAATTTTCCAAAGTATGCAAACAAATTGTGAGATATTATAATGATAAAGAAAAAGAATGTAACTCTTTAAAGAAGAATTAGTCTAACTTAAAAGATGAGAGTAACAAAAAGTGAAAAAAGAAAAAGAAATTTTTTATCAATAATTTCAAAAGAGATGAAATGAAAGAGATAATAAGTTTAAGATAAAATAATTACCAAACTTAATCAAATAAAGGAGAAAAAAATATGCATCATAATAAAGGAATTTAAAATATATGTAATATTAAGATAAGGATAATAAGAATTTTAATTATCTAGATTAATTATACTATTTTTTTGAGAAGATTAAAGTGATAAAATAGAAATATTTAAGATATTAGTAAATTGAAAGTTGATATAATTTAATATATATCTCCTCTTCTTAGAATAAGTATTGAGTGAAAATATGTTTTTAATGTGTCAATTAAGAATATATTCTATATTTTGAGCATCGTTGTTTTTTGTTTATGTAGATATTTATCATGATATAATTCATGGAGACATTTTTTTTTATTTAATAAGATTTACTAATAAATATTGAAAAGAATCATCGATAAGTCTATTTTGTATAATTTAAAATAAAAGTTATTATTCCTTTATTAATAAAAAATTAATAAATGAAATTAAAATAAAATAAAATAAAATTAAAAACTCCTAAATACCTTTTAAAAACCCCAAAAAAAAAATAAAAAATGATAGAACTTCAAAAAGAAAAATTTTTTTCAGCAAAAGACCCAAAATTTCAATCACAAAAACCTACAATACTTTTTGACAAATTTCGTATCCAGAAATTTTCTTCGTGTACAACAATGTCAATAGACACTCGTTTAATAATATACATAGGATTTTCAACAGGAGAAATATATTCAATAACAATATTTAAGCAAAAGCATTTATATAAAAAATATGAGGATATAACATTATATAAATCATTAGAAAAAGACCAGCATAAAGGACCAGTAAATACAATGATATGTAAAAGAATAGATAATATACCAATTTTATTTTCTGGTGGTTATGATGGAACAATAAAAATATGGCAAGGAGATCCTGAATTAAGGGAAAAAGATATTGTTCATCTTATTAAAACTTTATATGAACATAAAAGTACTGTTGTTAATTTAGCTTTTTGTAAAAGTAGAAATTTACTCATTTCTACTTCAAGTGATATGACTTTAAAAATATTTAAATTAAAAGATAAAGATGATAAAATTTTTAATCCTAAATTTGAGTGTCTTTCAGTTTTTAAAGATTTTCATTTTGTTTTTAATAAAGATAAAGATTTACCTTTTTGGATTTCTTCTTTAAGTTTAAAAGAAACTGATGTCATTGAATTATTTGCTGGAGATACAAAAGGAAGAGTTCTTATTTATCATTATATAGATGATAATTACTTTAAATATAGAGGTGAAAAAAGTTATAATAAAGAATATTCAAAAAATAATTTTAATTATATGTTTTGTACTAATTTACATCGAAAATGGGGAATTATTAAAGTTGTTCATAGTATTTTTGATAATATTATATATAGTGTTGGATATGATAATAATATTGTTTGTTATAATACAAAAAATAAATTAAAAACTTTTGAAATTTCAAATTCTAATTCAAAAACTCATTTTACTTCCTTAACAATAAATACTTCAACTCAAGAATTAATTGTTGGAGATGATGTTGGTAATATTACTTTTATTAAAATATTTAATAAATCTGAATTCAAAATCAAAGCAATAAATAATAAAATATTTCATATTGAAAATGTAAATATTTTCCCTGAACAAGAATATTTGTTAATTGTTTGTGAAGATAATATTAATTTATTTAAAGTTAATAGAAAAGCAAAAGTGTCTAATGTTCAACATCATGATTCTGAATTAATTAAATTATTTGTTGTTGAGCCTATTAAAATTGAAGATAAAATAATTGAAGATGCAAAAGTTATTTCAAGTGCATGTGATAATATTATTAAAATATGGGATTTTTTAACTATGGATTGTATTAATTTAATTACTGGTCCTGAATTATCTAAGAAAAATATTGAAGTTTCAACTGTTTGTTATTTGAATGATAGTTTGTTGATTGCGATTGGAACTGATATGGGAAATATTTTTTTCTGGGATTTAAATAGAAGTGAATATTTAAACAATTCATATGAAAATTATTTTAGACATAAAAATATTATTACTAATATGATTTCTTATATTATTAAAAATAAGGATAATTATAAAGAATGTATGATTTCTTGTTCAATTGATGGTTTTATTTTCATTTGGGAAGTTCAAAAAACAGAAATAAAAGAAATTAAAAAGAAAAATGAATATAATTACTCAGATAATTTAATATTCAAAAATAATAAAGGATTAAATGAATTAGAAAAACTAATACCAAAAGATAATAAATATCATCCAGAAATGAAAAATTATAAATGTATTCCCGGAATAAAACAAGTCATAAATACTTTATCTTTAACAAAACAAGAATTAAAATTTAATGTAGTAGGATATCAACCTGAAAATTCATATAAAACAATATTTTCAGGATTAAATGATTATTATATATATTTATGGGACTATACAAAAGGAAATTACAAAGATAAAATTAAAGGAAATAATTCAAGTGTTAATTGTATATCATTTGATAAAAATTTTTTGATAACAAGTGGAATTGATGGTTATATAGATATATGGAATATTCCAAAAGATAGTAACAATAATATTGATTTAATTATTACTTTAAATGATCCTGATATAAATTCGGGTGGCTTGAATGTTAGAATTCATGATATTTTATTATTATCTGATATTGGAGTTTTAGTTACTTGTAGTAATATGAAAAAAATTAATTTTTGGAAATATGAAAAAGAAGAATTAATTTTAACTGTTAAAAGAGATAATGAAGTTACTTGTTTAGCATGTGTTCAAAGTTATGGGAAATTATTATGTGGAACTAAAGAAAAAATGATTTTTGAAATTGACCTTGCTGAACAATTAGATTCTATTGGATTTCCTCATAATTATGAAAAGTATTCTTTTCTTAAAAATGAAATTAATTTTATTGAAAATGAGACTGATAAAGGAATTGATAATTTTAAAATTATGAAATCTTTGACTCAAGGTATTTGATAAGATTTTTTTCATTATTTAATTAAATTTATTTTTATTTATTTAATGTTTGTTTTTTTATATATATATAAAAAGTATATAAATGTCTTTATCTTTAATATTTTATTTAAATTAATTATGAAATATGATTATTTTAATCGAATATGAGTTAAAAATCTAATAAAAAGTAATTTCATAAATTTGCTTAATGATTACAATTATTAATATTAATTGTAATAAAATGATAATTTTATTCATAAAAAATAAACAATTAAATTATTTTTTCATTTAAAACATAAATTAACAAATTATTATTAGACAAAATGTCAAATACATATATTAATGATAACCAAAAAAAAACAACTTCATTAAGACGCATATCAAAAAGTGATAATATAAATCTTCAAGAAAAAAATACAAAAATAAATCAACATAATTCTCATTCATTAAGTGGATTAAATAATGAAAATAAAGATCCAAACGAAATTTTATCTGAATTATTAGATAATCTTAACAAAAATTCTTTAAATCTTTTTTATAAAGATTCATCATCAAATTTTAAAAAAAAAATAGATGAATTAAATTTAAAATTTTATTTAGAAACTGAGAAATATTTATCTAATCAAAATAAACAGGAAAAAACTCAAAGTTCACTTTTTATAATTTTATTTAAACAAATTAAAATTTATATTGAAGAAATAGAAAGATTAAATTTAATAATTTTAGAAAAAAAATATAATATAAAAAGCACAATAGAAAGAACAGATGAAATTTTACAAAAACAAAAAAAATTAGAAACTAATCAAAAATTAATTAAAATATTAAAAGATTCAAAATCACATACTGAAGGAAAATTACTTGAAACTTTATTGAGTGAAGATAAATTAAAAAAAGAAAACGAAAAATTAAAACAAGAAAATGAATTTTTTAAAAAACAAAGTTTAATAACAAAAAATTTAACTCAATCTGTTTTTTATTCAAAAACTTTTAATAATTTTAGAACTAATGAAAGAATTAATTCTGATATTACAAAAGCAAATTCTAATTTAAGTAATGAAAATACAATTGAATTTTTTTCAAATAAAAAAAGAAATAATTCTGAAAATAATAATAATTCAATTACTTTTAATCCTTTAATCAATAATTATAATGAACCAAGAAAAAATTTAGGAATAATAAAATCGGTGAAAGAAAAAATAAAAAAAGAAAAAAAATTTAATTCTGGAAATATAAATGATAAAAAAAATTGTGAATTTTATAATTTAAATAATAAACCATCTCAAATAAATATATCAAATAATAATACAATACAAGAATTAGATTATATTTCAGAGTTTAAAAATTTAGATTTTAATGGAAATAATAATAACAAATTAATGAAAAGACCTGAAATTATTGTAAGTGATTTAGAAGATTATTATAAAAATAATCAATTATTATTCCAAAATAATGATAGTAATGAAACTTTTAATAATAATAATCAAATTGCTTTAAATAAAGATAATTATAAAAACAATTGTCGTAATAAAATTTATAATAGTTCAAATAATAAAAAATTCAATAATAATAATAATAAAAAAATAATTCAGAAAAAAATACCAATTATTAAGGTAAAAATGAATTGATTAATTTTTAGTTTTTTTTTCAAAATAATATTATATAATTATTATATAAATATTTTAATAGTTTTATATACTTAACAAGAATAATATTCAATTTTTTTATATTTAAATTTTTTTCAATAAATATAAAGAAAGAAAATAATAAAAAATATATTATTTTTTATCTTCATTTTTAAAATATTATTTTTAATTTCATTAATAAATTCATTATCATTATTATTAATAGGGA
>JAEEGK010005941.1_pt1 | contig 29456 bp, 29 predicted proteins | sample 8958771 | NCBI WGS metagenome assembly JAEEGK01 (sample SAMN16246547, study PRJNA631951) | gut metagenome | biome: gut microbiome; feature: rumen; material: SC-attached | host: Bos | place: Iran: Karaj | collected 2018-10 | reverse complement strand
TTAAGACCGGCAACGAGGCTCAGATTTCCATCGATTCCAACTCCAAGCCCGACTACCGCGAAGGTCTCGAAAAAGAACTCAAAGCCCTCCGTGAGAGCGAAATGTGGCAGACCGCCGTTACAGTTCGCAAACTCCGTCCGGAAAACAACTAATCGTTTCCACGTCTGTGGATTTGAGTAGATAAAACAGCCGCCGCAAAGTCTTTGGTAACAAGATTTTGCGGCGGCTTAGTTTTGTCGTTATAAAGTGTTTTTATTTAAATCCTGCCTCTTTGAGCAATTTCTTTATTTCCTTGTCAGACATTGTGTCTTGGTCTGCCTTGTCGTATAGAGCCAAGAAATAGATAGTTCCTTCTTCTACCTCAACTACGATGTCTGTATAGGCAATTACACGTGCACCACCACTCTTGCCACCGCCTTTCGACTTGATGGCAAGGCGTATTTTGCGCACTCCGTGTCCTAAATCTGCGCCCATTAAGGGATTTTGTTGCAAATCGACAATGAGTTGCTCAATGTCGTCGAGCAACGAGCGGTAACGTTTGTACAACCTTTTGACATCCTTGTCAAAGGGTGGTATGGTCTTAATCTCGTAACTCATCCAACAACTCTTTTATCGGTTTTGCTTGCAATTTGCCTTCTTTCAAGAGTTTCAGACCCTTGAAACCTTCGGAGAGGCTTTCTTTTACCTGTTCGGGGGAGTCGCACTGCGCAATCTGTTCGGCTTTCCACTCTCGCCTGATTTTGCGCAGCGACTTCAATGCTCGCTCCATCATCGTGGAATCAGTTACAATGTAACTCATTTCACGATGCAATGCCACATTTAATTGTATTGCTGTCATAATCGCAGTGTTTTTGATTAACTTTTCGGCAAATGTACGCAATAATTGCTTCCAAGCCAAAAAAATCTCAAAAAATGTTTTGCACAATTACTTCACCTTCTCCAACAATTTCGCAACACTTTCCAAATCAAAAACATTAATATTGAAATTGAGTACATCGCCATTGCGGTCGATGATTTTGTAGGTTGGATAGCCGGTGACGCCGATGAATTTTTCGATTGCGGATTGCTGTTCGCTTGGCAGATTGTAATGCACAATATTGTCGCCAACGAGGTTGTATTGCTTGATGACATTCTTCCAAGACTTGTCGCTACTGCCGTTGCACAGGTACAGGTAAACGAGGTCGTACTCTTTGAGCCGTTCATATTCCTCCGCGCTTTTTGAAAGTAATTCTTTGCAAGGAGCGCACCACGTGCCCCAAACATCGAGCAGAACCAACTTGCCACGGTACGGCTCTGTAATCTTGCGCAGAAGTTGCTCGCCGTCGCTCATACCGGCAAGTCCGTCAGAGAGTTTGATGCTTGGATTGCCGTCAATGTCGTTGTTGTTGATAGCAACGTACTTTGCTTGCTCAGCCCGCAAAAATTCCTTGGCGGGTGGCATCGAAACAATCTCCTCAAAATAATCCATCACAACCTCGCTGAGTGGCTCTCGACTGCGGTCGATTTCGTTGTAAAGTTGATTGGCGATGATGATGTCGCGCAACTCATTGTCGCAGCCCACCGAATCCAAGACGTTGAGGGTTTGGAAGAGATTCGTCATCTGAAACCCAAGTAGTGTTTTTATGTCCTCGCGCTCTATTATCGGGCTGATTTGTTGGTATGTAGGTTCGAAAGGCTTGCATCTTATTGTTGATGGCCTCCTAATTGCTGCATAATCTTCAAGTATTTTGAGTTCTTCATCGGTGATAGTTACCTTGCCCTTGTCCCTGTATAGGCGCAGAATTTGGGGATATACTTCTTCCGTCAATACAAACGAAATAAGGCGACCTTTCTTGTCCTGACTAACAGGAATATGATAATGCGCTTGGATATTATGCCCAACATAGTCGCGCATAAAACCTCCAAAATCTCGGTAAAGCGTGTAAGGACGCTTGCTGTTGTGCCAATATTGCGTGGCATAGTCGATGATTTCTTTTGGGAGTCGCCAATTCTTCACGTTGTAGCGACCCTGCATCAAATTGAAGAGAGCGTTGACATCGTACATTCCGGTAAGATAGTCGATGTAACGCTGTGATAGCGATGGGTGTGCAGCCACTCGCTGTTCCAAGTTGGACATTGCGTCGGCTTTTTCTTTTTTTAGTTTTTCAAAGGAATTGAGCGCAGCAGCATCGTCGTTGTCGCCATCGAGCCTTTCGTGAATCCATACTTTTGGATATGACAACAATTCGTTTTGCAGACGGCAATTCTTGCCCATAAACAGCCGCTGACCGGTAGCAAAATCACAAAACAAGAAATACGTCTCGCCCGACTCAAAGAGCGAGTTGATATGTATTCTTCTCCAATCACAAAAGACTTCGGACGAATTATGCAACGGAATTTTCACTTCAAATCTGCCAAGTTCATCCATCTTGCCGTAGGCGGATGCAGGCTTGTTGGTGAAGATGTCGTTGTAGGAAACTTCAAACTCTTTGCCCATTCTCTTAGCCTTCTTCGGCATATCTTTGAGCCAACCGACGAGCGTTACGGTGTCGATCTTGTAGTGAGAATCCTTGAACCCTGTCCGTGTGTCCTTGGTAGGATAGTCGGGCAGGGTGTTGCCGTTGATGACGGAGTAGGTGGCTCGTTGTCCGTCGATTACGATGTCGCGACGGTTGCCGAGGAGGTTGTTGACTGTGACAGAAATCTCTTTGCCGTCGCTGTCCAACACAATATTATATGTGTCGCCCGACTGCGTTTTCTGTTTGTAGTTCCAAAACTTGCAATCGTAAATTGCAAAGTCGTCGTAGAAACCGATTACCCAATCGCCGGTCTGTTCGTTGCGCCAATTGGAAGGTGTCAACCCTTGACCAAATGCCGCCTGCACGGTCAGCAGCATCACCGCCAACAATGCCAAAATGGTAGTTTTTGTGTTCATTTGCTTATATTTTTATTTATCTGTCATTATATAGACAACACTACTGCGAAAATATTACACAAAAATAAGAAAAAAAAATTCATTTTTTTGTGGCGGATTGGTTGCCGTAATTTTTTCTGAAACTTTTTGCTATCTCGTACCGTTATATAATTATGGTAATGAAAATACTTCACTGAAATGAAAAACAAAATCTTGATATTGGCGGTGCTGATTGTTGCCGCTATTTCGCAAACATCGGCGCAGATACAACGCTGCATTTCTCTTGCTCGGGAGGGCAATTTTGATGAGGCGTTGCAGTATGTAAAAAACGCTGAAAAACAGGGTGTTCCCCCGAAAGACATCAATTATTTCTATGGCTGTGTATATTTCATAAAAGGCGATTGCCCGACGGCGCGGAGTTATTACACCGAGGCCATCAACCTTGCGCCCGACGATTGGCATCCGTACTTCGACCGGGCGGCGGTATATTCGCAGGAGGGCAGTTACAATCAGGCTTTGAAAGACATCAACGAGGCCATCAACCTTGCGGGCGAACATTATTTTTACGCGCTCAATGCCCGTGGTGTAATATACGCAAAATCAGGACGTTATAAGTTGGCGATGAACGATTTTAATTCCTGCATATCCCAACGTCCCGACAATCCCGACACTTATATTAATATAGGCAATATGCTGATGCAGCAGAAGAAATACGCCGAGGCGGAGCAGCAATACACCAAGGCTATTTCATTGGACGCCAACAATATATCCGCCTACAACAACCGCGCAAACGCCCGCGAAATGCTCTTTGACCTCGATGGCGCACAGGCGGACACTGATACTTACAACCAATTGATAATGAGATGAAAAGGTTTTTTATTATAATTATAACTATCCTAATGGCGGCTGCCTCCATCGCGCAGGAAAAGCCAAAAATTAAGAAGTCGGAATTTCTTGTAACTCCGTCCGCCGAGGCGTGGAAGAATGTCAAGAAGGGCAACAAGTTTTACAAAAAAGGTTGCAAGAAAAACCGTGTGGGTGCTTTCCGCATCGCCGCCAATTATTATTCCAACGCATTGGACGCCAACGACTCGTATGCTCCGTTGCTCTACCGGCTTGGCGTCTGCGAGGTGATGATTTCGGACGACCGCCACGCGATGAGGCATTTGGACGACGCGGCGTCGCTCGCCACTAATATGCCCGAAGATTGTCAGTATTGGCTCGCCGTCAGCGAACAGCACCTCAATATGTTTCAGCAGGCAAAGCGCGATTTCGACGAGTGCACCTCCTCCTTTGGCAAAAAGACCAAAGAACGCCTTGCCAAAGATGTCGATCTCCGTATCACTCAGTGCGACAATGGAATACGCCTTGCCAAAATGAAAGACATGGCGACAGCGCAGCCAATCAAGGGTGCTGTCAACAGCAATATGCCCGAGATTGCGCCAGTATTTTGCAATATGGATTCGTCGTTGTATTTTGGCGGCAAGCGTCGCGAGGGCAACATCGTCAAAAAGAAGCGCGGCAAGGATTACGACCCCGCCGCCGACATCTTTGCTGCCAAGGCTTCCAACGGCTATTTTGATGCGCCCAAAAACGCCGGCAAAAACGTCAACAAGAAAAAATCCGACATTCCCGCCTTTATGACCATCACTGGCGGCAAGATGTTTTTTGCCCGCAAAGACAAGAATGTGTTGTTTTCGCACAAGAAGACCATCAATTCCCGTTGGCTCAAACCCGAAAAGTTTTTGAAGAGAGCCTCGTCGGTGACGTTTTCCGAAGATTCGTCGATGGTGGTTTTCACGGTTTGGAACGGCAAGGACACCCGCAACGACCTGTATTATTGCAAGCGTCTTGGCAAAAAATACGGCGGCGCAAAACCCCTCGGCGAATCGGTCAACACCCAATACGACGAGATGTGGCCCGCCTTCGCTCCGGGCGACACTGTGATATATTTTGCGTCCAATGGCGCGGGCAGCGTTGGCGGCTACGACATTATGAAGACCGTATTCCGCGAGGACGGATGGTCTGCGCCCGAAAACATCGGACTTGGAGTCAATACCGGCACCGACGAGAATTATTTTCAGCTTGCACCCGGCGAGACCCGCATCGGCTATTGCAGCTCCAAGCGCGAGGGCGGCAAGGGCGATTATGATATATATAAGGTGTTGCTGTTGATAAGGCCGCAAGTGATTTTCCCGCCGCTGCCTTACAATGGATTGGCGTTTGATTATGACAAGCGTTATTATAATTATGACAATTATAAAACTGACAAAACCAAATCCAAGCGCGACACCGACAGCACATCCCTATTGATGAAACGCCTGACCGAAGACCCAAGCGGCAAGATTGTGCTCAACAATGTTTTCTTTGATACCGACCGCAGCAACCTCCGTCCCGAATCGTATGACGAACTAAACCAGCTTGCCGAAGTGTTCAAGCAATATCCAAATCTTGTAATCGAAGTGTCGGGACACACTGACAGCGATGGCGACCGCAATTACAATATCACTCTCTCGCAGCAGCGTGCCAACGCCGTCCGTGATTATCTTATCAGCATCGGGGTAGGGGAGGAGCAGGTTGTCGCCAAAGGTTACGGCCCCGACCAGCCCCGCGATACCAACTCCACGCCGCAGGGCCGCCAAAACAATCGCCGCGTCGAGGCAAAGATTTTGAAGAAATAGTTAAGATAAAATCATTATTGCTTATTTTCAAAAATATTTAGTAGTTTTGTGGCGTTATCCGATTAATGTAGAATTTGTATTACATTTTTTACAAAAATCATTGCGTTTCTGTTTTTTTGGAACGATTTTTGGCATTGTAATGACAAAAAAGATAATTAACAAAAAACTATTATAATCATGAAATCAAAAATTTTGTTCACATGCGTTGTGGCTCTTGCGCTCCTCTCAGGCTGCATTAAGGAAGAGGGCGAAGATCTTCTCATTATGAGGCAGAATGTCTGCGATTCTACGGTTGTCACGGGCGCTGGTGGATACATGGAGGGAGTTGCTACCAAGGACTCCATCGTGAAAAATTCCTTCGAAACCATCATCACCGACAATCAAATCCAAAAACTCAATTGTTATACAAGGCTTCATTCTGTATTCAAAGACATCAATACGGAAAGAAACGGCATCAAGGAAGTTGGCTACGTCTATTCTCACACCAAGAACATGCCGGTAATCACCGACAAGGAAAATTGCAAAGTATTAGCTGTGAGGAAAGATGTGTCGCCCACTGAAACAGAAGTTACCTTCGACGGTACAATCGACCAGCTCGACTTCAATTCCACATATTACGTAAGGTCGTATGCAATTTGCAAGGGCAACGGCAAGGCTGATTCAGTAATCTACAACAGCCGCCCCATCGAATACAAGACTGTATTGCCGGAGGATGTGTGGGTACAGCGCAACGACGCTCCCTCTACGATGATGGGTCGTTCGTTTGCATTCTCCACAAGGGTGGATATCAATGGAATGGGTCTGGAAACCCAAAGGGCTACCCTCCCCAAGACAATGCTTGCCCAGGATTCCATTGTATACTTGTATGGCGGCAGGAATGGCAACTCAATGTTCAACGACCTTTGGAGTTACGATCCGCTCAAAGACACATGGCAGCAGATGGGCACGTTTGACAAGGGTGAGACTGCTAAAACCGGTCCGTCGAAACGTTGCAACGGTGCTATGCTCGCGTATCCCAATACCAGTAATGCAGACGTGCTCCTGTTCATCATTGGTGGCGAGGTAAGCAACGACAAGTATACCGGCACAATATTCTATTACAGCACCAAGAATAATAGGTTTGCTACCGCTTCTGACCATCCCAATGCGGGTAGAAAATTCGCATTGCATGATGACTATGGCAATCCCGTATACGAATGTGAATATGAGAAAAACGAGGACGGCTCGTACAAGATGGATGCTGATGGCAACAAGATTCCTGCAAAGAATTCCGACGGCTCTATCAAGTATGTAATGGAAGGCGGCGAGAAAAAAGTGTTGACCACCTACGCTACACGCAATTACATCGAGCAGATTCCTCTGTACAAAGAGGATCCAAATACTGGCAGAAAAACCTATTACGGACTTGCAGGATGCGTGGCGTTCACGTTGACTGACAACAATTTCACAAAGTTTTTCATAGCGTTTGGTCAGACCGACATGTCTTCCGATGGTCAGAAACACGTAGTGACCTCCGTGTATGAGTACGACAAGGATTACGACTGGGATCGTCAGGGCTACGACCTTGTTTACAACGTTTGGAACAATCTTTCCGCCACCAATGACAAGACAGCCGAAGGTTTCTATCAGCCGGTATGCGTCAGGTGCGGCGACAGGGTAATCATCGGCACAGGCGAAAGCAGCAAGGGCAATGGTCTTTCAAAGAATTTCTACTCGCTCTCGTATTCAATCTCCGAACTGAATATAAGGATGGAGAAATTGTCGACGGAAGGCTTGGAAGAATTTGAGCCAAGGGCCGCCGCCGCCGCATTCCACCTCACCTACACAAAGAATGGCGCGGTATACAATAGATTCTATGTCGGCACTGGTCGCAAATGTCTTGAAAAAGATTTCATCGGCGAACCCGAACAGCTTCTCAACGACTTCTGGTGCTTCGATATGAGCGTAGGCACCAATGGCAAGTGGAGCAGAAAAGCCGATTGCGCCAATTTCGGTCGCCAGGGTGCTGTGGGTTACACAATCAAGCGCGCCGACGATTATTTCGCAAATAATTTTGGCGAAAATGCGCGTGGTATGTTCTCATTCGGTGAGTGTTACGATTCCAACTTCATGACTATCAAGGCACTCAACGACAATTGGGAGTACATCCCGTAACAGTAGTCCGATTTGTTAAACGAATTAAAATGTTGTCATTATGAAAAAGATATTTCTGATAATAATCATGTCATTCGTAGCCGCCCTGCCAGCAATGTCGCAAGGTATCGGCATGGAAGGTATCAGCAAGTCGGAGTACCGCTACTGGAACTTCGTGATGGGCGTCAACTTCGGTTTTGGCGGCACCATCGGCAAGAGCGACCCAAACATGTACCTGAAGACCAATGTGGGCGACGTGCCGCAGGAGAAGAAGGGTTTCACCATAACGCCCGGCTATCACGTCGGCTTCGTGTACAATTACGACCTGCTCAACAATAGGATGGGCGTTGTGGCTGGCCTCGAGTACATCAATTACGGTGTGCAAAACGTTTATTGCGGCCTCAGCAACGACAATACCAGCAACGCGGATATTTCTGGTTACAAGGTGAAGACCACCTACCGCGCCACGGGTATCTCGATTCCCATCTTGTTCAAATTCAGCAGCAACGACATCTACCGCGACATGAAGTACACATGCGTCGGCATCAAGCCCGTCATCAATATGGGCGTAATGCAGAAGCAGAAGGCAAAGGGCTGGACTGCTGACGACCGTGGTCGCAAGGTGGACGACAAAAACGCCTTCGCAATGGCTGTATCTTTCGGATTCAATTACAGCATGCTCAATGTCAATGTCGACTACATGTTCAAGGAGTTTGTGAAGAGCGACGACTTCAAGGGGCACATCTTCCTCTGCGTAAGCTACAATCTGCCTATGACACGCTGGCTCTGCATCCACAACTGGACGGCTGAAAAAATCCGCCGCAAAATCAAGGGCAGAAATGGTATGTAAATAGTTTTCATGATAATAGATTTTTTGTCAAGTGCATCCGCGGATTAATGTCTGCGGGTGTTTTTTTATTTCTGTTTTTCGTATAAAAATGTTACCTTTGCGGCATGTTTTAATAAACAATGATATACAAAAAATGGAAGTTCACGGCAGAAACGAAAGCAATTCGAAGCTCAACAACATCGTGGCTGGCATCGGCGTGGGGCTTGCTGTGCCCCTGCTGGTATTTGTGCTGTATTGGTACGCCAGATTTTATCCTCAGTACACCCTCGGCGGGATGTTCACACAGTTTAAGGCGGAGGCATTGATGAAGATGCTCAGCCTGTGCGCCTCGCCGGTGCTGCTGGTGTTTTATTATTTCAACAAGAGGCAGTGGGATCAGGGCGCCAAGGGTCTTGTAATATCCGTGGTACTGCTGCTCGTCGTCACGCTCATCATCAAAATCTGATTCTTTTATGCGCATCTTGCCCGTCATAATAGCGATATTGCTGCCGTTCACGCTTTTTGCGCAGGTGAAGGAGGTGGTGCTCGACGAAGATTTTGCCGACAATGGCACGGGATGGCCAGAGGACATCACCGATGTTTTTTCGGCAAGCGTCAATGCGGGCACTTATTACCTGACGCACAAGCGCAATGCCGGCTCCAAGATTTTCGACGTGCCTCTTAGGATGTATCTCGGCGAAAATTATTATATCGAGATAGAAGGCAAGTGCAACGAAGGCTCGGCAGATGGCGGCTATGGCATCGTGTGGGGCAAGGGTAGGGGAGGCTACTATTCGTTTGTGATTACGACGAGCGGGCGTTTTTTTGTGCGCAAGATGAAGGCGGGACAGGAGGGCAAGTTTCTCCTCGGTCCTAAGAGTTGCCCATTCATCCACAAGGTAGTGCCGGTGGAGGGTGTCAAAGGTGCGTATACCAAGCCTTTCAACAAGATTCGTGTCCAGTACTCCAAGAACGAACTTATGTTTTTCATCAACGACCACTACGTCGGGCACATTCCAAACGAGCTGTATTTTGGCAACAATGCCGGGGTCATCTTGTATGGACGTCATAATGTGGAAATCAAGAAGTTTGGAGCGTTTGGCACCAAGATATATGAGCGTGTCAAGGATTACAATGCCGCCATGCGTGTCACTGCATACGCGATAGAGGACGGCGTGGACGACAACGGCGAAAGGCTTGGCAACGGCGATTGCCGAGTATCTCCGGGCGAGACCATCAAGCTCGCAGTCACCATGAAAAATCAGGGCTACGGCAAGTGCGACGGTCTCAAGGCCACTTTCTATTCTGTGGGCGGACACGTTACTGTAATTGACCAGGACGTGCCGCAGTACCTCAAAGACCTCGACAGAAACGAAAGTCAGATTCTCGACCTAAAATTCAAGGTGAGCCCAGCCTGCCCGAATCAGCATTTGTATTTCAGGATAGACCTCACCGACGACAACGACAAACTTGCTGAGAGCGTGCCAATGACTGTGGTGCTCAACAACCCCATAACGCCCATCAACAGGGAGGGCGATGGCACTATTTCATTCACCCTCAATCTGCGCGAGGCGGACAGCCATGATATTAATGCCGGTCTGCCGTTCACAATGAACAACGCCGACAATACATACGCGGTAATTGTAGGTCTGGAGAGTTACCAGCGTCTGCCAAAGGCAAAATACGCTGTCAACGATGCCAAGATTTTTTACAATTATCTCGTTAAGGTGCTCAATGTGCCGCGCAACAACATCCTCTATGCCATCAATCAGAAGGCGACGCTCAAGGATGTGGTGGATATTTTCAAGGTGCGCGGTCTGTTGCAGGCGCGGGCGTATGGCAAGCAGGGCATCGACCTGATTTTCTATTTCACGGGGCTTGGTGTCTGTGGCAACAATGGCATGGAGCCTTGCCTGATGCTTTTTGATTCCAACGCCGCAAACCCTATGGAGACAGGCTACCCGCTTTCGTCGTTGCTGAAGGCGTTGCACTCATACGATTTACATTCGCTCATCTGCTTGTTTGAGACGTCTTTTGCGGGCGTAGACAGGGACGGCGTTTCCTATGTGTCGCCGGGCAGCTCGATAATCTCCAATGCGGCTTTCCCGATGGTGGCAGACCAGCGTACATGCCTTATGTATGCCTCTGGCAGCAACGTGATGAACCCCGTGGTGGACAATACTTCGCATGGAATGTTTACCCATTACATGCTTTCCGCCCTCAAGAATTATGGTCAGGCGAGGTCGTATCTTGATATGAAACGCCTGTACGAGCATATTTACCAGAATATGGAGCGTGAGGGCACGGCACGGCGCATCAGCATCTTTCCTCGTATGGACTGCCAAAATGTGGACGGCATCAGGCTGCTGAAGTAGGAACGATTTATGAGGAGAGAAGAACGATTAAAGTTTATAGTTTGGATAAAAATAATTAGCATTATAATTAAAAATCAATGAAAAAAATCTTTGTATTATTATTGACTATGATTTTGACTGCTGCTGCCAATGCCCAGAGTGTTGGTGTTGTGTTTAGCGGCGGCGGTGCCAAGGGCTTGGCGCATATCGGCGTATTGAAGGCTCTTGAAGAAAACAACATTCCTATCGACTACGTGGCTGGCACGTCGATGGGCTCTATCATCGGAGCGTTGTATTCGTTGGGCTACACCACCGACGAAATGACAGAACTATTTCATTCCAAGGATTTTTATAATTGGCTCAATGGTGTCACCGACAGCAAGTTGAAATATTATTATATGGAACCTGAACCTTCGGCGGCTTTCTTCTCGCTGAAGTTCAATAGGGACTCCACGTTCAGGGTCTATCTGCCCACCAACATCGTTTCGTCGTATCAGATGGACTTTGCATACGAGGAGATTATGGGTCCCGGTGGTGCGGCTGCCAACTACGATTTTGATTCGTTGATGGTGCCTTTCCGCTGTGCGGCATCCGATGTGTACGCCAAAAAGTCGATTATCTTCGACCACGGCAATCTCTCCACGGCTGTGAGAGCGAGCATGGCTATTCCGTTGTATTTCAAGCCCGTGACATATAGCGAAGGCATCCTCTTCGACGGCGGCATTTACAACAACTGCCCCTTAGACGCTATGAGGGATGATTTTGCGCCTGATTATATCATTGGCATACAAGTGTCGTGCAACAACGAAAACCCTTCCGAAGACGACCTCGTGGCGCAGATAGAAAATATGGTGATGGACCCGAGCAATTACACTATTGCCGCCGATTCGGGCATTATGTTGCAGCCTGATGTGCTCAATTATGGAACGTTGTCCTTCGACAAGTGCGACGAGCTTATCGAACTCGGCTACAAGGAGACCATTGCCAAGATGGACAGTATCAAGAGCCAGATTACGCGCCGTGTGTCGCCCGAGGAGTTGCAGGCAAAGAGAGCAGCTTTCAAGGCAAAACTCCCTCCGATGGTCTTCAATTCCGTTAATATCAGGGGTGTGAAGCATCTCCACGGTCAGTATATATTGAAGTCGTTCAAGAAGTTTAAGAACGACACGCTTGGACTTGATGATATGCGCAAGGAGTTTTACAAGGTGGCTGTAGACCCGACGATAGACCGCATCTATCCCACCACTACTTACAATCCTTACACCGAGGGCTATGCGCTCAATCTCGACCTCTCGCGCAGCAAGAATGTTACGGCGAAGATTGGCGGCAACGTGTCCACATCGGCGTCGTGCGAGGGTTTTGTGGAATTGGCGCACAAGTTTTACGGCTATATTCCCATCGAGGCAAGCGTCAACGGCTATTTTGGTCGTTTCTATACTTCGGGACGTGTGTATATGAGGGCGTATTTCCCAATGGAATTGAAGTTTAGCCTTGAGACGGCGTTCCAGCTCAATAGGTTCGATTATATGGAGGCTGACCCCGACGTATTTTTCATCGATACGCGAAGCCCAACTTCCATCAAAAACAACCTCGAATACTATGCCAACGCCATCTTCCCGATTGCTATGGCTGGCAAATTGTCCGTAGGTGTGTCCACGGGTCGACTTTCTGAAAACTATTACCTTTCGCCGTCGTTTGAGTCGTCATACAAGAAAGACAAGACCTATTTCAATTATGCCGGTGTGCATGCCACATACCAGCGTTACAAGCTCGACCATTTTACGTATCCAACACGCGGTACGTCTTTCATCGTGCAGGTGAGGAGGACTGTGGCTGGCGAAAAATTCCGTCCTGGCAGTGTGCCGGATGATGAAAAGTACGTCCCCGGCGATAGGGACAAGAAGTTTTGGGATGGTTATGTAGCATACGAAAATTACAATTGGAACTATGGCAAATGGTGTATTCCGTTCTCGTGCGAGATGAGCATGAGCGAACATTCCAAGCTCTCCAACCCTGTGGTGCAGATGCTTACCACCAACGCTTATCGCCCCACTGAATATACCAAGACGATGGTCTTTGAGGATTACAGGGCTGATGTGTATGCCGCCGCAAGTATTGGCGCGATGTACAGGTTCAACGACAGTTTTACGTGGCGTCTCAATGGTTATTATTTCCAGCCTTTCAAGCAGGAAAAATTGCGCGTGATGACAGCCGAGACAGTCAGGACTGAAAAAACTCGTGATATTCAGAACGGCGAGTATTTCCTTGACGACAGCGGCAAGGATTTCGATGGCTACCAGTATTTCTTCAATACGGCGTTTGTGTATCACACGATGCTTGGCCCCGTGGCTTTCAATCTGCGCTACGAGCCGCACGGCAAGAGCCACTTCTATTATATGTTCAATATCGGCTTTATGATTTACAACAAGAGCTGGTGGGACAGAAACTAAGCGGGCTTTTGCTCTCTTAAAATCTCATTACCGCCGAAATCCCATATTTGCCGCTGCCGAAAGTGGGCGATATGGAGATTTCGGCGTTTTGTGTTTTGTATGGACGAGTGAAAATCAACGCCGTACCCGCGCCCAATGCCGCGCCGCCGAGTACGTCCCAGATGTCGTGTCGGTCGGAGTAGATGCGCCCCCAGCCTACATAAGTAGCCAAGGCGTATGCCGGTACGCCCCATTTCCAGCCGTAACGCATTGTCAGGAATGTCGCACCGTTGAAGGCGGCGGCGGTGTGTGTGCTTGGGAAGGCGTGTTTGCCAGTGCCGTCGGGTCGCTCTTTGGTGATTGCCGCCTCAAGTCCGTAATTGACTACTATACAAGAGGCTGACGAGAGTGCGAGTTGCAACATTCCCTTTCTGTCGTGACGTGCAACGGTATTGACTGCCGCCGTAGCCGATGGAACAAGGCAGAGAACGTCGGTGGATTTTTTGACTAACTGCGCCTGTGCGGCTGGCATCAAAAACAGCAGGAGTATCAGTGTAGAGATTATTTTCATTGTTATAGTCAATTAACAAATAATGCATAATTCATAATATTGTGTAGCTTATGAATTATGCATTATTAGATTGTTGGATTGCAGGCATCCTGCCTGCGAATACTTAATGCGGGCAGGATGCCCGCAGTCCAATTAGAATGGGAGGTCGTCGCCGCCTTGCTGAGGCTGCTCTGCGGGGCCGGTGGGCTGTGTAGGAGCGGCTGCCTGTGCGGGAGCTGCCTGAGGAGCTGCGGCTGCTTGCGGCTGTGCTGCTGCGGCTGCTTGCGGACGTTCTATTTTCCAGCAGTTGAGGGTGTTGTACCAACGACCCTGATATTCGCGGCCACGGATGTCAAACGACACTTTTATGTATTCGCCTATCTGGTATTGGTCGAGCTGTACACGGTCGCCGTATACGTTGAATACAGCGTTGGATACATACTGTCCCGGAATCTCGATGACGAAGTCCTGCGAAGTCCAGTTGGTGCCGTTGGCTGATACGCCGCTCCTCTTTTCGAGGAATTGTACGAGTTTGCCTTCTACTTCTAATGCTGCCATTTTGTAGTATTGTTATGAGTTTATAATTGTAATTATTTTGCCTTGATAATCTGGAGAAGCTCCACATCAAAAATCAGGACGCTGTTGCCGGGTATGCGACCATTGCCATACTGACCATATCCGAGTTCGCCAGGAATGAAGATTTTCCACTTGCTGCCCACAGGCATAAGGGGAATTGTTTCCTGCCAGCCCTTGATGACGTTTTTGAGCGGGAATGTAGCGGGCTGTCCGCGGTCGACGGAGCTGTCGAACTTGGTGCCGTCGATGAGTGTGCCTTCGTAGTGGCACTCTACCTGGTCGTCGATGGTGGGTTTTTTGCCCTTGCCTTCTTTGAGCACGATGTATTGGATGCCGTTGGGAAGCGTCACTACGCCGTCCTTCTTGGCGTTTTCTTCGAGGAATTTCTTGCCTTCTTCGAGGTTGACAGCTGCGATGCTGTCAAGTCTTGCCTGCTCTTTGGCTGCTCTGGCTGCTTCAAGTCCCTGCATTACGGTCATGAAGTAGTCCTGCGCTTCCTTGGTTGTCATTTTGAGGCTGGTGGTGTCGTTTTTGAGCACCATTTGGAGCGTGGCAATGAAGTTGTCTTTGTTGATGTCATTCAAAAGGGGGACGAAATCGTTGTCAAATTGCCTTTGCAAATTGTTGCCCATAAGAATGCCCATTGCGTAGCTTACGGAGTCTACTTGGTTGTCCAATTTGACGCTGGCGGTGTTGCCGCCTCCGCATGAAGAAAGCATCGTTGCTGTTGCCAATGCCGATGCTGTCAGGATTGATTTTAAATTTTTCATTTTGTTATTTTGTGTATAAATAGAATCTTGGTTGGGTTAGTCGTCCTCGGAGTCGTATGCTTCGATTGTTGCGTCCAGGTCAGAAGCTCTGTAGTTGTTTTCGTAGTCGATGAAGTCGTCGTCCTTGATACGGTCGGTTACTTGCAGAAGCTCTACGTTGAATATCAGTGTGGAGTAGGCAGGGATGATTTCTGCGGGCGAGAATGCGCCGTAGCCGAGTTCTGACGGGATGTAGAGTATGTATTCTGCGCCTTCCGACATGAGCATCAGGCCTTCTGTCATGCCCGGGATGAGGCCGTCCACATTGAATTCTACCGGCTCATCGGAATCAAAGGAGCTGTCGAACACTGTGCCGTCGATGAGCTTGCCTTCATAATGCACCCTTACGCCGCTGGTGTCTGAGGGGCGTTTGCCGTTGCCTTCCTTCACTATGCGGTATTGGAGACCCGATTCTGTCACCATGACGTCGGGGTCTTGCGCGTTGGCGGCGAGGAATTCTTTTTCGGCATTCTGGGCTTTTTCGTTCTGCTCCTGTTCGATTCTGTCGATGTATTCGTTGAGGAGGTCTTTCATGCGGTCTTCCTCTATTGCCAAAGTCTTGTTGTTGGTGACATCGCTGAATGCCTTGGCTAATGCGTCGGTCTTAACGAAATTCCAATCTTGTTCGGCAAAATTTTTTGCCATCAGGAATCCGATGCAGTAGCTTACTGAATCTTCGCTCGTGACGAGCTTCACCTTGTTGTAGTATTTTTGAGCGGTGGCAAAGTTGCTCAATGCCATTATCGCCGCAATGATTATGATGATTCTTTTCATTATGATTCGATTTTTGTTTTTATAATTACTTTAATCTTTAATCTCTCCTCTTTAATCTCTAATCTTTTCTCTCTCCTCTTTCCTAACAAATTGTCGCCAGTTCAGCTTTCAGCACCGAGATAGCCATGTTGATTGGCGAATTTGGGAGCGCGGCGTAGTTGTCGATGATTTTTTTGCCGAGTTCGAGAGCCTTGGCGTCCACCGGCACTGTCTGTGCTGTCTGGTTGACGAGCTGCACCATCACGTCTTTAGTTTCGGTGACTGCCTTCCATGCGTCGTTGCTTACGTAAAGCTGCTGCGAGTAGTTGTGCTCAAACTCTGCGCGGATTGTAGCGAGGAGGTCGCGCTGAAGCTCAATGGCGGTCATTCCGTTCTCTGCGGTGCGGATGATGATGCTCTGAGGCTCTATCCTTTCCAAAAACAAGACCAGCCTTTCGTAAGCTGCGAGTTTTACAGGCAGCACGGTCTTATTGTTGCCTATCATGAGTTCCATCCGCTCCTTCTGTTGGTCGCGGGTGTGGAATTGCTTAGTCATCAGGTAGCTGCATGCAAGCACCACTAATGACGGCAGGGTGTATTTCAGGATTTCAAGTATTTCCATTATTGTTTTTGATGTTGTTTTTTTTGTTTCTGTTTTTTCCGCGCCAAAATTAATAATTATTTGTCAATTTTCGGATACAAATTCCTACAAAAAATATTTTTTAAGGTTTGGACTAATATTTTTGTGATTTTCTTTCTGCAAGTTGGATTACTTGTTTAAATTTGCAGTTGGAAAACATTATTAAGAAATGAGAGTAAAATTCAGACATCTTTTGCCGTTGGTGCTGTGTGCGTTGCTTGCGGGCTGCATGCCCAAGGCAGAGAATGCCCTGCATACAAAATTCGAGGTTTGGGGCGAGTTTGACGGCATGACTGGCGACGTTGCCTATTTGAAGCTCGTCAAGGACAATGGCTACGAGTTCATCGATTCTGCCACTGTGGATGCCGATGGGCGTTTCATGCTCGAGGGCGGCATCGCGGGGCCGGATTTTTACATATTGCATTTTGTATCCGACAATAGCCGGCAGATTACCCTCATCCCTGATACTGCGCAGGTGGTGACTGTAAGGGGGCGTGCCGAGGATTTTCCAGATGGTTACGAGGTGGAAGGCTCGCCCGAAAGCGAGAGCGTGTGCCAGCTTGTGCACCACATACGCCGCACAAGGGACGTGCTCGATTCGCTTGGACGCATCTTCCGCGCCAACATCGATTCGCCCGACCTCGCCGACATCAAGTCTAAGCTCGATTCGGTGTATGAGGTTACGTGCAAGGGACAGAGGAAATTTTCGGAGGATTTTTTGAAGGCGCATCCCGACGCGCTCGCGCAGATTGTGTGCTTGTCGCAGTACATCGCCCCAAAGATGCCTGTATTCGATCCTTCAAAGGATTATGATATTTATTATAAAGTGTCGGAACGGTTGACGGCGCGTTTCCCGAATCACCTTCAGACTCAAAAACTCGTCGCGTATGTAGAAAAGTTGCGAATTTCGCAGGGCGGCGGTGCGCAGTCGCAGGGCAAGGTTTCCAAGGGCGATGAGGCTCCCGACATTGCTTTGCGTAGCGTCAAGGGCGATACGGTGAGATTGTCGTCGTTGAAGGGGAAATACATCCTGCTCGACTTTTGGGCGTCGTGGTCGGACGTATCAAAGGCAAATACCGAAAACCTCAACAAGATATATTGGAAGTATCATTACAACAATTTTGTGGTGTACCAGGTGGCACTCGAGGAGAAGGCAGACGCATGGAAAAACGGTCTCAAGGCTCAGAAGATACCGTGGGTTTCGGTGTCTGACTTGAAGCTCTGGAACTCCTCGGCGGCTGAATCATACGGCGTGAGGGCGTTGCCGGCAAGTTTCCTGATTGGTCCAGATTTCAAGGTCGTGGACATCAATCTCTCTGCCGAACAACTCGACGACCGTCTGCTCCAGCTTGTTGGCAAGCCGATTAAGCGGACAGTTGATACTACCAAAACTAACAATTGATTATAAACTCATAATTAGCAATTGATATGAAAGAATTTTTGAAGATGACGGGTGCGGTGCTTACCGGACTGGTTGTATGGGGAATCGTGCAAGCGTTCTTCGTGTTTTTTATGTTTGCAATGATGGCTGCAGGTCTGGGCAAGTCAGACAATAAGCAGCCTGTCGCCGTGGACGACTATTCGGTGTTGCGCATCAACCTCAGCGACGCCATCGACGACCGTTCGAGCACCGACTATGCCAGCATTTACAGCTCGTTTTCCTTTGACAAGGTTCAGAGGTTGGGTCTCAACGATATTAGCCGCAGTTTGTACAATGCTGCCAATGATGACAAGATTGTGGGTCTGTACATCAATTGTTCCGATTACAACCTCGAAGACATCGCCACTGCTGACGCGCTCAGGGAGCTGATTGTTGAGTTCAAAAAGCGTTCTCACAAGCCTGTATACGCTTTTTCTAATAGTTTCAACAATCTCGATTATTATGTAGCCACAGCTTGCGACAGCATCTATATGAGGGTGTTTGGCGACTTTTTGCTCAATGGTCTCTGCTCGCAGTCTATATATTATAAAGGTGCGCTCGATAAGTTTGGCATCGAGGCACAGGTGATACGTCACGGCAAATTCAAGGCCGCCGTAGAGCCATATTTGCAGGAGAAGATGTCCGACGCCAACAAGTTGCAGATTACCACCTATCTGTCTGATATTTGGAATGTTGTCACCCAAGCCGTCAGCGATGGACGTGGCATCGACCGCGCCACAATCGACCAGATGGCAAATTCGCTCGATTATTACAGCAATGACAGGGTTTGTATCGACAATGGCTTTATCGACGGTGTGATGTTGGAGAGCGACTTCGACATTAAGCTCGCCACCGAAATGGGTTCAGAAGACAATGACGGCAATCCTAAGTACATCACAATTGATAAGTATGTAGATTCAATCACCGACACCGACAAGAGTACCAACGAGGTCGCTGTCCTGTATGCTGCCGGCGAAATTGTTAGCGAAGACAATGGCGAGCAGTGCATCACCTCCAAGGCTCTTGTGGACGACATCAAGGCTGTTGCCAAAAATGACGACGTGAAGGCTGTGGTGCTGCGCATCAATTCGCCGGGCGGCTCGGCTGTGGAGGCAGAAATCATTTATCAGGAGTTGCTCAAATTGAAGGGGGAGAAGCCCATCGTAGTTTCCATGGGCGGCTATGCGGCGTCGGGCGGCTATTATATCGCCTCTTGCGCCGATAGGATTTTCGCCGAACCCAATACCATCACCGGCTCCATCGGCGTATTTGGATTGTTGCTCTGTCCGCAAAAACTCCTCACCAACACTCTCGGCCTCAACGTGGAGACTGTAAGCACGCACGACAAATCAGACTTTATGTCTGCAATGGAGCCAAAGTCGGCATCCGAAATCGCAATATTGCAGCGCAGTGTGGAGAATATTTACGATGTGTTTGTCCAGCATGTGGCAGACGGTCGCAATATGACTTTTGCCCAAGTGGATTCGATAGCGCAGGGACGTGTCTGGACAGGAACGTCGGCGTTGCAGATTGGTCTCGTGGACGACCTTGGCGGACTTGAGGAGGCCATTCTCTACGCCGCACAGCTTGCCGAACTCGAAGACGGCTACAAGGTGAAGGAATATCCCGAGGATGAAGACGACGGCATCATGAAGATATTCTCGCAGCTCTCCGGCGAGGCTGCACGCGCAATATACGGCAACGATGTCTACGAGCAGCGCAAATTTGTGGAGGCCTTCAAGCAGCGCACCGGCGTGCAGGCTTTGGCTGCAAAATCCACAATCCGATAATTGGTCTTGTCCTAAGGGATAATAATTGAAAGTTATGTTTAATAATCATATAGAATGGAACTTAAAAGCAAAGTAAATACATCAGGTCGCCTTATGGCGGCGGCACGTGGACTTTGGCGTGCCAACGGTATGAAAGAGGAGCATTTTGGCAAGCCGATTATTGCCATCGCCAATTCTTTCACGGAGTTTGTGCCGGGACACGTTCACCTCAATGAGTGCGCCCGCATCGTAAAGGAAACTGTTGAGAAGCTCGGCTGTTTTGCGGCTGAGTTCAATACGATAGCCATCGACGACGGCATCGCCATGGGACACGACGGTATGCTCTACTCTCTGCCGAGCCGCGAAATCATCGCCGACAGCGTGGAGTACATGTGTCAGGCGCACAAGGCTGATGCTTTGGTCTGCATCTCCAACTGCGACAAGATTACCCCCGGTATGCTTATGGCGTCAATGCGCCTCAACATCCCGACTATCTTCGTATCGGGCGGCGCAATGGAGGCTGGTCGTTACAACAATGGCAAAATCGACCTTATCGACGCAATGATTATGGGGGGCGACAGCAATGTCCCCGAGGAGGAACTCGCCAAGGTGGAGAAGATTGCTTGTCCTACCTGTGGATGCTGTTCAGGTATGTTTACCGCCAATTCGATGAACTGCCTCACCGAAGCCCTCGGACTTTCGCTCCCCGGCAACGGCACTATCGTGGCTACTCATGTCAATCGCAAAAGACTCTTTGAGGACGCCGGCAAGCGCATCGTGGAACTCGCTTACAAGTATTACCGCGACAACGATTCGTCGCTCCTGCCCAAGAGCATCGCTACAAAGGCTGCGTTCACCAATGCAATGGCTCTTGATATTGCTATGGGTGGTTCTACTAACACAGTGCTTCACCTCTTGGCTGTTGCACAGGAGGCGGGCGTCGATTTCAGGATGAAGGACATCGACGAACTCAGCCGCCGTGTTTCCTGCATCTGCAAGGTTGCCCCCAATACTCACGACTACCACATCGAGGAAGTGAACCGTGCGGGCGGCATTCTCAACATTCTTGGCGAATTGGCTAAGAAAAACCTTCTCGACCTCTCCTGCAAGCGCACCGATGGTCTTACGCTCGGTGAAGCCATCGACAAGTATTCCATCCTCAAAGCCAGCATCGACCCCGAGGCTCAGCGCATCTACTCGTCGGCTGCATCGGGCAAGGTTGGTCTGCTGAGGGTTGCAAGTCAGGACACCCGTTGGGAATCCCTCGACACCGACCGTGCCAATGGTTGCATCCGCGATATGGAGCATGCCTACACAAAGGACGGCGGCATCGCTGTTCTGTTTGGCAACATCGCCAAAGACGGCTGCGTAGTGAAGACCGCTGGTGTTAGCGAGAAGATTTTCAAATTCTCCGGCACGGCAAAGGTTTACGATTCGCAGGAACAGGCTGTTGCTGCCATCCTCGGCGACAAGGTGAAGGCAGGCGACGTAGTTGTAATCAAGTACGAAGGTCCCAAGGGCGGTCCCGGTATGCAGGAAATGCTCTACCCGACTTCTTACCTCAAATCCAAACATTTGGGCGACAAATGCGCGCTCATCACCGACGGACGTTTCTCCGGCGGCACATCGGGTCTGTCGGTAGGACACGTTAGCCCCGAGGCTGCTTCTCACGGTGCTTTTGCACTCATCGAGGACGGCGACATCATCGAATTTGACATCCTCGCCCGCAGCGTCAACCTCAAAATCTCCGACGAGGAACTCTCTCGCCGCCGCGCCGCTATGGATGCCGACCCCAACGGCTACAAGCCCAAGCGCGACCGCGTGGTAAGCAAGGCTCTCCAGCTCTACGCCGCACACGCCGAGAGCGCAGACAAGGGCGCAGTAAGGGTGCTGTAAGAATTGACTAATGTATTTTTTATGAATTTAGGGTAGCCCTCACGGACTACCCTTTGTGTTTTCGCACCGTTGGTGCTTATTTTTTTTACAATAATTAACATCCAAAATTGCACCTTCTAAATCTCTATTCTTTAATTATTTATGATTATTTCTACCGTTAATTATTCCTTTTAACTGAAAAATCCGTTAAAAAACTGATGAATAAATTTGCATAACTGAAAAATAAGTTATAAAATTGCATTGTCAATTAACGAACTAAAATTTAAGTTATGGAAGCATTAACAAAAGCAGAAGAGAAGGTGATGCAGATTCTTTGGAGTCTCAAGAAGGCTTTCGTAAAGGACGTCATCGAGAAGATGGACGATCCCAAGCCGCCTTACAATACCATCAGCTCCGTAGTCAGGATTCTGGTGGAAAAGGGCTTCGTGAGTTTCAAGGCATACGGCAGGACTTACGAGTATTTCCCGATAATCTCCAAGTTGCAGTACAAGAAGTTTACCTTCGGGCAGATGTTGCGCAACTACTTTGACGGCAGCTATGAAACAATGGTTTCGTACATGGTGGACGAGGAGCAGATAAGCGATTCGGAAATCACCGAAATCAAAAAAATCATCGACAAAAAAAGTAGTTAGATCGTGGTTGCGCTGCTCGCATATACGGTAGAGGTTGGCGTAGTGTTCGCCGTGTTGATTGCCATATACAGGCACGTCTATTACGGCATCAGCTACAATAAGTGGGAGCGTGGGTATCTGCTTGCGGCTACGGCGGCGAGTTACCTGCTGCCACTTTTGAAGGCGGGGTATGTAATACGCCCCGTGCCAAAATCCGCCGACCACATCGTAGAGATTGTGCAGCGTTGCAGCGATTACGATGTAGTGACCCTCAGCCGCCCGAAATGGACGGAAGGTTTTTGGGACACTTTTACTCACTCAACGGTCTTTGAAAATATTATCGCGGTGCTGTTTGCGGTATATGTGGCAGGCGTGGCTGTCAAGCTGTTTAGCTTTGTGCGCGGGCTAATGAAGTCGTTAAGGCTTAAGGCTCGTTCCCAAAAGTTGAGGAGCATCGACGGCGTGGATGTCTACAATGCCGATGTCAATACGGTGGCGTTCTCTTTCTTCGGCAATATCTTTCTCGGCGCAAAGTCGCGGGGATTGTCGGAGGCGGAGATGGACATCGTAATCAGGCACGAAATGCAGCACGTGGCTGGGCGTCATTCGGTGGATACATTGGTGTTCGGATTATATTCCGTATTGCAATGGTGGAATCCGATGGCAAGGCTTGCGGCGCGATATTCGAGGATTGTCTGCGAAAACATTGCCGATTCGCAGGCTGTGGGCGACGGCAAGCTCACCGAATATTCTAAGCTCGTACTTGGTCTTGGCATCAAAAACCGCGACGAATCCGCCCCTGCAAGTCGTCCAAGGCGCAAAAGCCCGCTCGTGGACAGGATAGCGCAGTTGCTCAATACCGACAGCGTGAATATCAGAAGGATAAGGTTTTACTCGGCGTTGCCGGTGTTGGCGGTCGCAATTGCTGCCTATATCGCATACGTCGGGATTCTCACCCCAATCGACCCGCGTTACGATATGCCGGTGCGTGGCGGATACGAAGTGGTGGCTGGATTTTTCAACGACCAAAAGATTTGCAACGCCGACGGCAAGGTTTACGTGGTTTCGCACAAGCTCGTCAATCTGCATCTCTATGACGGCGCGGTGATTGTGCCGCCTGTAGAGGCTGACAACGTACAGAGAGTCGGTCAAGGGGTGACATTCAGTATTGGCGCGTACACGGTAACGATAGAGGGTACAATCGACAACAGTGATACCCCGGCGTCGCTCACCGTTATCGACCAAAAAGGCAATGCAATCGACCCTCAGCTGATATTCAAGATGTGATGCACCAATTAATTATGCACTAAAAAATGAAACGAAAAACATCCAATGCAGACTTGGAAGGCAAGCGCAGCATTTTCTTCCAGATAGGACTTGCAATCGCGCTATTGATTGCGGTGCTGGTGGTCAATTACAAACAGACCAAACCCTCTGCCGATACCATTACGGTGAAGGTGACAGGCTTGAATGTCAGGAGTGCTGCCGACGTCGATTCCACCTCTGTGGCGCGTCCGCCGGAAGTGTCGCGATAATATTTGGTTAATAGTCAACACAATTACTAACCATTAAAGCTTAAAGAAAATGAAACAGTATAAGAATGACAACGCCAACCTCGAGAACAAGAGGGGATTCTTGTTGGAGATTGGCCTCGTGGTTGCGCTCCTGATAATGTGGGGCGTGTTTGACTGGTCGTCCACGGTGGAGAGAGCCGACGATTTTGGTCCCTTGACGATAAGTGGCGACGAAGGGGAGCTTGCTCCCATCACCCGACCGGAAGACCCTCAGCTTCCGCCTCCGCCGCCCCCGAAGCAGACTATCACCGACATCATTGATGTGGTCGATGACAAGGAGGTGGTCTGTGAAGACATCGTGAGCACCGAGATTGAAGAAGGTGCAGCAGTTGAGATTGCGGAAGTGACCGATGTAGAGCAGCCTGACGAAGTGTTGGAGGAGCAGACAGTGTTCATCATCGTGGAGGACATGCCCGAATTTCCCGGCGGCGAGATTGCTCTCCGCAAGTACATCGCCGAGAATGTGCGCTACCCCGAAAGGGCTAAGGAAAACGACATTCAAGGCACTGTGTATGTGCGTTTTGTGGTGGACACCGACGGCTCGGTAAGCAATGTGGAAGTCCTTCGCGGCGTGGATCCCTTGCTCGACAAGGAGGCAAAGCGCGTAGTGGAGACGCTCCCGAAGTGGAAGCCCGGCAGGCAGCGCGGTAAGGCGGTGAAAGTCAGCCACTCCGTGCCGATTAAGTTTGCGCTTCAAAACTAAGTGAAAATTTTTTGAAAAAAAATGCGTTAAAATTTTCATACCACGATTAAAGATGTTAATTTTGCAGTTTGGAAATCCGACGCACTTTTATATAGTCAACGTTATTACTAAACTTAAAAAAACGAAAAGATAAAATGGAACAGAAAAAAACTGAAAGGGCCGACCTCGAGAACAAGAGAGGTTATCTGCTTGAGATAGGCCTCGTAGTTACGCTCCTGATTATGTGGGGCGTGTTCGAATGGTCGTCCACGGTAGAGAGGGCAGAAGACTTCGGTCCCTTGGAGGTAGTAGCCGATGAGGAGGAACTCGCCCCCGTAACCCGTCAGGAGGAGTTGCAGCTCCCCCCGCCGCCGCCCCCGCAGCAGACTGTCGCCGACATCATCGAGATTGTGGACGACAAGGTGGAGGTCAATGACGACTTTATGAGTACAGAAGCCGACGAGAACACTACCGTGGAAATCCAGGAAGTTGTGGATGTGGTTCAGGAAGAGGAAGTTGTAGAGGAGCCGCAGGTGTTCTTCATTGTGGAAGACATGCCCGAGTTCCCCGGTGGTGAGCTTGCACTCCGCAAGTATATCGCCGAGAATGTACGCTACCCCGAAATGGCTAAGGAAAACGACATCCAGGGCACCGTATATGTTCGCTTCGTGGTGGATACCGATGGTTCTGTAAAGAACGTTGAGGTGATTCGTGGTGTAGACCAGTTGCTCGACAAGGAGGCCATCCGCGTCGTACAGTCGCTCCCGAAATGGAAGCCCGGCAAGCAGCGTGGCAAGGCTGTGAAGGTAAGCCACTCTGTGCCGATCAAATTCCAGCTCCAAAACTAATCTTTGCGTAATGCATAATTCATAATGCAAAATCGGGCATCCGCCGGATGGCAATTATGAATTATGCATTATAAATAATGATTTGTCGTTGTTGCATTCTTGGTACAAATTATGCATTGTGCATTGAAGCATTATGCATTGAAGAAAAATGGATGAGATTATAGACAAAAAGCCTATCGTTGTGCCGTGGGACTATTCGCAAAAAGCCGAGTGTGCCCTGCTGCATGCAATAGATTTTGCCCTCGCGCTCGACCGGGGGATCATCCTTGTGCACATCACCAAGGACGAGGCCGACAATGCCCTCAATGTGGAACGACTCAATCTCATTGCCGAAGACGTAATGCGCAAATACGGCATCCGTCCGGGTGTGGTGGTTCGCACTGGCAATATCTTCACAGAAATCAAGCACGTTATAGAAGAATGTGACGCCAAGCTCGCCGTTATGGGCACGCATGGACTCAAGGGCCTGCAAAAATTCACTGGCAGTTGGGCGTTGAAAGTGATCACGGGGAGCAAAGCCCCGTTTGTCGTTGTACAGGACAAGCCTTTGGACTCCGACATACACAAAGTGGTGCTGCCTTTGGATTTCAAGCTCGAGGAGCGGCAGAAGCTTATCTGGGTAAAATTTGTGGCAAAGGCGTACAAGTGCAAATTTTTCCTCTGCTACATCGAAAACAGCGACGTCCAAATCCGCAAGCGCACCCAGTCCAATATCTCCGCAGCCATCAAATATTTGGAAACCAATCAGATCAATTATGAATTACAGAGGCTTGCGGGCAAGGAGGGTCTTGCAAGCGAGACCATCAGCTTCGCGCAGTCGATAGGCTCGGGGCTTATTATTATAATGACTACCAAAAACATCCGTTTCCAGGATTATGTGCTTGGAGCCGCCGAGCAGCAGATTATCGCCAACGAGGCAAAGATTCCCGTCATGTGTGTCAACCCGATGGAATGATTTAAATTGTAACACCGATTGTAATGGAAAAAAAATCTAACAGCAAATATGTGGTTGGCATCACCCACGGTGATATCAACGGTATAGGATATGAAGTGATATTCAAGGCGTTGTCGGACCCCGCAATATACGACGACTGCACTTTTGTAATATATGGTTCGCCAAAGATTGCGGCGTTTCACCGCAAGCAGGTCAACCTCGCCAATATGGTGGTCAACAATGCCACCAGCATCGAAGACATCGTGCCTAACGCCATCAACATCATCAACGTCTGCGACGAAAATACACGTGTTGACCTTGGCTGCAGCACCATACAGGCGGGCGAATGTAGCGTTGCCGCCATCCACAGGGCGGAGGCAGACCTCAAAAACAATATGCTCGACATCCTCATCAATGCCCCCGCCGACGTCTCCAACATGATGGACGCCGGTTTCAAATTTGCCGGTGTGCCCGAGTTTATCGCGCACGACCTCAGCTACCGCAATTTTGTGCTCATGATGCTCGGCGACAAGATAAGGATTGCCACCGTGACAAGCCCGATGCCTCTTGGCAACGTGCTCAGCGTATTGTCCTCAGACAAGATATATTGGAAAATCAAGACCCTCAACAAGTCGCTCAAAGACGATTTCGCCATCAGAAAACCGCGTATCGCCGTGCTTGGCTTCAATCCCTTTGCCAGCAACAATGGCGCATTCGGTCAGGAGGAGGCGGAGAGGATAATGCCCGCAATTGACAAGGCTAATGAGGAAGACATCGTGGTCTTCGGACCTTACAGCCCCGACGGATTTTTTGCATCGGAGGCTTATATGAAATTTGACGCCGTGCTCGCAATGACCTACGACCAGGCGGCTGTGCCTTTCAGAATCATCGAGGGCTACAAGGGCGTATGTTACGCCGGCGGACTTCCCGTGATATGCACCGCGCCCCTGCATGGTCCTGCATACGACATCGCAGGCAAGGGCATTGCCGACGACACCTCAATGCGCAACGCCATCTACAGGGCTGTTGACATTGTGTACAACAAGAAGATACTCGACGGCATCACCCCGCTCAAGAAATTGACGGAGCACGAGGCTGACAAAAAAATCTGTTAACGCCAAATGAAAGTAGTAATCCAGCGCGTGACGCAGGCGTCGGTCACCATCGACGGCAGGGTGAAGGGGCAGATTGCAACAGGTCTGCTCGTACTGTGCGGTTTTGTGGAGGACGACACCGATGACGACCTCCAATGGACTGCCGCCAAGATAGCGGGGCTCAGGATTTTCAATGACAACAATGGCGTCATGAACCTCGCGCTTGCCGATGTGGACGGCGATTTGCTGGTGGTAAGCCAGTTTACGCTGCACGCAATGACCAAGAAGGGCAACCGTCCCTCGTACATTATGGCTGCAAAACCCGACGTGGCGCGCCCGATGTATGAAAATTTTGTCGCAAAGCTCCACCAAATCACCGGCAAGGATATACAGACTGGCGAATTTGGTGCCGACATGAAGGTGAGCCTGCTCAACGATGGTCCGGTCACTATTATAATAGACTCAAAAAACAAAATCTGATAATATTATGGCATACAATAATTTTTCGTTGGAATCACACGGCAAGGGGTTTGTGGACAGCAAGCTCGCTTCTTACAAGGCTAATGCCGCCGCCCCGTCGCTCGAGGTGCTCAAGAAGATACACTCGTGCATAGACCTCACCACGCTCAGCAACGCCGACAACAAGCAGTCTGTGGAGGCTCTCGTGGATATTGTCAACAATCATTCTGCCAATCATCCCGACATCCCCAACGTGGCGGGCATCTGTGTCTATCCCAAGTTTGTAAGCGTTGTCAAAGACGCTCTCACAGTGCCTGGTGTGGACATCGTTTCTGTGGCGGGCGCGTTCCCCCATGCGCAGACTTTCAGTGAGATAAAGGTGCTGGAGGTGGCACTTGCCGTCAAAGCTGGTGCTGACGAGATAGATGTGGTGATCAACGCCGGCGACATCATCGCCAAGGATTACTTGTCTGCTCTCGAAGAATTGAAGGCTATGCGCGAGGCGTGCAAGTCCGTCAAGATGAAGGTGATATTGGAGACAGGCGTCTATAAAAACGATTCCGACATCTACGATGCATCCATAATTGCAATGGAGGCAGGTGCCGACTTCGTGAAGACCTCCACCGGCAAGAGCGAACCCGCTGCCACTCCCCGCGCAATGCTCATCATGGCATTGGCTGTGAGCGATTATTATAAGGCTACCGGCAAGCGCGTTGGCATCAAGCCCGCAGGCGGCATCAGGACTACGCAGGACGCAATGGAATATTGCGCCATCATGGACGACATCTTCAACGGCGATTACGACAACACCACGTTCCGCATCGGCGCCACATCGCTCGCAAAGAACGTAATTGCAGACATCAAGTCGCTGTCCTAATGCGAAAAAATCTTAAAAACACCCCTTCCGCAAAAAATTTTTGATGTCGGCAGTGGCGTTAAATGTCGCTGTCTGTTAACGAATTATTAAGACCAAAGGTCAAAAAATAATGATTTGTTATACAACGTCTTATAAAAAAATTTTTTTATATGGTCGAAAAAGTTTAACTTTGCGGTCGGAAAAAACACATAGCTGTTAAACGAAACTAATATTAATAATTAAATTAAAATCAATAAATTATGTCAGAAATAGCATCTAAGGTAAAGGCCATCATCGTTGACAAACTCGGCGTTGACGAGGCTGAGGTAACAGAATCGGCAAGCTTCACCAACGATCTCGGCGCAGATTCGCTCGACACCGTTGAGCTCATCATGCAGTTCGAGAAGGAATTCGGTGTAACGATTCCCGACGACCAGGCTGAGAAGATCACCAATGTAGGCGAGGCCATCGCTTTCATCGAGCAGAATGCCAAGTAATTGAATCAATTTTGACTAACGTTTTTCACACAAACTTAGCAATTCACACTTATGGAATTAAAACGAGTAGTTGTCACCGGCATGGGATCCATCAATCCCTTAGGCCACAATATAGCCGAGTTTTGGGAAAGCCTGAAAAACGGGGTAAGCGGCGCAGGTCCAATTACCC
>JAEEGK010005940.1_pt1 | contig 29468 bp, 23 predicted proteins | sample 8958771 | NCBI WGS metagenome assembly JAEEGK01 (sample SAMN16246547, study PRJNA631951) | gut metagenome | biome: gut microbiome; feature: rumen; material: SC-attached | host: Bos | place: Iran: Karaj | collected 2018-10 | reverse complement strand
TATAACCAGATGTAATATTATCAAAAATTATTCCCCATTCACCATTATCGAAAATTCTATGAGAATTAATTTCAATTAAACTTTCTTTTGTGAAACTTTTATTATATTCATGAGGATAATTTCCAATAATTAAATCACCATCATTTTCATTATTATATTTAATAGAAAAAGCAAATGAATCAATTAAATTTTTTGATTTTAATTCTTGAATAAAATTAACTTTTTCTAAATCTGAATTTGGTCTTGTTGTTTTTTCATTTAAACCAAGCACTCCTAATTCAGTGGTTAAAAAAAACTTATCTTGTCTTAATTTATATACAGAAATAAAATTAAAATCTTTAATTAATAAACCATTTAAATTTATTATATCTTTGGATATTGAACCTTCCATAAAACCACAATAATAATATGTATTTTTTCCTTTTATTATTGAATAACTACTTGAACTTTTTTCATTAAATTTTGGAGTTTCTGTAGTACAATTACTTACTGAAATATAAGTTGAATAATCTTTAAAATTTAATGATAAATATCCTTCTTGTAAAGGAGTTCCTAGTTTTATTTTTGTTATTATATCGTTTCTTTGTAAATTTAAAATTATATTATTTTCATTTGAAAAATCAGTACTCCATCTTCTTTTAAATTGAAGTATTATTTCAGAATTTACATTAATAAAAATAAACAGTATAAAAAAAAAATATAAATTCGACATTGAGGCTTTTTAATACTTATAATTAATTTTCAATATAATGCGTAAATATATAAAACATTAAATATATATTATTTTTTATTCATTTATTAAAATTTAATTATTATTTTATTAAAATAAAATTACTATATTGGAAAAGATATTTTTTATAAACTGAATGTTGTTTTTTATTTATAAGTGAAACATGTAATTTTACATTCTTTTCTTGAAGAAATTTTAATAATTTTTCAAATTCTTGATTTTTTATAATTTTTTTATTTATCACTTCATTATTTTTTTTATTTGCGTTTAAATTAATTATAATTTCTTTTATATTATTTAAAATATAATCTTCAAATTTTGTATGAAATATTATTAATTCTTTTATTTTAGTTGATGATATAAATTTATAAAAAATTTCTATATCTTTAAATTCAATATCTTCATTATTTGATATATTTAAAAATTTTAAATTTTGTAATATTAAATGTAATTCATTTACAATATATAAAGAAAAAAAATTATCATCTAATTGATTTCCATTTATAAATAATTTTTTTAATTTTGTCATTTTAAATTTATTTTTAAAAAAATTTATTATAATTCCATTTGTTAAACTACAATTTCCTAAATATAGATATTTTAAATTTTCTTTAAAATTATTTAAATCAATTTCTTCAAATAATTCAATATTTTTTTTCCCAAATAAATAATTAAAACTCAGTTTTTTTATAGCATGATAATTTATTTTTTTTAATCTTTTAATTAATTCCTTAATATATTCATTTCTTACTAAAGATTTTAAAACAAAATAATTCCCTACAACAATTAAAATAACATTTTTATTTCTTTGTTTCAATCCTTCGTAATCAATAGGATAAACAAAATTATTATCTGATAAATATAATATTTTAATAGAAGGAAAAAATAATATATCATCAACTATAAAATAACTTATTAAATTTTTTCCTAAATCTAATTCTTTTAAATTTTTAAAATTAACTGCTAAAAAAGGAGTGAACTCATCAATATTATTATCTATGAATTTTGTCTTTAATCTTTCTTTAATGTTAATTTCTGAAATTTTATTATCCCTAAAAGATAGTATTTCTAAATTTTCTGTCATACTTTTATTAAATAATAACTCAGATATAATTTTTAAAAATGATTCTGTAATTAATTTTAATCCTTCTAATTTTATTTGTAATAATTTAAATGATTTTTTTTCTGGAAATTCAAATAAATTATATATTGATTGTATGATTTTTAAATTTTCAACATTTGGACATATATTTAATATATCTAAATCATTATGTTTAAAATTCTCAATTTTTACTTTTTTTATGTTTATAAAATTTATTTGTTGTTCATTTTTATTTTCTTTTTTAAGAATTAATGTTTTATAAATAGGTTTATCATGGAAATTATTTATTATTACTAATTCTTTATTATTTCTATCTTTTATTTTAAGCTCTGATTTATCAATTAATAACTTTTCACAATTATAAATAAAAAATATATTAACTTTTTTTTCAAAGTTTTCATTTTGGTTTTCATTGATATTTATATTTTCAATATTCCATTCATTTATATTGTTAATATCATCATTTAAAATATATACTTTTATTTTTAATTCATGATCTAGTAAATTTTCAACTTGTTTTACATTTTGAAAACTCATTTTGAAATGTATTCTTAATTTTATATTTTCATTCTTTGATAGTTTTATAGAATTTTCAAATTTATAATATTCACTTTTATTTATTTCCAATATAATAAAAATATTTTTATTCAAAATATTATTAACATTTAAATAATTATCAATTTCAATATAATCATCATCCTTAAATTCCTTATTTAAAACAACTGAATCAAGATCAAAAATAAAATAATCTACATTATCAAAAATCTCATTAAAATTTTGATTTATTTTTTTCATTAAAAAAAATTTTAATATAAAAAAATAAAATAAAATAAATTAAAAAAAAATTAAAAACCAAATAAAAAAAAAAAAAAACATTAATATTTAAAATATTTTTTTTCGAAATCTATTATAAAAAATGTCATCGCCAATATTAAAAGGAGTAGTCTTAGGGGAAGGAAGAGTAGGAAAAACATCAATATTAAAAAGATATTTCAATCAAAAATTTGATTCAGGTGAAGCAAGTACAATAAATCCTGCATTTTATCCAAAAAAAGTAACATTATCAGATGAAACAAAAGTAGAAATAAATTTTTGGGATACAGCAGGACAAGAAATGTTTAGTTCATTAAATAAAAATTATTATCAAGGAGCAATTGCTGCATTATTAGTTTATGATGTGAATACATTTAATGATACTTTTGGTAAAGTTGAAAAATGGGCAAGAGAAATTACTGAAGTTGTTGGAAATGATGTTATTTTTGCTATTGCTGGTAATAAATTTGATTTATTAAAATCTAAAAGTGAAATTGATAATCAAACACAACAAGTTAATAATTTTTGTAATAAATATAAATGTAGACATTTTGTTACTTCTGCTAAAAGTGGTTATAATATTAATGAAGTTTTTGAATTTTTGATTAATGAAATGAAAAAACAATATAAACCTGGGAAAAATAAAAAAAAAGGATTAACTATTACTGCAGAGGAACATAATTCTAATAGTAATAATAATAAAAAAGGTTGTTGTTAAATAAATTTTTATTTATATAATAATAGAAATTTTATTATTTGAAAAAGGAAAAAAAAAATTTATTTTTTACGTATAGACAATATTATTTTTAATTAAAATGTGATTTTTCATATTAAAATATATAATTATTTTTTTCAATTCATTAGTTAGAAATGATTTAAATAAAAATTTGATTTTATTTTTTACAAAATTAATTGTAATTATTTAATTATTGAATTGTTTTTTTCTTGGAAAAAATTTATTTAATAAATGGTTTATTAATAATAAAATAATTAATTTTCTTAAAATGAGCGAAAATGAAGAAATTGAATATTTTAATTTTGATAATAGAGAAAAGATAAATTCAATAAATAAAAACAATGAAAAAAATATTAAAATATATCAAGAGATATTTGAAAATATTATAAATTATTTGAATAAAGAATATGAAATTAATAGAGAAAATTTCAAATTAGAAATTTTAAAAATTAATAGTTTAAATTGTTTAAAAACTAATTTAAAAAATGCAATTGATATAATCATAAATAATAAATTAGAAAAAGAAAATAAACAATTAAAAAAGAGTTTATTAAATTTAGAACAAGCTAAAAGATATTTTATTCAACAAAATTTATTAAAAAAGACTAAAATTGATATGTTAGAAAACGAAATAGAAGCATATATGGAAATGGAAGATGAATTTGAAGAAATGAAAATAAAATTTAAATATGATGATGGTGAATTTTTAAAAAATGAAAAGAAAGAAAATGAAATATTAATTTTAAGAGCAGAAAATTCAAATTTAAAGGGAATTATAGATAAATATGAAAAAACAATTGAAGAAAATATTGAAAAAATGAATAAACTTCAAAAGAAAATTAAATCTTTAGAAAGTACAAAAGATTCAATTTTATCTTCAGAAAATAAATCTTCAAATATTTCGAAATCAAAAGAACATTTTCCAAACAGGCAATTTTTATCTACAAATGGAAGAAGTTGTAATTATAGTCAAAGAAATATTAATGAAATAAATACAAAAGAAAATAATAATAAAAATATTAGTCATCGTAGTAATAAAAGTGCTTCAATTTCAATTAATAATAATAATAGTATTAAAAAAAAGAAAAATAAGAGTCAAAAAAATAAAAAAAAATCTAATATTGTTTTAAATATGAAACAAGTAAGACAATGTCAAAAATCAAATAATTATATGAGAAGTCCTTTTAATAAATCATATAATAATTTAATTAAATCACCTTCAAACTCTTCATTATCTAAACATTCAACAAATAATAATAGTATAATCAATGTTAACATTAATTATATTGATAATAATTCAAATTATATTTCTAAATCAAACAAAAAAAATAATATTACAAACCCAAATTATTCAAAAATAAAAATTCCTTTTAATAAAGAAGATTTAGTACTTTTAAGATATAAAAATAAAATTAAATCACCTTCTAACAGTAGTAAAAGCCAAAATAATAGTAATATTTTATATAATATTATTAATAATTTCCCATCAACAAGTAGAAGTAAATATAAACAAAATATAATGGATGGATATATTAATCATATTTTTAGTTTATCAAAAAGAGATTTAAATCAAAATGTAAATACATTGAATGGAGGAATTATAAAAAAAAAATAAAAGAAATAGATTAATTTATATTATATATAAATTTATTAAATTAAATTATATAATATATTTGAAAAAAATAATTTAAAAAAAAATGTTAAGTAGTGATTCAGAATTATTAAAAACTTTAGAAGAAAATGGAATGGTAAATTCTACTAAAAATTATTTAAAAAATCAACTTATTGAAACTTTAAAAAAACAAAAATTAAAAAATGACACATTAAATAGTAAATTATTACAATATAAAAACTCACAAATATCATCTTTAATTAGTTTAAGTTATAGTATAATAATGGATTTTTTTTCTAAAATGAATTTACCATATTCTCAATCAACATTTAATTATGAAGCAAAAAATCTTCTTTTTAATACAAGTATTCCTTATACAGAAAGTGAAATAATAAATTTATTAAATATAAATATGTATGAATTTGAAAATGCAAAAAATAATATTTTATTAGGGATAAATGAACCTAATATATTAAATAATGGAAATAAAATTGGTTCAACATTTCTTTTTTATTTAATGAAACATTCACCATTTTTAAAAAAAGAAAGTGAATGTCAAACTGATTTAAATTTAATAGCGCTTCCGATTAAAAATGAAAAAAAACCAAATTATAATATTAGTGATTTTTTTACTATTGATGAAAAATTGAAATATATTGAAGATAAAAATAATCAACAAATGAATTTAAATAAATTATTATCATCTCAAATTTCACAAAATAGATATAATAAATATAAAGATGAATGTGATAAAAAATATCAAGAACAATTTAAAAATGAAATCAATAGATTTCAAAATATTGAATTAAGTAAAATGAAAGTTGAAGAAAATAGAAAATATTCAGAAAAGTTAGAGAAATTAAGAGAAGAATATGAAAAAGAATTTAAAGAAAAAGAAGATAAATTAAATCAAAGAATTAATGAATTAAATGAAAAAGAAATTAAATTAGAAAAAGAATATGATAATAAACAAAAAGAAGAGAACAAAAAAATTGAAGAAAAAATTAAGTTACTTGAAGAAAAAGAAAAAATTATTGATTTAAAATATAAAAATGAATTAGAAGATATTAAAACTCAAAAAGAAAATTTAAAAATTAAAGAAGAAGAAGTAGATTATTTAAAAGAAAATCAAAATTCAATTATTCAAAACGAAATTGAGAAAGCAAAAAATATTTATCAATTTAAATTAAATGAAGAAAAACAAAAATGGAATGAAGAAAAAGAAAAATTAGAAGAAGAAAAAGAAAAAATTAATAAGGAAAGAAATAAGTTATTAAAATCTATAAAAGATGATTTATCATTAAATAATGAAAATGAACATTATAATGAATTCAGAAATGAAATTGATTTTTTGAAAAGAGATTTAGATGATATGAGAAATAAATATACAAGTACTATTACAGAAAATACAAAATTAAAAGAAAAAATTGATATATTAAGTAAAAATAATAACAATAAAAATAATACAAATTCAATACCATTAAGAACAAAAAATTTAAATAATCAATATCAACAAATGATTGAAAAAAATCAAAATGAAATAAAAACATTAAAGAATTCAATGAAAGAATTAAAAAAAGATATAAAAAAAGATAAAAAAAATATATCATATGATAATAAACAAAAAGAAGAAAATAATAAAATAGGAAATATTAATGTTAATAATAGTATAAATATGTCAAATATTTTAAAGAATTTAAATCAAACAATGCCAGCACAAAATTCACAAATTGTAAATGAAAACATATCACAAAAAACAATTCAAAAACCAATTAAAAAGACAGTGAATAATAATCAAAATAATATTAAAGGTAAAAGATTTTATGGAACTGATAGAAGAAAAATATTAGAAGAATTAGAAAAAGAACATGATTTATTAAATATAGAATTAAGAAATCAATTTAAAAATTTATTAAATAATGATATTCCAATTTTTGAATATAATAAAGAAGCAATTGAAAAATTAAAAGATGAAGCAAATTTAAATAATAAAAAATATACAAATATAAAAAATGAAAGAATCAATTATTCAAATAGTTTAAAAGTTATGGATAATAATAATAATAATGATAAAAATATTATAACACAAGAAAAGCAATTAAATATTATTCCTCAAAATAAAAATGAAAATGAATCTCAGTTAAGTAGTCTTAATGATATTAAAAAAGCAAGTTCGGAAAATAATAATGTAGATTCAAGTAAAGTTGAATCAAAAAAGACACCAAAATATGAAGAAAATAACATAAGTAATGAAGAAAATAATAGTTTAAAAATAAGTAATAATGAAATAAATAAAAATGAAAATAAAAATACATTAGTAGGAAGTATTGTGAATTTACCATCAAATAAAAATGATAATATTAAAATTGAAAAATCAATTGATAATATTCCAGAAATTCCTTCAAATAAAGAGATAGAAGAGATCTCAAATAAATATAATAATATTAATATTAATAATAATAGTATTAAACAATTAAATAATTCAATAAAGGAAGAAAAAGAAGAAAATCAAAATAAAGGAATTATTAATAAGTTTCAAAACATTGATATTGATTTTGATTCTAAATTTAATAATTATAATTTTAATAATAATCCAAATAAAAATAATTCAGAAATTAAAAATGAAAATAATGAAGATGTAATAGAAGAATATGATGATTATTATGATAGTGGACATTTAGATAAAAAAAGAAGTACAGATAATATTGATAAAGGAATAATTGGTATATCAAATATTAGTGGAATTATGAAAAATAGTATTAAAGATAGTATAACTGGAACTAATTTTGATAATTTATTTCAATATAAGAATGTAGAAAAAGAGAGTTTAAGTAATGAAAATGATGGTTCAAATTTAAAAAAAAAAGCACAAAGTGGAAATTTTTCTTCTTCTAATAAAGATCAAAGAATGTATAATAAAGAAATTAAAGAAGAATTAGTTAATAATGAAGATAGTGTTTAACTGAATTTTAGATTTTTTAAATAATATATCTTAATAATACATATATATTATATAAAATATCAAATTTTAATTAAATTAAAAAAAATCACAAAAAAAAATGTTTGATGATTCAATTGATAAAAAATCATCTGAAATAGAAAAAAGTAGTATAAACAATAGAAAAAATAACAACGACTTAATAGAAAATGATGAAATAAACATTGAAGAAAAAAAAAAATATAAAAATGAAAAAGAACAATTAAAACAAAATCAAATAGACATAGAACAACATCAAAATTATAATATTGAAAGCACACAAATTGAAAAATTTAAAGTACCTCCAAATTTAAAAAAGACATTTATAGTAACAATGATATTAGCAGGATTAGGAATAATTTTAATAGTATTAGGATTTATAAATGCAATAGCAGATGCTACTCCAGGAGGAGGAATTATGTTTTGGATTCTTGGAGCAATTGTTATTATTCCTGGTGGTTATTATTCATATCAATTTTATAAAGCAAAAAAAGCAACTGATGAATATGTTAGACAAGATATTCTTGATAATATACCTGAATTATAATATATAATATTAAAAATATTTTAATATTTTATTTTAAAATTAAAAAAAAAGTTTTTTTTTTTAATTTTTTTAAATTTTAATTTTTAATTTTTCTCAATATTATATATTATTAAAAAAAAAAAATGACTGATGATATTCAAAAATATAAATTAATATTTTTAGGTGATCAAGGAGTAGGAAAGTCTTCAATTTTAAATCGTTTTTCCCAAGATAAATTTGAGCAAGAATACCAAGCAACTATAGGATTAGATTTCCATAGTAAAAACGCAACAATAAATGGAGCAAATATTCGTTTATTATTATATGATACAGCAGGACAAGAAAAATTTAAATCATTAATTCCAATGTATATAAGAGATGCAAATATAATAATAGTAGTATATGATATAACAATAAAAGATTCATTTACTCATACAAGTCATTGGGTAAATGAAACAAAAGATTTAAAAAGAGAAGATGCTATTTTTGTTCTTGTTGGTAATAAAATTGATTTAAATGATAAAAGGCAAGTTTCTACTCAAGAAGGACAAAATTATGCTAATGAAAAAGAATTTATTTTTTTTGAAGTTTCTGCAAGAACTGGACAAGGCATTCATGAATTGTTTAATAATAATATTTTCCCTGAAATGGTTAAAAAATTTAAAATTGTTGGTGATGATGATAATGGATATAAATCTAATGAACAAAAAACTGATAATGATGAAATGAATGGTATTAAGTTGGATAATTCGGAAAAAAAAAAGAAAAAAGGATGTTGTGGAGGAAAAGGAAAAAATCAAAAGAAAATGAATAATAATGATATACCCGATGTTAGTCCTAATGAAAGTTAGGTTTTATTTATTTAATTTTTTGATTAAATATAATTTTTTTTTTGATTTATTTTGTTCATTTAATTCATTTTTTTTTAAATTTGATTTTTATTACAAAAAAAATAAAATCTTTCTGCCTAAAACAGTCTATAAAATTTATATTATAAAAATTTATAAATATAATAAATTATTCCTAATTAAATTTGTTATTAACAAAAAAAATCTTTAAATGAATAAAGTCTTAGAATTGTTTCTTTTATAAAATAAATCATCAAAATACACAAATAAAATTATAAATTTCTATAGATAAAACAAGTCTTAAAATATTATTATAATAAATCCATATTTACATTAAAAAATTTTACAGATTTTTTCACCCTTATCTATATCATATTTATATTTTATTGTTTTATTATATTTTTTATAATTTTCTATTCTAATTATTTCAATTTTTGCAAAATTAACATGTTTTTCAGAAAAAGAAGCATTTGTTTTATCACTAGAAAAAGAATTAAATTTATTTGTTTTTCTTATTTTTTTTTCATTATTAAAAACAAAAGGTGCAGTAACATTTATACGAGGAGTCATATCAATAGACACATTACTAATATCTTCTTTTTCAGACATATAATTAATAATTAATTTTAATTTTTTCATATCATAAAATATTTAAAAAAAAAGTAAAATAAATTTAAACAATTATCAATTTTCAATATGTAAATTAATCAAAGAAAAAAAATTTAAATTATTAAATTCCCATTATATAATTAAAAATAACAAAAAAGAAATTTTAAATTAAATTAAAATTCAATATAAAAATAAAAAAATAAATAAAAAAAATAATAATTAATAACAAAAAACAAAAAAAAAAATCAATTTAAAAAAATGTCACGAGCAGTTATACAACCATTTGAAGAATACCAACGTTCTCGTATAATATTTGTCCAAACAGTAGCAGCATTAGCAGGAGGTAAAGACAACCGTAATGTAGAGCTTCTAAAGCGTTTAGATGCAATACGTCTATTAGGTCCTCTTCTAACAGATCCAGTAATTTCAATAAAACAATATGCAGCATTAGCAATAGGAACATTAGCAGGAGCAGATGAAGAAATAGCATCTCAAGTAGTAAATGATGATAATGGTCAAATATTAAATTTAATATTAAAATCATTAGAAACTTCAAATAGATTTTATAAAAAAACAGCATGTCGTTTATTAGGTAAGTTATCTAAATGGAAAGCACTTGCAGCTAAAGTCGTTTCTGGAGGTGTTATTACATTTTTAGTTTCTTGTCTTGAAGATTGTGATGGTGAAGTAAAACAATTTGCAGCAAATGCTTTACAGAAAATATGTATGAATGGTGAAGATCTTGCTAGAGAAGTTATTAATGCTGGTGCTATTGAACCACTTTCTCTTTGCTTACAAGAACCGGATATTAAATTAAAGAGACAAGCTGTTTTAACTATGTCAAATATTGCTAAACATAGTGAAAGTCATACTAGGAAATTATGTGATGAAAAAGATACTTTAGGTGTTATTTTACATTATTTACAAACTAAAGATACTATGTTAAGGAGACAAGTTTTACTTTGTTTAAGTTATATTGCACAAAATTCAAGTGATAAAGCTGCACAAATTATTAATTCTTTGAATAATCAGTTACTTGAAGAAAATATTGCTGGAAGTTCTAAGACTAATATGTATAATATTAGAACTAATGATCCTATTCAAACTAAAAGTGCTGATCCTATTTGTCAACAAAATTGTCTTTCTTTATTATATAATATTGCTAAACATGGTGCTGGACATACTAGTCAAGTTAGTGCTAAAATTAAATGTGAGACATTAATTAAATTTTTAGAACAGAATACTGGATCTGCTAGAAATGCTGGTTTACAAGTTATAGCAACTTTAGCACAATTTTCAAAGGAACAAGCAGAACAAATTAAACGTTTAAGTGGACATAAAGTACTTGCTTTATGTTTATATGAACAAAGACCTGAAACAATATCATATGCTTGTAATGCAATATCATTTATGGCAAGTTACCCAAATCCAGATATTACAAATGGATTAGTTGAAGATTTAGCAATTGGAGTTAATGATAATATTAAATATTATAATATTCCATATAGATTACTTGAATTATGCTTAAATAAAAATTTACCTAATTACTTAGTTAATAATGCAAGAGAAGCATTAGAAAATATTATTCAGAATAATACTAATTTGAATGCATTAATTCCATTATTAGATAGACCTAATTATGGTGGTGTTGATGATATTGCTTATGAAAAGATTTTGAGTTTGATTGTAAGAAGAATTCATGGTTTACTTGGTGAATATAAGAGTTATAAGAGAACTCTTATTGAAAATAAGACTCTTAAGAAATTAATTAAATTGAAGAGTACTTATAAAAGCTTGGAAGATGATTTGAAAGCATTTTCTGATTATTATTCTCAGGAAATTATGAATTATTATTCCGATGAATATGAACAGAAAATTAGGGAACAGGTTATTGCTAGTCTTAGTTAAGAGATAAATTGGCTATTTTTTTATTTTTGAAAAATATTAAAATTTAATATTTATTAATTTTATTAAAATTGATTAAATTTGATATTTTGAAAATTATTTTTATTTGAAAAATTATTTTTTATTTAACTGAAATTTTTATAAAAATAATTTTTCTTATTTTTCATATTTTGTTTATGACATTTCGTTTATTCTTTAAATTTTTAAAAATATTATTAATTATATAAAAAATATATAATTTATTTAGATATATTATAATTATTAAATTTTTTATTTTTAGAATTCATTTCTTTTTAAATATTTTTAAGTTGAGATTTTATATATTTTCAATATTTATTATTGTATTTCCTAATAAATTTTGATTTATTATCTAATTCATCAAATAAAATTTTAAATTTTTATTTTTTTATCATAATACTATTATTGACTATTAATATTATATAATTATATATAAAAAAATTACTTGTAACACCAATTAAAAAAACTAAAAAAAATAAAAAATAATAAATAATATAAATGAAATCCTTATCACAACCAAAGCAAAAACCAAAAATAATATCTCGTGAATTCCAAGTAAAAAGATTTGCAAACGTACCTCCATCTGATTTATTTTACAATCCAAACACAATAAAATGGTTTCGTCAAAAATACAGTGAAGATTTAATAAAAAAAAGTATATATTCTTTATTTCCAAACAATTGTCTTCCATGCATGAATGAAGATGAAATAACACCAATGTATATTTTAATGGAATGGTTATCAAAATATTTAAAACCAAAAGATAAATATAAACATCTTTGGATTAATCCAAAATATTTTTTTACACAAGAAGTTTATGATAAAGTTTTAAAATTAAAAGAAATTTTTTTACAATTTGATGAAGATGGTTCTCGTAAAATGGAAATTGATGAAATGGTAACAATGTTTAAAACAAATCATATTAATGTTACTGAAGATGATTTATGTTCTTTATTTTTTAAAGGAAAAAAATTTAGAAAAGAAGATATTAATAAATTATATTTAGATTTTTTCCAATTTATGAAATTTGCATTATCAAAAGCAAGTGATCAAGATTTTCGTATTTTTATGAGAAATATAAAAGAAAAAATAATAAAAGAAAAAGAAAAAGAAAAAAAACAAGAAGAAGAAGAAAAAAAAAATGGTTTAAAAAAACAAGAAGAAATACAAGATGATTTATTTGTAGATGAGAAAAAAGAACCAATTTTTCTTCCAATGAATTTTAATCTTCTTTTAGATTATTTTATAAATAAAGGTAAAGAGAGAAAAAGTCAAAAAAAAATAAGAAAAGCAATTAAAATGATGAGAAATATATTAAAACCGGGATCATATCCTCCTGATGATAAAGATTTTTTACCAGATGAAGGAGAAGAAGAAAATCAAAAAGAAAGTGAAAGTAGTGGAAGTGATAGTGAAGATTCTAAAAATTTAGAAGATGAATATGATAAACAATTAAAAGAAATTAATACTGAAGAAATTATGCAAGAATTTGAAAAGTTATTTAAAATGAGTTATGTTACTAATGATGGAAATGAAAAGAAAAATAGAAGAAGAAGTAGTTTATTAAATCAAAATATAGTAAATGATATTCATATTGATATTAATAAAAATGAAAAAAAAAATAAAAAAAAAAATGATAATGATGATTCTGAAAGTGAAAAAAATGAAAATATGGATGTTAGTTCACTTAAAAATAATTTAATTGATGATAAAAATAATATTAATAAAAGTAATCAAGTTAATAATAGTTCAAATAAAAAAATTATTAATAAAAAAAAATTATATTTTACAAATGTAATTAATGATGAAATAACTATTCCAAATATGAAACAATTAGAAAGGTATTATTATGATAAATATCATAGTGTTCAACTTGCGAAATCAGAAGCAAAGAAATTTATGGAAAATTATATTAAAGAACAAAATTTGAAATTAAATAAAAATAAAAAAAATGATAAATTACCTACTATTAAAGATAGATATGCTACTACAACTTATATTGGAAATAATGCAGTTCAACATTCAAATGCTTTAATTAATAATAAAGATTTTGGTTTTAGAAGAAAATTAAATAAATCTAGATTTTTATATTAAGAAATGTATTTTTTTAAAATAATTTTTTTTTGAAAAAATGTTTTTAGATAAATATTGGGATATGTATTAATTATAAAATTTAGATATTATTTTAATTTTTTTTTTTCAATATATTTTAATATATTAAAATGGAAGATTTAAATGATTGGGAAAATCAGAAAATTATTATAAATGATGATGAACCAAATAAAAATAAAAAAGATAATAATAAACAAAATAATTCAACTTCTAATAATAATTCTTCAGAAACTGATATATTAATTCCTCAATTTGATGAATCAAATGAAATAAATACATCTTCTAATATTCATTTAAGTAATAATAATAATATTAATAATGAAAATAATAATTTCTTTTCTCAATTTACTAATATAAATTTTAATAATACAAATCAAATAAATTTACCAAGATTTTTAAATGTTGAAAAAAATTATAAAAGATTTACATTATGTCTTATAATTGGATTAATATTTTTATTTTTTTCAATAATTTCACTTCCAATTTCTTTATTTAATCCGAGTAGATTCATTTCTTCATTTTCATTAGGAAGTTTAATTATTATATTTAGTTTTATTTTTTATTATGGTTCACAAGAATATACTTCAATTATTTTTTCTAGAGAAAGACGAAAATTAACAATTAGTTATTTATGTTCTTTATTAATTGGATTTTATTTTATGATGAATCCAACTTATTATTTAATTTCTTTTGGTTGTAATTTAATTCAATTTATAATTTTAATCATGTTTGTTTTAACATTTATACCAGGTGGTGAAAGAGGAATAGAATTTTTTTTAAATAACTTCCTATTATCATATGTAAAAAAATTCCTGAATAAAAAATAAAAAAAATAAAAAATAAAAAAAATAAACATAAATTAATTTTTAATTCAATAAAAAAAAATCTAACCAAAAAAAAAAAAAATGTCACTCACAGAAATCCCAATAGGAGAAAATTATACTTTACTTTACAAAAAGAAATTAGGAAGTGGTGCATTTGGTGAAATATATACAGGAATAAATAAAGAAACAAATGAAGAAGTAGCAATAAAATTAGAACCAATAAAAGCAAAACATCCTCAATTATTTTATGAATCAAAATTATATATGACATTAGAAGGTGGAAATGGAATACCAAAAATTTTCACATGTGGAACTCAAGGAAACTTCAATTTTTTAATAATTTCTTCATTAGGACCATCACTTGATGATATATTTAATTATTTAAAAAGAAAATTTTCTTTAAAAACAAATCTTTTAATAGCAGATCAAATAATAAATAGAATAGAATTTATTCATTCAAGAAATTTTATTCATAGAGATATTAAACCAGGGAATTTTTTAATAGGAAGAAAAAAAAAGAAAAGTACTTTATACATAATTGACTTTGGTTTAGCAAAAAGATATCGTGATCCAAAAAGTGGTGATCATATACCTTATAGTGATGGTAAGAGTTTAACAGGAACTGAAATTTTTGCTAGTATAAATACACATTTAGGTATTGAACAAAGTAGAAGAGATGATTTAGAAAGTGTTGGTTATTGTTTAATTTATTTTATGAAAGGTGAATTACCTTGGCAAAGTTTAAAAAGTAAAGTTCCTATTGAAAGAAGTAATAAAGTTATGGAAATTAAAATTCAAACTAGTATTGAAAGTTTGTGTAAAGGTTGTCCTAAAGAAATGGAAATTTTTATGCATTATGTTAGAGATTTAAGATTTGATGAGAAACCTGATTATAGTTATTTAAGAAAAATTTTAAGGGATGTTGCTCAAAGTAATAATATTGTGTATGATGGTGTTTTTGATTGGTATGAAAAAATGAAGGAAATGGCTTAATTTTTTTTTTTTTTTGGGTTTTATAATTTAAAAAATATATTAGTTGTTATTTTTTTATTTATGTTAAGATTTTTTTTTGGATGGGTTTATTTAAATTTTTATTTATATTTTTTTTTCTTTTTATATAAGGGAAAATTAAGGCAAAATTTTTATCATAATTTTTATTATTGAATAAAAAGTAAATTGTAATAAAATAATACAAAAAATTAATTTTATTTTTATTAGTGATAATTTTAAAAAAAACAATTTATAAAAGAATAATCATTAAAATCGGAATAATAAATTTATTAAAAAACACAAAATTACTTTTGCATTCAATATATAAATCACCATATTGACCTGAACCAAGATATCTAATTCCAAGATAAATACAAGAAGTAGTTTCACCATATGTAAAATAACAACAAGATGATGTCTCTGTTTGGAATCTTGTACAATCATCAATAACATCAGGAGTGTGACCATGATCACATTTTACAAATTGAAAATTAGGATCTGACATATTTAAAACTTCAACATCTTCCTTCATACAATAAAGATGAAATAATATTATAAATATATAAATGAATTTCATATTTTAATTTATAAAAAAAATTTATTTTTTTTATTAAAAAAAATTCAATTTCTCTTGATAAATAAAAATTTTAAGAAGAAACAAATAAAAGTAATGATAATAATAAAAGTAAAGAGAAATGATAAATGAAATTAAAGATTTAGATAATTCAAATTTTAATTTTTATGTTAAAAAAAAGATAATTTTTAAACAATTAAAAGAAGTTCATAATAAAAAATTAGAAGATTTAAATAAAATAATTGAACAATCAAAAATTGAATTTTCACCATATAAAAATCAAAATACAAACAATTATGAAAATGCTAAATTATTTGTATAAAATTAAAAAAAATGTTAATGAATATTTAAATAATAAAATATTAGAGAGTCCTATTTTAAATTGGATAATTTTCTTTCTGAATTAAAAAATATAAAAAAATATATTATTAATTTATATATTTTTTAATTAATAAACTTTAAAAGAAATAACAAAAATCATAAATAGAAAATTTAAAAATTAATATATTAATGATTTTTCTTTTTTTTTTTTCTTTCTTCTTTAGCTTGTTTTTTACATTCTTCAGAGCAAAACCATTCTTTTTCTTCATCAGAAGGAGAAACATGCATACATTCACAATGAAACCATTGAATTTTACATTTTGGATTATCACAACAAATCATTTTAATATCATCTCTTTGTTTTTTACAAATACAATAAATTGGTTCTTGTACAACATTTTCATTTATTTGTTGACTTTGAGTCATATCACTTTCTGATAATTCAATACTATTATTACTTTTTTTATTATTTTTTAATTTTGGTGTTCTTCTTGTTTTATATCCTAACATTTTATTTGTTGTTGAACTATTTGAATTATGATACATTTCTGAATTATGATATGAATTTATTTTCTTTTTATTTCCATGTTGAGTTCCTGAAATTGTTGAATTATAATCTCCATCATTTGATTTATCATAATAATTTGAAAATGAATGATTAAAATTATTTTGTGTTAAAATTGTTGAATTAATTTGTTGTTCCTTACATTCTTTTTCACCTTGTTCTATTACATTATTTAATTTATCCATATAAAATTGAAATAATAAATATTGTAATTCTTTCACCACTTCTTTTTTATAATCACATAAAGAAATTGCATTTGAATTTTGCTCATTTATTTGTTTAAATAATTCATGATTTATTATTTGATTATTTTCCATTGATGATAAATATTTTTTTCTGTTTTCTTGTAAAGATAAATTAATTTCATTTGATTTTTCATCTACTTCTTTTATTAATTTTAATAATCTAACTATTTCTCTTGGTAAATTTACTGTAAAATCTAAAAATTCATCAATAAAAGAACAATCCCCTTTTATTTTGAATGACATTAATATTTTAATTTATAATTTAAAAATAAAAAATGTTTTTAATTATTTAATTAATATTTGTAGCCAACATCATTATTTATAATAAATTAATTAAAATGGAATTTCTTCAAAATGATTCAGATAATTTAGATTTAGTAAATTATGGAATAAATTCTTCAAATGAAGAAGAAGAAAACAATAACTTAAAAAAAAACAAAACTAATGTGTCTTTTATTACATACACTGGAAAAAATATAAATATAGATTTAGATTTGGAAAATGATGATATTAATGAAGAAGTAAATAAATATTGTCTCTTACATAACTATTCAGATGTAACTAGAGATGAAATTATTAACTATGTTTTCAAAATTATTGATGAAAATATTGCGAATTTATGTGAAGAAGAAGAAATAGAAAATGATTCATTTTCAATTCATGAGGATAATAATTCTGAAGTTAATGATAATGAATATTCTCAAAGAATAAATGAATCATCATATGAAGATGTATCTGAAAATATTAATGATGAAGAAGAAGAAAAAAAATCTAATTCTTCTAATGAAAATAAAATTGAAAAACTAGAAGAAAACAATAATGTAAATCAAAAAAATATAAAAAATAAAAATTTATTAGATAAAAGAAAGCAAAGAATAAAAAAAAAAAAAGATGATAAATTTGTTAAAAAATATTATAACCAAATTGAAGTAAGAAAAGAAAAAAACAAAAAAAGAGAACAAGAAGAAAATGAAAAATGCATGAATGAAATAAAAGAATATTTCAAACCAAAAATAAATAATTATAGTAAAATATTATATAAATCATCAGATATATGTAAAAAATATAAAAATATGAAAGTTGAAGATAGATTAATTGAACAAGGTAAAGAACATAAAAAAAAATGTTATAAAAAATTTACACAATTTCATTTATCAAAAGATTCTGAAAAAAGAAGTCATACTCCAAATATTAATCCTTATAAATATAAAAAAAAAAGAGATAAAGATGTTTTTAATCATTTATATCAATATGATAAAGAGTATGAAGATAAAAAAAGAGATTTAAAAAAAAAATATTATGATGAACAGTATCCTTTTAAACCAGATATAACAAAAAAATCAACAAAATATTTTGAAAACATAGTATATCCAAAAGAGAAGGAAGAAATATTTACTGAAATTAAAATTAAAATATTAAAACCAAAAAAAAACAAAGTGGAAAAAAAGAAAAAATTAAAAAAATTTGAAGAAAATAAATTAGATGATAAAAAATCATTGGCTTCAAATAGAGAATATACTTTATCAAAAAAGAATTGGATGGAAACTGTAAATAGAATTATTGAAAAGGAAAGAATGAAAAAATGTAAAACAATATTTGATATGTTAGATAATGATAATGATAATATTATTTCATATAATAAAATAAATACTGCTAATTTAAATGCTAATCTTTTAAAGCCAATTATTCCTGTTATCCAAGAAATTATTGAAAAAAAAGAAGAAACAGTTACTTTTAAAGAATTTTATGAAAGAATTAAGAAATATTTAAATTAATAATTTATTCTTCAAATTAAAAATTATCTCATTTTAATTTAGATAAATAGTTTTTATTAATATAAACATTTTTATCTTTAATTTATTTATTTTATTACTTTATTAAACAATTATTTTTATATGGATGTGAAAATATTAAAGATTATTCAATTATATAAATTATATAAATTAGAAATATTAAATCTAAGTGGAACAAATATATCTGATATTTCAATTTTAGAAAATATATTTTTATTTAACCGATTAGATTATTCATTAGATTTATTTAATTGTGTAAAAGTTATAATTACATTTATTACAAAAATGATGCTTAAATTTTCCTGGTTTTATATACTGATATTGGTATTTATTACTATCGCAAATTATATCTTCCTTTCTTACAAAACAAGACCAGTATACATTATTTCTGTCATATTCGAAGGTAATGTTACCACCTCCTAAATAAAGTTATATATAATTCCAAACTCCACAATTTTTTTTACAACATTGATGATGCATGCTTTCATAGAGAGTATTTAGGTTTTTTGGAGATTTGTTATCAAATTTATAATAAAGATCACTACATATTCGTCGCATCCAGTGTAATAACTTATTCTTGTATATACTTCATCCATTCCAAAATAATGAGATCTTTTTGGACCCCTGACTGTTTCTTCCATTTATTCAATTTTTAGATTAATTAATCAAATTTCATAAATTTCATAATATAATGAAAATTAAAACAAAAATATCAAAAATTAACTCAATTAACAGAAATGATATTATTTGATTATATCAAAAATAAGATATTTAGATTTTCTCTTTAAAAAAATTATATATTGTATAATTAAAAATTAAATATTAATTAATAATATTTATTGTTCTTAATCACTATCAGAATCATTATATAATTTAGTAGATCTTACATTTTGTGAAATAGTAAATCCTCCATGAAAAGTCTTATTTTTAAATTTATTTTTTTCTTTTCTGAAATCTTTACCTCTAGTAACAATTAATTTATCATTTGCAGCTTTACCAAAATTATCTCCTGTTTTTTTCATAAAAGCTTCATATGAATTATCTTTTATTTTAATATTATTTGTAATAGAATCATCATCAATTCTTTTAAAAGGTTTTCTTTCTGGATTTGATTCTGCTTTTGGTTTTGGAATAAATTTAACTTCTTTTTCTAAATCAATACTTTCTTCTGTATTTTTTCTTTTCTTTTTTGGTTTTTCTTCAGAAATATTTGAATTTTTATTTTTTTTCTTTTTTGAATTTTTTTCTTCATTTTCTTCTTCATCTTCATTCAATGAAATTTTTGAATTTTTTCTTGTTTTTTTCTTTGTTTTAATTACTTTTTCTTCTTCTTCATCTTCATTTAAAGAAATTTTTGAATTTTTTCTGTTTTTTTTATTTGATTTATTTATTTTTTCTTCTTCTTCTTCAGTTAAAGAAACTTTTGAATTTTTTCTATTTTTTTTCTTTTTTAATAATTCAGTTTCTTCTTCATCTGTTTCTTCTGTTAATTTTTTCACTTTTTCTTTAATTTTCTTTTTTAATTTTTTATTATTATTTATATATTCAATAATCATTTCTTTAATGGATACATCACAAAGTATATCATTATAATCTTCTTCAGGAGTTTCAAAATGTTTATTTATTTTTTTTGCTATATCATCAAATCCTAAATCAGACATCATCTTATGAACTAATCTCAAAAAAAAATCTAAAGGAATTTTCATTTTTAGATAATTAATAAAAAATAAATTAATATTTACAACAAAATTAATTTTAATTATTAAATTCTTTCATAAATTAATTATTAAAATATACAATGAATTGCTAAGTCTTTCATTATTATTTTATTTTAATTATAGCAAGATTTTAGAAAATTAGAAAAGAATTTTTATTAATATCAATACTTATTTTTTAAATATATACAATTAATTTAAGATAAATTTTATTAATTTAATGTTGACATTTGTCTTCTAATTCCTTTCCATATATTTACTATATTTAATCCTGAATTTTTTCTTTTTGGATGACTTTTTTCTGGACTAAATGGTATATTTTTTTCTTTTTTATTTATTAACTTAATACTAATAGTTTGACTTCTATCAAATTTTTTATGACTAACTGATTTTTTATTTTTACATTCAATTCTTTTTTCATTATTATTATGTTTTTTATCAGATTTTCTCTTTTCAGGATTTTCATTATTTTGATTATTATCTAATTTATCTTTTTCGTTTTCATTTTTTTTCATACTTTCATCATTTTCATTCTCATTTTCACTAATTGTATTATTACTTTCTTCATTACTAATACTTTCAAAATCTTCATTATCATCATCTTCTAATTCTTCTTCTTTTTCTTCTTCTTCTCTTTCTTCTTCTTCTCTTTCTTCTTCTTCTCTATCTTTTCTAGCTTTTTCTAAATAATAACCAATTCTAATATGAGCTTTATTTGCTTCTCTTAAATCATCATAATCATAAATAGTAATAAGATAATAACCTAAGATAGTTAATTCACTATCTTCTTCAGAATCATAATAAGGTACAATAGGAATACCATTATTTAAATGATAAGCAAAACTTAAAACTGAATTATCAATAATTACAATATTTTTTAAATCATAATATTTATCAAAAATACTTAAATCTTTAATATAGAATTTTCTTCCATCAACTTCTGCTTGAACACAATTATTACGATATAATCTATACTTAGTATATTTTTTTTCTGGATCCATATAATTTAAAACTGCATCTGCATATGATTGATGACTTGCTGTATATATTACAATTTGATATTTTTGTTGAATTAAATCCATTGTTTCTTCCCAATTTGGTCTTATATTTATTCCTATTTTTGTTTTTTTTCTTGATGGTAATGTCACATTTACTATATGTTTATATGGTTTTATATTCTTTTGATTATCTTTAATATCTCCTACACAATGTGCTAAAGTTTCATCTAAATCAAATAAAGCTATTTTTTTTTTAGATTCTTTTTCTGGAAAATGCAAATTTACTTTTTCTTTTATTGACTTTTGTTTTGATTTATCTAAATCTAATATCATTTCCATACATCTTTCTGTATATTCATAAAAGTCACTTATATCTTCTGTATTAGTTAAGTTTTTTACTTTTTCTTCATTAAATAATAAAAAATTATATTGAACTGATCTTCTTCTATCATTATTAAAAATAAGAGGACTTGAAAATCTTTTTTGTGCAATTGAAAAATCATCTCTTGTATTTTTTTGTTTTATTTTAATATTTCTTTCACTATCATCTAAATTAAAATTATTATAATAACTTTCTTGAGTAAAACTTGGTTTTAATTGAGGAGGACTTCTTTTTAATTTTTCTATTAATTCATCATATTTTTCTGTTAAATCACTTTTTTTAGAATGTATTTTATTAACTTTAGGTGGTGGAATTCTTCTTAAATCAGAATAAGTACTTACTCTAAAAAAAGAATTTTTTTCACTATTATCATCTTTTTGTTGAAAAAAAGCAGATTTTCTCTTTTTTGAATCTTTTTCACTGTCAATTTCTGAAAAAGAATTGTTTATATCACTTTTCCATAATGGAGTGAATGATAAATTATGTCCTATTTTTTTTGTTGGTTTGAAACTTCCTGATGAAAAATTATTGGATGATGTATATGAATATGATATTGTTGGTTCTGATATTATATCATCATCTGAATCTGACATTTTACTTAAGATGAATTTTTATTTATATAATTAAGAAATAAATTAAAAATAAATGTTTTATAAAAAACATACAATATATTAAAAAAAATATAAAATAATATATAAATAATATTATTGTTTTTTTATTGTTTTCTTTCTCTTCTTTTTTTTTTTTTTTTCTTCACTATGACTTCTCTTTTCATTAATATCATATAGAAAATCTTCAAATACAGGTTCGTTATAAATATTATCATCATCATAATATTTTTTGTTTTCATTATTATTTTCATATTTTAAATAATCATTTGTTTTTCTAAAACGAAGAAAATATAATTTTTTACTTTTTTCTTCAATTTGTTCCATTTTCTTTTTTAATTTTATCATTTCTTTTTCTCTTTGTCTTTTTGCTTTTGCAATTTTATGATCTTTATCAATTACAGACATAACTTTTTTGTAAGTATCATAATATATTCCATTTGAATTATTATAAAGTGAAAATTGATTTTTAATATAAACAATTACAATTTCTATTTTTGTTAACATATCTAAGATTTCTTCTTCTTTTGTTTTTATTTTTTTAATTACAAATATTTCTGGAGATATTATTTTATCAAAATCCATTAATTGACATGTTGAATATAATTGTTGTACATGTTCTCTTAATCTTGGTTTTGAATGACTTAAATCAAATCTTTTTATTCTTTTATTTTTCATATTTAAATCAAAAGATGATTGATTTTTTAAATTTTCACAATATATTCTTTCTTTTAATAATATATTATTTTTTTCTATCATTCTATTTAATTTATTCATTTTTTCATTAATTTCCCTATTTTGAATATCATCTTCTTCTTTTTGAAATTTTTGCAATTTAAGTTTTTCAATTTTTAAATTTCTTAAATCATCTCTTAATTCATTATAAACTTTAATTTTATAAATATTAATATCTTCATATTTTTTAATTGTTTCAATAAAACTATCAACAGTAGTAAATGGAGGTTTAATTCTATAATCTTTAATTCTTTCAATTTCACTTTGTGATAAATTTTTTACTAAAGTAGAAGATTTAAATTCACCTATATGAATTTTTGAAAATCTTAATTTTTTTGAAAATTTTTGATTAACGGCTCTTTTAAATTGAGAATTTTTCCTATAAAAAGATTTTGAATTCTCTTCAATTATTTTACTTTCTCTTTTTTTAGGATTTTTATATTGAAATGATAAATCATTTTCTTCAATTAATATTTTATAATGACTTGGTAATTCTATAAATTTTTCTTTTACTGAAATTTGAAAATATAGCCATCTAATGATATTATTTTTATCCATTTCTTGTTTTTTGATTTTTGTTTCAATTTGATAAATTTCCGATTTTAATTTTATAATTTCTTTTATTAATTCATTATTAATTTCTTTTTCATTTTCTTTTCTAATGAATAAATATTTAACATAAAAATCAAATTTATTATAAAATTGTTCGTTAAATAATTTTTTACTAATATTTAAAGATTGAATTGATTCATCAAGTGATTTAATTTTATTTTGATAAGTTTCTTTTAATCTAATTACATTTTCTTTTTTTATATTCATTGAATATCTTAATAATTGTAAATCTCTTGTTTTATTTATATATTCTTTATATCTTTCTTTTATTATATGCATAGTATTATTTTTAATGTCAATTTGTGTTTTTTCATCTTTTGGTTTCTGTGAATTTACTTTATCTTCAAAGTTATTTAATATTTTTATATTAAAATTAAATATTTTATTTGGTGAATTTGGTTGATTTATATTTTTAAAAGAGAATGTATTATCTGAATTTATTGTTTGAGAAAAATTTATATTTGTTAAATATATTGTGTCACTGTTTAATGATGTTGAATATTTGGTATTATTTTTATGACTTTGTGCTAATGTTGATGATGTTATTTGAGGTAAAGAATTTTTATATTTAAAAAAATTTGAAATTGTTGATGTTGAATTTTTTTTTGTTGATATTAATTCTTTCTCTTGTTGTTTTTCTTTTTCTCTTCTTTCAAATAATGTTTCATTTGAATATTTTTTATGTCTAATTGTTTTTGCTTCTTGAACTAAAATTTTTAATGGTTTTAATTTTTTCATTATTTTATTAATTTTGGTTATTTTAAAAAATATAATAAAAAAAATTAAATAAAACCAAAAATATACATCTAAAAAAAAATTAAAACCATATCAAAATAAATAATATTCCTTCCAAAAATATAATATAACTTTTTTTTAAACTAAAAAAAAAAGAAAATAAAATAAAGATAAATTTATTATATTAGAAATAAAATTTTAATTTTGAGCTTCTTCACCAAGTAAAATATCAGTAGCAATACTAACTTGATTTCTTGCTCTAATTAAAGCAGCTCTTGCTCTATCTTCAGCAAATCCCATATCTTTTAACTGATTAACTAAATTTTCATTTGCTTCAATATTATTTCCTTCTTGATTATTTCTAACTTGAATAATCATATTTCTTTCTTCTAAAAATTGAATTAAATCTAATAATCTTCCTACATTTCCATCATTTAATAATTGATTAAATGAATTTAATCTATTTGGTACTTGTTGTACTTTTTTTATTAATTTTATTTTTGCTCCTGTTGCATTCATTATCATTTTTTCTATTGGTTCTTCTTCTTTTTCTTTTTCAATGTAGTTATTTGTTTGTTTTATTAAATAAAAATTTTGTGTTGTTTTCTCTTTTGGTGTAATTAATTCAGTTTTTGGGATTATGTTTTTTGAGTCGTTTAATAATATGAAATTTTGAGTTTTTTGATTTGATAAATTTTTTATATTATCTATTAATGTATTTGCTGGAATTGGGTTTTTAATTGTTGTTGAATAAATTTTTGATTCATAATAAATGTTGATTTTCATTTTTTTTATAAAATATAAATTTTTAAGGAACAAATGAAATAAATTATAATTTATATTGTTTCAATATAAATTATATATTTTATTGTTTAATATAAATAACATAAAAATTTGAATAATAAATAAATTATTTGAAAAATATTAATTTAAATTTTTAATAATTTTTTAATATTTACTTCTGTATATAACGTTTAAATGAAGCATTTAAAAATATCAATTATTATTGTATCTTTAATTATTTTTATGTATAAATAATGATAATTAAACTTATTTAAAAATGTGTAAAATATTATATAATGTTTCCATATATCATATTTATAAATTAAGATAAAAATTAATAATATATATTATTTTGATAAATAAAACGGAAATTAAAATTTTATAAAAAGATAATAATTTTTTTAAATTAATCATTTTTTAAATAAAAATTATTTACTAAAAATTAATATATAATAATTAATTTCAGTTCTTTTATTTTAATACATTACCTATAAAGGTAAAATACAAAAATCAATGAATTTAAAATTGTAAGATAAAATTTTTAGATTTATTTATTAGAGAAAATTTTATTTCTCATATATTTTTCTATATTTATAAATTATAATTAAAAAACAATTAAAATAAAAAAACATTAATTAAATATTGAACTTTAAAATTCTTTTTAAAAATAGTATTTTAAATTTTAAGTTGTTCCATTAAATAAGTAGTAACATATCTTGATTGTGAATTAACAGTCAGTTTCATATCAGTAACTTCTTTTATTAAATCATTAATAAAATCAATAACAAAATCAAGTATTTCTTCTTTTTTATAATTCTCTAAATGATAATTAGTAATTAAAAATGAAATATCATATCCTTCTTTAGGTACTTTTCTTAATAAATCTAATTTATTAGCTCTATTCATTAAATATCTTCCATAAATTCCAATAATTAATTTTTCAATCTCAGCATGTTTTTTCAATACAACATTAACATTTACACTATTAATTGAACTTTGAATTTCAACTTTTTCTTCATCACTTCTTGTAATAATTATTGGTTCATTTACTAATTCTAATGTTTCTTGAACTTCTACTTGAGGACGGTTTATTTTTTCATATTTTTGACTTGGGAAATTTTGAAGACATAATGCTTGATCAAGTGTTTCTCTTATAATTGTAAAATATGATTTGTATGAATCCATTATAATATATTATTATTTTATTCAATGTTTTTATTTTTTTTTTATTATTTATTTGGGATTTTAAATAAAAAATTATGAAAGAAAAAAATAAAATTGTTTTTTATAATTTTGATATGTATTTTTTATTTTTCAAATTAGGTTCTTTATTATTTAAATTTTTAATATTAATAAAATTCTTATTTAACTTTAAATTCCTTTTTGTGTTTAATTTAAAGGACTATAATTATATAAAGCTTTATTATGAATAATTAATTTTTCCCCAACAAAATAAAACGAATCACTTCTTGTATTCCATGGTTGTTCAATCATTTCTTTTTTAATATTAGGATCAATATCAGGAATAGTATAAATATACTCCCAAGAATTAACACTATTAGGAATACAAAAATCAAATTTAAATTCAAACGATTTAATTAAAAGATCATTAAAATAATGTCTTTCAATAATTAAAAAATCTTTAACTGGATTATTACCAACTGAAAAAGTTAAAGAACTTCCTAAATTTTTTAAATCTAAAAAATCAGGACCTAAATGATATCTAATTGTTCTTGGACTTTTAAAAATATCTTCATCAATTTTATTATTTTCTTCTGTATTTTCATTATTATCATTATCATTTTCTCCATCTGGAGAATCGTCAGATACATCAAATAATACAAAATCTGTGTCTAAGTCTCTTAATTTAAAACGTTTAAATTTTATTTTATATGTATTTGCATCACGAGAGCATAAAAATTTTGGTGTAAATTCTTTGTATTCACGTACAATTTCTGGCGTGATTTCTGCCATTATTTTTTATTTTTAAATAAAAAAAATAAAGTAATTTTTATTATTTAATATTTATATTTTTTTATTTTTTATTTTTTAAATAAATAAAATTTTTGTTTTTTATTGATTTTAATATCAGAATCTTTTGGCTTTTTTTATGTTTTTTTTAAATTTAATAATAATTTAAAAATAAAATGTTAAAACTAAAACTAAATTCTATAAGGCATTTTAATCATATTTTCTCAAACAAAAATAAATTACATTCGTTAAGTAAAATTGCTTATGCAATTAAACCTATGGCTTATAATATTCCAAATGATATAAGTGGAAAAGATATTTTTTTAAAAATGATTGAACTAACAAAAGATGACAATTCCTTAGACTTTTATGAGAAAATTACTAATAAAGAAAAATTTAAAAGAAATCATGTAATTGGATTAATGAAAAATTTTATTATAAATAAAAGAATAAAAATAAGATTTTTATATTTATCAATTTTCTTTTTTGATATATTAATTAAAATGAATAGAAATGAATTATCATATGAAGAATTAGGTTTAGGTTCATTAATTTTAATTACAAAATTTTATTCTGAAAAACATTTTAAAAATAAATCATTTAGGAATTTTAATAAAAAAGAAATTACATCTGAAGAATTGATTTCAATAGAAGTTAAATGTTTAAAATTATTAAATTATAAATTTAATTATATTCATCCAATTTTTTTCTTAGATTTATTATTTCTTAATGGAATTGTATTTACAAATGATAATATTAAAACAGAAGATAGTACAAAAGTATATAATTTATCATTAAAATTACTTGAATATATAATGGAAATTAATAATGAATATATAAAATATCATCCTTTAATATTTAGTTGTGGAATTGTTGCATTTTGTAGAAAAAAATATAATTTACATAAATGGCATGATTTATTAGAAAAAAATTTTCAAATGTCATTTGAAGATTTTTCTGATGTTTATTCATTTGTAAAAGAATATTATAAAGAAATGAAAAATCATAATAATGAACAAAATCAAAAATTAAAATCTGTATCTTTGGATAAATCAAAAATAAATTTTATTAGTAAATTGGTTAACAAAAAATATGAAGAAGATCAAAAATTTGAGAATGAAAAAAAAGATAAAACCTTTCATACACCTAGAAAATATTTAAATGTAGATAAATTAAATGAAAAATATTTAATAAAAACTCCTGAAAATAATAATCACAAAAAAAAAACATTTCATCCCAGTAAAACACATTTTAATAAAAATTTATTATTAGAGAATAATACACAAAATAGTTTAATAATGGATGAAAATAATATCATTAATAATAACTCAAATAATAATAAAAAAAATAATAATTTCAATAATTATAATAATATGTTAATTCAAAAATCAATGGGTGATGAAGAAAAAAGACTTAATTTTTTAAAAGCTTATTTAGGAGAAAAAAAAGAATATTCAAATAAAAATACATCAAGGAATTTTAATTATAAATCATATATATTAAATAATAATTTTAATAGTATGTCTCCTAATTCTAAAAATTCATTAAATTCAAATGTTACAAATTGTTTTAATGCATCTTCTATTATTATTAAAGATGATGAATTAAATCCAGAAAAATTTAATGCTT
>JAEEGK010005938.1_pt1 | contig 29477 bp, 10 predicted proteins | sample 8958771 | NCBI WGS metagenome assembly JAEEGK01 (sample SAMN16246547, study PRJNA631951) | gut metagenome | biome: gut microbiome; feature: rumen; material: SC-attached | host: Bos | place: Iran: Karaj | collected 2018-10 | reverse complement strand
AATTCTTTGTAATAATGAATGTTTTCGGAATTTAAACAATTCATAAATATCTTATATGAGAAAAATATCATTTCTAAATTTGATAATGTTATTTTTGATAAGTTTGGTAAAACTTTTTCTGTACATTGGGAACTATCATAAAATAATTTTAAGAAGTTTTTTGCTTCTGATGTAATGTTTATTTTACTCAATATTGATAAAGCCCATGAAGAAAATTTATTAAATGAATCTTGATTATCTTTTATATAATTATCTTTATTTAAATTTGAAAATATTTTATCCACTGTCATATCAAAGAAAATGTCAATTCCATTATTTTGATTTATTAAATTTACATAATCTTCAATACTTACATTAAATAAATTGTTACTTGCTTCTTGGAATTTATTCCAATTTTCTTTATATAAATCTATTTTATCAATTGGTAAAAGTAAATAATCAAAATTTGAAGTTGTATTTTCTTCATTAAAATCAATATCTTTAATATAATTAGTCATTTGAACTTTTTGAAATTCAAACGTCATAAATTTATCATAATCTCCTAATTCATTTCTAATTAATTTCAAAATAAAATATTTAAGAACTTTTCTGAAATTATTTTTTTCAGGTCCTTCAAGAATTTTTATTATTCTTTCAATATTTCCTGCTTGTTGTAATTTCATTTGATCTGTTTCAATTTCAATAAATTTACTTAAATAAACTCTTACATATGCAACACTCATTAATAAAGCTAAATGAGGATAAATATATTCATTATTTCCATTTTTTAACATATTATCAATATAACATAAACTTTTATCTAAATATTTTAAACTTGATTCAAATAAAGTTTCTTTAATAATGTCTTTTTCATTATCTTTTTCAATATTTTCAAAATATAACATAACATAAGATTCAAATAAATATAAAATAATTTCATCTAATAATATTTTATTATCTGTTTGATTTTCTAAGATTTCATATAATAGATCATGTTCTTTTGCAAAACTTAAATAATCTTCAATATTTTCTTCATTATCTTTATTTTTTTCTTTATTATCTTCATTATTATCTTCTTCATCTGTTTGTAAAGAAGGTGCAATTTCCTTATTTAAAATTATAGCTAAGAAACTTCCTGATTTTAAAATTAAATTATTATCATTTAAAATATATTCTAAAAGCTTTTTTCTATATTCTTTATTTGGAATTTGCTTTATTTTTCCATCTAAAATATACATTATTAATTTTGATTGTAATTCATTGTCTTTAATTTCCTCTTTTAAAAATTTATATTCTTTATCTAAATTTTCTATCAATTGTTTAATATTTTCATCATCAGTGAAATTTTCATTTGCAAATATTTCACTTTCTCTTTTCATTAAATTAATTAATTCTGTAATTTTATCTTTTTTCTTTTCACCTTCTTGAGTAAATATATAAATAATTTGAAGGAAAGATTGTAAATGGAAAATTTCTTTTGAGAAAAATCTTAAATTAATTTCTAATTGCATTGCATTTTGCATAATACTTTTAATAGTTTTTAAAAAATCAAAATATTGAACTTCATTTAAATCATTTAAAAATTCAACATCATCTAAAATTGATTTAAGACAACTTTCATAAACTAAATATAAAGCAAGATTAACTTCTTTTTTACATTGTGGACTTCTTTCTGAAACTTCTAAATTAATTTCTCTATTATCTATTATTCTTGTTATTATATCAAATAAATTTTCTTTATATTGTTGAATTGTGTTAAACATATCTAAAATCATATAAATATATTTTGAATTAGATTCTATCCATAACATTGCTTTTGATAAATCTTTTATGAAATTTTCTTTTTTATCTTCATATCTTTTTTTTACTAAAGTACTTAAAACTAAATATAATTGAGAATAATTTATATCATTAAAATGTTTTGATAAAAATATTGAGAAATAATCATTATATATTTTTGTAATGTATTCTTCATTTAATTGATTTTCTTTTTCCATTTCTTCTAATTTTATAAAGATTTCATTTTTTTTGAATTCATTAACAACATTATTAATTAGTCTTTCTTGTTTAGTTGAATAATCACTTAAATCTTTTTCTAATTTTTCTCCTTCATTTCTATTATTTCTAATATAATCTTCATTATCAAAGAATTCTTCTTTTAAATCATTAATATATTGAATAATATTTTCAAAAATAGGTTTAATTCCTGGAATATTCATTCCCATTATAATTTCTACATCATTACTATTCATTTCTAAACTTGGTTTTTCATCTCCTAAATCTAAATTTTCAAAATATTTATTAAAACAAGTTTTTAAGAATTCATCATTATTTTCATTCATTAAATATGAAAAAATATGATCTCTTTCACATTTAATTATTAATTTTGTTAATGTTAATTTTATTGTATATATTTGAAAGTTTTTTATTCCTGTAATAAAATCTACATCATCCTTTTTTAATCCATTTGGATCTTTAAATAATGTTTCTGCAATATTATTTGAATTTTCTATTTCTCTGTTCATTATTGTTTTTATTTTTTCTTGGAATTCATTATTTGTTATTATTTTTTGAGTTATTTCTTTTTGATAATCATTATTAATAAAATCATCTATTTTATTCTTGAAATTATATCTTATTGAAGAAAAAGAACTATATATATTATCTTTTATTTCTTTTTCTAAATCTATTAATTCTTTTATTTCAAAAACTTCTTTATTTGTTTTTTGTAAAATTTCATTTATTGAAACATTTAATCCATTTATATTATCTATAAATATTTGATTACAATCTGCTAAATGAGATATTAAAGTTTCATTTTTAATAATTTTACTTTCTTTTATTTTTTTCTCTTTTTCTTCTTCTTCTTTTTCTTTTAATTTTTCTTCTTCATTTGCAAATATTTTTAATTGTTTTACTTCTTGTTTAAATTCTCTTTCTATTCTAAATAAATGAATCATAAAAACAAATAATTTTTTTTGTAATCCTTTTCTATTTGGATTTTCTTTAATATAATTTTCTAAATAAAATTTAATTGAATTCATTTTTTCAGTATCAGAAGGTTGAAATTGTAAAATACATACATTTAAATCTCTATTTTCATCAAAATTTAATAATTCTTTATCTAAATCATTTTCAGATTTTAATTTTACAATTGAAATTCTCTTGATTGATTCACTTTTAATTTTTAAATTGAAGGTTCTATTTTCAATAGTTTCATTTCCATTTCTATTTTTAATATTAATTTTTTCTAAAATACTAGAAAAAGTATAAATAATATTGAATTTAGATTGTGTTTTTTCTAAGAAATTTGATAAATTAGAATGTTCATCTTCAGAATAAATTCTAAAAATGTTATTATAAGTTTCAACATTATTATTTTCAAAATTAGAAACTTTTAAAGAAACCATAATATCTTGTGAAAAAGTAGGAACAATTTTTCTTAAAATTTCAATAGGAATTTCATTAACATTTTTATTGTTAAGATTATAAGCAATCCCCAATAACTCTTCTTTATCACAATTAATAAGTTGTTTATCTAAATCAAATTTATATTTAGGAGAAAAATCATAAGCTAATTTACTAATATTATTTAATATTTTAGCAATTTCATCAACTCTTTTTTTAATTTCAGAAGATAATAAAGATTCAAAAGATAAAATATGTTTTTCAAATCTATTTAAAAATGGTGCTTCTTGTTTTTCAATATCATTTTCATCAACTAAAATAATACATTTAAAATCATTATGTACAAAAGATAAAGCATTATTTGAAGAACCTAAAGCAATTCTTGCAAAATTTTTATCTGAAACAACAGTAAAGTTTTGATTAAATAAATCATATAATGAAGGATAAATTGATTCTAAATCTTTTAATAAAAGAACTTTTCCTTGTTCCATTATTGATGATATTTTATTTAAAATTTTAACAGAATAAAATTCTCCTATTTGATCATTTTCAAATTGACTTCCTAAATAAAATATATGTTCTTTACCCATTTCATTTAAAATATTACCTAATAAATAAGGACTTATAGAACTTTTACTAATAACTAATAAATATCTTCCTTCTTTATCTTTAATATTATTTTTAATACAATTAACAACTTCATATTCATTTTTTGGTCTTATATTTTCATAATATTTTTTGAAAATGGTTTGAATAACATTTACAGAATTTTTCTTTCCATCTAATTTAGAAATACCACCAAAATTTCTTTCTAAAGCTTGAGTACCACTTTGAATAATTAAATTTTCATCATTATTCATATTTCCTCTAATTAAATTTGTAGCATTTTTCATTAAATGATAAAAATCTCTAGCACCATGAAAATCTTGAAATTTATTATTATTATTTAATTGTAATTTATATTCATAATAAGTACTTGCTAAATTTTTAAAGAAATCTTCATTATTTTTCATTAAATCTTTATCATAACTTTCAGCAATTGTTAAAGCAGTTTTTTGTAAATTTTCTTCATCAAAATCAGGAATAGCTAAATAAATACCTCTATTCATTTTAGAAGCATCTAAAGTCCAATTTGATATTCCAACAAATGCAACTTTATCTTCATTTTCATCATATTCTAATTGAGAATGAATTACTTTTAAAGGATTATTTGGAGAAATTTCTGCAAGTCCCATTTCATCAAAATATATCATTGATATAATTTTTTCTTCAATAAATTTATCTTTATCTTTTTTTCTATTTAATTGATTTCTTTTTTTTGTATTTCTAACTACATCTCTTGCTTTATTAAATATTTTTAAAACTCCTTTTGATGTACTTGTTTTAGAACCTTGATATGAATTCATAACTAATTTAGGTAAAGTTCTGAAAAATGGATTTTCTGAATTTTCTCCTTTCATACTTTTAAATAATAATTGAACACTAAGTGATTTACTACAACCTGGTTTTCCACATATAAATACTGGAACTTGAGTATTAACACATACAAATAATGTAAATAAATTATCTAATAATGCTTTATTTTTTGCTATTCCTTGACCTATATTTATATTTGATGCTATAAATTCTTCTTCTCTTTTAGGAATCTCTTCAAATTCACATTTGAATATTTTTTCCATTATTCCTGTGTATTTATATATTAATTGTTTATTTGATAATCTTATATAATAACATATAAATATTGATAAATTTATTACTTGTTTTAAAAAGTCTTTTTTTGATAAATTAAAAAATTGAGCCTCTGTCTCAGGACTTTTAATTTTTCTTTTATTTGATAAATATTCATAAAAGAAATCAAAAAATATATTAAATCTTCTTACTTCTCTTAAACTTACTGAAGATATTTCATTTTTTTCTCTAATAAAATTTTGACTTTGTGAAATTGCTTGAACTGAGAGATTTCTAGCATATTCAAATTCATCATTATCAATTTCATTTTTCTCCAATCTTTCATAAATTGTTTTTGTTACAATACTTTTTATATATTTTTGTTCATCTTCTTCAGTTAAATTTCCAAAATCAAAAACATAATTTAATAGAGAATAAGGTAAAGGATTAACAGTATAAACTAAATTTCTTCTTTTTTGTTCTTTATTAGCAACTAATCCAATAATTTGTATTTGTTTAGTTAATGTTCTATAAGGATTACACGCTGCAATAAAAGTAACTTTAGGATTAATTTTTCTACCATTAATTGTATGTTTACACATCATTTCACTTATTATTCCCATTGAATTACAAGTATTAATTTCATCTAAAAATATCCAAATTTTATCTTTAATATCAATATTTTGATTAAAAAATTCATAATTTTCATTATTATCAATTAAATTAATATCATTATCTTTTGTTTTTCCTTCCATAAAATCTATTATATCTTTGTCTGTTATTCCAGCATGAATATTTAATATTTTCATTTTACTTTTTAATAATTGAGATATTATTCTTATTAATGATGTTTTACCACATCCTGTTTCTCCCATCATTATTACTGGAATATTTGCTTGAATTCTAAAAAGAATTAAAATCATTTTTATGAAATTATCTGATGTAAAAACATATGAACCAACTATACTTTTTATTGTTTCTTTATTTTCTTTATTTTGTTTTTTTTTTTCTTTTTCTAATCCAGTTGGAATATTTAAATTTAAAACTTTGTTTAATTCTTCATAAAATTTTTCATGATCAATATTTTGATAATCAATTAAATCTATTTCATATTTTTTATTTATCGCACCAGAATTATATAATTCTTTTAATCTTTGATATTCAGGTTCATTTTTTTTACAATTTGTAATAATACTTAAACTAACACCATCTAAATTAGAAAAAATTAAACTTGGACTAATTTGTTTATATGAAATAGATTCTTTATGTTTTAATTTTTTTATTGCTTCTTCTAAATCTTTTTCTTCATCATATCTTCCAGTTTGTCTATTTTGAGAAAAAACTTGATGTTGAATTAAATTTGTATAAGCACCTTTTGTAAAATGTTCAGTATTTTTAATTAAAGCTTCAATCATAAAACTTCTTATATTTAATAATTCTTTTTGCTTTTTTGCATTTGCAATTTCTGCTATTTGAATAGCATCTAAATAATAATTATTAGTAAATAAAATTAATTGAGATGCTATTATATTAATAAAACATAATTTTTGATAATAATTTGCATTTTGAACTTTAAAAAAATTATCTAGTATATTTTGACATGTTTGTTGATCTAAAGTTTCAGCTTTTATTTTACTTTTATTATATTCTGTTGATATTCCTTTTATATAAATATTATATTTATTAATTTTTTTTTCATTAAAATATTTAAGATAATTACAAACAATTTGAATATTGGAAGTAATATCATTAGAAATTTTTAAAGGAGGTAATTGTTCAATTGATATTATTTTCTTTTTAAATATATTTAAAATAGGAAATTTCATCATAAAATCTACAAAACCATATGGAATTTCAATCATAATTTTTACATTATTTCCTAAATAAAATATATTTTCATTTATTGCATACCATTTAGTAATTAATAAAGAAAATAAAAATTCTTTCATTAAATTAACTTTATTAGTATCATATAAATCAAGATGAATAAAGCAATTTGAATCAATTTTTAAATCTTTTAATCTTTGAATTACTTCATCTCTTGTAAATTCACCTCCAACTGGAAAATAAATATAATTTTTCTTAACTTGTTTAATATAATCTTTTATATAAGTTGATTTACCAACACCACAAGCATCAGAATAAATAATTTGAATATCATCATTATTAAAAATAATATCTTTATCATCTAAAATAGGAATATCTAAAATATTATGTCCATTTATTTTTTTAATTTCTTGAATAATTGCAGATGCCATATCATAATAAACAAATAATAAACATGAAATCATATTTTGTCTTTTTTCAATAAAAAGAGTATTTAATATATCTAAAATATCTTGCCATATTTCAACTGGTAATATTTCAATATTCATTATTACAAAAAGTGTTTTATATTCACATAATATTGATCTATATAAAAATGCTGTAATTTCTTCTGAGGTTGTTTTTTCATTACAATATAATAAAGTTTGTGGTAATGGTATATTTCCAGTTAAATATTTATAATATTTTATTACATCTTTTTCTATTGCATCTTTTGTAGTATATGATGATTTTAATCCTTTAAAATCATCTTTTATTAAAATATTATTATGAAAAATATCTTCTTGATCTATATTACTTTTTTGAAATAAATTAACTAAATATTCATTTGAATTATTCAATGAATCTTCTATTTGATCTCCAGTGTTTTTATAATTAAAATTGATTTTATTATAATTATTATTTGTTATATATTGAAGTATATGTTTTATATCTCCTTTTTTAAATTTTAAATATTTTGTAAATAAACTAAATTGTTTTCCATGTAAAAACCTAATTAATGGACAATTTAAATAATAATTTTTCTGAAGAACATTTTGTGCTGTGAATATTTCTCTAATATTTGAAATTTCTTTTGAAATATCATTATAATCATTTGAATTATTATCATTTTTATTAACTTTTACTTTTCCCTTTTGAATTGTTATTGTATATTTGAGATCATCAGGATATCCTTTTTCAAAAATTTCTATTACAAAATCTATTAATTTATCAATATCATTTATTAAAGATGAAAATTTTTGAGCAAGTTCAAAGAAATCATCTTTATCTTCATCATTTTTTTTTTTCAAAAGTGCCCTATCTCTTACTTCTAATACTTCTTCAAAATTAAACTTTTTTCCTTCTTTATTTTCATCAAAAACTAAAACAGAACAAATATATTTATCATTTTTATTTTCAATTATAAATATTGAATTTTTATAAATATCTCTGACTTTTTGTTTTGTAAATTCTGATTTATCAATATTCTTAGTATATAAATCTTTAATTTCATAAAAATTTTGATTTACTTTTACCATATATGCTTCAATATTTTTATATTTTTTAGTTAATTGAATAAATTGTTCAAAGAATTTAATATCATTTAAATTAGTAAATTGTTTTAATTCACTTATAAATTGAATACATTTTATAAAATCTTGAATATCACTTGCTTTAAGTGAACTATTATCATCTTCTCCTACAAATTCCGCCAAATTTCTTATACCATCAATATCTTTATTTATCATGAATGGAAGAAAATCAACTTTATTTGTTAATTGTTTTAACACTATCATATATGGTGTTTCACCCATTACATCAATTTTTACTTCTTTTAAATAATCAATTATTTCTTTTAATTTATCATGTGAAACATTATTTTTTAATAATGATAATATTTCTGATATTTTATTTGTAAAAACACCTTCTGTAATTTTGAATTGAGAAAATAAATTTTTTAATCCTTTTAATGTTATTAACATTCTATTTTTTGATGAAAGTAACATTAATATAACTTCTTCTTCTTCTGTATTTTTTTGTATTTTAAAATAGTTTTTCAAAAAATCCATTTCTTTTTTAAGATTTTCTTTATTTTTTATGTATTTTAAAATTAATTGAAAAATATCATTATCAATATTATCAAAATTATCTTTATCAAATAAATTGTTAAGTGTTTTAAATGATTTTTCTGCATTTGCTAATTTTGAATTTATATATTCTCCTTTTGAAGCTTGAAAAATTATTTTAAAGAAATTTGAATTTTTCAACCCATTATATTTTTCTGCTAAACTTTGATATCTATCCAAATATTTCTTAATATCATTTTCATATTTTTTATAATCCTTTAATTTACATTCTAAAATTGATTTATTTAAGTTTTTAATTTGTTCTCTATCATTAGAAGAAGGATAATAAAAATATAAAAACATTAAAATATCATTTAAAGAATTTTTTTTTTCTAAAAAGACTTTTATATTATTAATAATTTTATTATATAATTCTTTTGCATTTTTATCTCCAAATAATAAAGAAATTCTATTTATAAATGTTTTATCATTATTTTTTTGAAAATTATATATAAATTTACAAGTTGCAAAATCTATATTATAATCTTTTAAATCTTTATAAATTTTGTTGATTATATTATTTGTTTGTTTAAAATAATCTAAATCTTTTAAGTAATTATTTTCAAAATATTTCTTTTTCATCAATTCATAAATTTTATATTTCTCAGTATCTTTTTCATTATAAATATCTTCCTCTTTTATAATTAAAGGATTAAATTTTTTAATTAATTCTTTTAAATTCTCTTCTTTTTTAATTGATGATAAAAGCAAATTTATAGTATCAAAATTTGCATTATTCAAATCTTTTTCCAAAATTTTTAAGATAAATTGACTTAGTTCTTTATCATTACCAATACAAACAAAAGCATTTATAATAATTATTTTTGCTTTATTCCTATTCATAATGCTATCTACATCGTTTATAATATCTTTAATATTATTTTTATTTCCTATATTTAAATTCATTTCAATATAAGACATTATAACATTTTTTGTGTTTTCACTTTGACCTTTAGAATCTTTTAATAATTGTTTTAATTTTTTATGGATAACTGAAAAAATTTCTTGATTTTTTTTTTCTGGGTTAATAAAATTATATATATAAAAAAAATCATCAAAATAATCTATTTTATTTATTAATTGTTTATTAAAATCAATATATAATTGAGCAGGAAAAATTTTTTCAAAATGAAAATTTCTTAAAACTGTAAAAAATTGGTTTATTTCATCTTTAGTATTTTTTCTCAATTTAGAAAAATTAATCCTGTCTAAAATAAAATAAATATTTTTTTTATTGTCATAGTTTTTATCTGTATTTGGTTTTTGATAATAAGGATCTTTACTTAAACATTCTAACATTTCAGTATTTATTAATTTATTAGTTAAAATAAGATTTTCACAAATATTATGTTCTTTTTCTTCAATTTGTAATAAAAATTTGTTTGAATAATTTGGTGAATTTAATAAAATTTGTTTTATTTTATTTAAATTTTCAATATTATTACCACAATTAGATAATAATCTTTCATTGAAATTAATAGGAATTATTAAAATTGTGTAATTAACTTTTTTTGAATATTCTTCAATTTTATTAATATAAGTAAATATATCATTAAATTCATTTTCACTTGGTTGACATGGGCATTCATCTATATTTAAAGATTTTTGTTCCTTTTTTAATAATTGGAAAATTATTTCTTTATTTTTTTCAATTGTCATTACCCAATTAGAAAATTGTCTAAATTTTTTTAAAAGACAATTTAACCTTTCATATGAATCAACAAAATTAAACATAAATATAATATTATTATCATCATTTTGTTTAAACATTATTTCATTATCGAAAAATAAATCAATTAAATTAATTTCAAATTCATCATTATAATTTTTAACCTTTTCATTCATTACTTTTTCAAATTCAATAGGTTTAACATTATAATAATAAAATATAATAAATAAATAAAGTCTTTCAGCAAAATTTTTTTTTTTCTTATCTCCTTTAATTAAGTCAAGAACTTTGTTTGAATTTTTATAAATTAATTTCAAAACAGCAGAATGAGTTTTGGGATCAATTTTTTGTCTAATAATAATTTTTTCTGCTTTAAAAAGAGAAAGAAGAACTTTTACATAATCAGTATTAAATACTTCCTTAAAAACATCTAAATAAAAATGAAAATCAATTGTTTTATTTTTTGAAATTATTTTCATAACATCTCTATTTAGATTTTTTTTTGTATAAGTTGATTGTAGATTATTTTCTTTAAGAAATTCGCAATAATATTTGTATTGAATTCTTCCTGAAAGAGGTAATTGTTTTGGAAATATTAAAGTTATTTTATCATTAATCTTTTTGAATCTTACATCAAAAAGATAATTATCATAAGAATTTAATTTATAATTTTCTGTATGAAATGCTTTTGAGTAATTAATATTAAATTCTTTAATGTCTTGATTTTTTAATTCATTTATATTATATGATGAAGATAGTAAAATTGTCTCAAATACATTATTATTAATTGGAAATATTTTTTCACATGTAAATGATTGAAAAATTTCATTGTCCATTGAGAATTGACTATATTTTAATTTTCCAATTTCTGTTGATAATATTAAATATATTTTAAATTCTTCTTGATTTGGATCTGGTTTTACTTCGCTTTTTTCCATTTATTTTTAAATATTTTATCAGAGAGAAAAAATAGTTAATATTTTTTTTATCAATCAATTTTATTTATTTATTTTAATAATATATTAAAGTTAATTTAAAAATTTTTTTATAAATTATTCTAAATTATAAAAAATAATTATAACTAGCACTTGAAAATATATATATTTTAATATAATTTAATATATGAATTATAATTAAATTAAACTAAAAAATCTCAATTCAAAACATTTTAAAAAATAAAAAATAAAATAAAAACTAAAAATTAAGATTTAACTTGGGTTTTAAATAATACTGAATCCTTTGTAATAACACTTTTCTTTTTATTTAATTCTTTTAAATGTTTATTTATTAATTCAATATTTTGTCTAATAGGGAAAAATTTATTAAATGAAAAAGACATATTTCTCCTTTTTGGAGTATAACTTAAACTTTTAGAATTATATTTATGAAGAAGATTTTTATATTTATTAATATTATTTTCAAAAATTATTTGTCTAGGTTCTTCTTCTTTAAAAAAATAATCAATTCTTTTTCCTCTTCTAGAAGATATATTTAAATCATCATCCATATATTTTAATTTTATATTTCCTTGTAAATGAGTATAAAAATCAATTTTTGTTGATAATTCTGGTTTTGGTAATGGAAATTTTAATTTAGTAATTTTTTTTTTTGGTAAAATACATCTTTCACTTCTATTATGATTTAATATTATAAATGAATTTTGTAAATTAATATTTTTTTTATAAATATCATAATTTCTAAATGGAAAAAGATTTTTTATTGGTAATATAGGAAATTTATTATGTTCATATAATAAATTAGTTGTATAAACATCTTTTTGTAATAAAAATCCACTTTGAATATTTTTGTGTTTTAATGAAAACATAATAATAAAAAAAATTTATATAAAAAATTATCACATTATTAAAATAAAAAATAATAAAAAAATTAATAAAAAAAAGAAACATATTTAATCTTAAAATTACAAAAAAAAAAAATAATCATCAATTTTATTTTTCAAAAAAAAAAAAACAATCAAAATCACCAATCCAATTAAAAAAAAAACAAAAACCTAAAACAAAAAAAAAAAAACCAAAAATTACAAAAAATAATCAGGTGTATATTTAGCAATAGGTGCTTCTCCTCTTCTGGGAGCAGATTCAAAAGTTTGAATTTGATGTTCCATAACTTCATCAACTTCCATAATAGCAGCAACATTACCACATCTATAACAATAATTAGGAGCAGAAAAAATAGTTAAAACATTATTATCATGACTCCATTGATATCCTCCCATCATTAATTGATGAGCTCTACAAATCATTTTTAAATTATTAGTAAAATTAAATTTACTACTAACATCACCACCAAAAATATATCCAGCACCTCTTGGACTTGGTTCCCATCCTTCTTTATCATCAGGATCACTCCATAATAAATCACTCATAGGACCTTCTTTAGGTAATTCTTGTTTACGATCTAAAGCATTAATATCATTTAATGTTGAAATATCAGGACTTAATCCTCCATGTAAACAAAATATTTTATTATCAACTAAAGCACATAATGGTAAATAATCAAATAAATCTGTAAATATATTCCATACATTACCATTATTATCATATTTACGTAAACATTCATCATAAAAACCATATACTTGTGATGTTTGACGTGATTCATGATTTCCTCTTAGTAAATATATTTTTGTTGGATATTTTATTTTTAATGCTAAGAGAAGGGATACTGATTCTACACTGAAACATCCTCTGTCTACGTAATCTCCTAGGAATAAATAGTTTGTGTCTGGACAGTTTCCTCCTACTTTAAATAATTCTAAGAGATCGTGAAATTGACCGTGAATGTCACCACATATTGTTACTGGACAATGAACTGTTTGAACATTGCTTTCTTTTATTACTATTTCTTTTACTTTGTCACATAATGCTTTTACTTCTAGTTCTGGAAGGAATTTACAGTTGAAAAGATCCTCGATTTGTTTGTCGAGATCACGGATGTTTGGCATTTTTTTATTTTTAATTATGGGTAATTTATTTAATTTTTAATTTTTAAATTTTTATTATTTTTTTTTTTATTATTTTATAATAAGATTATTATTAAGTTCATATTTGATAAATTTAAATATCTAAAAAATAAGAAAATATTTAATATATATATATATCAAAATAATAACTTTGCAAAAATAAAATAATAAAATATAAAAAATTATTTTTTGAAAACCTATTTTTCTTCTTCATTTAAATATATTCTTATAAAATCTTTATCAAATATAATTTTTAATCCATCATAAAAAATAAAAAAAATAATGAATAAAAATTGAATATCACAAAAAATATATTATTATATATGATTAAATAATAGAAATGAAACTTATTTTATATGCTATTCATGAATTTACTTTTTTTATAAGATATTATAAAAATTTAAAATGAATTAATAAATTAAATTTTTTTATTTTTTTATTCCTTATATTTTCAAATTTTTTTACTTCAATTCATAAAAAATATTAAATCTAATTAAAAATAACATTCACCAAATTATTGTAAATAAAAAAAATAACAAAACTCCAAATTTATTAAAATTAAAAAATTATGTAATTAAAAAAATAATAATAAAATAAAATATATGTCATCATCATTAAAAGATTATAAAATAGGTAAAATAATTGGTGAAGGTTCATTTGCATATGTTTCATTAGTATCACGAAAATCAGACAATAAAATATTTGCAATGAAAACATCAAAAATAGGAAATTTATCATTAAAAGAGAAGCAATCAGCATTAAATGAGATTAGAATATTATATTCCTTAGACAATCCAAACATAATATCATACATTGATTCATTTTTTGATGAAGAATCAAAAACATTAAACACAGTAATGGAATATGCAGAAAATGGTGATTTATCAAAAAAAATATTATCATTAAAAAAGAAAAATTATCATTTTACAGAAAAACAAATTTGGAAATTTACAATTCAAATTTTATTAGGAATGAATTATTTACATGATAATAATATAATACATAGAGATTTAAAAAGTGCAAATATTTTTATAACAAAAAAAGGAATATTAAAAATAGGTGATTTAAATATAAGTAAATTTACATTGAATGGTTTAGCAAGAACTCAACTTGGAACTCCTTATTATTGTTCACCTGAAATTTGGGATGATCATGCTTATGATCAAAAAAGTGATGTTTGGTCTGTTGGTTGTATTATTTATGAATTATGTACTTTAAATCATCCTTTTAAAGGAAATGATATTAAAGAATTATCTTTTAATATTAAGAAAGGTTATTATGAACATATTTCTAATTATTATTCTGAGGATTTAAAAACTTTAATTAGTTATATGTTAAATGTTGATCCTAGAAAAAGATTTTCTAGTAGAGAGTTAATTAATTGTGATATTGTTAAAAAAAAAATTGATATGTTAAAAAATGATGATATTTCTTTTATTTTTAAAAGTAATGAAAATAAATGTAATGCTCATATGATTGATACTATTAGATTTCCTGAGGATTTAAATGATATTAATAAGAAGTTACCTAAGAAAAAAAAAGTTAAGAAGAATATTGAAAATGAAATGATGATGAATGATGAATATGAAACTATGAAATCTAATCAATTCAAAAATGTTTCCAAAGAAATTAAAAATGAAATTAAAAATGAAGAAAAGAAGAATAATAATTATAATCATAATTATTTCTTGGATAAAAATAATAACAAAGAAAAACAAAATTATAATAATGATTATAAAATAAAAAAATCTATAGAAAATGGTAATAATAAAAATAAATTTAATATGAAAAAAGAAAAAAATGAACCAATAAAAATAAATCATAAAGAAGATGATAGAATAATTCAAAAAAAGAATGAAAATTTATTAAATCCTACTAAAATAATAACACCAAATCCTGAAGAAAAAAAGATATATGAAAATCTCATTAAACATCAAAAGATTGAAAATGTAAATAATATATCTAGTGAAGAAAAGAGAGAACAGAAAAATATAAATAATAAAAATTATCAATGTATTAATAATAATAAAAGACCAATAAGTTCAAAAAACAAACCAAGTAATTTAAATAAAATACCAAATGGTAATAATAGACCATCAAGTAATATTCATTCAAATAGAAACCAACAAAAAAATAAAAATAATTTAGTGAATAATAATGTTAATAATAATATTAATAATAATAATAATCCTCATTTAAAACAAATTAATATATCAAAAAAGAATGTGAAAATTGAGAAATTTAATTATAAAAAAAAGAAAAAACCTATAAGCAGAAGTGAAAAAATATATAAAGCAATGGGATTTAATTGTTTAATAAAAAAGTGAAAAATATGTATAATAAAAAAATTATTATATTATAAATAAAAATTAATATTTTGATTTAAAAAAATTTCAAATAATTAATCATTTAAAAAAAAAGAAAAAAATAATTTAAAATGACAGATAAAAAAAAAATTCCAATAATAAATTTAAATACATTAATGAAATCATCAAATAAGAAAATTGAAAGAGAAGAAGATTTAGAAAATGAACAAGAAATAATTAATTCAATAGATAAAATAAATTCAAAAATAAAATTAAATTATTTTGGTAAACAAGTATCATTTTCTAAAAAAGTTTTTGAAATAGAAAATGAAGAAGAAGAAATAGAAAATGATACTCAAAATATTAATATAACACCAGAAAGAAATAAAAATAATTCAACAAGATATAAAAAAGCAAAAGAACATATAAAAACACCTTTTAGATTTCAAAGTAAAAAAACTATAACTACAACTGCTTTTAGTAGAAAATCAAATCTTGCAAGAAAAGCTCTTTTAAATGAAGATGATTCTTTTGAAGATTTTAATTTAGATAAAAGTTATTTTACAATGGAAAATGATGAATTGTCTTTTTTTTCTTATGATGATTATTATAATAAAATTAATTGTTCTTTTTAAATTTTAATAAAATATATGTATATAATTATAAATTTTAATAAATATTCAATAAAAAATAAAAAAATTAAATAAAGTTATTGTATTTTATTTTATTTTTGGATTGAATTTTCTTCATTATTTTCTTGATTATTAGTAGTTGTTTTATTTGTATTTTTTTTCTCAATATTCATTTCTTCTTCTTGTTCTTTTTTTTGTTTTTCATAATAAACATTTGGATCATAATTATTTTGAATTTTCGGTTTAAATGTAAATATATTTTCATCATTATTTTTATTAATTTTCTTATTCATTCCATAATTAATAATTTCTCTCTTTTGTAAAAAACCTAAAGTATCATATAATTTAAAACAAGCAGCAGAAAATTCATCTTTATTTAAAGTTTCATTATCTTCTTTTAATTCAATAATTATAGGAGAAAGTATTTTTTGAATATTTTTTGGTAATCCATTTGTATATACATTAAATTTTGTTATTATTCCATCTTGATCTTTATCTAAAATATAAAATATTTTTTCAAAACAATTTATTTTTTGTTTTGTAAAAATTTCATTACTTTGTTCATTTGCAAATGTTTCAAAAGGGGAAAATTTGTCATTGTTTTCTTTTTCTGCCTGTTGTTTTTTTATAATTTGTTTTTTATGATCAGAATATAAATTATTAAAAATATCATTTGAATTTCTTTTTATTGAATTACTACTTTCATTAATTATAGGTGTAAAAAATTTTTGTCCAGTAACTGAATCAATATTATTTTCAATTTGACTTTTCATTTGTTTTTTTTTTTCATTTGTTCTTGAATTAAATGCATTTTGTCTTTCATCAAAAGGTAAATTTGTCATTTCAGTATTATAAACTTTATTAATTGAAGGTTTATATTTATTTTTATTATATATTGAATTAGATAAAAATTCTCTTTTCGTTTCTAATTGTTTTGAATTTTGATATAATTGTTCATATCTTGGAATTAAATTCTTATCTTTTTTTTTTGATTTATTTATTTTAGGTGAAAAATAACAATTTTCATCTTTTTGAGCATATCTCTCTTTTAAATAAGCTAATTTTCTATCAATATATTCTCTATAATATAATATATTATCTTCATCATCATAATGTGATATATTATTATTTTTATTTGATAATGTATAATATGACATTTTATTTATTTTTGGTTTAAATGTACATTCATTATTTAATTTTGTTTCATTTTCATTTTTGATTTTTTGAATTTTTTTATTTATTTTTTCACCTATTTTTTCACATTTATGATATAATCTTTCTCCATAATTTATATTATTATTTTCTTTATTATCATATAATAATGATTGTATTTGATTAGTAGATTTTATTCTTGAATTTGAATTTGAATTTATTTTGCTTTTATTTCTTGTTGAAAAATTATTATTTGATCTTTTATAATAATCATTAGATATTGCATCTGTTTTATTATCATTTGAATCATTCATTGATAAATTATTTGATAATGTTAATTTTTTTCTTGTTGAACTACTTACTGTTGGTTGTCTATATGAATGATTTGTTTTATCAATTGAATTGTTTTTTTTCGTTATTTTATTATTTATCAAATTCTTATATAAATTTTTATTAATATTATTTGATTTTTTATTTTTAGAAGTATTTTCATTTAAATTTTCAAATATTTCTCTTTGAACTTTTTCATTTTTATTATTAAATTTTTTATATACTGTTTTTGATAGATCATCATAATCATTTGATAATAAAGATTTTATTTCAGTTGATTCTTTTGTTGTTAAATTTCTTTTACTATCAATTAAGACTTTTTTTATTTTTTCTCTTAATTGAATTAATGAATTATAATCTAAATGATTTACATAACAAAAATTATATGCTAATTCTTCAGGATTAGTATCATTATATATATTTATATATTTTATATTATTTCCTCCTAAATCAATTGCAAATTTTTGTAATTCATTTTCATGTTTATTTATTTTTGATGTTCCATACATTTATTTATATATTTTAATTACTTTATTTTAAAAAATATTTTTATAACATTTTAAATAATAATAAAAATATCTATAAAAAAACCTAAAAAAACTAAAAATAAATTTTAAAAATAATAATTATCATTTAAATAATTTTTTTCATTTTAATTTTTTTCTTTTTTATTCAATAATATTTTTATAATTACTTCATTTTTTCAATTTCTTCTTTCTTAATAACATCATATTCTTTTTTAGGATGAATTTGTACTTTTTTCATAATTCTACAACATTTAATACATCTTCCAAATTCATCAACATGAATAGGTTCACAACAAATATCATATTTATCAGATTTTCCTAAAGTTCCAAAGTCATAAGATTTTTTATTTTTTAATTTTATTTGTTTATCTAAATCATTAATTAATTCATTTTTAATTTTATTTTTTTTATTAAACATTTCTTCTTTTTTTTTTCTTTCTTCTTCTTTTATTTTTTCTATATTATCTTTTTCAATTGCTAAATCACATGTTTTATTCATTTTATTTCTATATTCTTTTTGTTGCATTAATCTTTTATTTTCATTTAAAAAATCTAAATTTATTTTTTTTAAGTAATTTTTCTTTATATATTTTTCTCTTTCAAATTCTTTTAAATTTTTATTATAAATATATTTTTCTCCTTCAATATCTTTTTCTTTTTCTTTTTTTTTTCTAATTTCCTTATTTTCAATTTGTTTAGTTAAAAAAGAAGTATATTGTTTTTTAGTAGGTAAATATTTATTTTTAAAAATTGTTCTTCCAATTGCATCAACTGAACCATTAGTCACTGGATTTGGTTTATTATAAAAATCATCTTTTTCTTTATTATAACCATTATATTCTCTATTTAATAATAATTCTTGATTTTTTAAATAACGTTCTAAAGTTCTTTTCTTTAAAGGATCAAAAGTTTTCCTAAACAAATAAAAATCTGCATTTTGATTTTCATTTATTAATTTAGTTTTTTCATCTTTTATTTTCATATTTTCTATTGCTTTTTGAGTTAATTTATAATTTCTATTTACTTTTAATTGAATATTTTGTTTTTGAATTATATTCTTTTTTGCTTGAATTGAAAATGGATCTTCGTCTAATTTTTTTTCTTTTGGATGTAAATTATGTAATTTCATTAGTTCTTTATTAATACAATTTGAACATACTCCTTCTATTACAATAACTCCATTTAAATTATTTGTTTTTTTTATTGAATTTTTTGAAGTTTTTGATTTTTCTATTCTTTTTAATGGAGTTTTTGATTTATATGTTATTTGTTTTGAATCAATATTATTTACACAATCATTTTTAATAAATGATTCTGATGAAAACTTATTATTATCATTATTATCATTATTTTTAATTTCATAAGTTTTGTTTATATTTTTGTTAAATTGATTAAATTTATTATTTATATCTTCTACTTCTTTTTTATTTATATTATAATTATTATAATTAATTGTTGAATAAAAAAGTTTATTATAATCATTTTCATTATTATCTTTACTTTCAAAAATATTTTTTTTATATCCATTGTTTCTGCTTACACTATTATTTAAATTTTCATGAATATTTTTATTAGAATGAATTTTTTTAAAATTTTTTTGAATTTCTTCTGTATAATTTGTGAAATTTGTATTATATGTTGTTCTAAAATAATTATTTTTAAAATTGTCAGTCTTTAATGTTGAATGATTAATATTTTTATTTTCTATATTGTTTTTGGGTCTCACAATTTTTTTATGTGGAATTGGAGTAATACTCTATTAAATAAAAATATAATTTTTACTCTATTTTCCATTTGAGATTCATTATTTATTGTATTTAATTGTTGTCTGAATACCCTAAAATTTTTTCTTTTATTTTCACCATATAACATTTTATTAACAATTATTTATCAATTATTTAATTATTAATTTTTTAAATTTGAAAAATCAATTAAATATTTTAGAAATATAACTAACATATTTAGTTAAATATTCTATAATATTTTTATCAATATTTTAAAAATATATTATAAATATCATTTATTTTTTATTTAATAATAAAATTTAATTTTAATTTAAATATTATTTTTATATATTATTATTAATCAATAATCATTTTTAAATTATTTAATCTTGTTTATGATAATTTAAATTTTCAGGATCTTCAGAAACAACATTATAACCAGACATTCTATTAATTCTATCATTCAAATCTGCATTTTCTTTTTTCATTTTAAAGAATATGAATCCAAAAATACCAATTAAAAGAACAATAAAAATAACTAAAAGAATAATAGCAATTTTAGGTCCAGTACCCATAGGTTTATCATAATTTAAAGGATTTTCAAGAACATTATACAAAAATAATTCAGAATGTTCTTCATTTGTAATTCCACATACAACTAAATCATAATAATTATCATTAGGAAAATTATCTAATTTTATTTTAATTTCTTTATCAGATATATTATAATATTCTTTTTTATAAATATTATAATTAACACTATCATAAGAAATATAATTAAATTTTTTAGCCTCATATAATTTTCCAATAACAACTGCAATAAAAGTAGTTGGAACAAATCCTTCATCAATTGCAGTTTTTTTTTTTATTGCATCAAGAGTTATTGTTATTGAATTATTTGAATTAATATTTTTTGCTATTTTTGGACTAAAAGTATAATTTGGGAAATTTTCTTTTTTATCTGATGAATAATATTTAAATGCAAAATCAGATGCAGTTTGTTTTGAATAAACAACAAAGTAAAATTCATTTATTGCTTTATTATCTACTGTTTCTAATGTAACTATATATATTTTTTTCATAAATATTTCAATTGGTTTTTCTACTTTTATATCTGATACAAATTCTTTACTTTCTTTTTCAGGTGGATTTTGTAAAAAGGCAACTTCAAATTTTTCAAATTCATCATTTGATGAAAATTCAAATCTCATAAATTTATCTATTTCATCATCTTTTCTTATTCTATAAATTGCTATATTTTTATTTTCATTTTTTAAGTTACCAAAAATATATTGATTATATGGAGCAATATAAACTTTTGAACTTAAAGGAGTAACTGAATATTCTACTTTAATATCTTTATATTTTTTTTTATTCTTATTCATTAATGTAATATAAATATATTTTTTAGTTTTTTTAGGTTCTTCAATATCTTTTTTAGAAAAGAAAATTTGTGCAATTTTCAAAAAAGGATTATATTTACCTTCAATGTTTAATTCATCTACACCTGGATTAATTTCATGATCAGCCTTTTTTTTAGTAATAAATACTTTATCTGTAATATAACCTTTAAATTCAAAACTTAAATTATCAATATCAACTTTATCATCAACTTTTTCATTAATAGTATTATTTAAAAGACTGAAATTTTTTAAATTAAGAGTAATAAGAACATTATCATAATCTTGTGGTACTTCAATATAATAAATTAAAGGAAAAGAACATTCATCATAGTAAACTTCACCTGAAGTACCATATTTAATTTCATCATAATTAATAACAGTTCTTGGTTCAATATAAACATAAAAACCTAATTCTCTTCCACTAGCAGTAATAGAAACTTCTCTTTTATGTTCAATTGGCATAACCATACCTAAAATATCATTACTTCCTTTAATTAAATATTGTTCATTTGTATCATTAGTTACTATTTTTCCAATTCCATTAACTGAAACAAAATGAGCAATATAAATATTATTATTTGGGAAATTTAAAGTTATTGACATATCACCATATAAATGGAATAATGTATATGCAGATGCATCAATATTTAATTTATCTGCATATGTATATAATGTTGATAATAATGTTATTATTCCTTTTTCTTTTGCATAAACTGCAATTACTAAATAATCATATTTAACTTCTTCTAAACCTATTAAAAAATAATCTGTCTCTAATTGACCAGTACTTTTAAAATCTGTATTATTAGCATTAGGAAGTTTTTCTTTTATATTTAATTCTGATGATGTTAAGTTTTTAACATAAATCTCAATTTGGGATTTTTTATCTTGAAATGCATGGAGATATAGATTTTTTAATTTATCAGATGGTTTTATATATGATATAAAATAACAAAGGTTTTCTCCATCATAATTACAAAGTGTATTTTGATCTGAATTTAATGGAATTAAATCAATTTTCCCTTTAGGAGGTGCTCTAATTCTTAATGAAAATATATTTTCAATATAATATTCAAATCTTTTATCAATTGCAACACAAATAGTAAACCATTTATTTTTTTTTAAATCTGTATTTTTAAGGATAAAAACAGAATTAGGTTTATAATCACTTTTATATTCATATTTAGCGTCTGAAGGAGAAGGCAAATTTTTATTATCATTAACATAAAGATTAACTAAATCACTTTGTAATTCAAAAACAATCATTTCAGCATCATTAGGTAATCTAAAAGTAAAATAATGTTGTAAAACTTTATTCTCATTATTTGCTGGGAAATATCCAATAATAAATCTATCTAAAGCAATATTAACTACTTGTTTCTTATCTCCATTAGTAACTTTAGCATAAAGTGAAATATCATATAAATATTCATTTCCTTCAATTAATCTAGTAACAGTATTTTCTATTGTAATTAATAAGAAACAACCAACTATACTACATTTTTTAGTATCATCTTCAAAATATAAAACTTTATGAGAATAATCATCTACAATTAAAAGATCATCATCATTTGCTTTTGGTAAATGAATTCTACCCATCCAATCAGCATCTTCATCTTCATTATCTTTTTTTACTATTCTAGCATAAATATTTCCTGTTCCTCTTTCAAAATTAATTATTACTTCTCCTTCTTCTCCATAATTAACATCTGTATAATAATATACACTTGATCTCCCTGATATAACATCAGTTTTCATTAATCCTTTTTTTATATATGATGGTGAGACTATTTCCTGTTTTATTACAAATGAAAATTCAATATGTTGATTTAAGTATTCATCCTTTGCTGTCACTTCAATAAAAATTTTAGTAATTGAATTTTTTGTTTGAATATATTGATTTGGCTTTTCTAAAATTATTGAAGTAGATGTAGTAACTGTTATTGGAGTATTTAAATTATCATGTTTATTTTCATTTCCTTCATAATAATAATAATAAATATTAAATTCAGGTTGATTAATTGCTTCAATTTTTAAAAGTATATCACCATCATAATTTGAACTAATAGGGAATAAATATTTAATTCCTTTTGTTTTTTCTGTTAATATTGATGCATATTGAATATTTTGTCCTATTATTAAATATCTATCATCTATATTAAATGATGATTTATTGAAATTATCTTCTAATGATGAAATGTAAACCATACATGGTTCTGATTGGGATGTTCTTACTGAATCCATTTCTTCTGCTTTAATTGTATAATCACTAAATCTTTGGTCAAATTCTTTATCTTTTGTAATAATTTCATCTCTTGTAAAGTATCCACTTTCAATTAATGTTCTTGAATTTGTTATTTTTTTAATTGTAACTTTACAATTTAAAGCAAAGAACGATACATATACTTTTTTTTCTAATTCTTTATTTTGTAAAAATTTTAAAATATATGTATTTTCTTCATTTAATGGTAATGTTTCTATATATGTAGATCCTGCCATTAAATTTATTTTTTTTTTTTCTGTTTCTTCTTTAAATATTGTCATTTCAAATGAATAAAATGAATCATTTTTGATTGGATTTAAATTAATATTATAATCTCCTACTAAATTATAAGTATCATTTGGATTTGAAATATGATAATTAAATTCTTGTTTATTTAAATAAACTGGTTTTGTTAAATAATCCTCTTCTCCTTCTTTATTATTAATTATATTAATATCTCCTGAAAAAGTATAAACAGAAATAATTATAGAAGTAACTTTTTCATCAGTATTATTATATTTAAAGGTATGAAAATCATCTTTTTTTAAAAAATTAATAAATCTTTCATTTGGTTTTAATATAATATCACTATTAAAAGATGAAATTAAAGATTCATATTCACATTCTTCTTCACCATAACAAGCAGCAGCATATAAGGTTTGTTTATAACTTGTAATTTTTCTTTGAGAATCTATATCAGTACTCATAATATAAATATTATTTATTAAATTTGTCTCTTTTAATTTTTTCTCAGCAATTAATGATTTAATATTTTCAAATTTATATTCACAATTTGGATATGTATTACAAATTGCTTGATATAAAACAGGTTTTCCTTTTTTAACCTTTAGAGTAAATGTAACTGATGTTAAAGAAGAAGAATCTTGCTTTCCATAATTGAAATAAACTATTTTTTGTGGAGACATCAGTCTATTATAAATATATCCACTAATTTGAGGAGTATAATAATTAGTAAAATTAGATTCATCATTTAAATCAATTACTTCTAAGAAATAAACTGTAATATTTTCATCTACATTTGGTGTTGTTATACATAATTTTTGATTTTTTCTCTTTAAATGAAAAGTTTTATCATATTCAACTATACCAGATTCAGAGGAACCTTCTATATTATAAGAAAATGATTTATAAAATGACATAAGATGAACATTAATTTGTTGGTCTTCATTTTCTTCTTTTACTTTAATATTAATACATTGTTTATCTAAAAGATCTCTTAAAAAATATCCAGTAAAAGCTAAAGAATTTGCAAGAAAATCTATATGACCATCTTTAAATACTTTACAATTAATAATATAATATGAATTAGTAAATAAAGAAAGTTGAATTTCATAATAAGAATTTGGTTTTTGATAATCTTTTTCATTAAAAAATGATGTATATCCATATTGTACATTAAAAGTTTGAATTTCTGTATCACAACCATCTTCATCACAATAAAAGATTTGAGTACCAAAAATTTGGTCACTTAGAGAATAAACAGATAAAGTTATCAAATTATTAGTTTGTAATGCTGGAACTCTAATTTTATCTAAATCTTGAACATCAGCATTATAATAAGTTAATGATTTATCTCTATTTAATTCAATATAATCTGTACTTGAAAAAATAACTTTTCCTTTTATCAATTGATCATATGAATTAATATAAATATAACCTTCCATTGTCTCTACAGGAAGAATAATTTTTTGAATATATAAATTTTGATCATTTTCTCTTAAATTTGAAATAAGAAGTTGAGAATTTGGACAATCAATACTAGTACAATAGACAATGTAAATATTACTGATTTCAGAAATTACATTAACATGAATATATGTTTTATTTTCTTCATATTTTATTCTGTAAAATAATGGATTACCTGTTTCAGGGATTTGTTCTTCAATTGGTTCATTATCTTTTATTGTAATATTTTTTGGAGCATCACATAATATTGAAATAAATGAGAAAATTAGGACGAGAAGGATTTTTAGCATTGCTTTTTTTAATTAATTTTTTTAAGATATAATTTCTTTAAATTAATAAATTGCAATAAATTAATTTTTTTCTTAATATATTTTATATTTATTATTTAGACATTTTGATTCGTTGAAATAAGATTACTTTATTTATTTATATTTCATTATTTATTTTAATTATTTTATATTCTTTAAATAAAAAATATTTATTTTTAGATTTAATTTAATGTTTTCATTTTTATATAAATTAATAATTTATTATTTTAGATTTATTAAAATATATAAATAATTAAAAAAATATTTTATTTAAACAATTAAGAAAAAAATTATTTATCAATTAAATAAATTATTTAAAAAACTTTTATTATTATTATTTTGATTATGTTTTTCTTTACTTACTGATTTATTACATTTGTTATTATTATTTTTAAAAAAATTTTTACCAAAAATAAATTTAGGAATACTTTTATTTTTTTGTACTGTTTTAACTTTTAAATGATTTATTTTCTTTTGTAAATTAAAATATTGTTCAGAAAAATTAAAATAATTTTTTAATTTTTTTTCACTGGTAAAATTCTTTGTTAATTTATTCTGAACATTAATATTATTTTTTGTTTTAACAGAATTCTTATTTTTATTCAATTTATTTTTAAGAAAAGAATTTGATGATTTTTTTGTTAAATTATAATTTGGACTATTATAAATTTCAGTTAAAAAACCATTTTTTATAAAAGTATTAATTGAATTTCCATCATTTGAATTTTTATTTCTTGATTGATTACTTTTTTGAGTTGTAATTGTATTTATATTATTAACAAATGAAATATTAATTTTTGGTTTAAGAATAATATTATTATTTGTTGTAACATTATTTTGATGTGTAAAATTATCTTTATTCATATTTAAATAATGAACATTATCATTCTTTTTTTTATAACTAGGAGAATTTAAATCAGATAAAACTGAAATTTCAAAAAAATTATGATTTGAATTTCCATTATTACTACTTGTATAATCAATAAACTTTTTTGAATTTTTATTATTTTTATTTATAATTTTTTTATTTGAATTACTTTTAAGAATATTTAATATTAAATCTCTTTTCTTTGGAAAATTATTAGGATTTTTAACTGAGAAATTTTTATGATTAATTTTCTTATGAATTGATATTTTTGATTTATTTGAAGAAAGACCTTTTTTATTATTTATAAAACTAGTATTATAAATAAAACTATTTCTTTGTTTTTCTAAATTTTTATTTCTACTTATATTACTACTATGATTCTTTTGATTATTCTTTAAATAATGTGGAATTGAATTTTGTGCATTTGTTGTTTTATTCATAATATCTTTTGATATATTTTTACTTTTAAATAAATCAAAAATATATGTATTATAATTTCTAGAATTATTATTTTTACCCTGGCTTATATTTAAAAATTTATTTCCTTTTTTATTATTAATATTATTTTCATTCATTTTCATTATATTCATTTTCCCAATATTTAAACTATTTTTATTAATATTTTCTTCTTTAAAAAAATTAAAATTTTTATTTAAAGAATATTTGTGAGAATGTGTTATTGATATATTATTCTTAAAATGATTCTTTGAATTATTTGGAACATTCATTTTATTATTTCTTGAAAATTTATTATTGAAAATTTCTTCATTCTTTGACAATATTTTTTTATTACTAAAATTCCGATTTATTTTATCTTTTGTAATTTCAGTTAATTTTTGTGTTAAACTTTCAATTAAAGGTTTAATATTTCTTATATTTCTACTTTGATAATTAAGATAATTACGATTATGAAAAAAATCAAATTTTGATTTTTTTTGTTCTTCAGAAATTCCTCTTCTTTGATATGGTAATGTTAAAAGTAAATTTTCTAAACAATTATACAAATCTTTATATTTAAAATGTGCCCCTCCTTCATAATATTTTTGTTCATTTTCATTTCCAAAATATACTCCTTTATAATTTTCTATATCTAACATTTTAAATTTATAAAATTTAAAAAATAATAAATTTATTTAAAAAATGAATGATTATTCAGAAGGCTTTAATATAGAAAAAGAATATATTCAAATGGAAAAAGAAATTAGCAAAATTAATAAAAAATATTTTTATATGAAAAATAATTATAAATCAGAAATAGAAAAAATTGAAAAATGTTTTGATATAAAATTAAATATATTTAACTTAATAGAAAATCAGCATTTAATAATTAAACAGTTAACAAATTTGATTAAAATTTTATTTTCAAGTAAACAAAACATATTAAAATTAGATAAAAATATAAATGATAAAAATAAATCTCCTACTTCAATAAATATAATAAGTCCAAAAAATAATATTGAATTTAATGGAACAACATCTCATAATTTATATTCAAAAAATTATTTAAATATAAATAAATTTATAAATGTTAAACCTATTAAAAGGGAATTTAATGTTAAAAGATCAAGAAATAGAAGTTTATCTGATATAAAATTTAAAAGTCAATTAAATTTAAAAAATCAAATTAAAGAATTTAGAAAAATAAAAAAATTTTGTTGGAAATCAAAAAGTAATCATTCAATAAACAGAAATTTTAAAACAAATACTTTAAATAATTCAAATTCATTTCTAAATAATTCATTTGAAATAATTATTCGTAAAGGAAAAATAAATAAAGAAAGTGTAAGAAATTTAAATACTGTTGGTAATTTAGTTCCTTTTTCTTCAACTAAAAAATTATTTTATAAATCATTAAATATTATTCAAAAATATGAAAATAAACATAGAAGAAGTAAAAGTATTGGGAATAAATCTATAAATTTTTCTAATTGTATAATGTAATTTGAGGAATTTTTTTTTTATTTTATTTTTGTTTAGTGTTTTATTATTAATTATTATTTTTTATAGTTATATTTTCTTATTATTTATTAACTAAAAAATAAATATTTATTCCTCAAAAAATAAGAAAAATTAAAAAATCAAAAATAAATAAATAAATTATATTTAGAATTTTTTCTTAAAAAAATATATAAAAAAAATTAATTTATTAATTATTATATAATATTTTTTTTTAATTTTCATGTTTAACCTTATCTCATTTTCATTATCAACAAAACAGATTTTCCCTTATTTTTCATTATTCATTTTTAACTTCATTCATTTGTTCCATATCCTTAGGTTTAACATCATCTTGTTCTTCATTTTCTAAAAATCCAACAAATTCTCCTTCATTTTTATCATCTTCTTTTTTTACTTCTTTATTTTCTTCTCCTTTTTGACTTTCTTGTTTAATTTCTTCATTTTTATTTTCTGAAGGTTTAGATTCTACTTTATCAATATTTCCTTCTTCATTTTCTTCTTTTTTAATTTCTTCTTTATTAATTTCTTCATTTTTATTTTCTGAAGGTTTAGATTCTACTTTATCAATATTTCCTTCTTCATTTTCTTCTTTTTTAATTTCTTCTTTATTAACTTCTTCATTTTTATTTTCTGAAGGTTTAGATTCTACTTTATCAATCTTT